>Ga0208960_1000154_pt1 | contig 37632 bp, 38 predicted proteins | sample GreLakmeON33MSRF_FD_187703 | JGI IMG/M metagenome (GOLD analysis project Ga0208960, IMG submission 187703) | Freshwater lentic microbial communities from great Laurentian Lakes, MI, USA - Great Lakes metaG ON33MSRF (SPAdes) | ecosystem: Environmental > Aquatic > Freshwater > Lake | place: Great... | reverse complement strand
TTGCATAGCAATTCTCACTCGTTTTTGATAGTAATCCATTAAAATTCAAGTGTGAATCAAATATCCCAGCTGCTGCGCAGGCTTACCCCTTGGCTATCTGAGAGGCTAAATCACAAAGGAACGAGAAAGAAAATCCTGCTGCTTGAGGTATCGGTTTGTATTTCTGCTTTAATTTTTATTGTAGGTGTAAGGGCGACAAACTCTCAACCAGTTATGGTTAAAGATATTTTTCCTGGAAATCTTGCTAGTCAACCATATTTAACAGCGGTTGGCTCCACCTTATATTTTCAAGCAAGTAATGGCACTAGCGGCTATGAGTTGTGGAAGAGTGATGGCAGTGCTGACGGGACTGTAATGGTTAAAGATATTAATTTAGGATCTGCCTCCTCATCACCGGCTTATTTAACAGCGGTTGGCTCTACCTTATATTTTCAAGCAAGTAATGGCACTAACGGCTATGAGTTGTGGAAGAGTGATGGAAGTGCTGACGGGACTGTAATGGTTAAAGATATTAATGCTGGTGCTGCTGATTCATCTCCATCTTATTTGGCTGTGATTGGCTCTACTTTATACTTTCAAGCTGGCGATGCCGCCACCGGATTTGAATTATGGAGGAGTGATGGCAGTGCTGAAAGCACCGTTATGGTTAAAGATATTAATTTAGGTGCAACCTCATCAACTCCTTCCTATCTAGCAGCAGCTGGCTCCACCTTGTATTTCCAAGCAACAGATGGCTTAGTAGGTAGTGAGTTATGGAAGAGTGATGGCAGTGCAAGTGGAACTGTGATGGTTAAAGATATTAATTTAGGTGCTAGTTCCTCATCTCCATCTTATTTAGCCGCAATTGGCTCTTCCATATATTTCCAAGCAGGTGATGGCTTAGTAGGTAGTGAGTTATGGAAGAGTGATGGAAGTGCTGAAAGCACAGTGATGGTTAAAGATATTAATTTAGGTGCTACTTCCTCATCTCCATCGTATTTGGCTGCAGTTGGTAGTACTTTGTACTTTCAAGCAGGTGATGGCTTAGTAGGTAGTGAGTTGTGGAAGAGTGATGGCAGTGCAAGTGCAACTGTGATGGTTAAGGATATTAACTCTGGTGCGGGCTCATCATCTCCTGCCTATTTAACTGCAGTTGGTAGTACTTTGTATTTTCAAGCAGGGGATGCTTCCAAAGGATTTGAGTTATGGAAGAGTGATGGCAGTGCTGAGACAACTGCCATGGTTAAGCAGGTTGGTTTAGGTAGTAATAAACCAATTAATAATGGCTCTGCACCCTTAGCAAATATGGCTGCGATCGGTCTTACTCTTTATTTCCAGGATTACTATGAGTTACAAGTTCCTTCCACAACCGCAGGTCAATATATAAGCCACTCAGGTTGGTACTTATCGGCGTATTCAACGGCGGCACTTCTTACCCAAGTCGGTGACTGGAAAGCGGCCGGCTTTACTGCTGAGCAATCTGTTGAAATGGCAAACATGAGTGCAGCAGGTGATGAGTTTGATTTATTAACAGCGTTGATTGAATCATCAATGGAAGAAGAAGAAGTGGTTGTGAAAAAGAAGGTTACAGTTAAAGCTAAGGTAACAAAATCACCAGCGCCAGTTGTCTCTGAAACACCAGCGCCAGTTGTCTCTGAAACACCAGCGCCAGTTGAGAGTCAGGCTGCAGCTGCAGAGCCAGAAGGTAGCTCTGGGATTAATCCAATATTGATAGTTTTAGTAGTGGTATTAATGTCTGGGTTAGGGCTTGCATACTTTTTTGCAAGAAGGCAGGAGATGCAAGGAAATATTTTTAGATAGCGATCAATCGCTATAACCTTATCTTTTATGTGAAGGTAATTACTTATCTCTTTTTAGCTTTAAATAGTAATTCATCTAGACCAATACGATGAGCGCCAAAAGAGTTCACAGGGCTATTACTTGGATATCCGATAGCAATTCCGCAAAGTAATCTGTAATCCTTAGAGATTTCAAACTCCCCCCTAACTACATCATCCCAAAAACTAACTGCCCCTTGCGCACAAGTCCCTAATCCATGTGCATGGGCTGAGAGCATTAGATTCTCCATCATAAGACCTGCATCAGAGGCGGCATATATATGAAGGCTTTTGTGAATATAGATAAATAATTCAACAGGTGCACCAAAAAATGAGTAGTTTTTGCCCCACTGTTTATCACGAGCTGCGCGATCACCTCTTGCTACGCCAAATAATTCATACAACTCTTTGCCTACACGCTGGGCTCTAGGTTTTAACTCTTTTACATATGGTTTAACAATTGAACGATTACTTGTTGGCAGCCCATATCGAGAGTAAATAAGCCTTAACTTATTTCTAATACCCTTATGCAATATCTTTGACAGAACACTCCATCTGGATAAAAACTCATTACTAATGCGATCCCTAACATCATCAGTTGCAACCGCTACTTTAAATGGCCGAGTATTAGACCAGCTTGGCGCGGTAAGTGAATCAGTTAATATTTGATTGATTATCTCTTGCGCAACTGGGGTGGGAAGAAAATCACGGGTTGTTCGGCGAGATGCTAAGAACTGTGAAACCCAAGCTGCGTCATGTTTATTCTCATTTAAATTCATATAGCCATCTTACAGGGGGTAATAATTTGAGTGGACGATACTGGGATCGAACCAGTGACCCCTTCCATGTCAAGGAAGTACGCTACCGCTGCGCTAATCGTCCGGTTATGAAATTATACTAGCGACCGAAATCATCCTCAACACGTTCAATATCATCTTCACCAAAGTAGCTTCCAGTTTGAACCTCAATAAATATTAATTCAGCACTTCCAGTATTACTTATCCGGTGAAGGCAACCTTGCGGTACTTCAATTATTGATCCGCGCGATACTTGTTGAACCTTTCCTTCAAGAGTTACCTCACCACTGCCATCAGTTACATACCAATGTTCGCTGCGTTTTTGATGGCGCTGATAGGAAAGGCGCTTTCCTGGTGAAACATGAATTGATTTAACTTTATATGTGGCTCCCTCTTGGATAACCTCATACCGGCCCCAGGGGCGCTCAGATTTTTCTAGCATGGAAATACTTTAACCCTTAAACTAGGAAGATGAGCAATCTTGCGGCTGTGCCGATGAAATTACCCTCAAATCAATTTGATCACTTCTATAAAGGCGGGTATCGAATTGGAAAACTACGCAAGGGTCCGGGGGGACCAATGCGACCAGAGGAGTGGATTGGCTCGACCACTACCAGATTTGGCGAGCAGGTAAATGGCTTATCAAAGTTGGCTGATGGCAAATTATTAAAAGATGTAATTAATGCCGCTCCTGCCACTTGGCTCGGTGAAAAGCATTTAGCGAAATTTGGTAATTCTATTGAGATTTTAGTAAAGCTATTAGATCCAGATCAACGGCTTCCAGTTCACTACCACCCAGATCAAAAATTTGCCGCTGAAAAATTACATATGAACCATGGCAAGACTGAAGCTTGGATAATTTTAGATGCTCCAGCTGGTGCAAGAGTAGGACTTGGTTTTAAGAAGCAGATGGATAAAAAAAGTATTGCTGCCTTAGTTGAAGCCCATGATTCAAATGGGTTATTAGATTCATTAGTTTTTATTGAGGTGAAAGCAGGGGATGCGATATTTGTCCCTGCAGGTGTCGCCCACGCGATTGAGGCTGGCATATTTGTATTAGAGCTGCAGGAGCCAACTGATTTATCAATTCTGCTTGAGTGGGATGGCTTTGCAGTTGATGGTGATAAGGATGGACATTTAAATCTTGGGTATGAGAGCGCCTTAGATGCACTTCGACTATCACCTCTTACATCTAGTGAGAGTGATCAGGTGGTAAGTAGATTTGAAAGTAGTGCAAGCAAATCACATGCAATATTTAAATCAATTGCAGATTCATTTTTTAGAGCAGATTACTTAACTGGAGATGATAAAAAGGTTGAGGCTGGATTTGGAATATTTTTATGCTTATCTGGAAATGGTGAGTTGAGTTTTGAAAATAGCGGAAAGATTGCAGTTGAGGTTGGGGATGCGGTAGTTATTCCATATGCAGCTGGTGCTTTTACTGTTAGCAATTGTGCTGGAATTTTGTCTCGCCCACCTGCTGCTTAATTTTTCTGGAGGTCGGAACGGGATTTGAACCCGTGTAGCGGGATTTGCAGTCCCGAGCCTCGCCTCTCGGCCATCCGACCTTGCATTGTTTGCGTACTTAAACTTATCGAAGATTATGGAGCGGACGACCGGGTTCGAACCGGCGACCTGAACCTTGGCAAGGTTCCGCGCTACCAACTGCGCTACGTCCGCATATTACGGGGTGAAATCTATCGCATTAGACGCACCTTGGCACAATTGGTTAATTACAAGTGCTGCGCTAGCGGTAGCGTTCAAACATGAAGATGGCAGATGCAAGCTTTTGGATGGGCAATCGGCTTGCCAGCGATTGTGTTGAGATCTCAGATAATCCTGCATCACTTAATAAGCCAGGCTTTTGGTCGGTAGTAAATACCTTTGAAGGCAAATGGATCTGCGCAAGATTTGCAACAGTTATAGATTCACCGCTGCCGGTCGGGCAATGGCAGGGTATTACAAACACTTGGCGCAGTTCGCAATCGCAGCACACTTATGAAGATAATGTCAGATTAATTAAAGGCAAGATTGCAGAGGGTGATATCTATCAAGTTAATTTATGCAGAGTATTAACTGCCGATAGTGATCAACCACTTTTAGGGTTAGCAAATCAATTACAAGTGGCAAATCCTGCCCCGTTTGCAAGTTATTTAAAATTACCAGGTATTGAGATCGCATCTGCCTCACCTGAATTATTTTTAGAGAAAAAGGCAGCGGTTATTAAATCAACCCCAATCAAGGGAACAGCAAAGAGTGATAATTTTGGCGAGAAGGATCGAGCTGAGAATGTAATGATTGTGGATCTAATGCGAAATGATTTTGGCAGCATTTGTAAGCCAGGCTCAGTTGATGTACCAAGGTTGCTCGCAAGTGAGGCGCACCCCGGTTTATTTCACCTAGTCTCTGATGTAGTGGGAAGTTTGCGAGAAGATGTTAAATGGGAGCAGATCACCTCAGCTCTGCTGCCAGCGGGATCAATAAGTGGTGCGCCAAAATTATCAGCGATTAAAAGCATTAAAGAGATTGAAAAAGTGGAGCGTGGACCGTACTGCGGGGTGATTGGATGGGTTGAGGGCGATCAAGCATTACTTTCAGTTGGTATCCGTATTTTTTGGTCAAAAGAAGATGGCAAAATTAATTTTGGTACTGGTGCTGGAATCACCTGGCAAAGTGATCCAAGAGGTGAATGGGATGAGACTGAGCTTAAGGCAAATAGATTGATATCTATCGCCTCCGGAGTTTTGGTATGAAGTTATTAGTTAATGGCAAGCTGCAACCAGATTCATCTGGCTTACCATTTTCTAACTCATTGATCAGGGGAGATGGCTTATTTGAGACCATTTTAACTATTGATGATAAGCCAATTGCTTGGAGCAGACATTATGCGCGTCTTGAAAAATCAGCTACAAGTTTATTAATCACCTTACCAGCCAGAATTGATATTGAGTTAGGAATTAGCCAGATTTTACTTGGCAGCAAAGGCCAATCGCGAATGCGATTAAATGTTTTAGCAGAAGGTGATTGGTTTATAACATTAGAGCGAGTAACACCAAGTGATGAAGTTATCTCCTTAATGCGGGCAGATCTACCAAAGATTTCAAATGGGCAATTAAGTGGTATTAAATCAATCTCATATGGTGAATCTATGTTGGCAGTTAGAAGGGCGCAGGTGAGCGGCTATACCGATTCGATATTTGTAAATGAAAAAGGCTTTGTTGTGGAGACCGGCATGTCTAATATTTTGATCCTTACCGATGATGGATGGCTAACTCCCACCCTTAATACTGGATGCCTACCTGGGATAACTCGAGAGTTACTAATCAAATGGTTTGCTATTAAAGAGGGTCTATTTACCTACGAGCAATTACTAGCAGCTAAAGCGGTTTACACCTGCTCATCAATCAGGTTGATACAGCGGGTAGGTAAGGTTGATGACCGATTATTTGATGAGAGTTCATTGGGGGATGAGTTAATAAGTAAGTTTCGAGAGCAATTATTTAGTAATATTGCACCATGAATCCAGCAGTAAAGCGTGTATTAGTTGGAGTTGTGGGCGGTGCAGTCACATTAATTGGTGTAGTGGCTTTAATTGCACCTGGCCCTGGCTGGTTAATTATTTTTACCGGACTTGGAATTTTAGGAACTGAGTTTGCATGGGCAGCGCGGGCGCTGACAACCGCTAAGGATGTAGCGAGTAGAGCAGCTAACGCAGCAAAAATTAAGAAGAAGCACCAACTGATGATTTTGGCGGCAATTGCATTTATATCACTTGCCTTACTGGTTATTTGGTACGAATACCTCCGCTAATTACTCACCTTCTCCTGCCTGCTTTGCTAACCTAGCGGTATGTCAGGGCAGATCAAGATTTCAGTAGATGGCAAATCTTTGCAGGTGGGCGCTGATCAACGTCCGACCCACTTATTTGAAGACAGGGCAGATGTTGTAGTTTGCCGAATAAATGGTGAACTGCGCGATCTGTGGAGTGAGTTGAAAGATGGTGATCTAGTTGAAGCTGTAAATATTGATTCACCTGATGGCTTAAATGTTTTGCGCCACTCAACTGCACATGTACTTGCTCAAGCGGTACAAGAGGTATTTGCAGAGACAAAATTAGGCATTGGTCCACCAATTCGGGATGGTTTTTACTACGACTTTGATCCAAAAAATCCTTTTACGCCCAGTGATCTAGAAAAGCTAGAGAGTGCGATGCGTAAGATTATTAAATCTGGTCAGCGCTTTCGCCGTCGGGTAACAAGTGAGAAGGATGCATTAGTTGAGTTAAAGAATGAGCCATACAAGTGTGAATTAATCGGTTTGAAATCTGGCAGTAATGAAGATGGTTCAAATGTTGAAGTCGGTGGTACTGAGCTAACAATTTATGACAACTTAGGCAGGGATGGAGATCCAGTATGGAGTGATCTATGCCGTGGTCCTCATCTGCCTTCAACAAAACATATTCCTGCCTTTAAATTAATGAGAGCAGCAGGTGCTTACTGGCGGGGATCTGAAAAAAATCCAATGCTACAGAGAATTTATGGAACTGCTTGGCAAAACCAAGAGGCCCAAGATGCATATCTGCATTTGCTAGAAGAGGCAGAAAAGCGTGATCACCGTAAGTTGGGCGCAGAGTTAGATTTATTTTCATTTCCAGAGGAGATCGGTTCAGGTCTTGCAGTCTTTCATCCAAAGGGCGGAATTATTCGCAGAGCAATGGAGGATTACTCAAGAAAGCGTCATGAGGAGGAGGATTACCAATTTGTTTACTCACCTCATCTAACTAAAGCAGCATTATTTGAAACCTCAGGGCATTTGCAGTGGTATGCAGATGGTATGTATCCACCGATGGTGATGGATGAAGAGTTACATGCAGATGGCACAATTAAAAAAGTAGGTCAGAAGTATTACATGAAGCCTATGAACTGCCCATTTCATAATCTGATTTACCAGTCTTCCCCTAAGTCTTATCGAGATCTACCACTTCGATTATTTGAGTTTGGCACCGTTTACCGTTATGAAAAATCAGGGGTAGTTCATGGCATAACTAGGGCGCGTGGCTTTACTCAAGATGATGCGCATATCTACTGCACTAAAGAGCAAATGGCAGCGGAGTTAGATTCCTTACTTACATTTGTTTTAAATCTACTACGTGATTACGGTTTAACTGATTTTTATTTGGAGTTATCAACTAGAAATCCAGAGAAATCAGTTGGTGAGGAAAAAGATTGGGAAGATGCAACTGAGGCGCTGAGAGCAGCTGCTGAGAAACAAAAATTAGAGTTGGTGTTAGATCCACAAGGTGCTGCCTTTTATGGACCAAAGATCTCAGTGCAGGCACGAGATGCAATTGGTCGCACCTGGCAGATGTCCACAATTCAAGTAGATTTCCAACTACCACAGCGATTTGATTTAGGTTACGCATCCTCTGATGGCTCTCGTAAACAACCGGTGATGATTCACCGAGCATTATTTGGCTCGATTGAAAGATTTTTTGGCGTACTAACTGAACATTATGCAGGTGCTTTCCCGCCATGGCTAGCGCCGGTGCAGGTTAGAGGGATTCCAGTTGCAGAATCTTTTGCTCCATATCTAAATGATGTTGTTAAGCAATTTAAAAAAGCTGGAATTCGTTGTGATATTGATATCTCAGATGATCGCATGCAGAAGAAGGTTCGCAATGCCCAGCTTGAGAAGATCCCATTTATGATGATTGCAGGTGAAGAGGATCAAGTTGCAAATGCTGTCTCATTTAGATATCGAAATGGTGAGCAAAAAAATCAAATACCAATTAAGCAGGCAATTGATGAGGTATTAGCTGTAATTAAAGATCGCACCCAGATTTAAATGTCAGATCAATCAATTGAAGGCGGAGGCGGTATGCCAGATAGTTGGCAGCGGCTTTGGGCGCCACATCGCATGTCATATCTTGAGGGTGAAAATCGACCACTTCCGGGAAATGATATTGCTTGCCCATTTTGTCGAATTACAAAATTAAATGATGAAGAGGCTTTGATTGTGGCAAGAGGTGAGCAGGCTTATGTAGTTATGAATCTTTATCCATATAACGCAGGGCACTTATTAATTTGCACTAATCGCCATGTTGCAGAGCTTCCTGATTTAACCGAGTCAGAGCGCAATGAGGTGCAAGCACTTACTGCACATGCAATGAAAGTACTGCGCAAGGTAAGTAGGGCAGTTGGCTTTAATGTTGGTTTAAACCAAGGCTCAGTATCTGGCGCCGGAGTTGCCGATCACTTTCATCAACATGTGGTGCCACGTTGGGCAGGGGATGCAAACTTTATGCCGATTATCGGTAAGACAAAGGTATTACCACAATTACTACAAGAGAGCCGTGCGCAGTTAGCTGCGGGTTGGAATCAAATCTAAAAATCGCTTTATCTCAGTAATCCCTAATTTATTCTCAAGCATCAATGGAATTGCTGGAATTATTAATCCCTGCACAAATTGATCCCAACCGCCTTCAGTAAGGGCGGTGTGCAGCTCCTCTTTAAACTCCAAAATTAACTCTCGATGCTCAGCATCACTTTGTAGTTTTGCAGATTTTTCACCAGAGTAATCAGTAATCATCTGATCCTCTAGATTAATTACTGCAGTTGGCGCTCCGTCATCGGCGTGTAAAACTAAGTATGGAGTAAGAACTGGTTCTAACATCTTGCCTACAATTGCGCTCATATCCTCAAAATCCACATCACCATCTGCAAAATCAATAACTGCCACAATTGTCGGTATATAAAGTTCGCGAAAGGTGCTCCACTGCGCAACTACCTTAGGATCTATTCCAGTTTTAGCACTTGCAACAATTACAACAACATCAGATGTGATCAGGACCGGGTCATCAATCTGCGCAGCAGGTAGTCCTAGCGCGGCACAGATCATCTCTTGACCAGGTGAAATCCCGAGGATAAATCGCGCGTTAATTAGGTTGTCCATCAAAGATAAGCCTACGATGGGAATTATGTTGCAGCGTTCATTACGGGATCCTGTCGCCAAAATAGTCACACCATTAGCTAAAGCTTTGGTCAAACTGGGCGTAAGCGCCAATTTGATTTCAGTAATCGGGGGGCTAGGTTCGATTCTTGCCGCTCTTTATTTTTTTCCAAAAGGTGAGTTTTTTACTGGTGTAATTGTTGTCTCAGCCTTTGTGGCATTTGATTTATTTGATGGAGCGGTTGCGCGTGCTTCAAATCAGGGAGTTAGTAAGTGGGGAGCATTATTAGATTCAACCTTAGACCGATTAAGTGATGCGGCGATTTTTATTGGTGGCTTACTATTTTTTATTGATCAAAGTGATCGGTTAGTTCCAGTATTTCTAGTTGCCACCTTCGCTTCATTTATGGTCTCCTACATAAAAGCACGGGCTGAGTCACTTGAGATTAAATGTGATGGTGGCATAGCAGAACGTGGTGAGCGGATATTAATTGTGCTAACCGCCTATGGATTACATGGTCTATCTGTTAACTATGCAATGGCGATTGGAATGTGGGCCTTAGCATTGCTATCTATCATCACAATGCTACAACGGATGTTTATTGTTTACAAGGCGGTTAAGTAGTGTATTTGCTTTATTTATTTGGGTGGAAGTTAGTTGCAGCTTTACCTGAAGTAGTTGCATATAGATTGGCTAATAAAGTCTCAGACTTAATTTACGCTAGAGATGGCAAAGGTGTGAGCCAACTGCGTAGTAATTACCGCAGGGTAAAACCAGAGCTTTCTGATACGGAGTTGGCTAAGTTAAGTAAAGAAGGAATGAGATCCTACCTACGTTACTGGTTTGACACATTTCGGCTTAGTAAATGGAGTAAGACGAGAGTAATCGAGACTACCTTTGTTATAAATGAGAACCTGCTTAGAGATCCAATTGCTGCAAAACAAGGCTGCATAATTGCACTGCCCCATGCAGGTAATTGGGATCATGCCGCTGCTTACTTTTGCTCTACTGGCATTAATTTGACCGCAGTAGTTGAAAAACTAAAGCCAGAGGCAATATTTAATAAGTTTTTAGATTATCGCAGAAGTATTGGAATTGAACCAATTAGTCACAAAGAAAAAACTATTCCGATCTTATTGGAGCGGCTGTCGCAGGGTAAGTTAGTCGCACTAGTTGCAGATCGAGATATGTCCCGTAACGGTATTGAGATTAATTTTTTAGGTGGGATTGCGAAAATGCCAGCAGGACCTGCAATTCTAGCAATTGAATCTGGCTCACCTTTAATTACTGCATATATTAGATACTTAAAAAGCGGTATTGAAATTAGGTTTGAAGAGACAATAAAATTGCCAGTATCTGGTAGTAAAGAGGAGCAGATAAGGATTATTACTCAATCAATGGCTGATAACTTTGCAAAGCGAATCAAAGAGTCCCTAGTTGATTGGCATATGTTGCAGCGGGTTTGGGTAGATGAAAAAAATTAGAATTGGCATGGTCTGTCCCTATGGTTGGGATACACCAGGAGGAGTGCAAAGCCACATCCGTGATTTAACAGAGCATCTGATATCTGAGGGACATTATGTTTCAGTGCTTACACCAATTACCGATGATTCATTAGCTCATGAGGATTATGTAGTTAATGCTGGTAAGCCGATCTCAATTCCAATTAATGGTTCAGTGGCTAAAGTTTTATTTGGTCCAGTTGCTAGCTCACGGGCAAAGCAGTGGATAGCAGCAGGGGATTTTGATCTACTACATCTACATGAACCAGCAATTCCTTCACTTTCACTTTTAGCGTGCTCGGCAGCAGAGGGTCCACTAGTTGGTACATTCCATGTTTCAACGCCAAAGAAGAAAGCAATCTATGCGATAGGTCCGATCTTGGAGCCAATTGTTGAAAAGTTAACAGCGCGAATTGCAGTTAGTGAGTTAGCCCGCTTTACCTTAAAGGATCATTTTGAGACAGATGCTGTTGTAATACCAAATGGCATTGACGGCAGTAGGTATGCCAATGCAAAAGTGATTGATAAATACAGTGGTGCTACTACCGTTGGTTTTATTGGCAGATTTGATGAGCCAAGAAAAGGGTTACAGGTACTAGTAGATTCACTTGCAATTGTTTCTAGATTTATTCCAGATATTAAATTTTTAGTTGCTGGACCTGGCGATAGTTCAGAATTTTTAAAAAACTTAGATCAACAGTTACATAATCGAATCGTTTTTTTAGGTCGACTAAGTGATGAGGAGAAGGAAAGTTTCTTACGATCTATCCAGATTTATGTCGCTCCTAACACTGGAGGTGAGTCGTTCGGCATAGTTTTAGCTGAAGCGCTATCAGCAGGTACGGCGGTAATAGCTAGTGATATCCCAGCCTTTAAAGCGGTACTTGAAAATGGGCAGGTTGGTGATTTATTTGTTAATGAGGACTCAGCGGATCTAGCTAGAGTATTAGTTGCACTCCTTAAAGATAATGAGCGGCGAAGTAAATTAGCGATTAAAGGAAAGTTAAGCGCGCAGAAGTATGATTGGCAGGTTGTTGCAGAGCAGGTTGAAAGTGTTTATGAGATGGCAATTGCTGGTGGGCAACGAGTTAGCCTCTCCTCTGAGAGTAAGTTTTGGAGTAGGAGATGAGTCTTAATAATTTATTATTACTTTTCTCTCTGGTTTTAATTGGCTGGTATCTATCATTCTTAGCATCTAGATTAGATCGGTTACACCATCGGGTTGAAACATCTTGGGCAACCTTGGACTCATTATTACAAAAGCGTGCAGCCCTATCACAAGAAATTGTGCAGGAATCAAACCTTGATCCTGCAACCGTTTATCTAATATCAACATCGGCAACCTCTGCTAGATATGCCAACATGTCTGATCGCTCAGCAGCAGAGAGCGTGCTCTCGGAATCTTTAAAATTAGTATTAGACGCTGCTCGCAGCAACTCACTTCAGCTGCCATCGGAATTACTTGTCGAGCTCTCTGATATTACATCTAAGATAAAAATAGCTATAAATATCCATCTAGAGGCAGTTGTTGCTACCAAAAATTTACGACAAAAGTTATTTATTAGAGTGTTCAGATTAGCTGGTAGAGCGCCACTTCCAATAAAATATGCATTTGAAAACGATGTGTTAGAAAATAATTAAATGACATACTCACAATTTGGATCTGAAGAAATTCAGCCACCTGCTCCCCGAAAAAGTCATAAGAAACGGAACATTTTATTTTTGTTTTTACTTATCATTTTGGTGATCTCAGTTAAAAACACAAATCCAGTAACAGATCTTGTAAAAGTTATATCGCCGAATAAGAATCTAATCTCTGGAGTTTCAGGTGAGAATAATCAAATACTTGTTGTCAAGATAGATGATACAAAGGATGCCCACCCACAGATTGGCTTAGAGGATGCTGATTTGGTTTATGTGGAACAGGTTGAGGCAGGATTAACCAGGATTGCAGCAATTTACTCCTCAAAATTACCAGCAAAAATTGGACCAGTAAGATCAGCACGAATCTCTGATATTGAATTATTAGCACAGTTCGGACGAGTTGGGTTTGCTTATAGTGGCGCGCAAACAAAGATGCGGCCAGTAATTGCAGCAGCAAACTTAGAAAATCTCTCTGCAGAGCGTAATCCACCAAGTATTTATGCTAAGGACCCAGATCGACTTGGCCCAGTAGATATGATTTTATATCCAGATAAATTATTAGAGCGGGCTAACGCTAAAGCTGGTACACGAATCGATACTATGAAGATCGCGCCTTGGAGTTTTGGTCAGGCGCCAAGTGGAGAGACTTTAACAACTGTTGCAAAGGTAAAATGGCCAGGTGCTAGATATGAATTGCGTTGGGATAGCGTGGTTAATAAGTGGCTGATATATTTCAACGGAGAAGCAGATCTAGCAGCGAGTGGTGTGCATTTAAGTGCTGATACTGCAATAATTCAACTTGTTTCAATCACGCCATCTATTTACGGAGATAAGTTTGGCGGTGTAACCCCATTTTCAAAGACAACTGGAACTGGTAGTGCGATCATGCTTCGCGATGGAAGAAGTTACAACCTCACCTGGCAAAGAGATTTACCTACCGATGTGACCACTTGGCGCAGCGCAGATGGTGGTGTAGCTAACTTTAAGCCGGGCAAAATCTGGATCTTTTTGACCGATATCCCACCCCAGATTGCCCCCTAAGCGCGTGCATGTGTGAGGAATGCTTCATTTAATTGTCTTTGCATTAGCAAAGTAATTAGTACACTTTGAGGCTATACATCGCTAGGGAGAAAAGATGTCAAAGGAAACAGGCACAGCACGAGTAAAGCGCGGCATGGCAGAGATGCTAAAGGGCGGCGTAATTATGGATGTTGTAAATGTTGAGCAAGCCAAGATCGCTGAAGATGCAGGTGCGGTTGCGGTAATGGCGCTAGAGCGCGTGCCAGCAGATATCCGTGCCCAAGGCGGCGTTGCTCGTATGTCTGATCCAGACATGATCGAGGCAATTCAAGCTGCAGTTTCAATTCCAGTTATGGCAAAGGCACGTATTGGTCATTTTGTTGAAGCACAAATTTTGCAAACACTTGGCGTGGATTACATCGATGAGTCTGAGGTTTTAACACCTGCAGATTATGCAAACCATATTGATAAGTGGAACTTCACAATTCCATTTGTTTGTGGTGCAACAAATCTTGGTGAGGCACTTCGCCGAATTAATGAGGGTGCTGCAATGATTCGTTCAAAGGGTGAGGCTGGAACTGGTGATGTTTCAAATGCCACCACTCACATGCGCACTATCTCTGGTGAAATTCGCCGCCTGACCTCAATGAAAGAGGATGAGTTATATGTGGCAGCAAAAGAATTACAAGCACCATTTGATTTAGTTAAAGAGGTTGCAAGTACTGGCAAACTTCCAGTAGTTCTATTTACCGCAGGTGGCATTGCAACTCCAGCAGATGCTGCGATGATGATGCAGTTAGGTGCTGACGGCGTATTTGTTGGCTCTGGTATTTTCAAATCAGGAGATCCAGCAAAGCGGGCAGCAGCATGCGTTAAAGCGGTCACTTATTTTACTGACGCAAAAGTAGTTGCTGATGTATCACGTGGGTTAGGTGAAGCAATGGTGGGGATTAATGTTGCTGATATTCCAGTACCACACCGGCTTGCGGAGCGGGGCTGGTAGTTGTGAAGATTGGAGTACTTGCACTCCAAGGAGATGTTGCTGAACACATTAAATCTCTCAGTGATTGTGGAGTTGATGCTTTAGCTGTTAAAACTAAAAGTGAGATCTCTGCTATCTCAGCCTTAGTAATTCCAGGCGGTGAATCAACTACTATTGCAAAACTTGCCAGATCCTTTGATCTATTTGATCAAATTAAGGATCGAATTAAATCTGGAATGCCAACCTACGGTTCATGTGCTGGAATGATTTTGTTATCTGATGTGATTGAAGATGCGATTGATGGGCAGGAAAGTTTTGGTGGAATTGATATGGTAGTTAGGCGAAATGCTTTTGGCCGCCAAGTAGATTCATTTGAAACAGATTTAAAATTTAAAGGAATAACTGAACCAGCCGTGAGAGCAGTATTTATTAGAGCCCCATGGGTTGAATCAGTTGGTGCCGGCGTTGAGATTCTTGCAGAGATAACAAATAGTTCCGGTATTAAGCATCCAGTTGCGGTAAGGCAAGGTAATTTACTCGCTACCTCATTTCATCCAGAATTAACTGGTGATAATCGAGTACATAGATTTTTTGTTGAAAATATCTGCCGTCAACTAGCAAATATCTAGGATTTTTAAATATGAGCGGTCATTCCAAGTGGGCAACTACCAAACATAAAAAGGCGATTATTGACTCTCGCCGTGCTAAAAACTTCTCTAAATTAATCAAAGCAATTGAGGTTTCAACCCGCGAGGGTGGAGCAGATATATCTGGAAATCCCACACTCTTCGATGCAATTGCAAAAGCAAAAAAGAATTCGGTACCAGCTGACAATATTGATCGTGCAATTAAGCGTGGTGCAGGTCTTGAGACCGGCGCTAAGGTTTGGGAAACTATTATGTATGAAGGTTATGCCGCAGGCGGCGTTGCATTATTAATCGAGTGCTTATCTGATAATAGAAATCGGGCTGCTTCGGAGGTAAGAGTTGCAGTAACTCGCAACGGCGGAAATATGGCTGATCCGGGCTCTGTCTCTTATTTATTTAATCGTAAAGGTGTTGTTATTGTTTCAAAGCAGGCCGGCAAGATTAGTGAGGATTCACTACTTGAGGTAGTTCTAGATGCAGGTGCTGAGGAGGTTAATGATTTAGGAGAGTCATTTGAGGTTGTTGCGCAACCAGCTGATTTAGTAGCAGTTCGTACCTCACTACAAACCGCCGGTATTGATTATGAATCTGCTGAGTCATCATTTCTGCCAACCATCTCCGTACCAGTAGATACTGAATCTGCTAAAAAGGTTTTTGAATTAATTGAGGCGATAGAGGAGCTAGATGATGTGCAAAATGTTTACGGTAACTTTGATATTTCAGATGAGGTAATGGCGAGCCTTAGTTCATAAGTATTTCTCGCTGATTAGGCTTGCCCTATGCGTGTGTTAGGTATTGATCCCGGCTTAACTAGATGTGGTATTGGAATTGTTGATTCTACTGGTCCACAAAAATTAGCAATGGCTGGAGTTGGTGTCATTAATACTGATCCAGATGCCTCATTGGAGTTTAGATTACTTGAATTAGAAAAAGAGATATCAATCTGGATTAATAAGTTTAAACCCGATGTAATTGCAATTGAGCGAGTATTTTTTCAATTAAATGTTAGAACTGCAATGGCAACTGGCCAGGCTGCTGGCGTTGCATTATTACTTGCGGCTAAAAACGGTATTCCAGTGGCAATGCATACCCCAAGTGAGGTAAAAGCTGCTGTTACCGGCTCTGGTCGTGCTGATAAGAAGCAGGTAGCACAAATGGTCAAACGGCTACTTAAATTAAAGGAAATTCCCAAACCGGTAGACAGTACCGATGCTCTAGCCCTTGCGATCTGCCATCATTGGCGAGGTGTAGGTAACGCCAGAGTGGCGGCAGCAAAGAAAAAGGCGATTAAGAAACGATGATTAGTTCAATCTCTGGCACAGTTAAATCAACTGCAATTAATTCAATTGTAGTTGAGGTAGGTGGCATTGGAGTTTTATTGCAGGTACCTGCCAGGGTTGTTTCCCAGATGCAGGTTGGAAAATTAGTTAATTTTCACACCTATTTAATTGTTAGAGAGGATGCTCTTACTCTCTATGGCTTCACTGAAATTGTTGATCGGGAGTTTTTTGAATTGCTTTTATCTGTTACTGGAATTGGGCCAAAGGTTGCCCAATCTATTTTGGCAAGTAGTGAGGCAGCAACTATCGCAACAGCGATTGTTACTGGAAATTTAAAGAGTTTGGAGTCAACCCCAGGCCTTGGGAAAAAAGGTGCGCAGCGGCTAGTGCTTGAGTTAAAGGATAAGGCAGCTAACTTTGCTGGGAATGGGACAAATTTAAAGCTTTCGATTACAAATCAAGTAGAGAATGCCTTGCAAGGACTTGGTTACTCAGTAAAAGAGGCAGCTGCAATGATTTCACAGATTCCAGCAGGTGAAAAGATTGATAATTTAGATGCTGCTCAGATATTAAAGTTAGCCTTAAAATTTGGTGGGAAAAAATAATGAGTGATCGAATTATTGATCAAGGAGCAGATGATGCAGAGCGGGTTGCTGAGTTAGCACTTCGTCCTAAAACATTAGGGGAGTTTGTTGGACAATTAAGAGTTAGAGATCAATTAGATCTACTTTTATCAGCTGCTAAGGAGCGTGGAGCCCCAGCAGATCACATTTTATTTTCTGGTCCGCCAGGACTTGGCAAGACAACTCTTGCGATGATTGTGGCATCTGAAATGGATGCGCCAATTCGAATTACCTCAGGCCCTGCAATTCAACATGCTGGTGATTTAGCATCGATCCTCTCTTCATTGGTGGAGGGTGAAATTTTATTTCTAGATGAGATTCACCGAATGTCACGTCCGGCTGAGGAGATGTTGTATCTGGCGATGGAGGATTTCAGAGTTGATGTAATTGTTGGCAAAGGTGCCGGTGCTACCTCAATTCCACTTGATCTGCCGCACTTCACCTTAGTTGGCGCAACTACTAGAGCAGGGTTACTTCCAAGTCCACTTCGTGATCGCTTTGGTTTTACTGCGCAATTAGATTTTTATGAAGCAGATGAGTTATCGCAAATTATTAAACGCAGCTCTGATTTATTAGAGATCCAAATAGATAAGGCTGCAGTTGCTGAGATTGCCTCTCGCTCTCGCGGTACACCACGAGTTGCAAACCGGCTTCTAAGAAGGGTTCGTGATTATGCGCAGGTTAATAAAGAGAAGATAGTTCAGATAGAGCATGCAAAATCTGCTCTTAAAATATATGAGGTTGATGAGATTGGGTTAGATCGATTAGATAAAGCTGTGCTTAGTGCGTTAATTAAAAACTTTAATGGCGGGCCAGTTGGTGTCTCAACTCTTGCTATGGCTGTGGGGGAGGAGATTGAAACTATTGAATCTTTAGCTGAACCATTTTTAGTTCGAATGGGGTTTTTAGCGCGCACACCCAGAGGCCGAGTTGCAACTGCATCAGGCTGGATGCATCTTGGGATTAAGCCACCACTTTCTGCGCAGGTTGGAACTGATGCTTCACTATTTGATCAAGATCCAGATATCGCGCAATAACGCATAAATATCGATAAATCTGCGGTAATCGCTGGCTGATTTCTCAATAAACTCTCCTCAGCCTAGAATTGGCTCTCATGTCTGCTAATAAAATTGCTAATACCCAATCAAAGGCGTTACGCACGATCTCAATCCTGCTGCTAACTATTTTGGCATTTACTGGAGTTGCATTTGTATTAGGAGCTACCTCATTTAAATTAGGTTTGGATCTACAAGGCGGAACTAGTGTTACTTTGCAACCTCGAATTGAAGCGGGCCAGAACGGTAAGGTAACTGCCGAGGCAATTGATCAAGCGATTGCAATTATTCGTCAGCGAGTTAACTCATTAGGTGTTGCTGAATCTGAAGTATCTGCGCAAGGAAGTGGCGTTAATCGGCAGATTGTTATCTCAGTTCCTGGTGAAACCGGCAGGCGAATTGTTGACTTGGTAGGGCAAACAGCAGAGTTAAGGTTTCGTCCAGTATTAGCCGAGGGCGCAGCAAATGCCACATCAACTAGCACTGATACTAGAACAGCAATCCTGCCTGCTGGTGTGACCCCAGATTTAAATGCAAAATTTGCCGCCTTAGATTGCACCTTGCCAGAAAATCGCCAAGGTGGCGGTGGGGCAGATGAGGCAGCAGCCGTCGTTAGTTGTGATCGCGCAGGGATAAGCAAATTTATCTTGGCACCCGCTGAGGTTTTAGGTCGTCAGGTAACAAAAGCATCCTCCGTAATTGATGCCCAAAGTGCCTCTGGTTGGTATGTAGTTTTAGATTTTAATGGCGAGGGCACAAATAAATTTGGTGCGATGACATCAAGACTGACAACTCTGCCCTCACCGCAAAATCAGGCAGCAATTGTGTTAGATGGTTTGGTCTATTCAGCACCTAGAATTAATGAAGCAATTAGAACTGGAAGTGCGCAGATCACTGGTAATTTCACTCAACTTGAGGCGCAGGATCTAGCAAATGTTTTAAAATATGGCGCACTACCACTTGCCTTTGATCGTGGTGAGGTTCAGCAAATTTCACCAACCTTAGGAGCAGATCAATTACATGGCGGTTTATTAGCTGGTGGACTTGGACTATTGCTTGTAGTTATTTATTCAATGCTCTATTACAAAGGTCTTGGCATTGTCTCAGTTGGCTCACTGGGTGTTGCAGTAATTATTGCAATGCTCTCATTTTTATTGTTAGGTGAGTGGATCGGCTTTACCTTGACCTTGGCAGGTATTGCTGGTGCGATTGTGGCAATCGGAATTACTGCCGACTCTTTTATTGTTTACTTTGAACGTATTCGCGATGAGGTTCGAGAGGGCAGATCTCTTAAATCAGCGGTTGAGACTGGCTGGGTACGTGCTCGTCGTACAGTTATTGTTGCCGATGCAGTTTCAATGATTGCTGCCGTAATGCTTTATTTCTTCGCAGTTGGTGGCGTGCGAGGCTTTGCATTCACCCTTGGTCTAACTACCTTGATCGACTTAATTGTGGTCTTCTTCTTTACAAAACCACTTGTTACTGTGCTAGCTAAGTTCTCTTTCTATAGCCAAGGCCATAATCTTTCTGGTTTCTCCGCTAAATCTTTAGGTGTTGTGCAAAAAAGTGTTGTATCGATGGGGGAGGATAAGTAATGGCTAAGTTATCTGGTATTGGTGGCCGGCTTTATCGCGGTGAGACCTCTATTGATTTTGTTGGCAAGCGAAAGATTTGGTACTCCATTTCTGGGCTATTAATTCTCGCCTCTGCTCTTACATTATTTACTCAAGGATTGCACCTCGGTATTGAGTTCAAAGGTGGTTCATCTTTTATGGTAACCGCACCAACCGCATCAGTAGCTTCAGCTGAGGCTGCCCTCGCCGATGCTGGCATAACTACTCAAAACATTATTCAAAAGATCGGTGATAATAAAGTAAGAGTGCAAACAGAGGCACTGACTCAGGCTGAGCAAGGAGCTGTTGAAGATAAATTAGCTGCCAAGTTTGGCGTAGGTGTTGACTCGATAGATTCACAGATCATTGGACCATCTTGGGGTAAAGAGATAACCCGTAAGGCACTCTATGGTTTGTTTGGATTTATCTTTGTAGTAATGCTCTACCTAGCAATGGCATTTGAATCAAAGATGGCAATTGCTGCAATTATCTCTGTTATTCACGATGTGTTCATCACAGTTGGTATTTATGCCTTAATCGGTTTTGAAGTTACACCTGCAACTGTGATTGGTTTCTTAACTATTTTGGGCTACTCACTTTATGACACGGTAGTGGTATTTGATAAGGTTCGTGAGAATACAAAGGGTATTGCTGCAAGTGGTAAGAGCACCTACTCACAAGCTGCAAACCTTGCAGTTAATCAAACCTTAGTTCGTTCTTTTAATACTTCACTAATTGCATTACTACCAGTTGGCTCAATCCTCTTCGTGGGCGCAGGTCTATTAGGTGCTGGCACATTAAAGGATCTATCCCTGGCATTATTTATTGGGTTAGCAACTGGAACTTACTCATCTATCTTTATTGCAACGCCAATTTTAGCTGTACTTCGTGAACGCGAGCCTGCGATGCAAGCACTTGCAAAACGAGTTGGTAGCCGTGGCGATAAAGTTTCTGCCCCAGTTGCAGTTGTGCAAACTCAGGCAGGTCGTGGGCCACGAAATCAACCAAGACGTAATCGCCGCCGCTAATATAATTTTGCATTAAATAAGACAAGCCTGCGTGCTATGACAACCTTAGAATTGTTAAAGCCGTTAGTTGCTGGCCTTTCACTATCTCACCCAGGATTTTCAAATAAGGATTTAGAGCGAGCATTTATTGCTGCTGAAAAAGCCCATGCCGGACAACTTCGTAAATCTGGGGATGCGTATATAACACATCCAGTAGCGGTGGCTCAGATATTAATTGATCTAGGAATGGATTTGCCAACAGTTATGGCCGCCTTATTACATGACACAGTTGAGGACACCACCTACTCAATAGATCAAATAAAAAGTGAGTTTGGTGATGAGGTGACATCTTTAGTTGATGGGGTTACCAAGTTAGATAAATTAACCTACGGACCGACTGCTGAGGCAGAGACTTTGCGCAAGATGGTTGTTGCGATGTCTAGAGATATTAGAGTGCTAGTTATTAAGTTGGCAGATCGGCTGCATAATGCCCGCACTTGGGAGTTTATTGAGGCAGAGACTGCTAGTCGTAAGGCTAAAGAAACAATTGATATCTATGCTCCACTTGCCCACCGACTAGGAATGAATGCAATTAAGTGGGAGCTTGAGGATCTCTCATTTAAATTCCTAGAGCCAAAGAAATTTGAAGAGATTGAACGGTTAGTAAGTGAGAGATCACCGGCTCGAGATCAATTAACACAAGAGGTAATTTCTGCAATTGATCAGGATTTAAAACAAGAGAAGATACAAGCGCAGGTCATTGGCAGACAAAAGCATTTCTATAGCGTCTATCAAAAGATGGTGGTCAGAGGCCGTGAGTTCAATGATATTTATGATTTAGTAGGAGTGCGGATATTGGTTGATTCAGTTCGTGATTGTTATGGAGTACTTGGCGCAATACATGCTAGGTGGAGTCCAGTACCAGGTAGATTTAAAGATTACATTGCAATGCCAAAATTTAATCTCTACCAATCTCTACACACCACAGTGATTGGGCCAAATGGCAAAGCGGTAGAGATTCAAATCCGCACCTTTGATATGCATGCTCGGGCGGAGTATGGAATTGCTGCGCACTGGAAATATAAATCTAAAAACACTGAAGCTGGAAAGAGTCCAGAGGAAATTTGGCTTCGCCAGCTGCATGAGTGGCAGCAAGAGAGTGAAGATGTTGGTGATTTCTTAGAGACCTTAAGGTATGACCTTCGCACACCGGAGGTCTTTGTCTTTACTCCCAAGGGAAGTGTGATCGCACTGCCATCAGGATCTACCCCAGTTGATTTTGCCTATGCAGTTCATACCGAGGTTGGTAATAAGTGTGTTGGGGCTAAGGTAAATGGAAAATTAGTGCCACTTGAATCTCATTTAGTAAATGGTGATGTTATAGACATTGTTACAAATAAAGGAATTACTGCAGCACCAAGTCATGATTGGCTTAACTTTGTAACATCATCTAGAGCCAGATCAAAGATAAAGGCTTGGTTTTCTAAGGAGCGTAAGGAGGAGGCAATTGAGGCTGGGCAAGAGTCAATTGCTCGCCAAATGCGAAAGGCAGGTCTGCCACTACAAAAGATATTAGGTGGACACGCATTGCTTGAGTTAGCACATGATCTTCGATATGAAGATATTGAGAGTTTGTATGAAGCAGTTGGAAATGGTTATGTCTCAGCCCACTCAGTAATTGAAAAACTAATGGTGTTACTTGGAACATCAGATGCTCATCCAGAGAATGATCTAACTCCGCTGATTAATCCAGTCAAGCGTGAGCGAAAAAGTGTTACAGGTATTGATGTTGAGGGAGCGGCAGATGTTTTGGTAAAGCTTGCTAGGTGTTGCGCACCTGTTCCAGGGGATAAAATTACTGGTTTTATTACCCGTGGCAGTGGCGTCTCAGTGCATCGCGCAGATTGTATAAATATTACCGATCTTAAAATTCATCAAGGCGATCGAATGGTCGCAGTCAAATGGAACCTGTCCGCTAAGAGCACTTTCCTAGTAAATATTCAGGTAGAGGCGCTTGATCGGGCCCGACTGTTATCTGATGTAACAAAGGCATTATCTGATCAGCAGGTAAATATATTAAGTGCCTCAGTTGTTACTAATAAAGATCAGACAGCGATTTGTAAATTCTCTTTTGAGATGGCAGATGCCTCCCACTTAGATGCAGTGTTGGCGGCGGTTAGAGTGATTGAGGGTGTTTATGATGTGGATCGAATCTTTAATAATTAGCCGGTGAATTCAGTTAAACCCTTTTGTGCTTGCTCAAGCCAATCTCTACGGGCAGCTGCAGCCTCTCTTGCCACCATCGCTTTAGCGGTTTGACCAGCAGCCTCAGCCTTTGCTGCTTGTTTTTCATAACTCTCAATTGCCTCAGCCAATCCCTGCACAACTTTATTTGCTTGTGCCTTTGCAGATGGATCACTTTTACGTTGGTGATTACGCTCTAACTCATTAATCTCATCCTCAACTTTTTTAAGACGAGTGTCAAATGATGCTCTCTTTTTACGATCTGTCATTCCAATCTTCTGCCACTTACCCATTAGGTCATAGAACTTCTTTTTAGCTGATTTAAAATCAGATATTGGTAGCAACGCTTCAAACTCAACAATCATCGCCTCTCGCTTTGCTAAGTTCTCACTCATTGAACCCTTACGCTTTGCCATGTCAGCATTCTTTGCGGCGAAGAAAGAATCTTGAGAAGCTTTAAATCTTTGCCAAAGTGCATCATCAGTTGCCTTCTTGCCCCGGCCTGCTGACTTCCATTGATCCATTAATACTTTAAAGCGCTTAGCAGTACTTAGCCACTCCTTTGAATTAGCTAAGCTCTCGGCCTCTTTAACAATTACATCTTTAGCAGTGGCAACCTTTTTTTGCTCAGAATCGAGATTAGAAAAGTGAGTGCGACGGCGCTTATCAAACTTATTACGAGAGGATGAGAACCTCTTCCAAAGCGCAGCATCAACTTTTTTATCAAGTCGTGGAGCTTTTTTCCAATCCTCAAGAAGTACTTTTAATCTTGCAGTAGTTACTTTCCAAGCAACTGAGTCAATTAATGTCTCAGCCTCGGCAACTATCTTCTCTTTAACTGAAGCCGCCTCATTTTGTCGTGCTGCTCGATCTGCTTTTTGTGTTTCTTTGCGGGCTTTATAAGCACCCTCATGTTCAGAAATTAATGCTGGAATTTTCTCTAATGATTGCGAGAGATTTACTAAATCACCAACACCATTTAACTCAGATATTTGAGTGCGCAGTTTGTTAACTGCTTCTTGGGCATCACTTGGCACCATCGCCCCTGATCTGATTCGAGCGGCAAGGAGTGCAACCTCAGAGGCTGCCATTTCAAATTTCTTTACAAAATATGCAAGTGCTTCTTCTGCACTTTTGCCAGGGTATGAACCAACGGCGCGATCACCCGTTGGGGTAATTACATAAACAGTGCCATCTTCGCCGACTCGGCCAAATTTTGCTGGATCACCAATAAGTGCTGCTGCAGCCCCGGTACTTGAAAGGATATGTGTTGTTGTGTTCTCCATAGTTGCTTAACCTTTCGTTGCGCGATCTCTGCTTTGCAGATCTCGTTATGGGCTGGCGTAGTAATCAATTACGCATTTGCGCCTTTGATTACCTGGTTTGGTACAGATAAAAGATAGCCTAAGTACCTGATTTAAGGGAAGTCTGAGCGGAAAAAATGGTGATAAAGGGTGAGTAATGCTGATTGATCGAGTAATCGCCCCCTACTTTGAAACCAACTGCTGGATCCTAGCTACTGGTGTTGGCCAGGAGTGCATCATTGTTGACCCGGGGATGGCAAAGCCAAATTTGGTAAAGAGCATAAAAGAGAAGATTGCCGAACATAACTTAAAACCAGTTGCAGTATTAATTACTCATGGGCATATCGATCATATTTTCTCAGTGCTGCCATTAACAAAAGAGATTCCAATGCGCACATTTATTACTCCAGCAGACAGATTTTTACTAACCAACCCAATGGCAGCACTAGATAGTGGGGGAGTAAGTGAGCAATTGATATCTGCATTTGGTGGAAATAATTTTGCAGAGCCATCTGATCTAATTGAGTTAGATGATTTTGGTAATTTTCAAATAGCGGGCCTTGAGATTGAATCAATATTTGCGCCCGGGCATACCAAAGGTTCGGTGATTTTTACCGTTGATAATCAAGTGCTGATCTCTGGGGATGTGTTATTTGCTGGCGGCATAGGACGAACCGATCTTCCCACTGGATCAGCTACTGATATGCGCAAAACCTTACGAGAACGAGTTTTGACACTACCTGATGGGCTAAATGTCCTGCCTGGGCATGGTGGGCAAACTACAATCGCCATTGAGCGGGTGAGAAATCCTTATCTGCAAAGTGATTTTTTAGATCAGAGTGGACGGTGACCTGATGAGTAAGTTTCAGGCGCCTAAAGGTGTCAGTGAGTACTTTCCACCAAACTCTGATCAGTTTGAGTATGTTCGAGACCATTTACTTTCCGCCGCTAAATTAGCCGGCTACTCATTAATTGAGCTGCCAGTATTTGAAGATACTGAGGTTTTTACTCGCGGTGTTGGAGAATCAACTGATGTAGTTAGTAAAGAGATGTATACCTTTGAAGATAGAGGTGGCAGATCAATCACACTTAGGCCTGAAGGAACAGCGGGTGTGATGCGGGCAGTAATAGAACATAATTTAGATAGAGGGCAACTACCGGTAAAGCTTTTTTATACTGGTCCATTTTTTAGAGCAGAGCGGCCACAAGCAGGGCGCTATCGCCAGTTTTATCAGGTTGGTATTGAGGCTATTGGTTACAACGATCCAGAGATTGATGTTGAGGTTATCTCAGTTGCAGATACTGCATTTAAAGCTTTAGGACTTAAGCAGTATAAATTAAATATTACCTCACTGGCAGATGCAAAGAGTCGGGATAATCACCGCAAGGATTTAGTGAAGTTTATTGCTGGTCTAAAGCTAGATGAGGCAACAATTGAGCGGGCAAAATTAAATCCACTTAGATTATTTGACGATAAGCGAGATGAAATTAAAAATGCAATGAGTAAAGCGCCATTGCTACTTGATTATCTAAGCAATGAGAGTAAATCCCACTTTGAAGAGGTTAAGCGCCTGCTCTCTGAGATTAATATTGAATACACAATAAATCCCAGGATGGTGCGCGGCCTTGATTACTACACCGGCACCACATTTGAGTTTGATCATGCACTCCTTGGCGCTCAATCAGGAATTGGCGGTGGCGGCAGGTATGACGGCTTAATGACCTCACTTGGTGGAGCTGAGGTTAGTGGAATCGGATTTGGCTTAGGTGTTGATCGAATTCTGATGGCATGTTTGGCAGAGGAGTCTTTGCCCTCAACAATTAATCAGATTCAATTATTTGTAGTGCCGATTACTGATTCTGGTAAGAGTGTTGGCTTTAAATTGATTTCACAACTGCGAGATGCTGGTATTAGTTGTGATTTAGCTTATGGCGATCGTGGTCTTAAGGGTGGCATGAAAGCTGCTGATAAGAGCGGAGCACGTTATTGCCTGGTAATTGGTGATGATGAGATCTCATCTGGAAAGTGCGAATTAAAATTAATGAGCAGTGGTGAGGTTATCTCTAGTAGCCTTGCGGTTTCAGATTTAATAAGTAGATTAGGAAATTCTAAGTAATGCTGCGCACTCATGATGCTGGATCCCTTAATGCAAAATCAGTTGGTACCAAGGTTGTACTTGCTGGCTGGGTAGCACGTCGGCGTGATCATGGTGGAGTTGCATTTATTGATTTGCGGGATTCAACAGGTGCGGTGCAGGTTGTTATTAATGATGAGAAAGTAGCTGGTGAACTTCGTGCTGAGTGGTGTGTCTTAATTACCGGCAGCGTGAAGATGCGTCCTGCTGGCAATGAGAATAAGGAAATTGCAACTGGTGAGATTGAGGTTGTTTGTGAATTACTTGAAGTTTTAAGTGAGGCAGCTGCTCTGCCATTTCCAGTAGATAGTGGAGATATTGGAAATATTTCAGAGGAGGTCCGGCTTAAGTATCGATACTTAGATTTGCGAAGAGAAGGACCGGCAAAGAATTTAAGATTGCGCTCTAAGGTAACAACTGCAATTAGAGATGTAATGGGTGAGGCAGATTTTCTAGAGATTGAAACACCATATCTGACCCGTTCAACTCCAGAAGGGGCAAGAGATTTTCTAGTTCCAGTCAGATTACAACCTGGCTCTTGGTATGCATTGCCTCAATCACCACAATTGTTTAAGCAGTTACTAATGGTTGCCGGCATGGAGCGTTACTACCAAATTGCAAGATGTTTTAGAGATGAGGATTTTAGAGCGGATCGTCAACCAGAATTTACGCAATTAGATATTGAGATCTCATTTGCTGATCAAGCAGATGTAATTGCGATTGCCGAAAAGGTTCTATCGCAAGTATTTCAAAAGGTTGTTAACCACAAGATTTCGCTACCAATTCCACATATGACTTATAAAGATGCGATGCGAGATTACGGCTCAGATAAGCCTGATTTAAGATTTGATAATAAGTTAACCGATGTTACTGAGTATTTTAAAGATACATCTTTTAGGGTATTTCAAGCAGAGTATGTGGGCGCAGTAGTTATGCCAAAAGGTGCTGATGTGCCACGGCGAGAATTAGATGCTTGGCAGGATTGGGCAAAGGCAAGGGGTGCTAAAGGGTTGGCATATATATTGCTGCAAGCAGATGGCACATTAGGTGGCCCAGTTGCAAAAAATCTTTCTGAGAAAGAAAGCTCTGGAATCGCTGCAAAGGTAGGAGCAAAAATTGGAGATGCTATTTTCTTTGCCGCCGGATCTACTGTTTCATCACAAAATTTATTAGGCGCTGTACGAGTAGAGATCGGGGCACGTTGTAATTTAATCGATGAGAGTTCTTGGAAATTTGTTTGGATTGTTGACGCACCCATGTTTGAGCCAGTAGATAGCCAAAATCCGGCAGCTGGATGGACTGCAGTGCACCACCCATTTACTGGACCAAAGCCGGAGTTTGCCGATAATTTTGATAAGCAACCAGCTGCTGCTCTTGCCTATGCATATGACATTGTTTTAAATGGTAATGAGATTGGTGGCGGATCGATTCGAATCCATCAGCGCGAGGTTCAGCAACGGGTATTTAAAACTATTGGTTTATCCAATGATGAGGCGGAAAGTAAGTTTGGATTTTTGTTAGAGGCATTTAATTACGGCCCACCACCACATGGTGGAATTGCACTTGGTATTGACCGATTATGCGCATTACTAGCTGGTGCTCAATCAATCCGTGAAGTTATTGCCTTTCCTAAGACGGCAAGTGGCGCAGATCCATTAACTGGCGCACCAACACCGATTACGCCAGCACAACGCAAAGAGAGTGGGGTCGATACTCCAGCCCCTGCCAAGGAGTAAGCAACTTTTCAGGTATTCTTCCCAAATGGGACCAGGTGGAATTGCAACAATTATCGCAGCCTCATCGCTAGCCATAATTGCATTAGCCATCTCTTATGCGGTAATTCGCCTTACTAGAACAATTGATGAAATAACCACGACAATTTCAATGGTCAATAGTCCACTCAAAAGCGTGAGCAATGCGGGAAAATCTTTGGAAAATCTGATTAAGAAATTTACCAAAGGAACTGAATCGTTTTTTGATGAGAACCCGATGGCCATGAAAGCAGCGACAGCTGTAGTTTCGGCGGCAAAGGGAAAGAAAAAGGTTAAGAAAAAAAGCAAAGCAAAGGAGTAGTGATGGACTCCGCAGATATTCGCTCCCGTTGGCTAAATTTTTTTGAAAGTAAGAACTCATTAAATCTTAAACACACAGTCGTTCCGTCTGCATCGTTAATTGCTGATGATCCCAATCTTTTATTAGTAAATGCGGGCATGGTTCCGTTTAAACCTTATTTTTTAGGTGAAGTTAAAGCACCATATAAGCGAGCAACCTCAGTACAAAAATGTGTAAGAACCTTAGATATTGATGAGGTTGGCAAAACTACTAGGCATGCCTCCTTTTTTCAGATGTGTGGCAACTTCTCATTTGGTGATTACTTTAAGGAGGGTGCGATTGCACTTGCTTGGGAGTTGCTAACTAAATCTGTTTCAGATGGCGGTTATGGATTTGCTGAGGAGAAGCTTTGGGTAACTGTGTATCAAGATGATGATGAGGGTGCAGAAATTTGGGAGAAACAAGTAGGAGTTCCAAAGAATCGTATTCAACGCAGAGGCATGGCAGATAATTTTTGGTCAATGGGAGTTCCCGGTCCTTGTGGGCCATGCTCTGAGATCTACTTTGATCGAGGTAGTGCATATGGCAAAGAGGGTGGACCAATTGCAGATGAGGACAGATATTTAGAGATCTGGAACTTAGTTTTTATGCAAAATATTCGTGGCGATGGGGGTGATAAGAACTCATTTCCAATTGTGGGTGAATTACCAGCTAAAAATATAGATACTGGATTAGGACTTGAACGAACCGCTGCGCTACTTCAGGGCGTGGATAACATATATGAAATTGATACCACCAAAATTATTTTAGATAAGGCATCAGCTCTTACCAAGGTTAAGTATGGAAAGGATGAGAGCTCAGATATCTCACTTCGAGTAGTTGCAGACCATGCTCGAACTGCGATGATGTTAATTGGCGATGGTGTTACACCTGGCAATGAAGGACGTGGTTATGTACTGCGCCGAATGATGCGCCGAACTATCAGAAATATGCGCCTGCTTGGCTCACAAGATCTAGTAATGGGTGAGTTAATCAAGAGTTCTATAAAGGCGATGGGAGCGCAGTATCCAGAGTTGGTAAGTGGTTCAGATCGAATTTTAGCTATCGCAGAAGCAGAAGAGGATAGTTTTATTCAGACTCTAAAGAGTGGAACTACAATCTTTGATCTAGCTGCTGATCAGTTAAAGAGTGAGAAAAGTAAATCATTATCAGCTGATACTGCCTTTAAACTTCATGACACATATGGATTCCCATTTGATTTAACCCTTGAGATGGCGCGCGAGCAAGGTTTAGGTGTTGATGAGGTTGGCTTTAGAAAGTTAATGAATGAACAACGTGACCGGGCTAAAGCTGATGCAAAGGCAAAGAAGAGTGGGCATACAGATCTAACTGAGTATCGGGGCATTGTTGATAAATCCGGAGCCTCAAAGTTTGTTGGTTATGAAAATATAAGTGCTGAGGCGAAGTTAACTGGGCTATTAGTTGATGGCAAAAGTGTCAAAGAGGCAAGTGCTGGAGCTGATATTGAAATTACATTAGATCGCACGCCATTTTATGCTGAGGGTGGAGGCCAGTTAGCTGATGGTGGGAAAATTAAATTAGCAAATGGCGCAGTTATTGAGATTGAGGATGTTCAATCACCAGTGCCTGGTTTAATTGTTCACCGCGGAAGAATCATTAGCGGTGTAGTTAAAAATGGTGAGCAAGCAGTTGCCGATATTGATTTAGAGAGAAGATTGGCAATCTCTAGAGCCCACACTGCAACACATATGGTTCATAAGGCATTTCGGGAGGCACTTGGTGAGACTGCAACTCAAGCAGGTTCTGAGAACGCACCTGGGCGATTTAGATTTGATTTTCCATCAACGAGTGCAGTGCCAATCTCTGTATTAAATGATGTGGAGAGCAGAGTTAATGAGTTATTGATCTCTGATCTGCAGGTTAATTCAGAGGTTATGTCACAAGATGCTGCAAAAGCAATTGGAGCGATGGCGTTATTTGGTGAGAAGTATGGTGATCAGGTACGAGTGGTAAGTGTTGGTGATTGGGCTAAGGAGCTGTGTGGTGGAACCCATGTGACGCGCTCTGGTCAGCTTGGCTTGGTAAAACTATTATCTGAATCCTCAATTGGTGCGGGTGTACGACGCGTTGAGGCATTAGTTGGTTATGACGCGTATCAGTATTTAGCTAGAGAACATATGCTACTTAACTCGTTAACTGAGATTATTAAAGGCTCTAGAGCAGAGGAGTTACCACAACGTATCTCTGAATTAGTTGAGAAGATGAAGGGGATGGAGAAAGAGTTATCAGGAGTGCGAAGTGCAAAGGCGATGGCAGCAGCGGGTGAGTTATTAAAAAAGGTCAAACCAATTGGAAGTGTAAATTTAATTATCGATCAATTAGCTGATGAGATAGCCGTAGATGATATGAGGTCAATATCAACTGATTTACGGGGCAAACTTAAGGCTGGCATTGTTGTATTAGCAACAATTACCGCAGGTAAGCCATTAATAGTCGCGGCTGTTTCACCTGAGGCAATCAAATTAGGAGTAAAGGCTGGTGAGTTAATTAAAACTGGTTCCACAGTTCTAGGCGGTGGCGGTGGCGGTAAGGATGATTTTGCTCAAGGCGGCGGTGTTGATAGCGGCGCAATCGTGAAGGCGTTTGCTGAGATAACAAAAGTTATCAATGGGAAAATCAATTAAAGGTTGGCATTTCTATGAGTAAGCCAATTGCTATTGGCCGAAGAGTCGGCTTTGATTTTGGCGAAAAACGTATTGGGGTAGCGACCTCAGATTCAGAATCTATTCTGGTTTCACCACATGCCACACTACTAAATGATGACAAATTATTAATTAAATTGCAGGAGATTATTACTGAAGTTAACCCCTTCTACATTGTTGTGGGAAATCCCAAGCATTTATCTGGCGAAAGTAGTACGAGCTCAGAGGCAGCAGCTGCGTTTGGTAACTTACTCAGAAGCATATTTGCGGGCCCGATATATCTTGTTGATGAGCGCCTTTCAACATCAAATGCTTACTCACAGATGCGCGAGATTGGAAAATCAGAGCGAGAGAGCAAAGCGGTAATTGATCAGATTGCAGCTATTAATATTTTAGAGAGCGCCTTATTAAATGAGAGATCAGGCAGTGCAGTTGGGCAATTACTTTGAGACGACTGATAGTTGCTCTCCTTATCTGTGTATTGATTACTGGATCAGCTACCTCTATTCATAACGCTTTTTTACTCAATGATTATCAAGACACAACCTCAGCGAGTAAGATTGAAATACTTATTGAAGATGGAGATACCGGCGCAGAGATCTCTCAAAAACTTTATAGTTCCGGGGTAATCAAAGCAACTAAGGTATTTTATAAGCTTGCCCTAAACCAAAAACGAGCAACCTCAATCTCACCTGGTATTCATGAGATTGATTTAAAGATTTCAGCACAGGCAGCACTTAACCAGCTCCTAGATCCAACTCGAAACCGTGGAGTTTTTCGGTTTAACGAAGGATTACGGAAGGTTGAGATATTAGATTTACTAGTTAAATCCAAGTTGGTAACTGGTCAGTTATCACCTGCAATAAAACCTGCAGATATCTTTAAAACTAATAACCTAGAGGGATTTTTGTTCCCAGCTAATTACTCATTTGCGCCAGGAACTACTACTGATCAAGCAATTACGCAGATGCTTACCAGATTTAACTTATCGGCAAAAACTAGCAAGATCGATCAGGGGTATGGAAAGTTTTCACCCTTTGAGTTAGTAATCATCGCCTCAATTGCTCAAGCAGAGGGTGATGTGCAAGATTTCACCAAGATAGCGCAGGTTATCTATAATCGCTTAAAAATTGGTATGCCACTACAAATGAACACCACAATTGAGTATGCAGCAAATCTACGGGGGAAAATAAGACTCCCCTATAAGCAGTTAGAGATAAACTCTAGGTATAACACCTATAAATATCAGGGGTTACCGCCAGGACCAATTGGTAATCCTGGGCAGGCAGCACTTGAGGCGGCAGTAAATCCGCAGATGGGTGATTGGCTTTACTTTATTACAGTCAAGCCACAAGATACAAGATTTACAAGTTCAATAAAAGAGTTTAATACGTGGGCAAATGAGTTTAGAAAAAATGAGGAAGCTGGTTTATTTAAATGATTAAGTTAGCAGTGGCTGGTAAACCAATCAGTCATTCCCTCTCGCCATTACTACACGCAACCGCTTATGAAATATTGGGTGTAGAAGCACAGTTTTTAGCTAGTGAGGTAAGTGAAGATAAGTTTGGTGATTTTTACTTTAATGCAAAAAATAATGGTTACCGAGGTTTAGCGATGACGATGCCATTAAAAGAGATATCAATAGGGTTTGTTGATCGAGTGGATCCAATCGCAAAACAAATTGGCTCAATTAATACAATTATTTTCGAATCAACTGGCAGTATTGGACTATCTACTGACCTACTTGCATTTAAAAATCTACTTAAACCTTACTTTGGAAAGCAGATTGCAATATTAGGTGCTGGTGGTACCGCACGCGCAGCTATTGGAGCATTAAAAGGAACCGGAAGTAAGGTCTCAGTTTTAACAAGATCAATCACAAGGCATGACCAACTCCACTCAGCAGCTGTTGACCTTGATATTAATCTCTTAGATTGGCAGCAGTTTGAGGAGATTCAGGATCGAGATCTAATCATTTCAACTACCCCAGCAGGTGCTACCGATGGATTAACTGTTCTCTCCACAAAAGCTGATTTCTTTGATGTCACCTACCACCCATGGCCAACAGATCTAGCAAGGCGCTATCAAAATCTTGGTCGGGGTGTAATCGGAGGGTTAGCTCTTCTAGTTGAGCAGGCATTATTTCAAATAAATTACTTCTCTCAAAAGGAGTTTGATTACGCCAAGATGCGTAGTGAGTTATTGAAAGTTGCTAACGCAGCGATAAAGAAGTAATCCACAGCATTAAATTTACTACCTGCCGACAGTTTAATCTGCGGTAGTGATTTTAGAGATTGCCGCCGCTATTTGGTTTATTTGGATTGCGATCTATGATTTTAGGTTTAAGTTGATTCGCAATATTGACCTGGTAATTGCAATCGTATTTTGTGCTATCTATTTAGATACAAATTGGCGCCTTGGCCTAGCTAATCTAGGAATATATGGCTTATTAAACCTACTTATAAAAGGCAAGATTGGTAGTGGTGATATAAAGCTTGCACCAATAATTGCTCTACCAATCAGCACATTTTTTGAATTATTAAATGCATTATCGATCTCTTGGATTAGTGGCGGGCTCTATGCCTTAATTAGAGGAGGTGGCGCCATTGCCTTTGCGCCATTTATGATTTTCGGAACATATTTAGCAAAGATTTTATGAGTAAGAGGGTTAAATGTGAGGCGAGGTGAACGGTGAATCTGAGAGAATATCCCTCTAAATATTGATTTGGAGAAGATGTGCTTCGTTGGCTGACTGCAGGTGAATCACATGGGCCTGCCTTAACTGCAATAGTTGAGGGAGTGCCAGCGCATGTTTTAATTACTAGCGCAGATATTAATACTGATTTGGCTCGACGGAGATTAGGTTTTGGACGAGGTGCAAGACAAAATTTTGAAGCCGACAAAATAACTATTACTGGTGGTATTCGACTTGGTCTTACTCAAGGTGGGCCAATCGCTATTCAGATCGCAAACTCAGAGTGGCCTAAGTGGGAAAAGGTAATGAGTGCTGATCCTGTTCCTGAAAGTGAGATAAAGGATTTAGCACGCAACGCACCTTTAACACGGCCACGGCCAGGACATGCAGATTTAGTGGGCATGCAAAAGTTTAATTTCTCAGATGCTAGGCCAATATTAGAGCGAGCAAGTGCTAGAGAGACTGCAGCTCGGGTTGCACTTGGCGCAGTTGCTAGGGCGTTTTTAAAGCAGAGTGTTGGAATTGAAATATTAAGTCATGTAATTTCAATTGGCGAGGTTGCTGTTAGTGAAGGTTATGAATTACCAACTATTAAAGATCGCGCGCGAATCGATGAGGATCCAGTTCGCTGCGCAGATAAGAAGGTAAGTGATCTAATAGTTAAAGAGATTGAAGCAGCACATCGTGATGGTGACACACTTGGCGGCGTAGTTGAGGTTCTAGGCTATAACCTGCCACCTGGTCTTGGCTCTTATACTCATTGGGATAAGCGATTAGATGCCAAGTTAGCTGCTGCCATGATGGGTATTCATGCAATTAAAGGTGTTGAGATTGGTGATGGCTTTACCACTGCGAAAAGACGTGGCTCAGTTGCCCACGATGAGATTGAAAAAAATGCCAAGGGTGCGATTGTGCGCAGAACCGATAGAGCAGGTGGTACTGAAGGCGGCATAAGTAATGGTGAGATTTTGCGGGTTAAAGTTGCAATGAAGCCAATTTCAACTGTACCAAAAGCGCTAGACACAATTGATGTTGCAACTGGTGAGCCAGCAAAGGCAATTAATCAACGCTCAGATGTTTGTGCAGTTCCAGCAGCTGGAATTGTGGCGGAGGCAATGGCAGCACTTGTGCTTGCAGATGCAGTTCTTGAGAAGTTTGGTGGCGATAGTGTGCAGGAAACTAAGCGTAACTTTGAGAATTACATTAAAACCTTAGAAATCAAGTAATGCTTAAGCGGATAGTTTTAATCGGCCCACCTGGTGCGGGTAAAACTAGTATTGGCAAGGCATTAGCTAAAGAGTTAGCGATCAGTTTTATTGATAGTGACTCTGAGATTGAAAAGATTGCCGGCAAGAAGATCTCTGAGATATTTGTCGATGATGGTGAGCCAGCCTTTCGAAAGATGGAGGTTGAGGTAGTTAGCAAACTTTTGGCAACCTTCTCAGGTGTGATTGCATTAGGTGGGGGTGCGCCAATCAATGAACAAATTCAAAAAGAGTTAGCGCATGCAGATTATCCAGTAGTTTTTATTGATGTATCAATCTCACAAGCAGCAAACCGAGTTGGATTTAATAAAGATAGACCATTGCTATTAATTAATCCACGCCAGCAATGGTTAAACCTTATGAGCGCGCGCCGGCCAATATATGAGAAATTATCTAGTGAGATTATTTCCTCAGATAATCGCAAACCTGCTGAGGTAGCAACTATTATCAGCGAGAAATTAAAGAGTAAGTTATGAAATCAATTAATATAAAAGCTGAGCGTAATTACGAGGTTGTAGTGGGTGCTGATGGCTTAGCTGCCATAAAGCAGATATTCCAAGAGCATAATCGGGTTTTACTTATCGCACCTAACTCCTTAATAAAGTTGTTTAAACTTAAGGAATCTAAAAACCTAATCATCTTTGCAACTCCTGAGGGTGAAAACCAAAAGAGTGTTGCAACATTAGAGCGGATCTGGCGCAAATGTGCTAGCGCATCTATTGCAAGAGGGGATGCAATTATTGGTTTTGGAGGTGGGGCAACTACTGATCTAGCCGGCTTTGCCGCCGCCACATGGTTACGGGGCATATCTTGGTATGCAATTCCTACCTCACTTGCTGGCATGGTTGATGCTGCTATTGGTGGCAAGAGTGGGGTAAATGCTGCTACTGGTAAAAACTTAATTGGCTCCTTTTACTCACCAACTAAGGTGTTAATTGATCCAACTTTTTTAAAGAAACTACCGCTACGGGATCTATCAGCTGGAATGGCAGAGGTTATTAAGTGTGGCTTTATTTCAGATTATAAAATACTTAATTTAGTACAAGAGGATGAGATAAATTATACCGAAATTATTCAGCGAGCGGTTAAGGTCAAAGCCGATGTCGTCTCTAAAGATTTTAGAGAGAGCAGATTACGAGAGATCCTAAATTATGGCCACACACTTGGGCATGCAATTGAAAAAGATAGTAAATACAAGTTGCGCCATGGCGAGGCGGTAAGTATTGGAATGGTTTTTGCCGCTGAGCTCAGTAAGGATTTAGCAGGATTAGACTCTGATGCAGTAGATCTTCACCGTGAGTTATTGAATAGATTTAACCTGCCGATAAAGTATCCAAGAAATAGATGGAGGAGTTTGGCCACCTTGCTACTACAGGATAAGAAGGTAAAGCAGGATAAGTTGCGCTTTATTGGAATAAGCAGAATTGGTAAACCAGTATGGCTTGAGGATGTTTCATCCAGCCTGTTGGCAATGGTTTATGAGAGAATAGCCAAATGAAAATTTTAATTCTAAATGGTCCGAATTTGGCGCGGTTAGATCTTCGCGAAAAAAGCCATTATGGGGATTTGGATTATCCGCAACTTAAAAAGGGAATTGAAGAAAAAGCTAGCTCATTGAAAATTGATGTTGAGGTAAAACAAAGTGATAGTGAGAGTGAGTTAATTACCTGGCTACATGAGGCTGCTGATAAGAAACAGCCGGTGATATTTAATCCAGCTGCTTTTACACACTACTCATATGCGATTAGAGATGCAGTAACTATGCTCAAAGCACCAGTAATTGAGGTCCATCTTTCCAATCCATTATCTCGCGAAGAGTTTCGCCATACCTCAGTAATTAGTGGGGTAGTAAATGGAACCATCGCTGGTTTTGGCGTTGAAAGCTACTACCTAGCGCTAATAGCTATGCAAAAACTACTTGGCTAACAAGGTAGGCTAGCGCAATACTTTTTAATACTGTATTACTTTTAATTACTACTGGGATGGGATAAAGATGGCAACTACAAATGATTTAAAAAACGGCATGACCTTAAATCTTGATGGTCAGCTTTGGAATGTTATTGAGTTCCAACATGTTAAGCCTGGCAAAGGTGGTGCATTTGTACGCACCAAGATGCGATCAGTTCTATCTGGCAAGGTGGTTGAGAAAACTTTTAATGCTGGCGTTAAGGTTGAGGTGGCATCGGTTGAAAAACGTAATATGTCTTACCTATATAAAGATGGTGATGATTTTATGTTTATGGATTCAACTAATTATGACCAAATCTCAGTTAGCAAG
>Ga0208960_1000153_pt1 | contig 37633 bp, 39 predicted proteins | sample GreLakmeON33MSRF_FD_187703 | JGI IMG/M metagenome (GOLD analysis project Ga0208960, IMG submission 187703) | Freshwater lentic microbial communities from great Laurentian Lakes, MI, USA - Great Lakes metaG ON33MSRF (SPAdes) | ecosystem: Environmental > Aquatic > Freshwater > Lake | place: Great... | reverse complement strand
CCACCACTGCCCGCTGCTGCTGCTGCTGCGGCGTTTGCAAGCGCGAGGAGATGCCGGTTGCTTCTCGAAGTACGCGACCTCTGGCCCGATTCCATCATTCCCATGGGCGTGGTCAAGGATTCCCGCGTCATCGCCGCTGCTCGGAAGATGGAGCACTACGCGTACCGGCGGGCCGACCGCATTGTGGCGCTCACCGAGGGCATCCGGGATGGCATCGCGGCACAGGGCATTCCGGCGGGTCGCATCAGCCTCATCACCAACGGAGTGGATCTGGACATCGCGGGCGGTGAGCACCCGCCCGCCGACGTGGGCGTGCCCGACGACGCCTTTGTCGCCATGTACGTGGGCAATCACGGCACATACTCGTCGCTTCGCACAGTGCTGCAGGCCGCGAAGATGCTGGAGGACGACCCATCCATCCGCATCGTCCTGGTGGGAGGCGGCGACCAGAAGCCAATGCTGCAGGAGATGGCCCGCGACCTCGGTCTGCAAAACACCACCTTCATCGACTCGGTGCCCAAGCGCGCGGTGCCGTCGTATCTCGAACGTGCCGATATCGGGCTCATCCCGTACCAGGACATGCCCCTGTTCGCGGGGGCCCTGCCCAACAAGACGTTCGACTACATGGCCGCTGGCAGGCCGCTGCTCGCCGCTGCGCCAGTTGGCGAGCTGACCGGGCTCATCGACCGGGCCGACTGCGGCTGGAACGTGGCACCGGAAGACCCCGCGGCCATGGCCGCCGCCATCCGCGACGCCGCCGCCAACCGGGCCACTGGGCTCGCCAGGGGCGCCCGGGGACGGGAGTACGCACTGGCCGAATACGACCGTGCAGTGCTCGCAGCGCGCTTCGTGCGGCTGGTCGACGACCTCGCAGCATCCCCCCGTTCGCGCGCACGACGGCGGCGAGCCAAATGACCATTGCCTCGCCAGATGAACCGCTCCGCTACCGTGGTGAGCACGTGCAGCAGATCGTTCCCGACACCGAGGCCGGCAGCGCGCCAGCCACTCGTCCGGTCGGCGGCGCAGCGAAGCGTGCCCTCGACCTCGTGGTCGCAGTGCCCGCGACGATCGCGCTCGCACCGGTCATGGCCGGCATCGCCCTCTGGGTGCGCCGCGACTCCGACGGCCCGGCCATTTTCCGCCAGGAGCGGGTGGGTGCGTTTGGCAAGCCGTTCAGGGTCCTCAAGTTCCGTTCGATGGTCATGAACGCCGAGCACATCGGGGCCGGGCTCGCCGTCACCGAGGACGACGACCGCATCACCCGCGCCGGGCGCATCCTCAGGCGCCTGTCGCTCGACGAGCTGCCGCAGTTGATCAACGTGGTGAAGGGCGACATGAGCCTTGTGGGGCCCCGGCCCACCGTGCCATCGCAGGTGGAGCGCTACGACGCCACCCAACGGCGGCGGCTTCTGGCACGGCCCGGGGTGACCGGGCTGGCCCAGGTGCGTGGCCGGGCATCCATCCCCTGGTCGACACGCATCGCGCTGGACGTGGACTACGTGGACAACTGGCGCATGGCCCGCGATCTGCGCATCCTCCTTGAGACGGTGCGTGTGGTTGTGCGTGGCGAGGGCTCATACCGCGGCGAGAGTGGCGGATTCGACCTCTCGGAGCGCACCGGTGGCTGACTCCCCGTCGGTGCTGCTCACCTGTGCCGGCCAGCGCGTGGACATCGTGCGGGCCTTCCGCGACGCCCTGCGTCGTCGCGGCGAGGGTGGGCGGGTCGTCGTGAGCGACCTCGACCCGCTGTCGCCATCGCTGTACGCGGCCGATCTGGTGGTGACGCTGCCACCCGTGGACGACCCGGGGTACGGGCGCGCGGTGGCCGACGTGGTGGCGCGCGAGGGTGTGGGGGCCGTGCTTCCCCTCACCGATCTCGATCCGGTGGTGCTGGCCGAGGCGGCACCGCTCATCGTTCAGGCGGGCGGGCGGGCATTCCTTCCCACCCCGCAGGTGGCGGCCGGGTGCCAGGACAAGTGGCTGTGTCACGAGATGCTCGAGGCGGCGGGACTTCCCTCACCTCCCACCTGGCAACTCGGCACTATCGATCAGTCGTCGCTTCCCTTTCCGGTCATGATCAAGCCGCGCATCGGGTTCGCCGGTCGGTGGATCCACCGTTGCGACGACACCGACGAGCTCGACTTCTTTCTGGCACGCACACCCGTGGCCAGCGTCATCCAAAAAGCACTCCCGGGTGAGGAGTTCAGCATCGACTGCCTGGGGTCGCTGGACGCGCGCGCCATCGGTGCGATTCCCCGCTCCATGCTGCAGAGCAAGGGCGGCGAGCAGATCAAGGGCGAGACCCTTGACGACCCGCAGCTGGTGGACCTCGCCGCGCGCACCATCGAGGGGCTCGGCCTGGTGGGCCCCTGCACCATCCAGTGCTTCCGCGAGAATGGCGACATCCTTGGCATCACCGACATCAACACCCGCTTCGGCGGTGGCTTTCCGCTGCCCCTCGCGGCGGGCGGCGACTACCCCGCGCTCATCCTGGCAATGGCTGCAGGTGAGGACGTCCCGCCACGCCTCGGAGATCACCGCGTGGGTGTCGTGATGACACGATTCCTCTCGGAGCACATCCTCATGCGCGATGGTGAGGCACTCATACCCATGGCGGACCGCGGCGAGGAGGCGATGACCAGTGGCATCTGATCGCGAGATCACCCTGGGGGACGTGGGGCGCACCATCTGGCGGGGCAAGTGGTACATCGTCATCGCCGCAGTGGTGGGGGCGGCCATCGGGCTTCTCTTCACCCTCACCTCAACAACCCAGTACACGGCGTCGGCAAAGGTGTACCTGGGCCAGGCCACGACCATGGTGGGCAACCTCGCCCAGACCGCCGGCACCAACCCGCTCACCGCGGCCACGATCCTGCAGGGCGATGTGGTGGTTGACGCCGTGGCCGAGAAGACGGGCCTCACGCGGTCGCAGGTGAACTCGGGCACCGACATCTCTGTGCCGCGGGCCCCCGGTACCACCAGCACCAACCAGCCGGCCATCGCCACCATCACCGCACGCACAGGGAGCACCGACACCTCCATCGCGCTGGCCAATGCCTACGCCGAGGTGGCGCTGGCGGGAGCCAACAGCGGCTACGCGAAGGTGCAGCAAACCCTCGAGAACCAGGTGCGCGTGGCAACGGCCGACGTGGCTGCCCTGCGGGCACAGGCCAACCGGGGTGGAGGGAGCCAGTCGGCGATCATCTCCCAGCTGGCGTCGCTGCGCACTGATCTGGCCACCGCGCAGTTGCAACTGGCGCGCGTACAGCAGATCGAGGCGCCGGCCGTGGTCTCGCTCGCGAAGAGCGCGGCGTCGTCCAGCAGCAACAGCAACCGAATGCGCACGGCGATTATCGGTGGCCTCATCGGGCTGCTGCTGGGCACCGTCGTGGCCCTCATCGTGGGTGGCACAAGGCGGCGAGGGGCCTCGGCCACCTAGGCCGGGCGCCCACCCATGCGGCTCATCCCGCGTACGCAGAAGGGCATTGCCTGGTTCGTGTCGGGCGTCTGCATTCTTCTGGCCCTCGCAAGCGTGGGGCTGCTGGTGATCTCCGGGGGCCTCGACTCGGGCGACCAACTGGGGACCTCCGAGGGCTTCGTGCCCGAGAAGGCGCCGGTTGGTAACGCCACATCCACCTCGTGGCCCGAGTACGGCTACAACGCCGAACGCACCCGGGCCAATCCGGACCTCGATCTGGCGCCCCCATTTACCGAGGTGTGGCACCGCGAAGCCAGGTCGCTGGTGGAGTTTCCACCCGTTGTGAGCGATGGTCGCCTCGTGTTCGGCACCAATGGCCGGTACGCACTGTCGCTGAGCGTGGCCACCGGTGGCATCTACTGGTACGTCAAGCTTTCGGGCCGCGCGGCGGCATCCCCGGCGATCGCAGGCGATCTGGTGCTGTTCTCCACCGACGACGGCTACGTGACCGCCCGCCGCTTCGACCACGGGCAGGTGGTGTGGCATCGCAAGGTGGGCTCATCCGTTGAGTCGTCGCCGCTCGTCATTGGCAACCGCGCCTACGTGGGCACTCTCGATGGCCTCGTGAAGTGCCTCAATGTGCGCACTGGTGCGGTGATATGGACCTCCAAGGCAGCGGGCGCGGTGAAGTCGAGTCTCGCGCGGTCGGGCAGGGACGTGGTGGTGGGCGACTATGGCGGTCAGGTCACCGCGTTCAATGCGCGCACCGGACGGATTCACTGGCAGGCCACCAGCCCGGGACAATTGCTCGGGGGTCCCGGCACCTTCTACGCAAACCCCGCCGTGGCCTACGGTCGCGTCTATGTGGCCAACGTCAATGGGCGCGTCATTGCGCTCGATGCCAACGACGGATCCGTGGCCTGGGTGCGGGTACTTGGCGACTGGGTGTACTCAAGCCCCGCCGTGAGCGGCGACACCGTGTACGTGGGTTCCTACGACCATCGCCTGTATGCCCTCTCTGCAGTGACCGGTGGAGTGCGCTGGTCGTACGACGCGGGAGAGCGCATCGCCGGATCACCCACGGTCATCGGTGGGCTGGTGTGGTTCGCGACGCTTGCACGTAATCCGCGGCAAGGGCGTACCTACGCCATTGACACCACGACCGGGCGGCGAGCCTTCACGTTCCCCGATGGGCGCTACACGCCCGCGGTGGGCGTGGACGGGCGGCTGATCCTCACGGGGGTCCGCACCCTCTACGGGCTGGCGCCCACCCCATGAGCATCCGGCAGGTGGCGCGGGCGGCAGCCGTCGTCGCCCTCTTCGGAATCCTCTCCCGCACCCTCGGGTTCGTACGCGAGATCGTGTTGGCGGGTGTGTACGGCACCACGGCGCAGACCGATGCCTACGTCAACACACTGTTTCTGGTCAACACGGTGGCGGCGGTGCTGCTCTACGTGCTCACAACGCTGCTCATCCCGGTGTTCCAGCAGGAGCGCGAGCGATCCGGTACCGACAGCGCGTGGGGGCTCCTGTGGTCCATCTTCGCCTGGGTGGGCATTGTGCTTATTGCGCTCACGGCGTTCATTGCCATCTGGCCCGAGGGACCAGTGGCGCTGTTCGACATGGGGCCCGAGCGTTCCCAGATCGCCGCAGACCTCCTGCGGGTGATGGCACCCGCACTGATGCTGCAGGGGTTCAGCGCCCTGTTCACCGCAATCCTGCAGGTGCACGGGCGCTTCGCCGGGCCAGCAGCCGTGGGCGTGGCGTTCAACACAGGAATTCTGATCGGTGTCATCGCCGGCGCCGGCACCATCGGCATTACCGCGGCCGCCTGGGGCGTCACGCTGGGCGCGTTGCTGCAGGTGCTGTTCCAGCTTCCGCAGTTCCGTCGCGAGGCCCGGACCGGGGGCGGGCACATGTCGCTCAGGCACCCCAGTCTTTCGCCCACGCTGGTGCTTGCCATCCCCGTGCTCGCAGCATCGGTGCTGCAGCAGATCAACTCATTCACCGACAAGCTCTTCGCATCGTCGCTCGAGGCCGGCCGCAACGCCGCGCTCTCCTTTGCGAATGCGCTCGGGTCAGCACCCCGCACCGTGCTGCTATTTCCCCTGCTCATGCCGCTATTCCCTCTTATCGCGGGGTATGTCGCCAAGGGGAAGCGGAACGAGACCGCTGCTGCCTTCCATCGCGCCGCCGGCATTCTGGCGCTGGTGGCCATCCCCGTCACGGTATTCATGGCCATCGGTGCGTCGGAGATTGCGCAGGTGGCGTTCGGCCGGGGCAAGTGCGATGCCGCATGCGTGTCGGAGATTGCGTCGCCACTGGCCTTCTATGGCGTGGCGGTATGGGGCAACTTCATCGGCTATCTGCTTAACCGCACCCTCTCGGCCGGCAACCGTGCACGCGAAGTGATGATCGCCACCATCATCAGCGTGGTGGTCACCATCGGGCTTGATCTGGTGTTCCTGCAGCCGATGCAGCAGGCCGGGCTTGCGCTGGCCAGCGCCATCGCGGTGTACCTCAACACGGTCATCACTCTGTGGTTCCTGCGCAGGAACACCCCCGAGATCTCGGTCCGTGCACTGGCCCTGCAGCAGGGCCGCGTGCTGGTGGCTGCCCTGGGCGGCACTGTCGCGGCGCTCATCCCGGTCTTCCTCATGCCATCGGGCGACACGTTCTGGAGCGCGGTCGTGTGGCTTGCCGTCGTGGGGGCCGTGGGCGGCGCGGTGTTCGTGGCGCTCGCCCGCGTGCTCGCGCCGCGCGAACTGGCCGACGCCCGGTTGTCGCTGCGCAACCTGCGGGGTCGCCGGGCGCAGGCATGAGCACGCCCGACCGCCGCGACCCCCTCGCCCGGCCCGCACCCACCAGGGAGCCTGCGTACCGGGGCATGCCGTTGATCGAGCACCTCTGGCAGCGCCTCCGCGCGGCCATCTCGGGCGAGCGGGGCCTCACAGCGCTCGTGCTCGGGGTCATCCTCCTGGTGGGCGTACTTATGCGGGTCTGGGCCCTCGGGGGCACCTCGTTCGCCCTTGGCAGCGACGACTCCCGGTATGTCGCGGTGGCCCAGAACCTGGCGTCGGGTCACCTGCCCTCCGGTGATGCCGAGTGGTTTGGCGCCCGCGGCGTGTTCCTGTGGCCGGTCGCGGCCATCTTCCGAGCGGTCGGTGCCAACGACTACTCCGCTATTGCCTGGCCCTTTGTCATCTCCCTGGTCTCAATCGTCGTCGTATTCCTCATCGCACGCGAGCTTGCCGGGCGGCGACCGGCACTCGTTGCGGCGGGGCTCGTGGCCGTCGCTCCGATCGAAGTGCTCATGGCCACGCGCCTGCGGCCAGATGCCGTGATGCCGGCCTTCGTTGCACTGGCGGTGTGGGCCGCGCTCAGGGCCCGGCGATCGCCCCACATCACCCGGTGGCTGGTCGCCTCGGGCGTGCTCCTCGGGGCCGGGTGGGCGTGCCGTGAGACCGCACTGCTCATGCTTCCCGTCGTCGTGCTGGCCGCATGGCCGGTGATACGCCCCGGGTGGCAGCGGGTGGCAGCGGTCATCGGGGGCCTGGTCGCGGTCCCGCTCGTGGAGATGGCCGTATTCGCGTTTGATGGCCGTCCGCTCTGGCCCATCACCATCACCGCGCAGGCCAGCAGCCTGCGGTCGCCGGTGGCGGGGCTCGGGGAGGCCTCCACCTTTGTCGAGCTGCTCGTACGCCAGATGTTTGATCCGCACTCGCTGGTGATGCTGGCCCTGCCCGCCGTGCTCATTGCGCTGGCGGTGGGCATCGTGCGCCGGACACGGGCCATGGTGATACCCGCCGCATGGCTCGGCTGGTCGTACGCCGTGCTCGAGGTCGGATCGATTATCAGCGTGGACGCTCCCGCGAGATTTCTCACCCAGTTGACCATTCCTGCTGCCCTCGTGGTGGCCATCGCGCTGGACGGCCGGCTGTCACCGCTCATCGTTGCCGCGCTGGCCATTGTCACGGTGCTCGCCATCACACCCCGCAACGATGCAAGCACCCGCGATGCCAATGTGCGCCGTGTCAGCGCCGTGACCGATGCCCTGCGGCCGCTCCCGCGTGGGCCGGTCTTGTCAGACAACTACGTGTGGTGGGCAAAGCTGAATGCGTTCCTGCCCATGGGCCGGCTGCCGGTAGATCGCACGGTTGACCCGGCATTCCTCAATCCGGCAGAGCGACGAGCGGCGCGGCGCCTGAACCCGTTGCCCGACATCTCGTCGTACCGCGGCGGCTATGTGGTGACCGGGCCGGCGACACCCACCAGCGGATGGCCCACGAACTGGGCGGCGTTCCGTGATCGCGTGACGGATGAAGTGCCGTGGGGCCTCCTGGTGCCGGTGGCGCGCATCGGGGATACCACCGTGTGGAGGTGGCCGGAATGAGCCATCCCGCGCAGCGGCCCATCGCAACCTCGGGCGATGCGGCGCACACGGTCGCGTATCGTGGCCCCGTGGCCGACCGCGACCCTTCCATCACCGTCATCATCCCGGCCCGCGACGAGGCACATGCGATCGGTGGCGTTGTTGCCGGGACCCGCACGCAGCTGCCCGCGGCGCGCATCGTGGTGATTGACGACGCATCGCGCGATGGCACCTCCGTCGTGGCTGCTCGCGCCGGTGCCGAGGTGATCACCATGCCGGGGCATACGGGGTATGCGGGGGCGCTACGGGCCGGGTACCACGTCGCACTGGCAGGAGGTGCCGACGTGATTATCCAGATGGATGGTGACGGCCAGCACCGACCGGACGATCTGCATGCCCTGCTCGATGGCATGTCTGGAGCCGACGTGGTGATTGGATCGCGCTTTCTTGCAGGTGACCCCGGGTACCGGATCCCGCACGGGCGGCGGGCGGGCATGGCCGCCTGCCGCTGGATGGCCGCGGCCGTTGGGGGCATCGAGCTGACCGACCCCACCTCGGGGTTCCGGGCCCTCAGCCCAACTGTTGCAGAGCATCTGGCCGACGAGGGCTTTCCGTCGGGACTCACCGAAACCAGCCTGCTCATTCACCTGCACCGGGCCGGGGTGCGGATTTCAGAGGTGCCCGTGCGCATGCTCGCGCCCACCGGCCGCTCCATGCACGCGGGGCTGGCGGGGAGTGCCCACTTCGTTCGTATCTCCTGGGCAGTGCTCGGACAGGCACGACGCGGCACGACGGCAGTGCTGCCCGAACCGGGCCGTGCCACCGCCTCGCGGGCCTGATCCGCCCCCGACGGGCCCGTAATCCGCCTGTAAGGACATTGTGTGGTGGTACCCGTTTGCCATTCCGGCCACCCGATGGTGCGTCATAGTTCGCATGTGCTTCGACGTTCCTCTCTCTCGCGTGCCCTGCTCATCGCCCTTCTGGGCGGTCTCTGTCTGGCGCCCGGTGCCATTGCGGACAACACCGAACTCAAACCGGACCTGCCGCCCCCCGCTGCTCCGCCGATTGCCTCGTCCGTGCCCGTGGATCGCGGGGGCGGCAGCACGGATGCCCCTGCCCTTCCGGGCGGGGTCTCGTCCAGTGGCCTTACCGCGGGTGCCGGATCGGTGGACATCCGCGAGTACGTGGATATGTCCAGTGCGGCCTGCGGCAAATCCCATCAGCGCATCGTGCCGACGCTACTTCGCCGGGTGGCCGCTGAGGGCCTCGGCTCGGTGTCGCTGCGTCCGCTCATCACCAGCCGCGACATGAACAGCACCGAGGCCGGCACGGCGATCATCGCCGCTGGCCTGCAGGACAAGGCGTGGGAGGTCACCGCAGCGCTGTTCCGTGCGCGTGGAGCCGGTGGCGACTGGGTCAACCCCGCCGTGTTGCGCTCCATCGCCAAGGCAACCGATGGTCTGCGGGTGACCAAGTTCATGAGGGACGCCGGTGGCATTGACATGTACCCGCAGCTGTCCGCCATCAAGCAGGAGGCGCGTGCGGCCGGCATCACTGTGACGCCCGCATTCGTTGTGCGCGGACCCTCGGGGTCGAAGGTCGTGACAAAGCCGAGCAGCGCGTCGCAGGTCATCGCTGCCATCAAGTCGGTGCAGTAGGGCCGCAGCACGGTGCGGTACCCTCCCCGGCATGCCGACCTCAGTTATTACCGGGGGAGCCGGGTTTCTCGGATCCCACCTCTGTGATCGCCTCCTGGCCGATGGCCACCGGGTGATCTGCGTGGACAACCTCGATACCGGGACCCTCGAAAACATCGAGCACATCCGGTCAGATGACTTCGTGTTTCTGCAGCACGACGTCACCGAGCACATCACGATCGAGGAGCCGGTGGACGAGGTGTTCCACCTGGCCTCACCCGCAAGCCCCATCGACTATCTGCGTTTGCCGCTGCAAACGCTGAAGGTGGGCTCGCAGGGCACCCACAACGCCCTCGGGTTGGCCAAACGGCACCGCGCACGGTTTCTGCTGGCATCCACCAGCGAGGTCTATGGCGATCCCAAGGAGCACCCCCAGCGCGAGGACTACTGGGGGCACGTGAACCCCATCGGCCCGCGCGGGGTGTACGACGAAGCCAAGCGCTACGCCGAGGCCCTCACAATGGCGTACCACCGCCAGCAGGGCGTCGACACGCACATCGTGCGCATCTTCAACACCTACGGGCCGCGCATGCGCCCACGGGACGGGCGGGCAATCCCCACATTCATCCGCCAGGCATCCGAGGGCGCGCCGCTTACGGTGTTTGGTGACGGCAGCCAGACCAGATCGTTCTGCTTCGTGACCGACCTCATTGAGGGGCTCATCCGCCTCATCCGCAGTGATGAGCACGAGCCGGTGAACATCGGGAACCCCGAGGAGTACACAATCCTTCAGCTGGCCGAAGCCGTGCTCGAGGCCATGGGGTCGCAGTCGGAGGTCGTGTACGAGGCCCTGCCGCAAGACGACCCGACCATTCGCCAGCCCGATATCACCCGGGCGCGGGCCATCCTTGGATGGGAGCCCACCATTGGGCTGGCCGACGGCTTGGCACGCACGCTCCGGGCCGCGGGCACCGGCGCCGGCGCGCGCGCCTGATCAGCACACCGACGTGATGGATGCGTCGGTCATTGCGCGCGGGCTTCGAAAGTCGTACGGCACCCGCGTCGCCGTGGACGGCATTGATCTGGTGGTGCGCCACGGAGAGTGCTTTGGTTTTCTCGGCCCCAATGGCGCGGGCAAGACCACGACCATGCGCATGCTCGCGTGTCTGTCGTCGCGCGATGCAGGCGACCTTTCGGTGCTCGGCATGGACCCCGACCGCGACGCCCGGGCGCTCAAAGCACGCCTCGGCGTGGTGCCGCAGGAAATCAATCTCGACCTCGAGCTCACCGTGCTCGAGAACATGCTCGTGTACGCCCGGTACTTCGGCATCCGGCGCGCCGACGCCATTCCCCGCTCCCGGGCGCTGCTCGAATTCGTTGAACTGGAGACGCGCGAGGGCGACACCGTTGACCGTCTGTCGGGTGGAATGCAGCGCCGGCTGCAGATCGCCCGCGCGTTGGTGAATGACCCGGACATGATTCTTCTCGACGAACCCACCACCGGGCTCGACCCCCAGGCACGGCACCTCGTATGGGAACGCCTGCGGGCGCTCCGCACCGCCGGCACCTCGGTAATCATCACCACTCACTACATGGACGAGGCCGAGCGGCTTTGTGATCGCCTCGTGGTCATCGACCACGGCCGGGTAATCCGCGAGGGTTCTCCGCAGGCCCTCGTTGAGGCCGAGGTGGGCCGGGCGGCCATCGAGGTGCGGATCTCACCCACCGATGCCGGGCGCGTCGCTGCTGCTCTTGGGGGACGGCACGTCATCACGGGCGAGTCGCTCGTAGTATTTGGCGACGACGCCGTGCACCTCGCTCGCGCGGCAGAGGCGGTGGGGGTGCCCTCCGACGACATCACGACCCGCCGCACCACCCTCGAGGACCTCTTCATCTCGGCCACGGGGCACGCACTCCGCGACGACCAGGAGCGCTAGCGAGCGTTAGGGGGCCGGCGTCGGATCGTCGTTCCCCATGAGGTTGGCCCATGGCGCAGGACGCCCGAACGACGACGCAAGCCACACCCCCACCGAGTACAGCACGATCATCGGGACCATCAGCAAAAACATGCTGGCCGGGTCGCCGCCCGGCAGGATTGCCGCCACGAACGCAATGACCACCAGCGCGATGCGCCAGTGGTGGCGGTACTGCTGGGCCGTAACCAGACCCATCCGGGCAAAAAGCAGCATGGCGATAGGCACCTCAAACACCAAACCTCCCGCCAACAGCATGGTGAGCGCAAACGAGAAGTACTCGTCTGCACGGAGCGCGATGGTGAAGTCATCGCCCGCGAAGCCCAGCAGCCACTGCAGCGCCACCGGCAGCACGAGGAAGTAGGCAAACAGCACGCCGCCGAGAAACAGCGTCGATATTCCGGCAACGACCAGGAGCATCCGCTTGCGTGTCTGCACGGCGATCGCCGGGATGACAAATGCATAGAGCTGGTACAGCACCACAGGCAGGGCCACCAGAACGGCGCCGCCAAACACCACCTTCAGAATGACCATGAACGGCTCGGTGGGAGACAGCGCAAGCAGCTTGCGGTTCTCGGGTGCCAGTGGGTCGAGCAGCAAGTCGAGCAGCCAGCTGTTGAAGAAGTACAGCGCCACGAAGGCCAGCACCAGTGCGGTGGCCGAGATGAACAGCCGGTGCCGGAGTTCGCCGAGATGCTCGACGACCGTCAACTTGTCGTCCGGGTCGATGCGCCTGAGGCCGAGCCAGCCGGATCCGCCCGCCACGTGTCCTACCGGTCGGAGCTGGTGGGGGGCGCCTGGGGCGGTGCGTCACCGCTCACCACGATGCCCTCAAGCACGTCTGTGGCCGCACCGACGGGCTCGGGAGCGCCGGCCGTGGCGGTGGTCACCGGCTGAGCGGCTGCTGCGGCCGGCTGCGCCGTGGTGGCAGCCTGCTGCTCTGCGGCCACTGGAGGCGGGTCGTCGTCAAAGTGGTCGCCTGAGAGTGCGCCCTTGAAGTCGCGCAAACCCTTGCCCACGGCACGGCTGAACTGAGGGAGCCGCGAGGGCCCAAGCACGAGCACCGCGATGACGAGCACGATGATCAGCTGGATCGGCGAAAGATCAAACATGCCTCAAGGCTAGACCGCGAGCCGCTATCCGGCCCACCCGTGGGTCTGTCGGATAGCGTCGGGGGCATGCCCGACGACTCCGCTGTGACAACCGAGGATCACCTGCTTCGCCAGATGCGCGATCAGGTGATCGATAACGACCTCAAGCTCATCCAGGCGATCAATTCCCGGCTCGCGCTGGTGGCACGCCTGCGGTCCTATAAAGAGGACCGCGGGCTCGATTTCGTTGACCCCTCCCGCGAGGAGTGGATGCACCGCTATCTGCAGGGTGCCAACAAGGGCCCGCTGTCGTCAGAGGGACTCACCGAGATCTACGGACACGTGCTCGAACTGACCAAGCGCGAGACGGTGCGCCGCGCCTAGGACCCTTCGGCGAAATCCTCGGGGGTCACCTGGTCGAGGAACTCCTTGAACTTCTCGACCATGTCGTCGTCGTCCTCGGGCTCATGCTCAAACTCAATGGCATTCTCGTCGAGTACCGCATCCACCGCGTAGATGGGCGATCCGGTACGCACTGCCACCGCGATGGCATCGCTCGGGCGACAGTCGATCTCGACATCCTCGCCGGACGTGCTCAGGCGGATCATGGCGTGAAATGTGGCGTCGCGAAGCTCAGTGATGGTGACGCGTGCGACCTCGGCGTGAAGCTCCGTCACGAGGTTCACCAACAGGTCGTGCGTCATCGGACGGGGCGACTCGGTGTCCTGCAGCGTCATCAGGATCGCCGACGCCTCGGCATGGCCGATCCAGATGGGAAGAAAGCGATTTCCCTCGACCGTCTTGAGCAGCACGATCGGCTGCTTGCCGACCATGTCGAAGCTCACGCCGTAGATGGCCATCTCCTGCATGGGGGCGATGATAGCCCCGCGGCCGCCCGGGTTCTGGTGCTAACGTCTCGCGCCGCGGGCGATTAGCTCAGGTGGTTAGAGCGCATCCCTGATAAGGATGAGGTCCCTGGTTCGAGTCCAGGATCGCCCATGGCGCCCCGACAGGGGTGGAACCCGGCGGAACCCGCTCCAGAACGATGGCGTCAAGCGAGAAACAGACGCCGGGCGCCACTTAAGGGGCAACCGCCACGGCGAGTCGGTGATGCCATTGGGGGCAGCCGCAACGGCAAGTCAACGGCGCCATTGAGGGCCAACCGCCACGGCAAGTCGCTGGTGCCTTTAGGGGCCAACTCCCCAGGTGAGAACCCAGCGCGCACCACCAAGGCCCAACCGCAACGAAGCGCGCCGCGCCCGGCGACCAAACCCAGCGACCCCCAGCAGTCCCCGCCCTACAACCCCAACCGCTCGAGCGCACCAGCCACCGCATCCTCGTTCTCAAAGGCGATCTCCACGATCACCCTCCCCTTGGCCCCGGCCTTCACGCGGACGGGGGCCTCAAACACTCCATGGAATGCATTGATGGCCTCGTCGGCGATCTCGGGCAGGTCGCGCACCGTCCGCGCCTGCGCCGCGTCGTCGCCACCAGCACTGTGCAACCGGGCAAGTGCTTCCGTTGCACGAACAGAAAGCCCCTGCTCAGAAGCCGTTTTGGCCACCATTCGACGCCGCTTGGCCCCGTCGGCCATGAGGATGGCCCGCCCGTGCCCTTCGCTCAGCGACCCTGCCACGAGCATCTCCTGAACGTCATCCGGGAGCTCAAGCAGGCGGATGAGGTTGGCCACGCCCGACCGGCTGCGCCCGACGGTGCGGGCCACATCGGCCTGCGACTGCCCAAAGTCCTCCACCAGGATGGCCAGGGCCTGTGCTGTTTCGATGGGGTCCAGATCCTGGCGTACGAGGTTCTCGACCAGGCCCACCTCCAGGCGCTCCCGCTCGTCGGCGTCGCGCACAACCGCCGGCACCTCCGACAGGCCCGCTGCACGGGCCGCTCGCCATCGGCGCTCGCCCGCGATCAACTCATAGTCGCCCTCGGGCAGCGCCCGCACCACGATGGGCTGGATAAGCCCGGTGGTGGCGATCGATTCCGCCAGGGCCGCGAGCGCGTCGTCGTCGATGCGTCGACGGGGCTGGGCTGCGTTGGGGCGCACCCGGTCGAGGCCCAGCATCAAGAGGCCCGGGCCAGCCGTATTCGCCGGGGCAGTGGCATCCGGGCCGGGCACGGCGACCGGCGCGTCGCCCAACAGCGTTGAGAGGCCGCGCCCCAGTCGTGATGTCGATTTCTTCTCAGCCACGACTCGCAACCTCCTTGGCCACTTCGAAGTAGGCATCCGCAGCCGCGCAATGCGGGTCGTAACGGATGACGGGCTCGCCAAACGATGGCGACTCGGTCACGCGCACGTTTCGTGGCACCACCGTATCGAACACCTGGCTCGGAAAATGCCTGCGTACCTCAGCAATTACCTCGCCGCTGATGCGCGTGCGCGGGTCGTGCATGGTCATCAGGATCCCGCTCACACGCAGCTGCGGGTTGAGGCGCGCGCGCACCTCCCCGATGGTCTCCATCAACCGCGAAAGGCCTTCGAGGGCGTAGTACTCGCACTGCACCGGCACGATGAGCCGATCGGCGGCGAGCAGTGCGTTCACCGTCACCAGGTCGAGTGAGGGGGGGCAGTCGATGAAGATATAGGGGTACTCAGCGGCGACCGGCGCCAACGCGTTCGCCATCACGGTGTCGCGGTGCTCCCTGTCCACCAGTTCAACGCCGGCGCCGGCGAGATCTGCCGATGACGGCACCAGGTCCATGCCGGGAACAACTGTCGGGATCCGTACATCGGCCACCGACGCGCCGTCCAAGAGCACATCTGCCATGCCGGGTGTCCCCGGGCCAGGGCGCTCACCCTTCAGTACACCGCTGGTGGCGTTGGCCTGCGGGTCGGCATCTACCAACAGCACGCGATTGCCCGCCTCTGCAAGGCACGCCGCGATATTGATTGCGCTGGTGGTCTTGCCCACCCCGCCCTTCTGATTGACGACGGCGTAGATCACGAGAGGGGCCGCTTTGCTGCCATTCCGGGGCGCCTGGGGAAGCGTTCCGGAGTTATCCCCACCTTTCTCCACACCGAGAAATACCTGCTCGCAGCGGTAATCGAGGGGGAATCCACATCCCCGGTGTGGATAAGCCCCAGCACGGCCCCCGCCGCGATGGCAGCCGGGTCTGACACGGTGTCACGGCGGCCACGCCAGGCTACGAGGGATCCCCCGTCGCTCAGCAAGGGCGCCGCGAGCTCCATGACCACAGGAAGCGGGCCCAGGGCGCGGGCTGTCACCACCGGCTGGGTACCACGCTCATCGCGCGCAAGGGACTCGCTTCGATCTGCCACCACGCGCACATTAGGGAAGTCGGCGGCGACACGGGAAAGCCAATCTGCCTTCCTGCCCTCGCTCTCGACCAGCGTGACGGGTATCTGCGGCAACATGATGGCCAGCACGAGGCCCGGAAAACCTCCACCACTCCCAAGATCGGCGATTCCCGTTGCGGCGTGGATCTCCGGAAGCGCCAGACCGCTCAGGGAATCGGCCAAGTGCACGTCCACGGCGTTCGCCATCGCATCACGCGACGAGAGATTCTGCGGCTCAGCCGCCATTCGCCGAATGATCTCCACCATCGCCGCCGCCTGGGAAGGCGAGACGTCGATGCCCATCTCCTGCGAGTGCCGCACCAGTGCATCCAGTTGTTTCACGTGAAACACCCTGGAGCCTCGCGAGCGGGCGGCACCGGCACCTACTCGGCGTCGGCGGGAACCACCACGATCCGGCGACGGGGGTCCTCGCCCTCGCTGCGCGTCTCGATGCCCTCGCGGTCGGCAAGCGCCATGTGGACGGTGCGGCGGTCCATGGCCGACATCGGATCCAACTCGACCTCCTCGCCATACTCCACGGCCTCTTCGGCAGCGCGGATGGCGAGGCGGGTGAGCAAGTCGGCGCGCTTGGCCCGGTGGTCATTCGCGTCGACGAGCACCCCACGGCGCTGATTGCCGTCGATCCGACGAACCGCCTGCGCCGCGAGCGACTGCACGGCGTCCAGCACTTCGCCGTTGCGCTCAACGAGCACGTCCACGTCGTCACCCGTGATGCGGGCGATAAGGCCCCCCTCGGGGCCATCCTCCACCACAACGGTCGCCGCGAGCCCAAGGCCCTCCACGCTCGCCGTTACGATTTCCTCGAGCACGCGTGCGCCCTGGTCTGAATCACTCACTTGCGCCTCTTTGGTGGCTTCTTTTTGCTGGCCGGCCGGGAAGGGCCGCCGCCTGGCCCCTTCTTGCGTGCTGGCGGTGTGCGCTTGCTGCTCGAACCCGGCGCATCATCACTGGTGGAGCCATTTCCGCCGCTCACGGGCTGCGATGGCTCATCGGGCTTGACTTCAACCTCATCCACCGGCGGTGGTGGAGGCGGGTCACCCTGTCGCCTGCGGCGCTTCGGCACTGCGCGGGCGACGGCAGCTGTCGTGGTGAAGTCGCTGGCTGTCTCCGCGGGCTCGTCAACAACGTCGTCGTCGGTGTCGGTCGTCACAACCGCGGCGCTCGACCCACTGCCGCCCTGCAGCTCAATCTCCGCCTCAATGCGGCGCTTCAGCACCAACTGCTGGCCAGCGGTCCAAAGGTTGGTCGTGGCCCAGTAAATGACCAGACCAGCCGGAACCGGGAACTGGAACACGAAAAACACGATTCCGATTGGCAAGAGGCGCATAAGCCAGCGCTGGTTCTTGCTCATCGTGGGGCTCGACGAGAGCTCAGACGCGATCAATTGCGACAAGGCATACACGGCAACCAGCGGGATGACGGCCCAGCCGATGTCGGTGAGCAGGGCTGAGATATTCGGGATCACACCAAGGAACCCGAGGTCCGTGCCGTCGGCGAACGTGCTCGCCGAGTCGCGAAGCGTGAAATACAGGGCGATGAAGACCGGCGCCTGGGCCACGAGTGGCAGGCAGGAGCCGAACGGGTTGACGTCGTTCTCCTTATAGAACTTCATCATTTCTTCCTGCAACTTGGGCTTATTGCCCTTGTACTTCCGCTGCAGTTCCTTCATCTGGGGGGCGACTTCCTGCATGCGACGGGCGCTCCTGTACTGCTTCACAAACAGCGGCAAGAGCAGCAGTCGCACAACCAGAGTGAGCATGACGATGGCCCACGCCCACGTGAACCCGAGCCCATGAAAGAACTCGAGGATGCCGCGCATTGGTGCTTCGAGAAGGTCCAGCGGGTTCATCGCGCTCCGAACAGGTGCTGGTCGGCCGGGTAGTCAACGCCACCCGAGCTCCAGGGATTACAGCGCAGCAGGCGCCACACCGCGAGGACGATTCCCCTGCTCACACCAAACATTTCGATGCTCTCAACCGCGTACTCGGAGCACGTGGGGTGATACTTGCACCGACGCGGGAAAAGGGGTGAGATGTGCCGTTGGTACCAACGCACAAAGGCAATAAGGCCGCGCTTCATGCCGTCGCCTGCGAAACGCGCTCGGTGAGCTCGTGAAGGCGCTCGCCAAGAGCCCGAGATCCGCGCTCCTCAATGTATTCGTGCGCGCCCGGGCGGGCGATGACCACGAAGTCCACCCCGGGCGGAAGATCGCCGGCGATGCGGGAGAACTCCTCGCGGAGCACGCGCTTCACGCGGTTTCGCTCCACCGCATTACCCACGCGCTTGCCCACGGACAGGCCGAGCCGGGCGGAATCGCCCTCGCCGCGGTCGAACGCGTACACCACGAGATGCCGACCGGATGCCGACCGCCCGCGGCGATAGACAGCATCGAAGTCACCGGACCTGGTGACCCGGCTTCGCTTTTCCCTCGGAGCGCGCGCCCCGTCCGGCACGGGGCCAGAACCTAGGCCGAGAGCCGGGCGCGGCCCTTCGCGCGGCGGCGCTTCAAGATCGCCTGCCCAGCGCGGGTGGACATCCGCTTGCGGAATCCATGGGTCTTCTTACGCTTTCGCGTGTTCGGCTGATAAGTCCGCTTCACTCGCCTGGTACTCCTTGGGACATCGGCGCGGGATTGCCGACGGATTTCCCGACGGCATGGCTGCGGCACAATAGCAGAGCCGGCAAGCGGCTCCAGCCCGGTCCATTTCACACCCTGCGACGGCCCGGAGGTCAGTAATTCTCCACACCTGTGGAGAGGCCTGTGGATAAGACCGGTCTTCCCTGCTCGTTGCGCTATGGCGTGTCCGCGACCCCACTCGGCGTCAGTGACAGACTCGCGTTTTTCCCGCTCAGACCCACTTGGTTTATCCACAGCCCCGAAACTATGCGTTTCGAGCATTTCCCCATTGGTAGGGTCCCGCGTCCTTCGATGACGACTCATCTCTCAACCACCGCTTCTGGCGACGCGCTCCACGGCACAACGCTCGTTGTGCGAATCGCCGTACATCGCGCGGCCCTTGAGCCACCGGCCATCACCGAGATACGCGACATCGAAGCGGCGGCCATCATTGAGGCAGCCTTCTCCCATGTGGCACAGATCTCATCCGTGCCCCCCCTTGCGTTGCGGGAGATCATCGAGAACCTCATCCACGCCGGGTTCACCGACGCGCTGATCACGGTCCTCGATGCGGGCCGCACCGTGCGCGTGTCCGATCGCGGGCCCGGAATCAGCGACCCGCGTCGAGCGGCGGAGCCCGGCTACACCACCGCCAACGAGGCCATCCGTGGGGTCGTGCGCGGAGCCGGCTCCGGGCTCGCTCTGGCCACAGGCCTGGTGGCCGCCGAGGGCGGGGCACTCGAGATTCAAGACAACCTCGGCGGGGGCTGCGTTGTGACCATCTCCATCGACGGCCCGGCCGCGCCCGACGACCTCGCGCCAGCAGGACAGCCGTCGGATGTCCAGCGCCGCCTGCTCGCCCTGCTGCTGGAGATGGCCCCAGCGCACCCCGAGGCGATGTCCCGCGAACTCGACTTGCCGCTCGGCGTCTGCGGTCGCGAGCTTGTGCTGTTGGAGCACCGCGGCCTGGTCGCACGATTTGCCGACGGGGGGCGCGTGCTCACCGAGCGCGGTGCCGCCATCGTGGCCACACTCTTCTAGCCCGTGGGTGCAACCATTCCCATTCTCCAGGACTCCTCGCCCGAACGGCTTGCCGAGGTATGGGACCAGGTGCTCGAGCGCCTTCGAGGGGCCCTCAACAGCGCCACCTACAAGCTGACATTCGAGCGTGCGCGTGCACTCGGGGTTGACGATGGCCGGTTCCGCATTGGCGTGGAGACCGAGTTCGCCCGGGGTTGGATCATTCAGCGGTATGTATCGCTGGTTCAGGATGCGCTCTTTGAAGTGCTGGGAAATGACGTCGCTGTGGCGGTTGAGGTGGTCGCGCCGCCGGCTGGCACGGCACCAACGCAGATGCCACAGCCCGAGCCGGTTGTTGCGCAGCCCATACCCGACCCGGCAATCGCCCCGCGCTCGGAGGGCGGCGGGCTGGCGACACGCCTTCAGGGCCGGTTTACGTTTGAGACCTTCGTGGTGGGGCCGAGCAACCGGTTTGCCCACGCCGCCGCCCTGGCCGTGGCGGAGACTCCTGCGCGTGCCTACAACCCGCTCTTTATTTACGGCGGTGTGGGCCTCGGAAAGACTCACCTGCTGCATTCGATCGGCCACTACACCGCCGAGAACCACCCGGGCCTCTCCGTGCGATACGTCTCGGTGGAGACCTTCACCAACGAGTTCATCAATGCACTGCGCGACGGTGGCATCAGGTCGTTTAAGGACCAGTACCGCAGCACCGACATCCTGCTGATCGACGACATCCAGATGCTGGAGGGGCGTGAGCAGACCCAGGAGGAGTTCTTCCACACCTTCAACGCGCTGCAGGAGAGCGGAAAGCAGATCGTGATCTCCAGCGACCGGCCGCCGAGCGCCATTAAGACACTGGAAGACCGGCTGCGCTCGCGCTTTGAGATGGGACTCATCACCGATGTGCAGCCGCCCGACATCGAACTCCGTATCGCCATTCTGCGAAAGCGAGTGATGACCGACGGCTACCAAATCCGCGACGCCGAGGCGCTCTCGTACATCGCGGCGCGAGTCTCCACCAATGTGCGCCAGCTTGAGGGCGCACTCATCAGGGTTGTCGCGCACTCCTCAATCTCAGGGCGGCCCGTAACCGTCGAGCTGGCGCAGGAGGTGTTGGTGGATTTGTTTCCCGCCGGCGCCGGCGGAGTGCGTATCGACCTCGTGCAAGAGGCCACCGCGCGCCACTACGGAATCTCGCTCGAGGAGCTCGTGGGCGACCGACGCACGAAGCGCGTGGTGGAGCCGCGCCAGGTGGCGATGTACCTGAGCCGCGAACTTACCGACGCCTCGCTCCCGGCCATTGGTCGGGCCTTCGGAGGGCGTGACCACACCACGGTCATCTATGCGGTGCAGAAAGTGACCCGCCAGATGACCGACGAGGGGTCGATCTACGAGGCCGTCCAGGCACTCACGGTCTCCCTCACCGGCCGCGGGTCCGCCGCGGCCACCCCGTAGCCGGCTCGGGCTCACTGCCCACAATCCCGCACCACGCGGGCTTTTCCTGAGGCGTGACCACACGGGTCGTATTGCGGACTCCTGTGGACAAGATGTTCACAAGCCCTGTTCTTGTCCGGACGCTCTCCACACCCACCAACACCCCCATGGGCACTCGCGATGCGCCTGTTGATGGGTGTGGAGAGCGGGGTGAGTTGTTGGTGATTGTCCACAGATTTTCCCCATGGCCGAAAGGTTGGGTTACGCAGCCATAACACCCCCTCGTCCCCAGACTCCACAGGACCTACGACGTTGACTACAAAACCTTTTCTCTTTTTAGTGAGACGGTCGTAACTCATAGGTGCTGTGGAGTGCGCATGGTTCGCCGGGCATCCGGTACGCTCACCCGGTGCGCCTGACCTGCCCTCGTGATGAACTCGCCACCCGCCTTGCCATGGCGTCACGGGCGGCATCCAGCAAGGGAACCATCCCGGTTCTCGCCAACGTGTTGCTGCGGGCCGAAGAGGGCGTGGTCGAACTCGCGGCCACCGACATGGAGATGTCGCTGCGAGTGCCGCTCGAGGATGCCGGCGTCGAGGAGCATGGCTCGGTAGTGCTCCCGCGGCTCGCGGCTGACCTCGTGCGCAGCATGTCCCCTGGCCCGGTTTCCGTGGTGCATAACCAGAACGAGGGACAGGTTCAGATCTCAGGCGGGGGCTCGTCGTTCAGCCTTAACTGCCACCAGGCTGGCGAGTACCCAGAACTCCCTGTTGGTACCGGGGTGGGCCTCGCGATCCCCGCCGACCGCTTTGTCACGTGTGCCGAACGCGTCGTGCGAGCGGCATCGCGCGACGAAACCCGGCCCGTTCTCACCGGTGTGCTTGTGCGGGTGGGTCCCGATGGGCTCACCATGGCCGCCACCGACAGCTATCGCCTGGCAGTGCGCACTGTGGCGCTCGAAAGCCCTCCGACAGACGTCCGCGAAGCGATCCTGCCGGCCCGCGCCGTGGCCGAGGCCACGCGCCTGGCTGGACAGGCTAAGGATGCCGAGGTCGAGCTGGTGTTGGGAGAACAGCAGGCGACCATCCGGATCGCAGGAGTCAGCCTGACCACCCGTGTGATCGACGGCCAGTTCCCCGACTACCGCCAGCTCATCCCGGCCGAGTTTGATCACGACGTGCGCCTTGAGAGGTCGGAGTTTCTCGCCGTGCTCACCCGCATCGCCGTGCTCGCGCAGCGCACGTCCCCGGTGCGCTTGCGGTTTGAACAGGGGCAACTGATCGTCGCAACCGCCAGCGAGCAAGTAGGCGAGGGGCGCGAATCGATGCCCGTGCCCTACTCGGGCGAGCTCCTTGAGATCGGCTTCAACGCAGACTTCCTGCGAGAGGGTGTTGAAGGAATTGAGGGTGACGAGGTGCGCCTGGGGCTCATCAGCCCACTGCGCCCCGGCCTGCTTCGCGGGGAGTCCGAGGATCACCGGTACCTCCTCATGCCCATCCGCCTGCCGGGATAGTCCCTCGTGGCCGGGACCTGGACCGCCAGCCGGCTTGAGGTGTCAGACGTGCGATCGTGGTCGCGCCTGACGGTGGATCTGCCTCCCGGCGGAATCGTGTTGTCTGGGCCAAACGGCGCGGGGAAGACCTCCCTTGTGGAAGCCTTGGTGCTGGCCTGCCTTGGTGTGTCGTGTCGCACCTCGCGCGAGGCGGAGGCCATCAGGGTGGGTGCGAGCGCCCTGCACGTGGGGCTCGACCTGACCGGCCCGGACGGTGCCCGCCGACGGGACATCGGGTACGCGCCGCGCACGGGCCGCAAGCTGTCAATTGACGGCGAGCTGGTGAGATCGCTGGGCGCCTGGCGCGCAGCGGGCAGTGTGTTGGTGTTCCTTCCAGAGGAGCTTCGCGCGGTAAAGGGACCCCCGGCGGCGCGACGACGTCACCTCGACCGGCTGCTCGAGGCAGCTGTGCCCGGTTACGCAGACGATCTCGTCGCGTATGGGTCGGCGTTATCGCAACGAAACGCAGCGCTCAGATCGGTACGCGCGGGCCGCACCGGCGTGGATGCGGTGCTGCCGTGGGAGCCGGGTCTCGCCACCACTGGAGCGCGCATCATCACGGCGCGACGTGACGCCATGCGGTCGCTGGCGGAGCCCTTTGCCCGGTGGCTCGCCGACCTCGGGGGCGGGGGCGGCGGAATCATGGGGCTGGAGCCATCCCCGACCTCGCTCGCCGATGTGCCCGACACCGACCTTCCCGCAGCCCTCGCGGAGCGTCTGGAAACGGCGCGCGACAGGGAGATCGGCGCAGCGCAGACCCTCGCGGGGCCGCATCGGGACGATGTGTTTATCGGACAGCAGAGGGGTGAGGGTGTGACCGACCTGCGGCGTACGGGCAGTCAGGGCGAGCAACGAACGGCCGTGCTCGCGCTCTTGATGGCGCACCGGGAACACCTGGGTGCGAGGTCCGGCCTGCCCATCCTCGTGCTGGACGATGTGCTGTCGGAGCTCGACCCCACCAGACGCGGCTTGCTGCTGGACGCCGCTGTGGGGCAGGGCCAGTGCATTTTGACCACAGCCGACCCGGTGGCGGCCCAGGCGGCGGCCGATCGCGGGGCACGCGTGTTGTCGGTACGGGAGGGGCTCCTTGCCGCATAGACACCGGCGACACCCCGCGGCCATCGCCGACCTGGTGGGGCGCGCCACCAGGCGGTTTACCCACGCCGGCGACCCGGTGCTCACATCAGTGCGCGCCGCGTGGGCGGAGGCCTCTGGCCCGGGCACGGTGAACCACGCCTACCCCATCCGCCGATCGCGGGCTGGTGTGGTGACGGTGGCGTGCACCGACGCCGTGTGGGCACAGGAGCTGGATATGCGCGGCGACGAACTGATGGGTCGGCTCGCGACCATTTTGGGCGACCCCGATGCGGTGGGTGGACTGCGCTTTGTGGTGGCCGATCACGCCATCCCGCAGCCCGACCCGGGTCCCGTGGTCGCCGTGGATCTGCCCCCTCCCTCACCCAACGCGGCAGCCGCCGGTGCCCGCGCGGCGGAGTCGATTGAGGACCCGGCGCTGCGCGATCTCGTGGCACGCGCCGCCGCCCGGTCAATGGATCGTTCCAAGGGGTGACGGAAGGCCCTCGCGGGCCCGGATTCCGTGGAGGTCACTGGTAGATTCTTTCCTGCATACGCAGGGCGAATCCGGGGTTCACACACACCCGAAAACGCCCTCCCCGCGACGAGGAGTCGAGTGACAGATACGGCCGACCAGGCGTTTGACGCCACCACCGATGCAGCCCGCTATGACGCGGGGGCGATCACCGTTTTGGAGGGCCTTGAGGCCGTCCGCAAACGGCCGGGCATGTACATCGGTTCGACGGGGCCGAGGGGGCTTCACCACCTGGTGTACGAGGTGGTGGACAACTCGGTGGACGAGGCCATGGCCGGCCACTGCACACGCGTCGACGTGGTGCTTCACCCAGACGGCTCATGCTCGGTGACCGACGACGGCCGCGGTATCCCCGTGTCGGCGATGGCGGACCAGGACGGCAAGAGCGCGCTTGAGGTGGTGCTCACGGTGCTGCACGCCGGCGGAAAGTTTGGCGGCGAGGGCTACAAGGTGTCCGGTGGCCTTCATGGGGTGGGCGTCAGCGTGGTCAACGCGCTGTCTGAGCACCTGGTGGCGACGGTGCAGCGCGACGGTGCCGTGTGGGAGCAGAGCTATCACCGGGGCGCACCCGACGGGCCCATCAAGGAGATGGGCAGTGCCGACAGCAACGGCACGCGCATTACGTTCTCGCCCGACCCCGACATCTTCGAGGAACTCGGTTTTGATTACGACACCCTCCTCACGCGGTTTCGCGAGACGGCGTTCCTCACCCGCGGCCTGGAGATCACCCTCACCGACGAACGCGCAGAACGCCGCGAGGACCGCTTTCTCTACCAGGGTGGGCTCGTTGACTTCGTGAAGCACCTCAATGCGTCGCGTGAGCCCCTGCACGGCGACGTCATCTCCATCTCGTCGGAGGGCGACGAGGGGCAGGCGGAGATTGCGCTGCAATGGACCACGGGCTTCACCGAGTCGGTGTACACGTTCGCGAACAACATCAACACGCACGAGGGCGGAACCCACCTCACCGGGTTCCGCACAGCCCTTACCCGCACGCTCAACGATTACGCGCGCGCCAAAGGCCTGCTGAAGGAGAAGGACGACAACCTGGAAGGAAACGACACCCGCGAGGGCCTCACGGCGATCGTCTCGGTGAAGTTGCGGGACCCCCAGTTTGAGGGGCAGACCAAGACGAAGCTCGGCAACAGCGAGTTCTCGGGGTTCGTTGCGCAGGTGGTAAATCAGCGGCTCGGGGAGTTTCTCGAGGAGAACCCGGCGGTGGCCAAGGCCATCTGCCTGAAGGCCACGTACGCGGCTCAGGCGCGCATGGCCGCTCGCAAAGCGCGCGACATGGCACGCCGCAAGGGAGTGATGGACTCCACGAGCCTGCCCGGCAAGCTTGCCGACTGCTCGGATCGCGACCCCGCGAACACGGAGATCTTTCTGGTGGAGGGCGACTCCGCGGGCGGCTCGGCGGTGGGAGCGCGCCAGTCGAGCTTTCAGGCCATCCTGCCGCTGCGCGGCAAGATCATCAACGTCGAGAAGGCCCGCCTCGACAAGGTGCTCTCGAACACCGAGATCCAGGCGATGATCACGGCCATGGGCACCGGTATCGGGGCCGACTTCGACCTGACCAAGGCCCGGTACCACAAGCTCATCATCATGACCGACGCCGATGTGGACGGCGCACACATCCGCACGCTCATCCTCACGTTTCTGTTTCGCCAGATGCCCGAGATCGTGGATGCCGGTTACGTGTACATCGCACAGCCGCCGCTCTACAAGGTGAAGCAGGGCAGCACCGAGCAGTACATCGAGAAGGAGCCCGACCTCGAGGAGTGGCTGCTTGAGCGCAACATGGGCGAGATGCGACTGATCACCGCAGATGGCGTGGAGAGCGACCTGACCAAGGCCCGTTTTCAGCGGTACGGCCGGGCGTTGCGCGAGCACGACGGATGGTCGGGCGCATTGAGAGCCAACTACGGCAACGAGCTCATCGACTTCGTGCAGGCCTACGGCCTGGTGGAGGCAGAGCCCACGGACGTACGGGCGCTGGCGGCGGCGGTGGAGGGGGCCAGCAGCGACAGCGCGACGCTGTCGGTAATTGGCACCGATCACGGTGCGCGCGTGGTGCGTGCACGGTCGATCCAGGCGCGCACGGGCGAGGCGCGCACGGTGAGCATCCCGATGGCGCTGTTTGGTACCCGGGAGCTCGCATCATTTCGGGGTGCACGCGCCAAGCTGCGTGACGTGGTGGGCGAAGCACCCTTCGAGGTGCTGCGCGGATCCCGCAGGCGGGAGGCGCCGACCTACGACGCCCTGCGCGGTCAGGTGATGGAGCTGGCCCGCGAAGGAATCCAGCTCAGCCGCTTCAAGGGGCTCGGCGAGATGAATGCCGAGCAATTGTGGGAGACCACTATGGACCCAGAGCGACGGGTGCTGCAGCAGGTCACCATGGATGACGCCGCAGCCGCGGAGGAGCTGTTCTCAACGCTTATGGGTGACCGGGTTGAGCCGCGCCGTGAGTTCATCGAGCGGAATGCCCGCTCCGTCGCGAACCTGGACGTGTAGTTATGGCGATCGACCGACACGGACGAATTGAATCCCGCGAGCTCGGCGAGGAGATGCGATCGTCGTATCTCGACTACGCGATGAGCGTGATCGTGGGCCGCGCGCTGCCGGATGTACGCGACGGGCTGAAGCCCGTGCACCGCCGTGTGCTGTTTGCCATGCACGATCGGGGCCTGCAGCCGGACCGTGGCTACGTGAAGAGCGCGAACATCGTGGGAACCGTGATGGGTGAGTACCACCCCCATGGAGACTCGGCGATCTACGACGCCCTCGTACGCCTGGCCCAGGACTTCAACAGCCGGTACCCAACCGTTGATGGTCAGGGCAACTTTGGCTCGCAGGAGTTCTCGGCGGCCGCAATGCGGTACACCGAAGCCCGTCTCTCGAAGTACGCAACGGAGATGCTGCGCGACATCGACGAGAACACGGTGGACACCACCGCGACCTACGACGACCGCCGTCGCGAGCCCACGGTGCTGCCCAGCCGCGTACCCAACCTGTTGGTCAATGGGTCATCCGGAATCGCGGTGGGAATGGCCACCAATATTCCGCCGCACAACCTGGGCGAGGTCATTGACGCCTGCCTGGCGATGATCGACGACCCCGAGATCGACATTGACGGCCTGATGAAGCACGTGAGGGCTCCGGACTTCCCCACAGCGGGCCAGATTGTGGGCATGACGGGCGTACGCGAGGCCTATCGCACTGGGCGCGGGCGTGTGGTGGTGCGCGGGCTCGCCCACAACGAGCCGCTCAAGCACGGGCGAAACGCGATTGTGTTCACCGAGCTGCCGTATCAGGTGAACAAGTCGGACATGCTCCGGAAAATGGCCGACCTGGCCAATGACGGGGTGCTGAAGGAGATCGCGGACCTGCGTGACGAAAGCGGTCGCGACGGTATTCGTGTGGTCATCGAGCTGCGGCGCGACGCCGTGCCCAAGGTGGTGCTGAACAAGCTGTACAAGCACACCCAGGCGCAGACGACGTTTGGTGTCAATGCCATCGCACTGGTGGAGGGTGTGCCACGCACGCTTTCGCTGCGCGACTTCATCCGCCACTACCTCGATCACCAGCGCGACGTCATCCGTCGCCGCTCGCGCTTCCGCCTTGAGCGCGCCGAGACCCGCGCCCACGTGCTGGAGGGCCTGCTCATCGCCCTCAAGGACATCGACGCGGTCATCGCACTCATCCGCAGAGCCGCCGATCCTGAGGAGGCCCGCGGGGGCCTCATGAAGACCTTCGACCTCACCGAGCTTCAGGCACGGGCCATTCTTGATCTTCGGCTGCAGCGCCTCACCCAACTTGAGGCGGGAAAGATTGAGGTCGAGTACGCCGAGCTTCAGACCGAGATCGCCGAGTTACGCGCGATTCTGGGCGACGAGGACCGCGTGTACCAGGTGATTCGCGACGAGCTCGGCGAGGTGCGCGGCAAGTACGCCGACGCACGGCGCACGGAGATCGTGCCAGCAGAGGGCGAGATCGACCTTGAGGACCTCATCGCCGAGGAGGAGATGGTTGTCTCCATCACTGCCGGCGGGTACATCAAGCGTCTGCCGGTCACCACGTACCGGTCGCAGCGACGTGGCGGCAAGGGCCTGCGTGGCGCCAAGCTGAAGGATGAGGACCGGGTTGACCACCTGTTCATCGCGTCCACCCACGACTTCCTGCTGTTCTTCACGAATCAGGGCCGCGTGTACCGCCAGAAGGTGCACGAGATCCCGTCGGCCGCACGCGACGCCCGGGGCCGTCACATCGCGAATGTGCTGGCACTCCTGCCTGACGAGGAGATCCGCCAGGTGTTCAACACGCGCGACTACGGCGAGGGCAAGTACCTGGTGCTGGCCACCAAGGCCGGCATGGTGAAGAAGACCGAGTTCTCGGCCTACAACACGGTGTTGAAGGACGCGGGAATCATCGCGATCCGCCTCACCGATGGCGATGAACTGGTGGGCGTGCAGTTGACCGACGGCGAGGCCGACCTGCTTATCGTGTCTGCCCGCGGCCAGGCCGCCCGCTTTGCCGAGGAGCAGGTGCGGGCAACCGGACGCGGTACGCAGGGCGTGCGTGCGATGAACCTGGACAAGGGCGACCGGGTGCTGGCCATTGCGGTGGCCGACGACGATGCCGACCTGCTTGTGGTCACCGGCAACGGATATGGCAAGCGCACTGCACTCACCGAGTATCCGCGCAAGGGGCGCCCCACGAAGGGCGTGCGCACCATCAAGGTGAGCGACAAGAAGGGTGAGCTCATCACCGCACGGATCGTGCGCGGCGGCCAGCAATTGCTGCTGATGTCGGAGCTCGGCCAGGTCATCCGCATTGAGGTTGACGCCGTCAAGCGAATGGGCCGCAGCACAGAGGGCGTGCGCCTGATGGACGTGAGTGACGACGACCGGGTCATGACGGCTGCACCGGTTGAGGAGTCGGACGAGCCAATCGGTGACGAGCTGGAGGGCGAGGACGGCGTGGTGACCGAGGCGACAGAGGGCGACACCGAGGTGCTCGCCGCACCGGACGACGCACCGGATGTCGACGACGGTGCCGACGACGTGGTGTTTGACGCCGAGGAGTAGTACCGGGCCGGAGCCCGCCGCGCACTAGTTGCCGGCGGGCTCCGCGATGGCCACCAGGCCATCGCCCTGACCCAGGGCCCCCAGGGTCCACTCGACCGGGTACATCGCCACCCGCACAATCAGGGCATCGCTCCACCCGCGCTGATGGTCCCCACCCGCGGTGCGGGCGTCGATGGACCCGGGAAGCACCCCGAGCAGCGGCGCGGTGCGCATGGACGTGACAGCGAACCCACCAAGGGCGAGCACCCACAGCAACGAGTCGCGCGTGTAATGCACGAGGTGGCGGGGAAACTCAAGGCCATCCCATGCGCCGCCGGTCATACGCCGGGCAAGGGAGTTGAGGTTGGGCACGCCCACCACCAGTCGTCCGGTGGGCGAGACGATGCGGCGCAGTGTGCGTAGCAGCGCGACCGGGTCGGGCACGTGCTCGAGCACCTGGCTCATGCGGATGAGGTCGTAGTCGCCGGAGGGGATGAGGCCACTCTCCAGCGCATCGTCGAGCGCCCCCGGAACCACGCCAGTGGTGCCGCGCGCCTCGGCCACCAGCACCGCGCGCAGCGACGGCTCCACGCCCCAAGCGTCGTGCCCCGCTGCCCGGAATGCCGCCACCGCTCCGCCGGTGCCTGCACCAACGTCAAGAATTCGCGACGCCGGCCCAAGCGGGCCACCGGTATCGGCTTCGGGAACGGCACGACCGAGGAATCGTCCAAGGCGCCCCGCACCGGGTCGCGACGCCCGCTCAAGCGCACCGCGCGATGCCCTGGCCGTGAGCGACTCGCTGCCCCCGTGCTGCGGGTATTCGTCGGGATACCAGGCACCGGGGTCGTCGGGCCACGGATCGGTACGCGCGAGGCGGCACGACGGGCATTCGATGACCCGGAAGTCACCCGGCGTGCCTCGCCGGTGGTCGGTGCCAGCCAGGATTTCGCGGCCCCCCTCCAGCCCGCACAGCGGGCAGGCGGAAGGGTGGGTGCCGGGCGGCGAGGCGGCGGCGTGGGCGGGGACGTTGGAGTTCACACGGCTGAGGATACGGTCCGGGTGCCGCGCCCACCCGCGCGACTCTGGCCGGGGGGCCGCGATACGGGAGCCACCGAACATCGAAACGGGTACCCTTCCCGGATCGTGAGCAGCCTTCCCGAACCCAGTGAGATCCTCCCGCACCGAGCGCCGTTCCTATTCGTGGACGAGATTGTGGAACTGGTGCCGGGCGAGTTGGCACGCACCCGGTGGACGCTGGCCCCCGACACCCCATTTCTCGCGGGCCACTTCCCCGGAGAGCCCATCATGCCCGGGGTCATCATCGTGGAGGCCCTCGCGCAGACCGGTGCATTGGCGGCACTGTCGCTGCCCGAAAACCGCGACAAGCTGGCGCTTTTTGCCGGCATTGACAAGGTGAAGTTCCGCCGACCCGTACGCCCGGGAGAGACCCTCGAGATGTCCACGCGCGTCACGCGCCAGCGCGGTCCGATCGGGCAGGCCGAGGCAGAAGCCCGGGTCAACGGCGAGCTCGCATGCCAGGCCATCCTCAAGTTCGCGATCGTCGACCGCGACGGGGCGGTCTGAGCGTGCTGGCAGTGACGGGACGCACTCGTCCCCGTGCCCGCCTCACCGGCGTGGCGTCGTATGTGCCCGAGCGGGTGCTCACAAACGCCGAGCTTGAAAAGATGGTCGACACCACTGACGAGTGGATTCGCGAGCGCACCGGAATTTCTGAGCGCCACATCGCGGCAGACGATCAGGCGACGTCCGATCTGGCGTTGGCAGCGGCCCAGGCATTGCTGCGCAGCACGCGCACGAGCGCCGCCGACATCGACCTGCTGATCATCGCGACCACCACGCCCGACCACATCTTTCCGCCCACCGCCACGCTGGTGGCCGATCAGTTGGGCGCCACATCGGCCGCCGCGCTCGACATCAATGCCGTGTGCAGCGGGTTTGTGTACGGGCTTGCGCACGCCACCGGGATGGTGGAGTCGGGTCTCGCCCGCAAGGTGATGGTGATTGGTGCCGAGACGCTGTCGCGCATCGTGGACTGGAACGACCGCAGTACGTGCGTGCTCTTCGCCGACGGTGCGGGTGCCGCCTTGATTGAGGCGGACGACGAGGGGGAGCCCGGGTCCGGGGTAATCGGGTTTGAACTGGGCGCCGACGGATCGGGCAAAGACATTCTGTGCATCCCTGCCGGCGGGTCGCGTCGTCCCGCGCGGTCGGAGGGTGTCGAGCCCGCCGACCTGTGTATTCAGATGGCAGGGCGCGAGGTATTTCGGTTTGCCACCCGGATCATGGTCGAATCGGCCACGCGCCTCTTGCAGGAGGCCGGACTCACCACCGACGATGTCGACCTCCTTGTGGCACATCAGGCCAATATGCGAATTCTTCAGCACGCGGCCGAGAAGCTGGAGATTCCGCCGGACAAGGTGGTCATCAACATCGATCGCTTCGGCAATACCTCGTCGGCGTCGATCCCCATCGCCTTGGCCGAGGCCGTGGAGCGGGGAAATGTGTCGCCGGGTGACCTGCTGCTGATGGTGGGCTTTGGTGCGGGGCTCACCTGGGGCGCGGCGCTGGTGCGCTGGGAGCCACGGGCGTGATCGCCCTGCTCTTTCCGGGTCAGGGTGCCCAGCAGGTGGGAATGGGGCGCGACCTGTGCGAGGCGCACCCCACGGCGGCAGCCACCTTTGCCGAGGCCAACGACGCCCTGGGCTATGACATCACGAAGATCATCTTTGAGGGCCCCGAGGCCGATCTGGTGCGCACCGACGTGTGCCAGCCCGCCATTCTCACCATGAGCGTCGCGTGTCTGCGCGTGGCAGAGGAGCACGGGCTGCGCGGCGATGTGGCGCTCGGCCACTCGCTGGGCGAATACTCGGCCCTGGTGGCCTGCGGGTCCATTGGATTTGATGAGGCCCTTCGTCTGGTGGGCGAGCGCGGTGCGGCCATGCAGGCCGCCGGGGAGGATCGCCCGGGCACGATGGCCGCGGTGCTCGGGCAGTCGGACGAGCAGGTGCAGTCACTGTGTGAGGAGGTTGGTGATGTGTGGCCCGCCAACTACAACTGCCCGGGCCAGGTCGTGGCATCGGGCACGGTTGACGCCGTCGCACGACTGCTGGCCCTCGCGGGCGAGCGAGGGGTGAAGGCCACCCAACTGAAGGTGGGCGGCGCGTTTCACAGCCCATTGATGGCACCCGCATCGCACCGCCTCGTGCCCGCGCTTGAGGCATGGGACCCAACACCACCCTCGCCTGCCTTTTTGTGCACCACCACCGCGCTCGTGGAGCCTGCAGACCGCATGCGTGCGGTGCTGCTCGATCAGCTCACGTCGCCGGTACGATTTGGTGAGGCGGTGGACGTTGCGCTTGCGATGGGTGCCACGACCTTCGTCGAGCTGGGCCCCGGCCGGGTGCTGTCGGGGCTGGTAAAGCGAATCAAGCGGGACGCGTCGCTGCACCAGATCTCGGGGCCCGATGATCTGGCGGGAATCTCGGAGGTGATGGCATGAGCACGGCACTGGTGACGGGTGCAAGCAGGGGGATCGGTGCGGCATGCGCACTGGCCCTTGCCACCGCGGGTTACGACGTGGGCGTGGGGTACGTCTCGGACCAGGCCGGCGCAACGGCGACCGCCGAGGCGATTGAGGCACTGGGGCGCCGGGCGCATGTGGTGCAGGGCGACATCTCCGATTCTGCCGCTGCCGAAGCAATGGTGACCGGTACCGAAGAGGCGCTGGGACCCCTTGATGCGCTGGTGCTGAACGCGGGAATCACCCGTGATGGCCTGATGATGCGCATGAGCGACGACGACTGGGACGCGGTGATCGGCACCAACCTCTCGGGCTCGTTCTTTACCGCGCGCGCTGCACTGCGGGGCATGATGAAGCGCCGTAGCGGCAGCATCGTGGCGATCTCGAGCGTGGTCGGGATAATGGGGAATGCGGGCCAGGTGAACTACGCGGCGGCCAAGGCCGGCGTGATCGGGCTCGTGAAGTCGCTCGCGAAGGAGGCGGGCTCGCGCGGGGTACGCGCAAACGCGGTGGCGCCGGGATACATCGTCACCGACATGACCGCCGGGTTGCCGGACGACGTGCGCGAGCAGTTGATGTCGCACACGCCGCTCCAGCGGCTCGGAACACCTGAGGACGTCGCGGCACTCGTGGCGTTTCTCTGCACCGACGCGGCTGCGTTCATCACTGGGACGGTCATCCCGGTTGATGGCGGCCTGGCGATGTAGGCGGGAGAACCAATGAGCAGGCTCATTCAGGATGGCAAGTTGCGCAGGGTGGTGGTCACGGGCATCGGTCTGGTGACCCCATTTGGCATTGGTCGTGAGGCTGCGTGGGATGGCGCCATCTCCGGGCGATCCACCTCGGCCACCATTACGAGCTTCGACTCCTCGGAGTGCGAGACGCACTTCGCGTGCGAGGTGCCGGGCTTTGAGCCCACCGACTTCGTGGAGCGACGTGCCGCGCGGCGCATGGACCGGTTTTCGCAGCTGGCAGTGGCGGCAAGCCGCCTGGCCCTCGACGACTCGGGCGTGGAGGGCACTGCCGCCAGGGATCGCATTGGCGTGATGATCGGCAGTGGCATCGGTGGTATCGAGACCTTCTACCAGCAGGTTGTGGTGTGCCGTGACCGCGGCGCCGACCGGGTGAGCCCGCTGTTCATCCCGATGATCATCGCGAACATGGCGGGAGCGCAGGCGTCGATGGACCTGGGGTTTCAGGGTCCGCTCTCGTGTGCCACCACCGCCTGTGCATCGGCCAACCACGCCATTGGCGATGCCTTTGATCAGATCCGCCTGGGCCGCGCCGACGTGATGTTCGCCGGCGGTGCCGAGGCTGCGGTCACCTACGTGGGGATCGTGGGCTTCAATGCAATGAAGGCCCTGTCGACGCGCAACGACGACCCGGGCACGGCGAGCCGCCCGTTTGACATCGGCCGCGACGGCTTTGTAATGGGCGAAGCCGGCGCAGTGCTGGTGCTGGAGGAGAAAGAGCGCGCCGAGGCCCGTGGCGCCGACATCGTGTGCGAGATCGTGGGATATGGCCTGTCGGGCGACGCACACCACATCACCGAGCCCGACCCCACCGGTGCCGGCCCGGCCAACGCGATGCTGATGGCGCTCGCCGATGCCGACCTTGAGCCATCCGACATCGATTACATCAATGCGCATGGCACCTCGACGCCGGTGGGCGACCCGTCGGAGATCCGCGTGATCAGGCGGGCGTTTGGCGACGAGCTGGCGGCGCGCACGATGGTGAGCAGCACAAAGTCGATGCATGGGCACTGCCTGGGGGCTGCCGGAGCGCTGGAGGGCGCACTCACCGCGCTGTCCATCAAGCACGGCATCGTTCCCCCCACGATCAATCTGAGCGAGCTCGACCCCGACTGCGCGGGTGTTGACCACGTGATCAACGAAGCCCGTACGGCAACGGTGGACGCGGCGCTGTCGAACGTATTCGGCTTTGGTGGCCACAACGCCACCCTGGCCTTTCAGCGCGCGGGAGTTCGGTGACGTCGAACCGCGCCCACCAGCCGCCGATGGGTCGCGCGCGTGCGGGCACCACGTTCGCCCGGGAGATCTGGTTCCGGTTCACCAATCGCATTTACGGCCCGGGCACCAAGACCCGCCCGTGGACATGGATTGGTGATGAACGCATCGCGATCGGCAGCATCCCCACGCCGGCGAGCCTGTTGGTGCTTGCCCGGGAGGGCGTGACCCACGTGGTCAACTGCCGCGCACGCCCCCAGACGACCTTCAGCCAGGACCTCTCAGCCGAAAAGCAGTTGTTTGGCGTCACGAACGTGGCCGTTGCGCCCATGTGGGACCACGGGCGTCACCAGCCCCCCGCAAAGTGGGCCGATGCGGCCGAGATGGCGGCCCGCTGGCTTGAGGACGACCCGCACGCCCGCGTGCTCATCCACTGTCAGCGAGGCAGGCGCCGTTCGATGATGGTGGCCTATGCGGTGCTGCGGCTGAGGGGCCGTGCACCAGAGGTTGCGGCACAGGAGTTGCTGGAGAATCGTCACGAGGGTCGCATCGTGCCGGCATACCGCAGGGCGATTGAGGATTGGCTCGCGTCACGTTCGGTAGGGGTACATGGCATGATCGGCCCCAGATGAGTCGCGTCGGCCGCAACATCACGGTGTCTATTGATCGCCTCCGGCATCTCGGGCACCGACAGGACCGCCCGCGGCGGATCGCGAGCGATGCGAGCACCTGCCCCAAGTGCGACAGCCATTACTCGGGCGACGAGATGCACCGCAATCTGCGTGTGTGCCCGGCATGCGGCCACCACTTCCCGGTGACGGCCCGTGAGCGCCTGGAGCAGCTCGGTGAGCCGGGGGGCTACGTGGAATTGTGGTCAGACCTGCGCGCCGCCGACCCGCTGCAATTCACCGACCTCAAGCCCTACGTCGATCGCATCCGTGAAGCCGAGACGAAGACGGGCATGAACGAGGCGGTCGTGTGTGCCGAGCTGGAGGTGCGCCGCGTGCCGTGTGTCGCCGCGATCATGGACTTCTCGTTCATGGGTGGTTCGATGGGTGCGGTGGTTGGCGAGAAGCTGGCCCGGGCGTGCGAGCACGCTGCGCAGAAGGGCATCCCGCTCATCATCCTGTCGTCGTCCGGTGGCGCCCGCATGCAGGAGGGCACTCTCGCGCTGATGCAGATGGCCAAGACCGTCATCGCCCTCGATGCTCTGGCCGAGGCGCAGGTGCCCGTCATCATGATTCTCGCCCACCCCACCACCGGTGGCGTGTGGGCATCGTTTGCGTCACTCGGTGACGTGACGTACGCCGAGCCCGGCGCACTGATCGCATTCAGTGGCCCCCGGGTGATTGAAGAGACCACCCGTGAGGTGCTGCCCGCCGACTTTGGTCGTGCGGAGCGTCAGCTGGCCAACGGGCAGGTGGATGCCGTGGTGGACCGCCGCGAACTGGCTGCCCGTATTGGGCGCGTGCTGCACATCTTGGCGCCACCCGACGGCGAGGCGCTGGTGGCCGCTCCTTCCGGTTGGGCACAGGGCGGGGCCGAGCGGGTGGGGCGCGTGGCGCAGTCGCTGCCATCCCTTCCGGGCAAGATCATGGGGCGCATCCGCCCCGGCAGCGGTAACGACGACGGGCCTGCAGCGTGAGCGGCGGAAAGCCAGACGGCCCGTCGTTTGTGCGGCGCGTCACCGGCAAGCTCGGGCGATCGTCGGGCGTCCAGGTGGACGAGGATCTGTGGGCCAGCATCCAGCTCGCCCGCCATGCTGAGCGGCCCTACACACTCGACTACATCAACCGCATCACCTCCGACTTTGAGGAGATGCACGGTGATCGCCTCTTTGGCGACGACCCGGCGATGGTCGCCGGCTTCGGCCGGTTTAACGATCGCGCCGTGGCGTTTGTGGGTCAGCAGAAGGGCCGTGATACCAACGAGCGCACCTATCGCAACTTCGGCATGGCGAGCCCCGAGGGCTATCGCAAGTCGATGCGCGTGATGGAGATCGCAAACCGCATGGGAATGCCGATCGTGACCCTCATCGACACCCCCGGAGCATTCCCGGGTGCCAGTGCCGAAGAGCGGGGGCAGGGCGGTGCGATCAGCCGCAGCATGCAGTTGATGTGGCGGCTCGACGTGCCGGTGGTGGCCGTGGTCATCGGCGAGGGTTCATCGGGTGGTGCGCTGGGCCTCGGCATCGCCGATCGGGTGCTGATGCTCGAGAACAGCACCTATTCGGTGATCAGCCCCGAAGGTGCGTCGGCCATTCTGTGGCGTGATGCATCGCAGGCCAAGCGGGCGGCGCAGGCATTTAAGCCCACCGCAGCCAACTGCTACCGGTGGGGCGTGGCCGATGCCGTAATCCCCGAGCCGCCCGGTGGCGCCCACACCGATCATGAGCAGGCCGCCGAGATCCTGGGCCAGTATCTGCAGCGAACACTTCTGGAACTCGAGGCGCAGACGCCGGCTGAGCGGCGGGTGGTTCGACGCGAGCGCTTTCGTCGCCTTGGTCCGCTCCGTGATCCCGAGGGTGGCGTGGCCATGGCATCGGGTCGGGACGCCCCGCCGCCCGGCTGACGATGCCCGACGCGCCGCCTGACGACCCGGAGCCGCGGCGTATGGACGCATCGCGGCTCGTGCCCATTGATGATGCGCTGGCATTGGCGCACGCGCTCCCACCCGGCGAGCCCGCCGATCCGTGGCCGCAGGTGCGCGACATCCTCGATGAGGCCCGCTCGTCGCTGCCCGATGCCGAGTTCGCCGAACTTGTGACCGCCGTGCGACGGGTGGTGGCCCCACTGATTGAGGGGCGTCCGCCGGCGTGGCCTCCCAGCGGGCCCTCGAGCGGCGACCCGTTGCGTAGCGGCCCATCCGCCGTGGTGCGCGACGTTCGCGCCGCGCTGTGCCTGTCGGCCCGTCACGGCGGACCCGGAAGCGGCTACGCCTTCGTCATGCTGGGCAGGCGCCTTGACGCCCACCTCGACGACCTGGTGACCGGGCACGACATCTAGTTG
>Ga0208960_1000151_pt1 | contig 37759 bp, 33 predicted proteins | sample GreLakmeON33MSRF_FD_187703 | JGI IMG/M metagenome (GOLD analysis project Ga0208960, IMG submission 187703) | Freshwater lentic microbial communities from great Laurentian Lakes, MI, USA - Great Lakes metaG ON33MSRF (SPAdes) | ecosystem: Environmental > Aquatic > Freshwater > Lake | place: Great... | reverse complement strand
CAAGCTTGGTGAAGAGTTCCCTGACGTTGAGGTGGAACTGCGGGCTGAAGACGTGATGGACATGGGTGTGCCCGACGGTGCATTTGATGCCGTTATCTGCGCCATGGCCCTGCACTGGTTCGCCGACAAGCCCGGAGCCGTGGCCCGCATGGCGCGTGCGCTGAAGCCCGGCGGGGTGCTGGCGATCCTCACGGCGGGGCGCGGGGGTGAGGACGCCTGGCGCGAACTTCTGGAACGTGTGGATGCGCCCGCGGCGTGGACTGGATGGTTCGCAACAAACCAGCGCGATGTCGACGAGATGGACGCCGACCTACGGGCCGCGGGTCTCGAGCCGCTTGACGTGTGGATGGAGCGCCGTCGGCGCCACACGGACCCGGACGCCTTCATGGCCCGAACACGATCAGTCGCCGCCCATCTTCTGGAGAACCCGCCCGGGGGCTACAGCGATCTCGATCAGCGCATCGAGAGAGGGCTCCACGCTGCCGCGGGCCCTGATGGCTTTACCTACGACTATTGCAAGCTGTTCGCGGTGGCGCAGAAGCCATCCGAGTGATCCCGATCATCAGCTTCGAGACCGGCAGCTAAACTCTGGGAGCTGGCGGTGTATTGGACTTGGCGGCGAGTACATGCCGCCCTCTTGGGTGAGCCAGCCCCGCTCGGGCGGCCTCATCCTGATGACGCGTGTTCGTTGGGCGACGGGAACGATCGTCCGTCTGCGCGCGAAGGCGTAAGCCGAGTAGCGGACTCGAACCGCTGACCCCCTCCTTACCATCGTTACTAACCCGACTGCTATCAGGTTGTCTCTATCCGTTTCGAGATACCGAAGTGCAGGGCATCTTGGGCTTACCCCACTTTGGTGGACACCTCCGTTAGGGCGATGATGTCGCCCGGAAGGAGGCACCGATGCCACGACGACGATGCCCACACCGATGAACGACGTAAGGGCAGCGAATCGGCGACGCCGGGTGCGCGCCCGGCGTTCTGCGCGGCGTGTTTCGGGGCCAGACGTCGCCACGCCCCCCTTCTAGGAGTGCAGCGGGCGCGAGATGAATTTCCTTGTTCAGGCGTGGGGGAGCCCAGACCTAGCCCAGGTTGAGGCTCGCAGAACGAACCATGAGGTTGTTCATGACGGCGTACCAGATCTCGTTGAGGGCGATCCTTGCGCCTGACTCTTCGCGCGGGGTTCCGCGGAGCGCTCCGTAGATACTGTTGGACCACTCCCGCTGCCACACCGGATAGCTCATGTTCTCGCCATTCCACTGTAGGAACGCCGTCCATTCGGCGATGGTCGCCTCACCCGCTTCAACGGCATTGCGCAGGAGTTCGCGCTCGAATGCATTCTGCGCATGGCTGTCGAACGCGGCGTCCGCGATTGGGGAGTCAGAGAAGCCGTAGGCATCTCCGCTGGCCAGCGTGGCCCCGAGCACGTAGTACGTGGTGGCGTAGGCGGACTGCTGAATGGCCTCCTGCAGCGAGCGGGCCTCGGCCTTGGCGGCCTCGACCTCATCGCCAAGGGCCGCGAGGACCTCGTCGGGGGCGGTGCCCTTTACCGCCGTGTCGGTCGCTATTGAAAGGGCTTCGTAGAGAGCCCGGTTCGCACCGCCCGCGCGCGCCAGAAACGTGGAGTAGCCGGACATGAACTCGGTCGCCTCCTCCTCCGAGACAGCGGTGCGTGAACTCGCGGCGCGCACGACCGCGATGGCATCCGGACCCAGGTAGTCGAGCGCCAGGCGCTCGCCCTCGACGTCCTTGGCGATATCCACCAGCTGCGCGACCTGCTTGGCGTTGCTGACTCCCGCCGCCGGCTGCCTCAACGCGGCGTCTGCTGCCTGCAGTACGGCCTGGGCGTACACCACCCAGCCCATCGCCGACGGCAGGGTGAGCCACTGCTCCACCCGCATACCCGCCGGGTTCGACTGCTGCTGGAACTGGAAGTTGGCCCGGGCAAGCAGGGTGGTGACGTCGTCAGCCAGTGCCTTCCGTGCCGCGGTCACGCCCTCGCCGCGGGCAATCTTGCCGATACGCGCGCCCCCGGTGGTGCTGCTGATGCGGTAAAGGGCCGCCACTGTCCAGCCATACGCCTCTCCGGTCTTGCCCGTGGCAATGGCTACCCGGGCTCGCGCAAGGTCGGCGGTGATTCCCGCATGGTCGCGCAGTGGGATGACGCTGCGGTCTCGGGCAAACGAGGCCTGCGCGGCGGCCAGCGTGCGACGGGTCGTGGCCACCGCAACCGCCCGGGCCCGCGGTGAAAGGCTGGCCGGGCGCGCCGCAGGCGGCGCGATGGTCTCGCCCGTGAACGCCTGGTACGCCTCGTTGATGTCGTGCACCGTGCGCACCGTCAGGCCGAGAGTGCGACCGAGGGCGATGACGTCGACGACCTTTCCGGATGCCGGATCAACCGACATCCTGTTTCCGAGGGGGATGAGGACCAGCGTGAACCCGTCCTTGGCTGCCGCGGCCACCTTCGCGGGCACAAGGCCCACCCGACCGATGGTGCCGTCGGGAAGGATGGTGCCCGTCATCACCACCTTCGGACGCACGGTGTCGCCGCGGATGGCGGCAATCGTGCCCAGTGTCAGGGCCGCACCACCCGAGGGGCCATCAATGGGCCCGGTGATGTCATATCCCAGCGTGAGGGTGGCGGGGTCTGCGCCCGTGTAGAGGGTTGCAAGCGTGGCCGCACTCGCCGTGGCGGCCAGCCACTGCGCGCCGGCGCCCTTGGTCGTGATGTCGCCGAGGTTGACTTCAAACGTGGGCTCTCCGGAGGTCTCGGCGAGAATCACCGCAGGCTCGATGCCCGCGCTGACCTTCCCGAACTCACCGGATGCAGCCCAGAGCACCGGGAATGTGATCTTCGTCCGGGGAATCTGCCACCAGGCTCCGGCCTGCTGCGCCTGCCCGCAGCCGGACGCGGCGAGTACGACGGCACCGATGGCGACCGCGAACCACGCGACGAGCAGCGCCCTGCGGGGCCGGGGGGAGTCGCTCTTCATGGCCCGCAACTTAGCAGTGGCCCTCGGATCGTCTGTGGGGGCGCCTCGAACATCGCGACGCTCAGTAACCGCTGCGCAGACGTTGCGGATCTCGGCCAGATGCGTCGGGGCGGGAGGCGGTGAGGTCAAAAGCAATTTGTGATTCCCGGCGCACCGACGTACCGTCTCGGCATGCGCCCTCCGACAAAAGCGATCCAGCCCCGCATCGCGGTGGCAGCTGCCCTCGGCGCGATTGCGATTTCGGGGATGGTCCTCGCGGGGTGCGGGGGCGACGGCCCCGAGGGCGCGCCCCCTCCACCGGCGACGACGAAGGCGGCGCCCGCGCGCAACGCCGCCGCCGCCGACACCCCCCGCTTGTTTGTCGTAGATGCCAATGGGAATGACGCCCGTGCGGCCTTTTTCAGGCAAATGCATGGGTGCAAGCGGGTAGGGGTATTGCCCCATGGTCGTGTTGATCTAAACTTTGTATTTGAATGCGTAATGGATCTGCTAGGGGGGTACCCCCCATACCGCTGGGACGAGTACCCACCATTCAAAGTCGAAACAACAGCGAGATGAGTCGAAGCGCCCACATTGTGGGCCGCAGATCACAGCAGGAGGCCCTCTCCTAGCAAGAGCACGCCCGTCGCTCCTGAATTTCTGCAGATGATCCCCTGATTTCCTCTCACCTGCACAGCGCATGATGCACTGTGCAGGTGGCAGGCAGTGGCCAGGAGGCCGCTACTGCGGGTGCAGGTGATATCTGGTGCGTCCGCACCAATGACCATCGAGAAACTGCACCCGGCCGGAGACGGACGCCCTGGACGTGCGGGGACGCGGGTCGACCCAGGGAAAGCACTTTCACTACGGGTGATGCGGAGCGCACCCAGCGTGCGACCGCAGCGGGGGGCGCCCTGCGGGCACCCCCCGAGTCTCCCTACTTCTTGACGTAGGTGACGGTCATGGGGTTACGCAGGGCGTTGGTGATTTTCTGCACCAGGCGCGGCCCCGGGCCCGTGTAATAGACGCCGGAGACCGGCGTGGTCCCCGGACCCCCCGGGTTGTAGAAGGGCTTGTAGCCGTTGCCCGTGGCGGGGATGACCACCGCGCGCACGCGCTCGGCGGCCTTGATTGAGCCGCCGAGGACGATGTCGAACTGGTTGTCGTGGTCGTCGGCGTAGCAGTAGTCGTACGAGTCGAGCTTCTTGCCCACGTCCGCCAGCCCCAGCACCCGCAGCGGGTAGCCGTCGATCATGTAGGTCTGACCGGGGTTGATGAGTCGAACGGTCTTGCCGCTGCGCGAGCGGGCGACCACCTGGAAGAAGTTGCGGTAATCGGTGGGGTAGATGCCGCGGATACCGTCGGGCGAGAAGCCGCCGGTGGTGAGCACGCGAATGCGGAACTTCGCGGCCGTGCCGTAGAGGTCGACGCCGTCGTTCTGCAGGTTGCCGCCGAACAGCACGGGAGCCATTTCGCCGGCCGTCGACATCTTCGAGATCTTGCCCGCGGTGAGCTTCGGCCCGGTCCAGTCCGTTGGGTTGCTGGATGGGAGGTCGTACGGGGAGGTCGTCTTCGTCGCGCTCATGCCGACGGCGCTGACCTGCTTCAAGCGCGGGCCGATGAGCTTCATCGGCGTTGCGTCCTTCACGACCTCGACCTTGGTCACGTAGACGCCGCCCTTGTCGGACGGGAAGGGCGTGCCGAAGGGGCCCACGAGCACCACGGTCGAACGCTCGTTGAACTCGAAGTTCGGAACGATTGATGCCCCTTGCGGGGTGACGACCGAGCCGTTGCTCAGGGTCACCTGGAAGTCGGTCGGATTCACCGTGCTCGGCAGGACCGGCCACGAGAACTCAACCGGCAGCCCGGAACCCTGATTGATGGATGCGCCATAGCCGCCGAGGATCTGGCTTGGGCTGGCCGCTGATGTGTAGGCCCGCTGAGGGGGTGTTGCGGTTGATGGGCAGGTCAGCCCCACGTTCCACGCCCCGGACACCGCCTGCACCGCCGCCTGGGCGATGGAGAGGTCGGTGGAGTCAACGTTCGTGACGCCGAGAATGTTCGTGAAGCCAAGGCCGGCGGCAAGCATCTTCGGCTGGGTGTCCCAGTAGTCGGCGTTGATCAGGACGTCCTGCATCAACGATGCGTACTGGGGGTTCGGCGACGTGCCGTGGGCGGTGCTCGCCGTCGCCGGCATGGCGACTATCAAGGTGATTGCCGGGACGGCAAGCGCTGCTGACAACGCGCTCCAGCGGCTCGACCGATTCATACGCGCTCCCTTTGTGCTCCGTGCCCGTTCAGGGCACCCCTGCGAAGCTCACTCACCCGAGTGTCACGGGTGTTGATGTCGGTCGCGTGCGGAGGAGCCGATCACGGTGCCGGTGATGGACTCTCTTCGACTGTACTGACATGTGGCGCCTGAAGAAAGGGGCGGAGACGCGGCGTCGTGGTACCCGTACCTGTCGCCAAATTGCTTGATGGGCACAGCAGGAATCGAACCGCTGACCCCCTCCTTACCATCGGCCGAATGAGGGAAGAGGGTGGATCCGGAGGGTGCTCCTGCCCCCCGTCTGGTCCCCCAGCTTCCCGCAAGCACACACTTGAATGTGGGAAAGAGCGGGGGGTTGCGAAGAAAGCCGAGTAGCGGACTCGAACCGCTGACCCCCTCCTTACCATGGAGGTGCTCTACCAGCTGAGCTAACTCGGCGGGGTCGGCGCCGTCGCGCCGGGGCGGGAGTGTAGACGAGCCGCGCCTACACGTCCCGCCTCACCGATCACGTGCTTCTGGAGCCTCGCGGAACACGGCTCGCCTTGCGCGCCTCAACCTGTTCCGGGGCCAGAGAGATCTTCGTTTTGGTGGGCTTGAACACCCTGCTGCCGCGCGATGCGTACATCACCTTGGCGAGGGGGTCACGGAACCCTGAGTTGGTCCAGTTGTCTTCCTGGCCCAGGCGCTTGGCCATGCGGCCGACCTCGTCGAGCTGGTCGGGCAGCACCATGGTGATGGCACGCCCGGTGCGGCCGGCGCGGGCGGTGCGGCCCACCCGGTGGGTGTAGGTGTCGTGGTCATCCGGCGGGTCGAAGTTCACCACCAGGCCGATGTCGTCGAGGTCGATCCCGCGAGATGCCACATCGGTGGCCACCAGCACGCGGATCTTGCCGTCGGCGAAACTCTTGAGGGTCTTCTCGCGCACCGCCTGGCTCAGGTCGCCATGCAGCTCCTTGGCACCCAGACCCAGCTTGTTGAGCCGCTCGGTCAGGCGGGCGGCCCCGCGGCGAGTGCGGCAGAACACCAGCGAGAGATCCTTTTCGTCCTTGACGATCTCAATGAGGGTCTCGGTGCGGTCGGATGGCTCCACAGCCACAAACGATTGCGCCAGGCGCTCAGACAGGGCGATGTCGGTGCCGGGGTCGTCCTCGGTCTCGATCAGCCCTGGGCTGCGGGTCATCTTGTTGGCCAGACGGGCCACTTCGCCGTCGAGGGTGGCCGAGAACAGCATGGTCTGGCGGTCGTCGGGGATTCCCTTGAGAATCGCCTCAACCTGGGGGATGAACCCCATGTCGAGCATGCGGTCGGCCTCGTCGAGGATGAGCACCTCGAGCTTCGAGAGGTCAATCAGCTTTTGGCGCATCAGGTCGAGCAGGCGACCCGGGGTCGCCACGATGAAGTCCGCACTGGCGGCCTTCTTGGCCTGGCGGTCAAGTGGCACGCCCCCGTAGGCCACCGCCGTCTTCAGGTTCAGCGCGGCGGCAATGGGCTCCACCTCGGATGCGATCTGCGATGCCAATTCGCGAGTAGGAGCCAGCACAAGGGCACCAGGGTAGCCGTGGGGCTCATTCAGGAACTCCACTGTGGGGATGGTGAAGGCGAGGGTTTTGCCCGATCCGGTCGGTGCGCGCACCGTAAGGTCGCGGCCCTCGAGGGCCTCGGGAATCACCATCTCCTGAACGGGGAAGGGGGCGGTGAAGCCCTTGCCGTCGAGCACTGCGCAAACAGCCTCGCTCACGCCGAGATCGGCGAAGGATGCATCAGACATTCAGTTGTTCTCCTTGCGGCAGGCGCCGCGGTGGACGAGGAACCATCCACCGAGAACAACGAGTCGTTGCGGGGGTGCTTCCTCACGGCACATGGCCATCTGCCATGTGCTCGGGTTTCACCGTATCAGGAGTTGCGCTGGCAACCCGCATGGCCGGTCCCCGCTGGTAGCCTCATCGGCCGTGGCGGAGCGTCTCTCAATTCTCGACGGCGTGCGTGAGCGATTCGCCGCATCCACCGACTTCACCGTCGGGCTGGAGGAGGAGTACCAGCTTCTCGACCCCGCCACCTGCGGGCTCATCCCGCGGTTCAACGATTTGGTTGATGCCGCTCCGGCAGATCTCGCTCCGAATCTGGCGGGCGAGCTGATCTCGAGTGAGATCGAATACCGCACCGATGCCCATGCTGGGTTTGTCGATGCGGCGCGGGACCTCTGCGTCGGGCGCCTCGCCGTTGCAGATCTCTCCGCCGCGCATGGCGTGGCCATCGGCATCACGGGATGCCACCCGTTCAGCCGCTGGCAGGACCAGCACATCATCGACACGCCGCACTACCAGCGGGTGGAGGACGAGCTCGGCTACATCGCGTGGATCAACAACACGTGGTCGCAGCACCTCCACGTGGGAATCCGCGACGCCGACCGGGCCATCGCCATTTGCACGGCCATGCGAAGCGTGCTGCCCGAGATCCTGGCGTTGTCGGCCAACAGCGCGGTATACGAAGGACGCCTTACGCGCCTGCACTCCACCCGCACATCGCTGTTTACCCGCTCGTTTCCGCGATGCGGGATCCCCGACCCGCTCCGCGACTTCGCCGAGTACGAAGAGTTCGTGCACCTGCTTGAGCGCACCGGGTCGGTCGTTGAGAGCACGCAGATCTGGTGGAGCATTCGGCCGCATCACAGGTTTGGCACCATCGAGGTGCGCATCGCCGACGGCCAGACGGAGATGGTTGAGGCGCTGGCCGTGGCCGCGCTGTCGTTGGCACTGGTTGCCCAATTTGCAGCCGACTACGACGCAGGCGTTCCCCTGCCCGAGCATGCAGGGCGATTTATTGAGGAGAATCTGTGGCGTGCCCAGAAGCACGGACTCGAGGGTCGGATGATCGACCTTGACCGGGGCGACGATCGCCCCACATCGGATGCCGTCCGTGCGCTGATTGAGCGCACGGCGCCCGTCCACGAGCAACTCGGCCTCGCGCCGTTCATCGCACAAATCCCCGTCATGCTGAAGGACGGAAATGGTGCCCAGCGCCAGATCCGCGCCTTTCAGCAGGGCGAGGACCCCGCAGTCACCCATGCCCGGGCGGTCGAACGAACTCGACAGTCCGCGGAAGAAGCCCTTGAACTCGTTGGGACGGTGAAGAGCACATGAGCGACGACCAGTCGACTCCCGAAGGCCCAGAAAACCCCGAAGGTGGGGAAGAGCGTGAGCTCACGCAGGAGGAGATGGCCGGGGCGGAGATGCTCCGTCGCCTCATGACCACCCCTGTGCAGGACGTGGTGATGCAGACCATGGCCACGTTCACCGACATGGCTGCCATCCGCATGGGACTCGGTCCGCGTGCAGAGCAGGACTTCGACATGCCCCAGGCGGGGCTTGCCATTGAGGCCCTGCGGGCCCTGCTTGGGGTGGCAAATGCAGTGATGGGACCAGAGGCGGCGAAGCCGTTCACCGAGCCGCTCGCGCAGCTGCAGATGGCATTCGCCGAGCTCATTGAGGCCGCCAAGGCCGCGAAGGGTGAAGGTGGGGAGGGCGCCGCCGCTGGCACGCCCCGGTCCGCACCGGCACCGGCTGCGCCCGCCAGCGACGACGCCCTGTGGACCCCGGGCAGCCCGGAGCAGGGCGGCGGCGGCTCCATCTGGACGCCGGGCAGCTAGCGGTGGCCCGGCAGCGCGCTGAGATCGGGGTCTTCGGGGGGTCGGGCTTCTACTCGTTCCTCGACCACACCGAAGAGGTGGTGGTGGAGACCCCATATGGAGATCCCAGCGCGCCGGTGGTAATTGGTGAGGTAGGGGGGCGCAGCGTGGCCTTCCTGCCGCGCCATGGTCGTAGCCATGAACGCCCTCCGCACGCCATCAACTACCGGGCCAACGTGTGGGCGATGAAGGAGCTTGGCGTCACACACATCCTGGGGCCGTGCGCCTCGGGCAGCCTTCAGGCCGAAGTGGGAATCGGAAGCTTTGTGGTGTGCGACCAGTTCGTCGACCGCACGAACGCGCGTAAGGACACCTTCTACGACGGTCCCATGAGCACGCATGTGAGCAGCGCCGACCCGTATTGCCCGGTACTTCGCGGGCTCCTTGTGGCTGGCTGCCGTGACCTCGGCATTGATGTGCACGATGGTGGCACCGTCGTGGTGGTGCAGGGGCCTCGCTTCTCCACCCGGGCTGAGAGCAAGTGGTATTCGTCGATGGGTTGGGACGTCGTGAACATGACCGCCTACCCCGAGGGGCACTTGGCCCGCGAGATGGAGCTGTGTTACGCCAACGTGTCGCTTATCACCGACTACGACGTAGGTCTTGAAGACATGCCGGGCATCGAGCCGGTCACGGTGAAGGAGATCGTGGAGACCTTTCAGCGCAACAACGAGCGCCTTCGCGATCTTCTTTTCGCGGTCATTCCCCGCATCCCGGGACAGCAGGATGACCTGTGCTCCACGGCTCTTACGCACGCGGTCATCGGCCACTAGCGGTCCACCGGGGCCGCAGATTCTTCGGAACTGCTGCATGACGAGGCATTTCCGCCGAGGCCTCTGATAGAAAACCGCGTCGCATCGGGGAGTCAATCCGACTTTCCCGGGCACACCCGCGGACCAAGGCGTCCGCCCCTTCTGGGGTGGTGTCAGCCGGCCGCGTTCGTATCCCCAGACCTGGAGGGCGTTCTTGGCCGGCTTCCTGTCGGACAACAGTGCATGGGTTGCGCTCGTATGTGGGCTTCTCGCCATCGCATACGGCCTCGGTCTTGCCGCATACATTCTTCGTCAGCCCGCGGGCAACGAGAAGATGCGCGAGATCGCCGCAGCAATCCAAGAGGGCGCGAAGGCGTACCTCAATCGTCAATACGCGATCATCGGCGTTGTTGCCCTGGTCCTGTTTCTCCTGATCGGCTTCCTCGGCAGCACGGTTGATTCGTCGCTGCTTGGCTGGAAGGCCGCAATCGGGTTCCTTATCGGTGCCGTGGCATCTGCCGCAGCCGGCTTCATCGGAATGAATGTCTCGGTGCGCACCAACGTGCGCACCGCCGAGGCAGCCCGCGGCGGTCTGAAGCCCGCCCTCAGCGTTTCATTCAAGGGTGGCACCGTCACCGGCATGCTGGTGGTAGGTCTCGGGCTTCTGTCCGTATCGACCTACTTCCTCATCCTGGGTGCTGACAAGGACGCCGTGGGCCCGCTCGTGGGTCTCGCGTTTGGTGGTTCGCTCATCAGCGTGTTCGCCCGTCTGGGCGGCGGTATCTTCACCAAGGGCGCTGATGTCGGCGCCGACCTCGTGGGCAAGGTTGAGGCGGGCATCCCTGAGGATGACCCCCGCAATCCCGCCGTTATCGCCGACAACGTCGGTGACAACGTGGGTGACTGCGCCGGTATGGCAGCGGATCTCTTTGAGACCTACGCCGTCACCACTGTCGCAGTGATGCTTCTTGGTTCGCTGTTCTTTGCAGGCAGCGCCATGAACGCGATCATGTTCCCGCTCATTCTCGGCGCGGCATCGATCCTCACTTCGATCGTGGGCACCTGGTTTGTGCGTCTTGGCAAGCACAACTCCATCACCGCTGCGCTCTACACGGGCCTCGGTGTTGCTGCTGTTCTGTCGGCACTTATCTTCATCCCGCTCACGAAGTGGCTTATGGAAGGTGTGACCCCCGGCGGTGCAAATGGGGTCATTCCCGGCTCGTGGGCCAACTACTACTGGGCAGCACTCATCGGCCTTGTGGTCACCATTCTTCTGGTGGCCATCACCGAGTACTACACCGGCACCATCTGGCCGCCGGTACGCAGCATCGCCAAGGCATCCGAGACCGGTCACGCGACCAACATCATCGCGGGTCTGGCAGTCAGCCTGAAGTCCACGGCGCTCCCCGTCATCGTCATCGCGGGTGGCATCGTGTCTTCGTATCAACTGGCCGGGTATTACGGCATCGGTGTCGCAGTCATGGCAATGCTCTCACTTGCCGGAATCGTGGTCGCGCTCGATGCGTATGGCCCGATCACCGACAACGCGGGTGGCATCGCCGAGATGGCAGGCATGCCGGATTCGGTCCGCGCAGTCACCGACCCGCTTGACGCGGTGGGTAACACCACCAAGGCTGTCACCAAGGGCTACGCCATTGGTTCGGCCGGTCTTGCTGCAGTCATCCTCTTCGTCTCGTACGTCGAGGAGCTCAAAGCCGCACTGGGTCGCGCTGGCGACGCAACGATCAGTCTGAGCTTCGACCTTCAGGATCCATTCGTGGTGGTCGGTCTGCTCATCGGTGGCCTCATGCCGTTCATCTTCGCCGCATTCTCCATGGAGGCTGTGGGCAAGGCGGGCGCGCAGGTGGTTGAGGAAGTGCGCAGGCAGTTCCGCGAGAAGCCGGGGATCATGGACGGGACTGAGAAGCCCGACTACGCCGGTTGCGTCAAGATCGTGACGGCATCTGCGCAAAGGCAGATGCTGATCCCGGGTCTCATTCCGATCATCGTTCCCGTCATCATCGCCTTCATCTTCGGCGTTGAGCACGGGCGCGTCATGCTCGGAGGCCTCCTCCTCGGCTCCATCGTGACCGGCATCTTCGTTGCCATCTCGATGACCTCAGGCGGTGGCGCATGGGACAACGCCAAGAAGCTCATCGAGGATGGTGAGTTCGGTGGGAAGGGTTCCAACGCCCACCTGGCGGCGGTGACCGGTGACACGGTCGGTGACCCCTACAAGGACACCGCCGGTCCGGCCATCAACCCGATGATCAAGATCGCCAACATCGTGGCGCTCCTGCTCATCCCTTTCCTGGTCTAGGAACGGCGCTGTGGGGGTCCGGGAAACCGGGCCCCCACTCTGTCGCTCCCGATCATGGGATCCCGATTCAGTGCTGCTGCCGTCCTCTCGGGGGCCGTGCTCGCCATCGGAATTGCGCAGATTGTGCGCGCAGCGGCGACCGGCGCGGGCATTATCTCGTGGCTCGTGGGGGTGGCGTTCATCATCGCTGGGGGCGGGCGGTTGATGCTGTGGTTCAAGGGCCACAGGTAAAGCGGGTCCGCCTCGGCTAACGTCACCGCGGTCGTCCGGGAGGAGCGCTGGTGTTCGTAGTAGTCGTTGGCTGCGGAAGAGTTGGCGCGTCAATCGCGCAGAGCCTCATCGACGATGGACATGACGTCAACGTCATCGACCAGAACGCCGAGGCGCTCGGGCGGTTGGGTGACGACTTCCCCGGGCACTTCATTCAAGGCCCCGCGCTCGAGACCACCGTGCTTGAGCGGGCAGAGATCGAGCGGGCCGACGCATTCGTGGCCGCCACCAATGGCGACAACACCAACATCGTCATCGCGCAGGTGGCCCGTGACCGCTATCAGGTGCCATTCGTGATCGCACGTGTCCTCGACCCGTCGCGCGCCAAGTTCTACGCCGAGCAGGGGCTCACGACGATCTGCCCAACCCGCACGGCGATCGAGATGATGGAGAGCGCCCTTCGGGCCTTCGTCGCCGAGTCGGCCGAGGACGCCTGATGTACGCGGTCATTGTTGGAGGTGGAAAGGCCGGCGCAAACGTGGCACGTGCGCTGCTGCGCATGGGCCATGAGGTGAGCATCGTCGAGCACCGCCCCAGCAGGTTCGCCACCCTCGAGGCCGAGTTCGAACACATGGCCCGCTACGGCGACGGCACCGAGCTATTTGTGTTGGAGGCAGCCGGGACCGCGCGGGCGGACGTCTGCATCGCGGTCACCGGTGACGACGAGGACAACATCATCATCGGGCAGCTTTCGCGCGACCACTTCGGGGTGGCCAACGTGGTGGCCCGCGTCAACGATCCTCGCAACCAGGAGCACTTCGACCTTCTGGGTATTGCGCCCACGGTGTGTGCCACCGAGTCAATTCTGGCGCTCATCGAACACGAAGTGCCGCAACACTCGCTGGTGCACCTGTTCTCACTGCGGCGCGAGAATCTCGACATTCTCGAGATCGGGGTCGTGGAGGGCAGCCGCGCCGACGGCGCAACCGTGGGCGAACTGTCGATCCCCGACGGCAGCCTTGTTATCAGTGTGCTTCGCAACCGAGTGGGGCGAGTCGCGCGCCCGGACACCCTGCTGGCGGCGGGCGATCAGGTGGTGGCAATCGCCGAGCCAGGCCGGGAGTCCGATCTGATGGAGATCTTCGCCGGCGATTAGCAGCCGGGCATCCGCCGCGGCTTGTACGATCACACCGTTCGCATTCCGAGGGCGCTTGCGTCCGTTCAGGAGGGTCACATGGCGTCATCCGAGGACCGACTTCCGCGCGTCGCACACGCTGAGCGTCCGCGTCCCGACGAGAAGATCCTCTGGAAGACCGGCGCCGACCTGAACAACGGTTGGCTCGGCCGTCACGGCACGCTGTACCTCACCGACCAGCGCCTGGTGTTCGTGCCCACGCCGCTCGATCACTTGCTGGGAGCCAAGCGCCGGGAGATCGCACGCGAGGACCTCGTGGCCATCGAGCGGTTCCCGCTCACGTCAGGCGTGATGCCCCGCGGTGCCAAGCGGCCCCGCATGTACCTGTTCGCCGATGGGGTGAGGTATCAGTTCATGGTCCCGGACCTTGACCCGTGGATCGACATCCTCGAGGTGGTCTACACCCGCGCTCACGAGGCCGACTCATCCGTGCGCATTCCCGAGATCCGTCGCAACGGAATCGCGAACGCACTCCTCGACATCATGTAGGGGCACCAGCCCAGGTCTCCGCTAAACTCCCAAATACCATTGGAGTTTGGGGGTATCTGAGTGATCAGCGTGAGTGACCGAAGTCGGTTGGCCGTTTTGGCTGTCGCAGAGATCGCCGCCCGTGGCGGGAGCGCACCGATACCCGTTCTTGAGGTGTCGGAGTGCCGGGGGATCCCACCGCATCAGGTGGAGCAGGTGTTCTCTGCACTTCGGCGCGCCGGAGTGCTGCAGAGTCAGCGTGGGGTGAAGGGTGGCTACACGCTGCGCCGCGACCCAGCTGACGTCTCTGTGCTCGACATCATCGAGGCTGTCGACGGGCCAATCGGAGGCGCGAGCGATGGCAGCGGCTGCCCGGTGGGCGAGGTATGGGCCGAAGGCGGATCCCGCCTCGCCAGTGCCTTTGCGTCAGTATCGGTGGCCGACATCGTGGAGCGCGAGGCGCGCCGCGCCGACGCGCCCATGTTTCACATCTAGCCGATATGAGTGTTGCTCCGGTTATCGGTATTGCCTGTGCTGTGGTTCACGCGCAGTGGGGGCCATGGCAGCAGCAGGCGGCCGTTGTGGCTGCCGATTACATCCGACAGGTGCAACGTGCTGGTGGGGTTGCGGTGGTGCTGCCGCCGGACCCCGTTGGTCCCGACGCGGTTCTTGATCTGATCGACGGACTCATGCTCACGGGTGGCAATGACCTCGGGGCCTCGCTGTACGGAGCCGATCCGCACGTCGAGGCCGAAGACGCCGACCACGAGCGTGACCGGTTTGAGGCTGCGCTGGCGCGGAGGGCCATTGAGCGGGACATCCCCTTCCTTGGCATCTGTCGTGGCATCCAGGTGCTCAACGTGGCGTATGGCGGCACGCTCCTCCAGCATCTGCCCGAGTCACATGGCAGCGACGATCACCGTCGTACCACTGGCACGTTTGAGGGCAACGACCATCTCGTCAATCTCCAGGTCGGCTCACTTGCGGCTCAGGCGGCGGGCGAGACCACCCACCGGGTTCCGTCCCACCACCACCAGGCGGTTGATCGCGTGGGAGATGGATTGATCGTGACCGGTCGGTCGGTGGGTGACGATGTGACCGAGGCGCTTGAGGTTCCGGGGCACCGGTTCGCCCTGGGTGTGCAGTGGCACCCAGAAGCCGACGCTGACAGTGGGGTTATCGCGGCGTTGGTAGAGGCAGCCCGGCAGGCCTGATCCCGCGGGTCAGTTCCCGGCGCTCCACAAAAATATCCATGTCCTCGAGGGTCTGAACGCTGCCGTGCACGTGCATTGCCCGCATGGGGCCTTTGGGGGCAGAGACACGAAAACATGTGCGGCCGATGGAACTCCCGGATTCCTATGCTCTTTACCGGGATCAGCGCTGGTAGCCTGAGTCCATGCGCATCGTTGAATCCATGACCGACCTCGTCGGAAACACCCCGTTGGTGCGGCTCTCCCGTCTCTCGGAGGGCACAGGCGCAACCATTCTGGGCAAGCTTGAGGCTGCCAATCCGGCGGGCAGCGTGAAGGATCGCATCGGCCTGGCGATGGTCGAGGCAGCCGAGCGCGAGGGGCTGCTGACACCGGGTCAGAGCGTCATCGTGGAGCCCACATCGGGCAACACCGGCATCGCGCTCGCATTCGTGTGTGCCGCACGCGGGTACAAGTGCATTCTCACGATGCCCGAGACCATGAGCATGGAGCGCCGGGCACTGCTGAAGGCCTACGGCGCTGAGTTGGTGCTCACTCCGGGTACAGAGGGTATGCGCGGCGCCATCGCGCGCGCGCAGGAGATTGCTGATGAAACCCCCGACGCGTTTGTCCCTCAGCAGTTTGAGAACGCCGCCAACCCGGATGTCCACGCGCGTACGACGGCCGAGGAAATCTGGGCCGACACCGACGGGTCTGTGGACATCTTTGTGGCTGGCGTGGGGACGGGCGGCAGCATTACTGGCGTGGGGCACGTGCTGAAAGAGCGGAGGCCCGGCGTGCAGATCGTGGCGGTGGAGCCCACCGACTCGCCGGTGCTCTCCGGAGGCGACCCAGCCCCCCACCGTATTCAGGGCATCGGCGCCGGGTTCGTGCCGGGCGTCCTCGACACATCGGTGTACGACGAGATCATCCAGGTGACCGCGGAGGATGCTTTTGAGACCGCCCGCAATCTGGCAAGGGACGAGGGCGTACTCACGGGCATCTCGGCCGGGGCCAACGCATGGGCCGCGCTGCAACTGGCAAAGCGGCCCGAGAATGCCGGCAAGGTGATCGTCACGATCATCTGCGACACGGGCGAGCGGTACCTCTCCACGGCGCTGTTCACCGAGGCCTAGATCCCCAAAGGGCGTCAGGCTTTCTTGATCAGCAGTTCGCGTGTGCCGCGATGACGAAAGCCCAGTGCGGCAGTGAACGCACGGGCGTCGGGAGTGTCCTCGGGGTCGGCAAGAAGGTGGGTACCACCCGCGAGGCGGACAGCGCGCGCGGCCGACCCGAGCAGCATTCGTCCCACACCCTTCCGCCGCTCGTCGGGCACCACCGCCATCCACCACACGATCCCCTCGGGGACCTGGGTGAAGCAGAAGCCGATGATGCGGTCCCCGCGGAGGGCGACGGTGAAGTCGCCCTGGCCGGCCCCTTTGGCATACCCAGTTGGTCGACCCATCGCCTTGAAGATGGCCAGGCCGTCGAGGGCATCCCACTCGGCATCCTCGTACCGGTCGGCCATGTCGTTTGAGTACGTGAGAAGCCGCACCCCGTCGGCACCCGGTCCGGCCGGCACCCCGTCGATGGCGCGGCTCGCCGTGAACGTGGTGGCGTAGGGCTCGAATCCCGCGTCCCGGAGCAGTGGAAGGGCTGGATCAGCGGGGTCCAACGAGACGTCCCAGGGGGCAGCCACAGGCAGTGCGCCCAGCAGGCCGGCAACCTCTGCTGCGTCGTGCACACGGATGTTGTCCAGACGGGCAGCCCGGGCCGTGGGGGAGGGGCCCACTTGGCAGGACGCCCCGCCTGAGGTCACGCTAGAGAAGGTACGGCTCCAGGTCATCAACGCGTACGCCGGTGTCCTCAAGCCACTCCCGCGCCTCGGCAACGGCGTCTGGCTCACCCGCGATCTCAAGAATCACCCAGCCGGTGCGATCACGCACATCGGCACGCCGGATGTTGCACACGACGTCGTGCTCGGTGGAGAGCCGGTGCACAACGGGCTCGCGCACGAGGGTCTCGGGAAATGTCAGTCGTACGCGGATGCTTGCCATAAAAGTTCTGCCTCAGCAGAGGCGGGAATATACTCGCCATATGGCTACCGGACCCGTCTCACGTTTCACGTCAGCCCTGCGCCGCGATCTCGACGTTGCCCGGGAGCGTGACCCGGCTGCCAGGTCGGATGCCGAGATGGTGCTCACCTACCCCGGTCTTCACGCAATCTGGCTGCACAGAGCCGCGCACGGCATGGAGCAGCGCAAGTGGCATCTGCCCGCGCGCATGGTCAGCCAGTTCTCCAGATTTCTCACAGGAATCGAGATTCACCCAGGCGCCACCATCGGGCCCGGCTTCTTCATCGACCACGGTATGGGTGTGGTGATCGGAGAGACGACCGAGATCGGTGAGGACGTCACGATCTATCAGGGCGTCACCCTTGGGGGCACGGGCAAGCACGGTGGCAAGCGCCATCCCACCGTGCGCGATGGCGTCACTGTTGGTGCCGGTGCATCTGTGCTGGGACCGCTTGAGGTGGGGGAGGGCGCCAAGATCGGTGCCGGTTCAATCGTGGTGAAGGACGTGCCCGCAAACTCCACCGTCGTCGGAAACCCGGGCAGGCCGGTCGTCGTTGATGGTCAGCGGGTCGATCCACAGACGCTGCATCATCCTGATCTCGATCACACACGACTTCCCGACCCGGTCGCCGAGGCCCTTGACTGCCTTATCGGGCGAGTTGAGGAGCTTGAGGCCGAACTTGCGGCGCTTCGGGCAGGGGTTCCACCCCCGCCAAAGAGTGATGAGGAGGACTGCCGCGACGGCGTGCGCGACCGCATCCGCGAGGCCCGAGCGGCCGCATCCGACGCCGCGTAGCGCGCGCTCCGCACGCGGTCCCGCCGTCCGCTCGCGGCGCTAGATTCGCCCGGTGAGTACGGACCTCCTCTCGAGCCTCAATCCACCCCAGCGTGAGGCTGTCACTCACGGTGACGGGGCCATGCTCGTGCTGGCGGGGGCGGGCTCAGGGAAGACCCGTGTCATTACGCATCGCATCGCACATCTGGTGCGCGAGCGCGGTGTTCCGGTTGGTCAGATCTTGGCGATCACCTTCACCAACAAGGCAGCCGGCGAGATGCGCGAGCGCATTCTCGAGTTGGTCGGGCCTGAGGCACGGGGGCTGTGGGCATCCACATTCCACTCGGCCTGTGCCCGGATCCTGCGCATCGAGCACGCGGCAGCCGGTTACGAGCGGTCGTTCACCATCTACGACGACGGTGACCAACAGCGCCTCATGCGGGCCGTGATCGCCGAAGAAGGGCTCGACCCGAAGCGCACTACGCCACGCGCGGTGCTCGGCGTCATCTCATCTGCCAAGAACGAGCTCAAGGGCCCGTCTGAGGTGGAGGACGATGCCAACGGCGACTACGGCGTTGAGGTCATCTCGCGTCTGTACAAGCGCTATCAGGACCGCCTTATCGCCAACCAGGCCATGGACTTCGACGACTTGCTCATGGTCACCGTGCAGTTGCTCCAACGTGATTCAGTTGTGCGGGATCGCTGGCAGCGTCGGTTCCGCCATGTGCTGGTGGACGAGTATCAGGACACCAATCACGCGCAGTACTGGCTGGTGCGCATTCTCGCTGAGCCTGAGCGCAACGTGATGGTTGTGGGCGACGACGATCAGGGCATCTATTCGTGGCGCGGCGCGGACATCCGCAACATCCTCGAGTTCAAAGCCGACTACCCCGATGCCGTCACCATTCCGCTTGAGCAGAACTACCGGTCGAGCGCCACAATTCTTGCCGCAGCCAATGCGGTGGTTGAGCGCAACCGCGGTCGCCACCCCAAGGTGTTGTGGACCGACCGGGAAAGTGGCGAGGACGTCACGATCGCGTCATCCGCCGACGAGTACGAGGAAGCCCGCATGGTGGTGCGGGAGGTTGGGCGGGCCATTGCGGAGGGCAGGCCGCTTGACGAGATCGCCGTCTTCTATCGGACGCATGCGCAGAGTCGGGTGATTGAAGACCAATTGGTGCGGTCGGGTATCAATTATCAGGTGCTTGGGGGGCCGCGGTTCTACGAGCGGGCCGAGGTGAAGGACCTCATGGCGTACCTGCGAGTGGTGGCGAACCCTGCCGACCGCGAGGCGTTTACCCGCGCTGCTGGCAGTCCGAAACGCGGCCTCGGCCCTGCGGCGCTGGCCCGCGTGGCCCAGGCCGCAGAGGGCCGCGCGGTGCCGATGGACTCAGTCGCACGCGAGGCCGACCTCGTGCAGGGGCTCAATGCATCTCAGCGGGATGCGCTTGCCACGCTCGGCGCACTGTTCGACCGGCTGCGCGCAATGGATGCCACGGGGTCACCGCCCGCGCGCGTGATGGAGACGGCGATTGAGGAGTCGGGAATCCGTGAGGCGCTCTTGGCTGACGGGCCGGCCGAGTCGGGCATTGGGCGGCTTGACAACCTGCAGGAACTCGTTGGCGTGGCGGTGGAGTACGCGGCACGTGCAGAAGAGCCAACCCTCGGGGGGTTCCTCGAAGAGGTGGCGCTGGTATCGGCGGTGGACGAAGCCGACGAGGATGGCGGGCGGGTCACGCTCATGACCGTGCACAACGCCAAGGGGCTGGAATACGACGTGGTCATCGTCACCGGGCTCGAAGAGGGGCTCTTTCCCCATATGCGCTCGATCGACGACCCTGACGGCCTGGAGGAGGAGCGCCGCCTGTGTTACGTGGCCCTCACGCGCGCACGCGAGCGACTCATTCTCTCGCATGCCGATGCCCGCACGCTGCGGGGTAATCGCATGTACTCAATTCCCTCACGATTCATCGATGAGATTCCGGCGGACGCCACTGGCCGCCCGGAACCGGTCGTGCTCGACTCGCCATTCGGTGACAGCGAGTCGTTTGCAGTGCCGAACTTCGACGTTGGGGACGCCGTGGTGCACGAATCATTTGGGGAGGGCGTCATCATCGGGTTGCAGCAGCGAGGCCGACTCATACAGGTGCGGTTCGACGACAAGGAGCGATTGCTGATGGCGGACATGGCCCCCATGAGGAGGCTCGGCTGATGGCCGCGCGAGTGATTGATGGTCGCGATGGGGCCCGGCGCGTACGCGAGCGGGTGGCCGAGGGCTGCGCTGCGTTTGAAGCGCGCCACGGACGTAAGCCCGGGCTCGTGGGTATTCAGGTGGGCGATGATCCAGCCAGCGAGATCTATCAGCGCAACAAGGCACAGCAGGCCGAGGAAGTCGGAATGACCGTGGAGCGCATCAAGCTTCCGGTGGGTACGACGCAGGCAGAGATGGACGCCCTGCTCGATCGCCTCGACGCCGACGACGGGGTTGACGGCATGCTCGTGCAGCTACCGGTGCCGGGCCCCCTCACCGAGCCGGCGATCGCCGCCCGTATCTCGCCGGCAAAGGACGTTGATGGATTCTCTCCGGTCAACATCGGCCACCTCGTACGCGGTGAGCCATGTCTTCGCCCCTGCACTCCGAGCGGCGTCATGTGGCTGCTTGACGACGCCGGGGTTGATTTGGAAGGGGCAAATGCTGTGGTGGTGGGGCGCAGCGTCATCGTGGGCAAGCCGCAGGCGCTCATGCTCCTGGAGCGCAACGCCACCGTGACCATCGCGCACTCACGTACGCGTGATCTGCCCGCCGTCTGCCGAGAGGCCGACGTGCTGGTGGTGGCCGTGGGCCGCGCCGAAATGGTGAAGGCAGACTGGGTCAAGCCAGGCGCCACAGTCATCGATGTGGGTATGAATCGCCTCGACGATCGCCTGTGCGGCGACGTCGCGTACGACGAGGTTTCACAGGTAGCGGGTGCCATCACTCCCGTTCCCGGGGGCGTGGGACCCATGACAATCGCTTTCCTACTGGCCAACACCCTCCAATCCGCCGAACGGCGGATGGGAGACGAACCGACAAAGGGAATCATCACGTGAAGATTGCGATCTTCGGCGGCACCGGCGACCTCGGTCGCGGTCTCGCCATCACTTTCGCCGCAGCTGGCCACGAGATCATCGTGGGATCACGCAGCCAGGAGCGCGCCGATCAGGCCGCCGAGGGTCTGCGCGAGGCATACCCCGACGGCAACTTCGTGCCGATGGAGAACGGTGCCGCTGCGGCTGCTGGCGACATGGCTGTTCTCTCCATCCCATGGGAGGGAATTGAGCAGACCATGCCTGCGCTGGCCGAGCCACTGGCCGGCAAGGTGCTGGTGACCGTGGTCAACGCGCTCAAGTTCGGCAAGAGTGGCGCGATGGCCGTGCTCGACCTCCCCGCACCGTCGTGCGCGCACCAGATCCAGGAGTTGGCGCCCGATGCCAAGGTGGTTGTGGCGTACAACAACCTGCCCGCTGCTGGCTTGCAGGCCCGTCACCGCATTGAAGGCGACGTACTGGTGTGCGGTAAGAGCAAGGAGGCCCGTGAGGCCGTCATCGCACTCACGCAGGACATCCCTGGGTGCCGGGGCCTTGATGCCGGCCCGCTGGCCAATGCCATCATCGTTGAGGGGATGACAGCGATCATCATCAACCTCAACAAGCGCTACGGCGGTGAGGGCTCGATCAACATCACCGGGCTGGAGAACGCTCCCGCGCGCTCGTAACATCCGCTGATCATCAGCCGGCGCGCTCGGGCACACTGCCCGCGCCGCCTGGCTGGTGATCAGGCGTAGCCGAGCTCCTCGAGCCGCTCTTCGCCCAGGCCGAGGTGGTGTCCCAGCTCGTGTAGCACGGTGATGCGCACCTGGTGGCGCAACGTGTCGGGGTCGGGGAAGTGCTCAATCATCGGGTGCATGTAGATGGTGATCCGGGGCGGCATTCCAAGAGACGGCATGCTCCCCACCGTGATGGGATATCCCTCGTACAGCCCGTAGAGCGATCGGTCCGGGGCGTGCGACTCAATAAGCAGGGCGACGTCGTCGAGTGCCGCTGCAAACGGCTCGGGAATACCCTCGACCGCCTCACCAACCAGTCGTTCAAATTCGGCGTGGTCATCCACAGAGGCGAGGGTATCGCCACAGCGCGGAGTCACAACCCCAAATGGTGCCCGTGTTCCCATCCAAGGTGCACAGGGGTGACGTCACAACCGCCCCGCAGGGCAATCACGCCCGGTGCGCCCTCGATTATGCGGCCCACAACCACGGTGTCTCGGGGTAGCGCCACTCCCGGTGCAATCGCAGCGAGCAGGGCGTAGTCCTCGCCGCCAGTGCTGGCCAGAAGGTCGGGCGCCAGACCGGCGGCGGCCGCCACGTGATCGAGCCCCGGCGCCCGTGGGACGGCATCCAAATCGATCTCTGCGCACACGCCACTCGCACGCGCCATGCGTCCCGCGTCGAGGAGCAGCCCGTCGGAGATGTCCATGAGCGCACCCGCTCCGCACTCAGCCAGTTGGTGGCCGTGTGAGAGGAGGGGCGTGGGTCGCCGGTGGCAGTCAACGAGCGCCTCGCGCTCTGGGAGTCCAGTTCCCAGGAGGGGGTCATCGAGGATGAGCAGCCCTGCGGCAGACCCCCCGAGCGCCCCGGTGACCACTAGGCGATCGCCCAGTCGGGCGCCGCTTCGTAGCACCGGTCGCACGCCGTGGCGCATGCGTCCGGTCACCGTCACCGCCAGGGTCAGCACAGGCGCGTCGGTGATGTCGCCCCCGGCCACGGTGAACCCGTACTGCGTGGCCATCTTCTCCATGGCCCCGTACATCTCGTCAACATCGTCGGCGGTGATGTCCGGTGGTATCCCGAGTCCAATCAGCGCCGCCACAGGATCCGCCGCCATCGCCGCGATGTCGGACAGGTTCACAGCCAGCGCCTTGTGCCCGATGTCAGCGGGGGAGTGAGTGGACCTGCGGAAGTGAACACCGTCAACCAGCATGTCAAGCGCCATCACCATGCCATTGGCCAGTACCGCTGCGTCGTCACCAACGCCGGTCACCACCTCACCGCGCACTCCCACGCGGGCTGCGATTCGCTCAATAAGTTCGCGCTCGTCGGCCACGATCCGACCGTACCACCCCCGCCGCTGCCCCTCGGCTACAGTCCGCCGCCGATGATTGACGACACCACGGTCCGCCACGTAGCCCGATTGGCCCGCCTTCGCCTCGACGCAGCCGAGGAGCAGGTGATGCGCGAGGAACTCTCGGGGATTCTCGCGCACATCGACGCCATCCAGGCGATGGACCTCGACGGCGTTCCGCCGACCACCCACGTGATCGAGCTCGAGAACGTGCTGCGTGCCGACGAGCCACGGCCAGGGTTGTCGCAGGAAGACGCCGTCCGTGAGGCGCGCGCCGTCGTGGATGGATCGTTTGAAGTACCGAGGATGGACTGATGGGTCTCCGCGACTTAAGCGCCACCGAGCAGATCGCCGAATTGGCCGCCGGCCGCGTGTCATCACTCGAGTTGGTGGACGCGCACCTCGACGCCATCGCGCGCGACGACGTCGAGGCATTTCTCGCGGTCGATGCCGAAGGCGCACGAGCGCGGGCCCGTGAGATCGACGCGCTCCCCGAGCGGCCGCCGCTCGGCGGTATCCCCCTCGGCGTGAAGGACGCGCTGTCAACCCGCGGCATCGTCACCACGTCGGGGTCGAAGATGCTCGAGGGTTTCCGGCCCGTCTACACGGCAACGTGCGTGGCCCGGCTCGAACAGGCGGGAGCAGTGGTGGTGGGCAAGACGAACATGGACGAGTTCGCAATGGGGTCGTCAACCGAGAACTCCGCGTACAAGATCACGCTCAATCCCTGGGACCACGACCGGGTACCCGGTGGCTCGTCTGGCGGGTCCGCTGCCGCGGTGTCCGCCCGCGAGGTGCCGTGGTCACTCGGTTCCGACACCGGCGGCTCCATTCGCCAGCCGGCTGCCCTGTGCGGCATCGTCGGCATGAAGCCCACCTACGGGGCCATCTCGCGGTATGGCCTCATCGCCTTCGCGTCGTCACTTGACCAGGTGGGCCCATTCGCCCGCACCGTTGCTGATGCCGCCCTGCTGCTCAAGCACATGGTCGGCCGCGACCCGATGGACTCCACGTCATTGGAGTGGCCCGCCCCCATTGATGTGCCGACGGCCACAGACCTTGCGGGCCTGCGCATTGGCGTGGTGGAGGAGCTGATGGGCGAGGGGATCGACCCCGGCGTGAAGACCGCTGTAGACGCCGCACTGCTGAAGGCAGAGGCGCTCGGAGCCACAATCGTCCCCGTGAGCCTTCCCACTGCGCTCAGCGGGCTCGCGACGTACTACGTGCTGGCGCCAGCGGAGTGCTCGGCCAACCTCTCGCGGTTCGATGGCATCCGGTACGGGCCGTCGGCCGAGGCCGACAACCTTCTCGACCAGTACGAAGTCACCCGCGGACGGCTATTCGGCCCCGAGGTAAAGCGACGCATCATGCTGGGCACATTCGCGCTCGCGTCTGGCTACTACGACCAGTACTACGGCCGGGCGCAGCGGGTGCGCACGCTTATCGTCCGCGAGTTCGCGCAGGCATTTGAAGGCGTCGACGTGCTCGCCTCACCCACATCACCCACCGTGGCCTTTCCGATCGGCGACCGCACGGCCGACCCGTATGCCATGTACCTGGCCGACGTGTGCACGATCCCGGCGAGCCTTGCCGGGCTGCCCGCGATCTCGATTCCGTGTGGCCTCTCCGATGGCTTGCCCGTCGGGCTGCAGCTGGCGGGTCCGGCCTTCAGCGAGAACCGACTTCTCGACGCCGCACATGCACTGGAGAAGGCCATCGCGTTCGACACCCGCCCTCCGGGGCTCGCCACATGAGCGATCTCGAGCCGGTCATCGGCGTGGAGATCCACGTGCAGCTGTCCACGCGCACAAAGATGTTCTGCGGCTGCACGCCGTCGTTTGGTGATGCGCCGAACACGCACACGTGCCCGGTGTGTCTTGCGCATCCCGGTGTGCTACCGGTGGTCAATGGGGAGGCGGTCCGCAGGGCGCTCATCATCGGCCTCGCACTCGGCTGTGAGATCGCCCCCCGCTCGATCTTCCACCGCAAGAACTACTTCTACCCGGATCTGCCGAAGGCGTACCAGATCTCCCAGTTCGACATTCCAATCTGCGGCCGGGGCGAATTCACGGCCATCCGTGAAGACGGCAGCGAACTGACGGTGGGTATCACCCGTGCGCACCTCGAGGAGGACGCGGCCAAACTCACGCACGGCGGCGGGCGTCGTGCCGGGGCCGACGGCTCGGTTGTGGACTTCAACCGGGGCGGCACCCCGTTGGTCGAGATCGTGACCGAGCCCGACCTCCGGTCCGCGGCCGACACCGCCATCTTCCTGCGCCAGCTCCGACAGACGCTCCTGTTTCTCGGGGTGAGCGACTGCTCGATGGAAGAGGGGTCGATGCGTGCCGACGCCAATGTGTCGGTGCGCCCCGTGGGCAGCCAGACACTGGGCGTCAAGACCGAACTCAAGAACATGAACTCCTTTCGCTTCCTCGAGCGGGGTGTCGAAGCCGAGATCGCCCGGCAGCGCGAGATCATCGCGTCGGGTGGCCACGTGCAGCAGGAGACGGTTCACTACGAGCCCGACACGGGCCACATCACGTCGCTGCGCTCAAAAGAGGAGTCGCACGACTACCGGTACTTCCCCGAGCCCGACCTGGTGCCCGTGGCGCCGGACCCGGCATGGGTGGAGCAGTTGCGCACTGAGCAGCCGGAGTTGCCGATCCCACTGCGCCGCCGCCTCGTGGGCGAGATGGGCCTCACCCAGGAGGATGCCGAGGTGATCACCGGCAGCCCGGAGCTGGTCTCCTACTTCCTGGAGGCTGCAGGGCTCGCCGACCCGAAGTCCTGTGCGAACTGGATTCGCGGGGAGCTACGCGCGCAGTTGCGCGAGTTGGGGCAGGAGCCCTGGCAGTCGAAGGTCACGCCCGCTCACGTCGCGGCCCTGGTCGGGTTGCTTGCTGAGGGCACGGTGTCGGTGCCGGCGGCCAAGGAGGTGCTCGCAGGCGTCATCGAGACCGGCGACGATCCAGCCACGGTGGTTGAGGCACGCGGTCTCGGGCAGATGGACGCCGGTGACCTCTCGGCAATCATCGCCGAGATCGTCACTGCCAATCCGGATCAGGCACAGCAGTTGCGCGATGGAAAGGACAAGGTCATGGGCTTCTTTGTTGGCCAGACGATGAAGCGCACAGGCGGGCGTGCCGAGCCACAGGCGGTGCAGGCGCTCGTTCGCGCGGCGGTCCTCGGGGAATAGGAGTCGTCTTCCTCCGGCCTTGGGCCGGGGTGGGGTATGCTCCCGCGCCGTGAACCAGCACACACTCTCCGTCCTTGTCGAGAACAAGCCCGGCGTGCTCTCGCGCGTTGCCGGCATGTTCACCCGACGTGGCTACAACATCGACTCCCTCGCGGTGAGTCCCACCGAGCGCGACGATCGGTCGCGCATGACGATCACTGTGGACGCCTCGCGCTTCCCGGTCGAGCAGATCACCAAACAGCTCGACAAGTTGATCAACGTCATCAAGGTGCGCGATCTCGATCCCGAGAACATGGTCGCGTCGGAGCTTGGCCTGTTCAAGGTCAGCACCACCGAGTGCCCGCGGGCAGAGGTGCTGGCAATCGTTGACATCTTCGAAGGGAAGATTGTCGACGTCACGCGCGACTCCCTGATCATTCAGGCCACCGGCACCACCGCCGAGCTCGAGAACCTCGAGGAGCTCCTGCGGAACAACGGTCTGATCGAGATGGTCCGTACCGGCGTTGTGGCCCTCGGCCGCGGCAACACGACCACCTAGGCGAAGAAAGCCCGACATGACGACTGATGCGATCAAGATGATTTACGACGACGACGCCGACCTCGGCCTGCTCGACGGGAAGACCGTGGCCATCATTGGCTACGGAAGCCAGGGCCATGCCCATGCGCTGAACCTGAAGGAGTCAGGCGTGAACGTGGTGGTCGGGCTCCGCCCCGACTCGCAGAGCGTCGCCAAGGCGACTGCTGATGGGCTTCTGGTTCTCGCCCCGCTCGAGGCCGCGACGAAGGCTGATCTGATCATGATCCTCGTCCCCGACGAGATCATGGGCGATGTGTACGCCGCTGAGATCAAGGACGGTATCGAGCCAGGCAACATGCTCCTCTTTGCGCACGGCTTCTCGATTCACTTCGACCAGATCGCCCCCCCGGAGGGCGTCGATGTGGCCATGGTGGCCCCCAAGGGCCCCGGTCACCTCGTACGCCGCCAGTTCACCGAGGGCAAGGGCGTTCCCGGCCTCATGTCCGTTCACGTGGACGCAACTGGCAATGCACAGGGCCTCGCCCGTGCGTATGCCAAGGGCGTCGGCTGCACGCGCGCTGGCGTTATCCCCACCACCTTCCGCGACGAGACCGAGTCTGATCTCTTTGGCGAGCAGGTCGTGCTGTGTGGCGGACTCACCGAGTTGGTTCGTGCTGGGTTCGACACGCTCACCGAGGCCGGATACCCGGCCGAGCTCGCGTACTTTGAGTGCCTCCATGAGGTCAAGCTCATCGTCGACCTCATGTACGAGAAGGGCATCGCCGGTATGCGGTACTCCATCTCGAACACCGCCGAGTACGGCGATCTTACGAGGGGTACGCGCATCATCACTGAGGACACCCGCGCCGAGATGCGCCAGATCCTCAAGGAGATTCAGAGCGGCCAGTTCGCAACCGAGTGGCTCGCCGAGAACAAAGCGGGCCGCCCGAACTTCAACGAGATCGAGCAGCGCCAGGCCGATCACCCGATCGAGCACACCGGTAAGAAGCTGCGCGGCATGATGGACTGGATCGACACCGAGTTCTGATCCCTGCGATGGCCTCCGCGCGCCTTACGCGCGGAGGCACAATCGCATGTCCGCCTGCCCAGACACGCCGAGGAGGCGACCCAGAACATGAGCGACCGTCCCCGCATCCTCGTCACAGAGAAGATCGCCGAGGGAGGCATCGAGGTACTGCGGCAGATCGGCGACGTCGACGTCGAGCTCGAGTGGTCGAAGGAGGATCTCGCCGACCGCATCGCGCCCTACGACGCCCTGGTGGTGCGCAGCGCCACCAAGGTGACTGCCGAGCTCATCGAGCGGGCGGAGAATCTTCGGGTCGTGGGTCGTGCGGGGACAGGCGTCGACAACGTGGACGTCGAGGCGGCCACCGACCGGGGCATCATCGTCGTCAACGCTGCTGGGTCGAATGCGGTATCGGCGGCCGAGCACGCCATCGCGCTGCTGCTCGCTCAGGCCCGCAACATCCCGCAGGCCCACATGAGTTTGGTTGCTGGCAAGTGGGAGCGCGCCAAGTTCGGTGGCATTGAGGTCACCGGTAAGACACTCGGGGTGATCGGATTCGGGAATATCGGTCAGATGGTGGCCGAGCGCGCTCTGGGGCTTTGCATGCGGGTGGTGGCGTACGACCCATTTGTGGCCGAGGCCCGATACCGCGAGATGGGAGTCGAGAAGGCTGAGACCCTTGAGGAGATCTACGGCGCGAGTGACTTCATCACGATTCACGTGGCATCCACGCCGGAGACGCGCGGATTTATCAATGCCGAGGCCATCGAGGCGATGAAGCCGGGCGTCCGCATCATCAACGACGCCCGCGGCGATCTCATCGACGAGGCGGCGCTTGTCGCCGGCGTGTTGAGCGGCAAGGTTGGCGGGGCGGCAATCGATGTTTTCCCCGTGGAGCCCGCCACTGAGAGCCCATTCTTCGGGGTCGACGGCATCATCGTCACTCCGCACCTCGGTGCCTCAACCGCAGAGGCGCAAGACCGCGCCGGCACCGCCGTGGCAGAGCAGGTGGTCGCGGCGCTCACTGGCGGAGTCGTTACCAGCGCCGTGAATATTCCGGCCGTCAGCCCGGAGACCATGGCCACCCTTGGCCCCTTCCTTCCGCTGGCAGGGCATCTTGGTCGCCTGGCTGCCGGTATCGCCGGGGGCATCGACGAGCGCATCGAGGTGTTGTGCGAGGGCGGTCTGGCCGAGCACGACACCCGCCTCATCACCACAGCCGTTCTCGTGGGTGCGCTGTCGGGAAACATGGTGGAGCCGGTCAACATGGTCAACGCGCAGGGCATTGCCCGCGCTCGTGGCATCGAGTGGTCCGAGTCGGCATCGCCCCGATCACGCGACTACACCAACCGGGTCACGGTGTCGATTGGCGGCGTGTCGGTATCTGGCACAACTGTGGGGAATACATCACGGCCCCGTCTGGTTGAGGTGCTCGGGCAGCCCATCGAGCTTGAACTGGCACGCCACGTCGGCATTCTCCGGTACCCGGATGTTCCGGGGATCGTGGGTCAGATCGGCACCACAATGGCGTCTGAGGACATCAATATCGCGTCGATGGCAGTGGCCCGAAGCACGGAGGATGGGCTTGCAACGATGGCCGTGACAGTCGACTCGCCGGTGCCCTCAGCGGCGGTGGATGCCATCGCGGGCAGCTGCTCCGCCAGTGCCTGCTTTGTCACGCTCGACATCTGAGCTCTGCATTGGGGATTGCCGGGCTCGTCGGCGGGCGCTATCGTCCCATGGGATGAGCGCCACCGCGAATATGAACCTCCTGGCCAATCGCGGCATGCTGGGCGCCCTTCTGCTCCTCCCCCTGTAGGGGGAGAGAACCGACACCCACGCCGGGATGCGCCCGGCAAACGGATCAGTCCACACGAGCCAGGAGGAAGCTCCCTTGTCGGCCGACGATGCCAGCCGAGACGACGCCAAGCGCGTCATATTTTTCGACACGACCCTCCGCGACGGGGAGCAGTCGCCGCGCATTCACCTCAATCTGCGGGAGAAGGTGGAGATCGCGCACCAGCTCTCGCGCCTTGGGGTGGATGTCATCGAGGCCGGCTTCCCGATCTCGTCTCCCGGTGACCTTGAGGGTGTGCAGGCAGTGGCCCGCGAGGTGGAGGGCCCAACGATCGCCGCGCTGGCCCGGGCGAACGAAAAAGACATCGCAGTGGCCTGGGAGGGCGTGCGCGATGCGAAGAAGCCGCGCATTCATACCTTTATCGCGACCTCCGACATCCACATGACTCACAAGCTGCGCATGGATCGCGCCACAGTGCTGGCCGCCGCCACCGACGCCGTGCGCCAGGCCTGTGGCCTGTGCCCCGACGTGGAGTTCTCATGCGAGGACGCCACCCGCTCCGACCCTGCGTTCGTCGCCGAGGTTATTGGCTCTGCAATTGCGGAGGGCGCGCAGACCATCAACATTCCCGACACCGTCGGATACACGATGCCTACCGAGTTCCAGCGCTTTCTCGGAGATCTGTACGAGCGCTGTCCCTCACTGGAGAGCGTGACGCTGTCGGTGCATTGTCACAACGATCTGGGGCTGGCTGTGGCCAACTCCCTCGCGGGGGTCCAGGTGGGCGCGCGGCAGGTGGAGGTGTGCGTCAACGGCATCGGGGAGCGCGCGGGGAATGCCTCGCTCGAAGAGATGGCCATGATCCTGCGCACTCGGGCAGAGGACCTCGGCGGGCTGTGGGCGGGAATCGAAACCACTGAGATCACACGCGCCAGTCGCATGGTAAGCCGCCTCACCGGGTACGACATCCAGCCCAACAAGGCAGTGGTGGGCCGTAATGCGTTCGCGCATGAGGCCGGTATCCATCAGCATGGAATGCTCGCCAACCCGCTCACCTACGAGATCATGGACGCCCAGAGCGTGGGACTGGTGCAGAGTGAGCTGGTGCTGGGGAAGCACTCCGGGCGACACGCGCTGCTCCAAGCGCTCGTGGACATGGGGTACGAGCTCGACAAGGCAGAGCTGAACGAAGTGTTCACGCGGTTCAAGGCACTTGCCGATCGCAAGGGCGAGATCAGTGCGATGGATCTGGACGCGCTCATGGGAGATGAGATGCGCGCCGTTCACGAGAACTCGCTCGACCTCCGTGAGATCGCGTTCTCTGGCGCATCCGGCGCCGAGGCGACCGCCCGCGTGGTGGTGGAGGATGCTGACGGTTCGGAGCACCGAGGCGAGGGCGCGGGGGACGGCCCCGTGGCGGCGCTCATGGGCGCCATTGACGCGGCCGTCGGTTCGTCGGGCACACTGCTCGAGTACGCGGTGTCCGCGGTGACCGCCGGCCCCGACGCGCTTGGTGAGGCGCGGGTGGTCTGTGACATCAACGGTCGGCAGTTCACGGGGCAGGGGGTCTCACCGGATGTGCTCGAGGCCTCGGCCATCGCCTACCTACGCGCAGTGACTGCGAGCAGGAACGCAGCAGACGAGAGGATGGCCGACAGCGGCGTCTAGCCGTGTCGGCCCGACAGGACAATGGAGGAAATGCACGTGGGGAAGACCCTGTTCCGGAAGGTGTGGGACCTGCACGAGGTCGCGCCGGAGGGCGCTGACGGACCGGCGATCATCTATGTGGATCTGCACCTCGTGCACGAGGTCACCTCCGCACAGGCGTTTGATGGCATCCGACTGGCGGGTCGCACCGTGCGCCGCCCAGACCGCACTCTCGCCACGGCCGACCACAACGTTCCCACCATCGGGCGCGAACGCGGTATCGAGGACGAGCTGTCCCGCCTTCAGGTTGAGGCGCTGGAGAACAACGCGAAGGAGTTCGGCATCCCGATCTTCTCGCTCAACAGTCCGCGACAGGGGATCGTGCACGTCATCGGTCCGGAGCTCGGGTTCACCCAGCCGGGCATGACCATTGTGTGCGGTGACAGCCACACCTCGACCCATGGAGCCTTTGGCGCCCTGGCATTCGGTATCGGCACCAGCGAGGTGGAGCACGTGCTTGCCACCCAGACGCTGCCGCAGGGAATGCCGCGCACCATGCGCATCAACTTTGACGGCGAGCTGCCGCGCGGCGTTGTGGCAAAGGACATCATCCTCGGAGCGATCGGCCAGATGGGTGTGTCTGGTGCCCAGGGGTTTGTTGTGGAATACGCCGGCTCGGCGATCCGCGGCCTGTCCATGGAGGGCCGCATGACGGTGTGCAACATGTCGATTGAGGGCGGCGCCCGCGCCGGCATGGTGGCTCCCGATGACATCACCTTTGAATACGTGGAGGGCAAACTCGCCGCACCGGCAGATTTCGCTGCCGCGGTCGAGCGCTGGCGCCAGCTGCCGTCTGACGCCGACGCCATCTTTGACCACGAGATGCAGGTTGATGTCCCCTCGCTTGCGCCCCAGGTGACGTGGGGCACGACCCCCGGCATGGTTGTTCCCATTACCGGCCGCGTACCCACTCCCGATCAGTACGACGATCCGGCCGATCAGGAGTCCGTCCGGCGGTCGCTCGAGTACATGGGGCTCAAGGGTGGCGAGGCGGTCGAGGACATTGCCATCGACACCGTGTTCCTCGGGTCGTGCACCAACGGGCGCATCGAGGACCTGCGGGCCGCTGCCGACGTGATGCAGGGCAACACCGTCAAGCAGGGCATCCGGGCCATGGTGGTTCCTGGGTCAATGGCTGTGAAGGCGCAAGCCGAGCAGGAGGGGCTGGACCGGGTGTTCATCGACGCGGGTTTCGAGTGGCGCGATGCCGGCTGCTCGATGTGCCTCGGCATGAACCCCGACATCCTGGAGCCGGGCGAGCGGTCTGCATCTACGAGTAACCGCAACTTTGAGGGACGCCAGGGTAAGGGCGGTCGCACCCACCTGGTGAGTCCCGCCATGGCAGCAGCAGCCGCCATCACCGGCCATCTGGTTGACGTCCGCACGTTCGACGCCGCCCTCACAGGCGCATAGGGGAGAGGACCGTATGAATCCCATTCGTGTTGTCGAGTCGAAGGTTGCGCCCATGGATCGGGCCGACGTCGATACCGACCAGATCATCCCGAAGCAGTTCCTCAAGCGCATTGAGCGCACGGGCTTCGGTGAGTTTCTCTTCTACGACTGGCGTGAGGAGGACTTCTACCTCCTCGATCGCCCCGAGTACGCGGGTGCTGAGATCCTGGTGGCGGGTCGCAATTTCGGGTGCGGGTCATCCCGCGAGCACGCCCCGTGGGCGATTCAGGACTATGGATTCAACGTGGTCATCGCCCCATCGTTCGCGGACATCTTCCGGACGAACTGCACCAAGATCGGGATGCTGCCGATCATCCTCCCCGAGGATGACGTGAAGGCGCTCATGGCCGCGGCCCTCTCTGAGCCCGGCTGCACGGCCACGGTTGACCTTGAGGAGTGCGCGGTCACGCTGCCCGACGGACGCACGGTGGAGTTCTCAATTGAGGATTCCACCCGCGACCGGCTGCTTAACGGCTGGGACGACATCAGCCTGACGCTCCTCAAGGAGGAGCGGATCAGCCAGTACGAGTCCGACCGGGAGCGCGACGGCCCGGTCACCTCGGTTCTTCTCTAGAGCCGCGACCAACGACGTGGAGGGATGATGCGCGAAGTACGTGTTGTGCTGCTGCCCGGCGACGGGATCGGCCCCGAGGTGGTTGGCGAGGCCCGGCGCCTCGTCGATCACGTGTCGCATCTCGACGACATGCAGGTGATGTGGGAGTCGCACGCCGTCGGCGGCTGCGCCATCGACACGTACGACAAGCCGTTGCCCGACGGCGTGATGGAGGCATGCGCCGCGTCTCACGCAGTCCTTCTGGGCGCGGTCGGTGGGCCAAAGTGGGACACCACCGACCCCGATAAGCCCCGACCGGAGCAGGCGCTCCTCGCATTGCGGTCGGGTCTCGGACTCTTCGCCAACCTTCGGCCCGTCAAGCCCTTCCCATCGTTGTATGAGGCGAGCCCGCTTCGCACTGAGCGCATTGAGGGCACCGATCTGCTGGTGGTGCGCGAGCTCACCGGGGGGATCTACTTCGGGAAGAGCGGCCGCGACGGGGATATGGCGTATGACACGTGCACCTATTCCCGTGAGGAGATCCGCCGGGTTGCCGAGGTCGCATTTGAGTCGGCCATCGCACGGCGCGGCAAGGTGACGTCGGTCGACAAGGCAAACGTGCTGGAGAGTTCGCGCCTGTGGCGGGACGAGGTCAACCGGGTCGCCACCGAGCATCCCGACGTGGAGCTCGAGCACATGCTGGTGGATAACGCGGCGATGCAGTTGGTCAGCCGGCCCTCAGACTTCGACGTGATTGTCACCGAAAACCTCTTTGGGGACATCCTTTCGGACGAGGCCGCGATGATCTCCGGGTCGATCGGCCTTCTGCCCTCGGCCAGTCTTGGTGGGCATGGGCCGGGCCTCTACGAGCCCGTCCACGGCTCTGCACCCGACATCGCGGGGCAGGGCATCGCGAATCCCATCGCCACGTGCCTGTCGGCCGCGATGATGCTGCGCTACTCCCTCGATGCCCCGCGCGCCGCGCAGGCAATCGAGAATGCGGTCAACACCATTCTCGGGATGGGGCACGCCACGCGTGACCTCGGCGGCACGGTGTCGACTCATGAGATGGGTGATCTGCTCATGTCGGCAGCCTCCTAGAGGCCGCTAGACTCAACCGCACCGCCGGGCGGTTCCTGGCGCGAAACCCAACACGGAAGGCCATCGACGGATGCAGGAAGCCGAGAAGATCTGGATGAATGGGTCGCTTGTGGACTGGCACGACGCCACGGTTCACGTGCTGTCCCACGGCCTGCACTACGGGTCGTCGGTCTTCGAGGGCATCCGCGCCTACGACGCGGAGGGTGGCGTCGCCGTCTTCCGTCTCGATGATCACCTGGCGCGTCTTGAGCGGTCGGCGGCGCAGTACTACATGGACATCCCATTTCCGCGCGAGGGTTTGCGGCAGGCGGTGCACGGAGTCATCACCGCCAACAATCTCGGTGCGTGCTACATCAGGCCCATCGTCCTTCGCGGCTATGGCGTGATGGGGCTGTTTCCGCTCGACGCCCCCGTGGACGTGAGCGTGGCGGCCTGGGTGTGGGGCGCCTATCTGGGTGAGGAAGGCCTTGAAAAGGGCATCCGGGCCAAGATCTCGTCGTGGCGGCGCATCGGCAACAACACGATCCCCGCCACCGCGAAGGCCGGCGGTCAGTATCTCAATTCCATCCTCGCCAAGATCGAGACCCACAAGGCGGGTTACGACGAAGCCATCCTGCTCAACGAGCAGGGGCTGGTCGCAGACGGCTCGGGTGAGAACATCTTCGTGGTGAAGAACGGCGTCATCATGACCCCGCCCATCTCGGCGTCCATTCTTGAGGGGATCACCCGAAACTCGATCATGGAGATCGCAGGGGTCGCCGGGTACACCGTCGTGGAGCGGGATCTGGCACGCGCCGAGCTCTACACCGCTGATGAGATCTTCGTCACGGGTACCGCCGCAGAGGTGTGCCCGATCCGCGAGGTTGATGATCACCTCATTGGCGACCCAGGCCCGATCACGCGCGACCTTCAGGCGCGGTTCGACGCCGTGATCCATGGGCGCGATCCGCAGTTCACCCACTGGCTCGACTACGTCGGCTCGGACGCACAGGCGCGCTGATGGAACACATCCTCCTTTACGACACCACTCTTCGCGATGGCATGCAGCGCGAGGGCATGAGCCTGTCGGTGGGTGAGCAACTTCAGGTGGCCATGCGCCTTGCGGGCGTGGGAATGGATGTGGTGGAGGCCGGATTCCCGTCGTCCAATCCCAAGGACTCCGAGCTCTTCGACCTTCTTGAGGCACAGAATCTGGGCGACACGCGTATTGCCGCCTTCGGAATGACCCGGCGACGCGATACCGCCCCCGGTGACGACCCCAGCCTGCGGATCATGGTGGAGACATTTGCCCCGGTGTCGACCATCGTCGGAAAGACATGGGACCTGCACCTGAAGAAGGTCACCAAGGTGTCGCGCGAAGAGAACCTCAAGATGATCGGCGAGTCGGTGGCCTTTCTTCTTGCAGAGGGGAAGGACGTGTTCTACGACGCCGAGCACTTCTTCGACGCCTACCGGGAGCACCCTGAGTACGCCATCGAGTGCCTGCGCACCGCGCATGGCAACGGCGCGTCGTGGGTGATCCTGTGTGACACGAACGGGGCCACGATGCCCGCGGACGTTCTGCGCATCACCGGCGAGATCCGGCTGGCCATCCCAGACGCAGCAATTGGTATCCACACACACAACGACGCCGAGTGCGCCGTGGCCAACTCGCTCGTGGCCGTTGAGCAGGGCGCCCGGCAGGTGCAGGGAACGATCAACGGATGGGGCGAGCGATGCGGAAACGCCAACCTCATCTCAATTGCCCCGTCGCTCGCCCTCAAGATGGGCTTCGACGTGCTGCGCCCAGGCGGGCTCGAGGAACTCACCAAGCTGTCGCACTGGGCAGCCGAGACCGCCAACCTGCCACCCGATCCGTGGGCCCCGTACGTGGGTTCCAACGCATTCGCGCACAAGGGCGGGATGCATGTGGCCGGAATGGTCTCCGACCCGCGCACCTTCGAGCACATCGACCCGAGCGTTGTGGGCAATGAGCGCGGGATGAAAGTGAGCGAGCTCTCCGGGCGCCATGTCGTACTTGAGCGAGCGCGCGAGGCCGGCATCGATGTTGGGGCAGACCCCGATCTTGCCCCCCGGATTCTCGCCCGTATCAAGGAACTTGAGCATCAGGGCTACCACTTCGAGGTGGCTGATGCATCGTTCACGATTCTTCTTGAGCGGGAGGCCGGGGTGCATGAGCCCGTGTTCACGCTCGAGTCGTTCCGGGTGATCACCGAGCGCAACGAGACCGGCCACGTCGTGACCGAGGCGTCCGTGCGGGTTCACCTGAACGGAGAACGCCTTGTGGCCACGGCGGAGGGCAACGGCCCGGTCAATGCCTTGGATAAGGCGCTTCGCGAGGCGCTCGGCGGCCGGGTTCCTGAGATCGACCGTATCTCGCTGATCAACTTCAAGGTGAGAATCCTCGACGAGGGTCACGGAACCGAGGCGACGACCCGCGTGCTTATCGACTCGACAGACGGCACGTCCACCTGGAGCACCATGGGCGTTGATCAGAACGTCATCGCCGCCGCGTGGGACGCCCTCGTGGATAGCTTCGACTATGGAGTACGCAGGGCGCCGGCTCCGTCCGGGACCACGACGGCGTGACGCCACCCGAGGTCATTCCGCTGGCGCGGCCGGTCATCGGCGACCGGGAGCGGGAATTGGTGGATGGCGTGTTGCGGTCGCGGCAACTCTCGCTTGGCCCCACGGTCACCGAGTTCGAGCGCATGTGGGCAGATCGGATCGGCACCAAGCATGCCGTCGCCTGTTCATCTGGCACAGCTGGCCTGCACTGCTGCCTGCATGCCCTTGGGATCGGCCCGGGGGACGAGGTAATCACCTCCTCGTTCTCGTTCGTCGCCTCTGCGAACGTCATCGTCTACACCGGTGCGACGCCGGTGTTCGCAGAGGTCGACCCACTCACATTCAATATGGACCCGGCAGCGGTTGAGGCGGCAATCACCCCCCGCACCCGGGCAATCCTGATCGTGGATATCTTCGGGTACCCGGCCGACGTCCCGGCACTCATCGCCATCGCAGAGCGCCATGGCCTGGCCATTGTCGAGGACGCCTGCCAGTCAATCGACGGCGACTTCAATGGCAAGAAACTTGGTACGTACGGGCACCCGTCCGTGTACGGCTTCTACGCCAACAAGCAGCTCACCACCGCTGAGGGCGGCGTCATCCTCACCGATGACGACGCGCTGTATCTACTGCTCAAGAGCCTCACCAACCAGGGGCGGTCTGACGATGGGGCGTGGCTGGTGCACTCCCGCCTCGGTTTCAACTACCGCCTGTCCGATGTGCATGCCGCCATCGGCATCGCGCAGATTGAGCGGCTGGACTGGATGCAGGA
>Ga0208960_1000150_pt1 | contig 37887 bp, 30 predicted proteins | sample GreLakmeON33MSRF_FD_187703 | JGI IMG/M metagenome (GOLD analysis project Ga0208960, IMG submission 187703) | Freshwater lentic microbial communities from great Laurentian Lakes, MI, USA - Great Lakes metaG ON33MSRF (SPAdes) | ecosystem: Environmental > Aquatic > Freshwater > Lake | place: Great... | reverse complement strand
ACAGGTTCAAGTATTGGAGCGGCGCGCCGCGCAGTGCATCCAGGCTGCTCACGCGGGTTTCGGACAAATCCAATTCCACGGTGAGTGGCGCCCCGCGCAACGCCCCGATGTCCGATATTTGCGTCAGCGCCAGTTTGAGCACGTCCAGTGGTAAACCGGCCAGCGGGGCGATGGTCGTGATGCCCGTCTCACGCAAGTCCAGCAGGCGTAGCGAGTTCATGCCCGCGAGGGGCGCGAGGTTCTCCACTGGTGTTTTGGAGCAGTCGAGGTGCTGAAGCCGCATTCCCTTCAACGCCGAGATGTCGCGCACGATGGTCTTGCGCATGATGTTCGTGACGAGGGGCATGTTCGTCAGGGCGGAGAGTTGGCTGACGGTGTTGCTGCTGAAATTCAAGAATTGCAACGGAGCGCCTCGAAGCGGATCGAGATTGATCACCTTGGTGCTCTCGATGTTTAGCGAGCGGAGTGGCATGCCGGCGAGTGCCGTGAGGTCTCGTGTGGGCGTGCGGGAGGCATCGAGCCATTCCAGCTTGATGCCGATGAGTGGCTTCAAGTCGACAATCTTTGTGTCACTGATGTCGAGCCGGGTCAGTGGCAGTCCGGCGAGCGGACCGAGGTCGAGCAACTCATCGCAGTCTTTCAAATTTAGCTGAGTCAATGGCATCCCCTGCAGGGGGGAGAGGTTCGTCAGCCTGCGCATGCGGGATAGGTTCAGGCTGGTCAGCGACATGCCTTTGAGAGGGTCGAGGTCGGTGAGATTGGTGGAGCCCGCGAGGTTCAAGGTGGTCAGCGGAAGGTTCCTCAGCGCGGTGAGGCTGGTGACCGGATTCTCGCTGAGGTTGAGGTGGTATTGTCCCAAGTCATCGCGCTCCAGCAGCTCCGACTTGATCTGCGCCGCCGTCAGTTGTCGCCGGAATGTCACCAGCATCTGGGAGTCCGTGGCCGCGAACATGGCGAAGATGCGGCCGGCTTCCTCGAAGCGGCCCTGCTCGCGGAATAGCTCGTAGATGTCCCGTTTGCTCTTGTCGCTGAGTTTCTTGATGTCCTTGTTGTCGCGGATGATGGAGGCACAGATCCTGGAGCTGCGGATGGCATCGGGCAGGCGCGCGTCAAATTCACGAGCCTTCTCGAAGGACTCCCGAGCTTCGTTAATCTCGAGCAACGACATGTGGATGTTGCCTTTGATGATGTGAAAGCTGGCGTTTGATTTGTTGAGGGAGATGGCTTGAAGCACGTTCGTCATCGCCTCGCCGAACTTCAGCTCGCGCAACTTGCCTTCTGCGACGGTGGCAAATGATGGCGCCGTCTCTTGCAGTTTCAACACGAAGGTTTCGGCCTTTTTTCGGGCCTCGTCTGCTAAACCCTTGCTCTTGGCGAGGCGTCCGATAAAGAGGCCGATCACAGCGAGGATTGCCAATAGCGCGATGCCGGCCATCACGACCTCCTTCTTGTTCCGTTGAAACAACAGCTTTATCAGCGTGAAGGGATTAGCCTCCTGCGCGCGAGTAGCGTAGCCGCCCTGGTAGGCCGCGAGGTCCGCCTGCAACTCCTCCACGGTCTGGTAACGCAGCGCACTCTCCCGCGCCATGCACTTCATCGCGACGGCAGACAGCGCCTCGGGGATCAGGCCATTCGGGCAGTGCGGGGCGATCTTGCCCGAGGGATTTTCAGTCGGCTTGCTGTTGAACGAACTGGGAGAATGGATGTTGCCCGAGGTGACCCGGGTGAGAATCTCGTTGAGATTCGTGCCCGTGATCGGCGGCTGCATGGTGAGCGTGTAATAGAGGATGCCCCCCAGTGCGTAGATGTCCGAGCGCGTGTCAATGTCCGCGACGCGGCCTTCGGCCTGCTCAGGGGCCATGTAGTTCGGCGTGCCCTTCAGCTGTCCGGCCATCGTCGCACTCGCGTCGGCCCCGTCGCCGGCCAGAGGCCCGGAAAACTCCCCATCCGCTTCCTCCGTGTGCGCTTGGCCCGGCTCTGGCAGCACCTTTGCTATGCCCCAGTCCAGAATCAGCACCTCGCCGAATTCGCCGATCATCACATTGTCCGGCTTCAAGTCGCGGTGGATCACGCCTCGCGAGTGCGCGTAGGACATGCCGTCGCAGACCTTTTGGAAGATCGTCAGCAGCCGCGAAATGGGAAACCCTTGGATCGTCTCCGCATTTCCCTCGCGGATGTCCTTGAGGATGTCGCGGAGCGTCCGCCCCTCGATCAGCTTCATCGTATAATAGATCGTGCCGTCACTGGCCACACCGATGTCGTGCAGCGGGACGATGTTGGGGTGCTCGAGCTGGCCGGTGATCTGCGCCTCGGCAACGAAGTTGAAGACAGTATGTTCGTTCGCGTTGGCGCTGTTGAGCATCACCTTGAGTGCGACGGTGCGGGCGAGGTTGTTGTCCTTCGCCTTGAGCACCGCGCCCATACCGCCGGTGGCGATGACTCCCTCGAGCGTGTAAAATCCGGAGCCCGGCGTGCTTTGAGGCGCGGAGGCATTGGGGTCTTCGCTGCCGCGCGAGGTGAGGAAATGGTTGACGGTGATGTTGCCCCGGCCCGCCTCTATCTCGAGCGTGCGCTTGAGATCCTGGAGCAACTGATCGGCAGCCTCTCGCCGTGGTGTTACCTTGGCCTGCTCTTTGGCTTTGAACTTGATCATGGGTTATCGGTGGACGTGCGCACACGTTTACGTAGCAGAGGAACCGTCGTGAGGCCAGCACTACCGGACGCTGGCCGATTTCAAAATCGTCAGCGAGCGCGGCTTGACCGCGCGGGACTTCGCCGTTGCGTGGCGAGAAGGCCCGGCCAAATACTCATAAAAATCTCCGCGCGTGACCGACCCCACACCATCCCCGCCCCCGCCCACCCGCCAGGCCCTGCTCCTCGTGGCCTTCATGTGGTTCGCCTACTTCCTGAACTACTGCGACCGGCAGGCGGTGTTCTCCATGTTCCCGGTGCTCAAGTCCGACCTCGGCTTCACGGACAACCAACTCGGCCTCGTGGGTGCGTCGTTCCTCTGGGTCTATGGCGTCGGCAGCTTCTTCGCGGGGCAGATTGGCGACAAGTTCTCCAAGCGCCGGCTCATCGTGTGGAGCCTCGCGTTGTGGAGTCTCGTCACCATCGCGACCGGCTTCGCGACCTCGCCGAACGAGCTGCTGACGCTGCGTGCGCTCATGGGCATCTCCGAGGCGCTGTTCATGCCGGCGGCCATCGCGCTCACGGCGAACGCCTTCCCGCCCGCCACCCGCTCGCGCGCCATCGCCGCCCTGACGACCGCGCAAATCCTGGGCAACGTTGGCGGCGGATGGTTCGGCGGTTGGATGGCGCAGCAAGGGCAGTGGCGCACGGCGTTCTTCGTGCTTGGCTCGGTCGGCCTGGTCTTTGCGCTGCCTTACTTCGCGTTCCTGCGCGGCGTGAGTGAGGAGGCGCAAGTGGAGACGAAGAAGAGCGGCGGCTCCGGCGCGCTGGCTGGCTTGGCGCAGACGCGAACCTACTGGCTGCTCTGCGTGGTCTTCCCCGTCTTTGTCTTCGGCTTGTGGCTGCTCTACGGCTGGCTGCCGAACTTCTTGAAAGAGAAGTTCGCGCTGAACCTCACCGACGCCGCCTTCAACGCCACGGTCTTCCTCCAAGGCGCGACGCTCGTCGGGATGCTCTCCGGCGGCGTGCTCGCAGACCTGCTGTATCGTCGCACCAAGGCCGCGCGGCTCTGGCTGCTTACCGCGAGTCTGCTCGGCTGCGCACCGTTCCTGCACTATCTCGGCAACAGCGACACGCTCGTGGCCACGCGCGTCGCCGCGATGGGCTTCGGCCTCTTCAGCGGCTTCTTCATGGGCAACATCTTTCCATCCGCGTTTGAAATCGTCCCCGCTGACGCGCGGGCCTCGGCAGTGGGTGTGTTGAACTTGTTTGGCGCGGTCATCTCCGGCTTCGCGACGCTGGCCGGCGGCGCGCTGAAGGAGACGGTCGGCATCAACAACCTGCTCACCTACACCGCGCTGGCCTACGTGCTGGCTGGCCTCGGGGTCATCGCGGGCATCCGCTTCCTGTTTCCGCGCGACTACGAAAGGGTTCACTGACACCCTCTCAGAAGACCGTCGTTACTTCGCCCTGCATCACCGCTTGATGCCCAACTTTTCCCAGCCAGCGTGGCCCAGCTTGGTCAGCGTCTCGATGTTGTTTTCGTAAATGGTGTCGGCGGGAATGGATTGGACCGCGCGCTCGATGCTCGCCTCGCGGAGGAGGTGCAGCGTGGGGTAGGGGGCGCGGTTGGTGTAGTTGCCGATGGCGTCAGGCTCGGCGTCGGCAAACTGGTAGTGCGGATGGAAGCTAGCGATTTGGATTTCGCCGACGAGGTGCGACTTCTTCAAGACGGCATCGGCCCGCGGGAGGAACGTCTGGAAATCAAAGAACTCGCCCAGCACGTGCGGGTGGATGAGCAGCGTGTTGTCGGTCTGTTCCGGGGGCGTGCCGCGAAGGAACTCCAGCTCTGCTTTCAAGTCGGAGAGGAGGGCGTCCGCCGTGCGCGCGTCGCTGACGACGTAACGGACTTGGCCCTTGAGTTGCACGGCTTTGGCGAAGGGGCAGAGGTTAAGGCCGATGACGGCTTTGTCCACCCAGTGGCGCATGGCGCAGAGGATGTCGGTATTGGAGGGAGCGGGCGGCACTGACATGGTCCGAGCCTAACGAGGACCGGATTGGCTGTCGTGTGGTTTGTGCGGTCTGAGGGAGATGTGAGTCTGGTTTCGGCGGCTGAAATTTAAGACTGCTTCAAGCGGCTTGCGGCTGCGGTGAACGCGCCGGTAGTCTCCACGCGAGTTCACCATGCCACGCATCCTCATCGCCGAGTGCAAACAGGAAGTGTCCACTTTCAACCCGGTGTTGAGTGGTTACGAAGACTTCACGATGCGGCACGGGCAGGACATTCTGGACTATCACCGTCGCGTGCGCAGCGAGGTGGGCGGGGCGTTGAGCGTGTTCGATGCGACGCCGGGCGTGGAGTTGGTGCCGACGTGCAGTGCGCATTTCATCACGTCGGGCGGCACGCTGGCGGACGCAGCATTTGCACGCATCGCAGATGAGTTGCTCGCGAGCGTGAAGGCGGCTCCGGCCGTGGACGGTGTTTATTTTTCCCTGCACGGCGCGATGGCGACGGAGAGCGAGGGCGACCCCGAAGGTCACTTGTTGGGGGAGTTGCGGAAGATTTTGGGCGAGCAAGTGCCCATCGTCATCTCGCTCGACCTGCACGGCATCCTCACGGACCGGATGCTGGAGCACAGCGACGCAGCGGTGGCGTTCCACACGTATCCGCACGTGGACTTCTTCGGCACGGGCGCGCGCGCGGCGAGGCTGCTGCTGGGCATCGTCGCGGGCGAAGTCAAACCCGTGACGGCGAAAGTCACGGTGCCGGCATTGGTGCGCGGCGATGAACTCATCACCGAGAGCGGCTCGATCCGCCATGCCGTGAATGCTGCGAAGGCCATCGAGCAAAGTCCCGGCGGACTTTCAGCAGCGATGATGTGGGGCAACCCGTTCACCGATGTGCCGGCGCTCGCGTCGAACAGCTTCGTGGTGACGGACAACGACCCGGCGCGCGCAGAACGCGAGGCGGTGCGCATCGCCAACTTGTTTTGGGAGCACCACGCGAAGATGCAGGTGCCGCTGGTGAACCTCGCTGACGCGGCGCGCATCACGAAGGAGAACGCGTCCGGCACCGTGGTGCTGGTGGACGCGGCGGACGCGACCAGCTCCGGCGCGTCGGGCGACAGCAATGCCATCCTCCGTGCGCTGCTGGATTCGGGCTACCAAGGCACTGCGCTGATTCCCATCGTGGACCCCTGCGCGGTGGCGGCGGCCTTCGCAGCGGGCGTGGGGAATACAGTGAAGACGACCGTCGGTGGTGCGCTGGACCGAGGTCGATTCACGCCGCTGCCCATCGAAGGTCGCGTGCGCCTGCTCTCCGACGGCTGGTTTCACAGCGAGACGACCCGCGAGCTTTGGCAGGCGGGCCGGACGGCGGTGGTGCAGGTAGGCGGCTTCACGCTGGTGCTCACCAGCCGCGCGGTGAGTCTCTATGACCGCGCGCTGTTCCTGGCCCACGGCTGCGACCCGAAGCATTTCGGCGCTGTGGTGGTGAAGTCACCCCACTGCGAACCGCATATGTTCAAGTTGTGGGCGGGGCGATACGTGGACGTCGACGCGGCCGGCTCCACGAGCGCGAACCTCCGCAGCCTCGGCCACACGAAGTGCAAGCGGCCCATGTTCCCGCTGGATGCGGACGTGAAGTTTGCGCCGGTGGTGAAGGTGTTTCGGCGGGCGGGCTACCGATGATAGCCTCCGGTAGCAGCCGACGTTTAGGAGGCTCAAACTTCTCTTTGACTTAGTCAGAGCCTCCTGACGTCGGCTGCTACCACTAAACTATGAAGATTCGCGAAATCCGCTGCGCCGGCCTGCGCGGCGCCACTCCTGAAGGCGGCTGGAGCAACGAGCTTCGGCCTGATGACTGCGTCCACACGCTCATCGCCGTGCATACGGATGCGGGCGCGGTGGGCCTCGGCAGCGTGTTCACGAACGACGCCCTCGTGCGCGCCGCGCTCGCGGTGCTGGAGCCGCTCTATCGCGGCGAGAACGCGCTCGAGCCGGAGCGCGTGAGCGAGAAGTTGAGCCAGCACATGTTCTGGCTGGGGCGCGGCGGGTCCATGACGCACGCCATCAGCGGCGTGGACATCGCGCTGTGGGACTTGCTCGGGCAGGCCACCGGGCAGCCGGTGGGGCGCTTGCTCGGCGGGCGCTATCGCGAGCGCGTGCAGCCCTACGCGTCGTTGCTCATGGATGAGCCGGAGAAGTTGCGCGACCACTTGCTGCGCGTGAAGGCGCAGGGGTTCCGCGCGTTCAAGATTGGCTGGGGTCCGTTTGGCCGGCGCAACGCGGCGACGGACGAGGCCATCGTCCGCGCCGCGCGCGAGGCCGTCGGCCCGGAGAACAAGCTCATGGTGGACGCGGGCGGCAGCGATGCTTACTGGAACAACGGCTACAAGTGGGCGCTGAACACCGCCAAGATGCTCGCGGACTACGACGTGTTCTGGTTCGAGGAAGCGCTCGTGCCCGACGCGCTCGAAGACTACGCGAAGCTCCGCGAGCATTCACCCGTGCCCATCGCGGGCGGCGAGGTGCTGACGCGGCGACAGGCCTTCCAGCCCTTTCTCGAAGCGCGCGCGTTCGACATCGTGCAACCGGACGTGACGAAGTGCGGCGGCATCAGCGAAGAGCGGCGCATCGCGTGGATGGCGCAGGAGCACGGCGTGCGCTTCATCCCGCATGGTTGGAACACGGCGGTGGGCCTCGCCGCGGACCTGCAGCTCGCCTCCGCGTTTCCCGGCACGGACATCATCGAGTATCTCACCGGCTCGCCCTTCATTGACGAGATCACCGCCGGCGGCTGGCACCTGGACGCGGACGGGATGCTGGCGATTCCCACGAAGCCCGGCCTCGGCCTCACGCTCGACCGGGATGCACTGAAGAAATACACGCGCGGGGAGAAGCTGCTGGACTGAGTGAGGCGCAAGCCGGGTGCTAGGCTGCCTCAAGCTTGGCACCCTTCACACATCCAGCTTCGTCCACGCCGCGTTCTTCGCGGAGGAGGCGACGACCGCGTTGATGAAGGCCATGCCGCGGACGCCGTCCTCGATTTTCGGGTAGTCGTTGGCGGGGTCGCTCTTCGCCAGCTTCTGGCCGACGGCCTTGGCGCGGATGGCGTTGGCGAAGTTTTTGTAGATGTTCGCGAAGGCTTCGAGGTAGCCCTCGGGGTGTGCGGGCGGGGTGCGGCCGGCGGCTTTGGCGGCGTCGCACAGGTAGCCGTTGGCGGTGCGATAGACCTGCATGGGCTGGTCCAGCCACTTCACGAGCAGGGTGTTCGGCTCGTTCTGGTGCCATTCGAGGCCGCCCAGCTCGCCATAGACGCGGATGTTGAGGTTGTTCTCTTCGCCCACGGAAATCTGCGAGCTGTGGAGGACGCCCTTCGCGCCGCCCTTGAAGCGGAGCAGGACGTTCACGTCGTCGTCGAGCTTGCGGCCCTTCACGAAGCTGGTGGCGTCGGCGGCCAGCTCGGAAATCTGAAGGCCGGTGATGTATTCGGCGAGGTTCTCGGCGTGCGTGCCGATGTCGCCCACGCAGCCGCCCGCGCCGGAGCGCTTGGGGTCGGTGCGCCAACCGGCCTGCTTCTGGCCGCTGGCCTCGAGGCGCGTGGCGAGCCAGCCCTGCGGATACTCGACGACGACCTTGCGAAGCTTGCCGAGCTTGCCGGTGGCGATCATGTCGCGCGCCTGCTTCACGAGCGGGTAGCCGGTGTAGTTGTGCGTGAGGCCGTAGAGGAGGCCGGTCTTCTTGACGAGTGCGGCGAGGGCTTTGGCTTCGGCGAGGTCGAAGGTGGCGGGCTTGTCAGAGAGGACGTGAAAGCCGTTATCCAACGCCATCTTCGCGGGCGGGAAGTGCATGTGGTTCGGCGTGACAATGGCGATGAAGTCCATGCGCTGGTCGGCGGGCAGGGCCTTCTCGGCGAGAATCATTTCCTCGAAGGTGCCGTAGCAGCGGCTTGGCGGCAGGAAGAGGTCCGCGCCGCTGGCCTTGGAGCGCTCGGGGTCGCTGGAGAACGCGCCGCAGACGAGCTCAACCTGCTGGTCCATCGCCGCCGCGATGCGATGCACCGCACCGATGAACGCGCCGCGCCCGCCACCGACCATGCCGTAACGAATTTTTCTGCTCATGGGAAATGTAGTGTTGAATCGAGGGTTGTGTTGCGAACGGCGGACTCTATATTGCGCCCGTTTTTCAAGTCAAACCTTGGGAATGGCGAACGGCGAATTAGGAATGGCGAATCCTCCGCACCGGCCCTTCGATTCGGAATTCGCCACTCGCAGTTCGACATTTTGACCATGCTTGTTCACGTCCTGAAATCGAAGATTCATCGCGCCACGGTCACCGGCGCGTCCCTCAATTACGAGGGTAGCCTCACCATCGCGGTGGACCTGATGGAGCAGGCTGGGATGGTCGCCTACGAGCGCATCCTGTGCGGCAACCTCGCCAACGGCGAACGCTGGGAGACCTACCTCATCGAGGGGCCGCGTGGCTCCGGGGCCATCGAGCTCAACGGCGCGGTGGCGCACCTCGGCAAGATCGGCGACAAGGTCACGATCATGAGCTTCACGGAGGTGGACGCGGCTCAGGCGCGCGGCTGGGAGCCAGTGGTGATTGTGCTGGGGGAGGGGAACGCGGTGGTGGATGCGCGGGGGAAGTAATCAGTTTTCAGTGTTCAGTTTTCAGTGTTCAGTAGGAGAACTCTCGGCCAGCCGCCGCTGACTGAACACTGATTACTGAACGCTGATTAATTTTTCGCCATGCCTCACACCGTCGCTGACATCGCCAAGCACGTTCACGGGGAAGTCCACGGGGACTCGACCGCGCCCATCACCGGCTTCGCGCCCGCCGACAGCGCGAAGCGAGGCGACCTGACCTTCGCGGAGACCGACGCCTACTTCGCCGCCGCCGAGGCCAGCGCGGCCAGCGCCATTCTCATCGCGGGCGACCGCACGTCGTCTACGAAGACGCTTATCCGCGTGAAGAACGCACGCGTCGCCTTCGCGAAGGTGCTGCCGCTCTTCTTCGCCGAGCCGGTGCTGGAGGGGCGGCGGCACCCGACGGCGGTCATTCCCAATTCGGCTTCCGTGGACGACACGGCCTACATCGGGCCGCACTGCGTCATTGGCGAGCACTGCCGGATCGAGGCGCGCGCGGTGTTGTTGGGGGGAAATCATCTCGGCGACAACTGCGTGGTGGGCGAGGACACGAAGCTGTTTCCGAACGTCGTGCTCTACGCGCGCACGCAGGTTGGAAAACGCGTGCGCCTTCACGCTGGCTGCGTCATTGGTTCGGACGGCTTCGGCTATGTGTTCGACAGCGGAGTTCATCAGAAGGTGCTGCAAGTCGGCCACGTCATCATCGGTGACGACGTGGAGATTGGTGCGAACTCCACGGTGGACCGCGGCGCGATTGGCGCGACGGTCATCGGCAAGGGCACCAAAATCGACAACCTCGTGCAGTTTGGCCACAACGTGCAGTTCGGCGAGCATGGCATCGTGGTTTCGCAGACCGGCATCGCGGGCAGCACCAAGCTGGGCAACTACGTCGTGCTCGGCGGCCAGGTGGGGCTCGCGGGGCACCTCAAGATCGGCAACCAAGTCACTATCGCTGCGCAGTCTGGCGTGATGCACGACATCCCCGACGGCGAGAAATGGCTTGGCTCCCCCGCGCAACCCGACCGCTCGACCAAGCGCCAATGGCTCGCGCTTCAGCAGTTGCCGGAACTCCTCCGGCGCGTGAAGGAGTTGGAGAAGCAGCTTACGGAGCGGAAACTGTAGCGTCTCCTGGCGGTTCCAAATTCTTTCGCAGCGTCTCCGGCGTGACTTCGCCTTCCCAGCGGCTGATGGCCACCGTCGCCACGCCGTTGCCGATGAGGTTCGTGATCGCGCGGCACTCGCTCATGAAGCGGTCAATGCCCACCAGCAGCGCCAGCGACGCGATGGGCACCGTTGGGACCACCGCGAGCGTGGCCGCGAGCGTCACAAAGCCCGCGCCGGTCACGCCGCTGGAGCCTTTCGAGGATACCATCGCCACGAGCAGCAGCGTGACCTGCTCGCGGAGGTCGAGCGGCGTGTTCGTGGCCTGCGCGAGGAAGACGGCGGCCATGGTCATGTAGATGTTCGTGCCGTCGAGGTTGAAGCTGTAGCCCGTGGGGATGACGAGGCCGACGGTGGAGTTTGAGCAGCCCAGCCGCCGCATTTTCTGAATCATCCCCGGCAGCGCGGTCTCGGAGGAACTTGTTCCCAGCACGAGCAGCAATTCCTCCTTGATGAACGCGAGGAACCGGACAATCGAAAACCCACACGCCGCCGCGATGCCGCCCAGCACGACGAAGACGAACACCGCCGCGGTCGCGTAGAAGCCCGCTATCAGCGCGAAGAGCTTGCCCAGCGCGCCCAGTCCGTAGCTGCCGATGGTGAAGGCCATCGCGCCGAACGCGCCCACCGGCGCAAGCTGCACGACGATGCGCATGACGCCGAAGAAGATTTCTGACCCGCGCTCAATCACGTTCAGCACGGAGTGCCGGTGCTGCTCGGCCAGCCCAGTGATGGCGAACGCCGTGAGGCCGGAGACGAGCAGCACTTGCAGGAGGTCGCCGGTGACGAAAGCGGAGAAGAGCGTCGCGGGGATGATGTTGAGGAAGAAGGCCGTCATCGTCTGCGACTCGGCGCGCTTGGCGTAGCTCTTCGCGACCTCGGGGTCGAGAGTGGCGGGGTCAATGTTGAAGCCCACGCCGGGCTGGAGCCAGTTCACCACCACGAGGCCGATGATGAGCGCGAGCGTGGAGACGACCTCGAAGTAGAACAGCGTCTTGATGCCCACGCGCCCGAGCTTCTTCATGTCCTTCATGGAGGCGATGCCGTGGACGACGGTGCAGAAGATGATGGGCGCAATCATCATCTTCACCAACTGGATGAAGGCGTCGCCCAGCGGCTTGAGCGACTTGCCGAAGTCCGGGTAACGCCAGCCGACCACGATGCCGAGCGCGACGGCCAAGAGCACTTGCACGTAGAGGATGCGATACCAGGGCGTGCGCGCGGTGGGAGCGAAAGTTGGTTCGGCGGTGTTCAAGTGGCCGCGAGGCTAATTGGTTTTCCACCGGCGTGCAACGTGCCGACGGCACATTTGAATTGCGCCCCGCCCGGCGGTTTCCGACTCTCGGCTCTAGCACAACAACTAATCCTATGAGCCACATCCTATCCCGCCGCCACTTCGTCCAAACCCTCACCGCTACCACCGCCGGCTTTGCCACGAGCACCTTCGCCGCTGCCAAGCCGCGAGAGATACAGAAAGCCATCATGTGGGGCACCGTCGGGGTGAAAGGCTCCGTGCTGGAAAAAATGAAGCTGGTCAAGGAAGCCGGCTTCACTGGCGTCGAGCCGAACGGCGGCATGAGCCGCGAAGACGTGGTGGCTGCGCTCAAGGAAACCGGACTCAAGGCCGCGAGCGTCTGCTGCCACACGCATTGGGCCAAGCCGCTCTCCGCGCCCGACGATGCCACGCGCAGGGTTGGCTACGACGGCCTCGTGCTCTCGCTGGGCGATGCGAAGGCTTACGGCGCGACCAGCGTGCTGCTCGTGCCCGGCGTGGTGAGTGACAAGGTGACTTACGAGGATTGCTTCCAGCGCTGCGTCGCCGAGATCAAGAAGACCGTGCCCGTCGCGAAAGACCTCGGTGTGAAGATCGCCATCGAGAACGTCTGGAACAACTTCGTCACCAAGCCGCAGCAGGCGGTGGACCTGCTCGACGCCATCAACAGCGAGTGGGTGGGCTGGCACTTCGACATCGGCAACGTGGGCCGCTACAGCCCGGCGGAGACGTGGATTCCGCTCCTTGGCAAGCGCATCCTCAAGCTGCACATCAAGGAATTCGACACGCGCAAAATGACCGCCACCAACCCCGGTGCGGGCTTTGGCGCGAAGTTCCTCGAAGGCGACAACAACTGGCCCGCCATCATGGCCGCGCTGGACAAGATCGGTTACTCGGGCTGGGGCATCGCCGAGCAAGGCGGCGGCGGCACGCCCGAGGGATTGAAGGATTTGTCCGACCGGATGACGAAGATTTTTGCCAGCTAGTCCGCGTTGCGCATCCGTCAACGTCAGGCGCGGGAGCGATCCCGCGCTTTTGACTTTTACCAACTCACTTCGTAGCCTCCCCCTCCATGAACGTCCTGAAATTCTCGGACAAGGATTTCGCCGCCCGGCTGGCCCAACTCGCGGCGGCGTCGAGTCTCTTCGACCCCGCCGTCGAGGAGCGCGCGCGCGGCATCATCGCCGCCGTCCGTGAGCGTGGTGACGCAGCGCTGCTGGAGCTGACCGAGAGTTTCGACGGCGCACAACTCACCGTCGAGCAACTCGCTGTCTCGCAGGCGGAAATCTTCAGCGCATCCCTCGCCGCCGACGATTCGCTTCGTGCCGCCGTGACCGAGGCCGAGAAGAACATCGCCGACTTCGCCAAGAAATCCCTCCGCAAGAACTGGTCGGCGCGTAATTCACACGGCGCGTCCGTCGGCGAGAAGTTCGACGGCTTCGGGCGCGTCGGCATCTACATCCCCGGCGGCACCGCGCCGCTCGTCTCCACGGCGTTGATGACCATCACGCTCGCGCGCGTGGCCGGCTGCCGCGAGATCGCCGTCTGCACCCCGCCGGGCCGCGACGGCTCGGTGAACCCCGCGCTGCTCTTCGCCGCACGCACGGCGGGCGCGACGGAGATTTACAAGGCCGGTGGCGCGCAGGCCATCGCCGCGCTGTCGCTGGGCACCGCGACCATTCGCCCGGTGCAAAAGGTCTTCGGCCCCGGCAACGCCTACGTCGTCGCCGCAAAGCGCCTGCTCGTCGGGCACGTCGCGATTGACCTTTTGCCCGGCCCCAGTGAGGTGCTCGTGCTCGCCGACGACTCCGCGAACCCGAAGTTCATCGCCGCCGATCTGCTCGCCCAAGCCGAGCACGGCTCCGGCCACGAGCGCGTCTGGCTGGTGACGACTTCCGCGAAGATTCTCAAAGCGACGGCGAAGGAAATCGCCCGCCAGCTTCCACGGCTCTCTCGCCGTGCCTTCATCGCGAAGGCACTGGCGAACAACGGCTGGCTCATCCAAGTGAAATCCCTCGCCGATGGCATCGCGCTCGTTAACCGCCTCGCGCCCGAGCATTGCGAAGTCATGGTGCGCCCGCAACAACAGGCCGTGAAACAAATCACCACGGCCGGCGCGCTCTTCCTCGGGGCCTGGTCGCCGACTGTGCTGGGCGATTACGTGGCCGGCCCGAGCCACACGCTGCCCACCGGCGGCGCGGGTCGTTCCTTCGCCGGCCTGACCGTGGACCAGTTTCAGCGCCGCACCAGCGTGGTGAGCTACTCGAAGCCCGCGCTCAAGAAAGCCCTCGGCGCAGTGCGGAAGTTCGCCGAACTCGAGGGTCTGGACGCGCACGGGAAGTCGGCAGCCGTGCGCTTGGAACGCGAATGACTCACGGAACCGTCTTGCAATTCCCGCTGATCCACTCGTTCGCAGTTTGGATTTGGAAGAACCCGATTTACAAGAAAGCTGCCTAAACCCACACTCCGCCCCGACATGAGCACGCAAGTTCCCGCTGATTTGAAATATGCCAAGAGCCACGAGTGGTTGCGCGTCGGCGCCGACGTGGCGACCGTGGGCATCTCCGACCATGCGCAGCACGAGCTGACGGACATTGTCTTCGTTGAGTTGCCCGCCGTGGGTCGCAAGGTGAAGGCCGGCGAAGCGTGCGCGGTGGTCGAGTCCGTGAAGACGGCCAGCGACATCTACGCGCCGGTCAGCGGCGAAGTCATCGAGGTCAACAAGACGGTGACGGACGATCCCGGCTTGGTGAATGGCGAGCCCTACACGGGCGGTTGGTTCTTCAAGCTGAAGCTGGCGGATGCGGCGGAGGTGGGCACGCTGCTGACGCCGGAGGCTTACAAGGCGCAGATTGGTGGATGAAGAGTTGATCGATGGGGAGTTGATAGCTGGACTTCGCTTTCGAGGACGGTGCGCGCCTCTCAACACTCAACTCCCCAACACTCAACTTTCCCCAATTACGCCGACACAATATTGTTTCGCACCGCGTAGCGCACGAGTTCCCCGACGGAGTGGAAGCGCAGTTTGCGCATGATGTTTGTGCGGTGCGTCTCGACGGTCTTAACGCTGATGTTCAAGACGCTGGCGGCTTCCTTGTTGCTCTTCCCCTCGGCCAGCAGTTGCACGATTTCCTTCTCGCGCGGCGTGAGCCGGCTGCCGATGTCCTCCGCTTCGAGGGCCTGCGCGCCTTCCTTAAGCGTGCTGTCGGAAACCATCTGCGAAATGCGCGAGGTGAAGTAGTTCTTGTGCACGCTGAGGGATTTCACGGCGGCGACCAACTCGCGCCCGGCGTCGGACTTGAGGATGTAGCCGCGCGCGCCGACCTTGAGGGCCTCGGCCGCGATTTGCTCGGACTCGTGGACGGTGAGGATGAGAATCTCGGTGTGCGGGAGGAGCTTCTTGATTTGTCGCGCGGCTTCGAGGCCGTTCAACTCCGGCATCGTCACGTCAAGCACCACTACGTCCGGCAAGGTGGCCTTGGCTTTCTCGACGGCCTGACGTCCGGTGCTCGCCTCGGCGACAACCTGCCAGCCAGGCTGATCGTCGAGGAGCGCCTTCATGCCGGCGCGGACGATGTCGTGGTCATCTGCGATGAGTAGTTTGAGTGTGCTCATAATTGTTCTCCGGGTAGCGGCACCACGACCATGACGGTCGTGCCGCGGCTGTTTGAGTTGATTTCCAAGGCTCCGCCAAATTGACGCACGCGCTCCCAGACTCCCGCAATGCCGACGCCCAGCGCGGAGATGTTGCCGTGCACTTTCTCCAGCTTCTCCGGCGGAATGCCAGTGCCCTCGTCGCGCACTTCGAGGACGATCTCGCCGGGCTGGCGCGTGAGCTTGATGAAGGCGGTCTTGCTGCCGGAATGCCGCGCGACGTTTGTCAATGTCTCCTGCACGATGCGGAAGATGGTGACTTCGATATCGGCGGGCAGGCGCTGGAACTCCGAGGGCGCGTCCACTTCGGTCTTGATGCCGCTGCGCTGGGTGAAGCCGTTGGCCAGCCAGCCAATCGCTGCAAGCAGACCGGCCTCCTCCAGCAGCGGCGGGTGCAGCAGGTAGGAGATCGTGCGGATCTCGCGCGAGGTCTGCTCCGCCATCGCGGCGGTGTCGGCGACCAGGTTGCGCATCTTCAGCGGCGCGTCGGGCATGAGGTTTTCGATGCGGGACAAGTTCACGGCGATGGCGGCGAGGGTCTGGCCGGAGTTGTCATGCAGCTCGCGCGCAATGCGTCGGCGTTCCTGATCCTGCGCTTGCATCAAGTGGCCGGAAAGCTGGCGGAGCAATTCCTCCTTGCCCTTGCGGTCGGCGATCTCGGTCTGCAGTGAGCTGTTCGCCTTCGTCAGCTCGTGCGTGCGGTCGTGCTCACGGCGCTCCATGTCGGAGAAGGCGCGTTCCAAGGTTTTCTCGCGACGCCAGCGTTGAAGCGACAGCGCGGCGGCGAGCCAGACCATGGCGATGGAGAGCACGCGTGTTGCCATCTCCTCCCCATGTGGCCCGCCGAGCGGACCACGCATGAATCCAATGACGGAAAGGACGGTCGCGGCATAGGCCAGGTAGAGGGCGTGCTGGGTGTTTTGCGACCAGAGCGCCAGCAGCACCGGCGCTACGTAGAACGAGGCGACGGGGAAATCCGCGCGCTGGCCGAGGTCGAGGGCCGCGATCACCAAAATGCTCAGGCACGCGGCGGGCACCTGCCAGTTGGCCACGAGCCATTGCGCGGCTGGCAAGGACGGGGCCGCGTCAACCGGCGCGACCTGTCGGCGCGGCGCGGATGCCATGCCACTGGCACTAGCGGGAGAGGCGGACGCGGAAGGCGAGTTCATGCGAGCTGACGGATTGAGTCTAGTGCTCGCGGCAGGGCGAAGCAAGCGCGGCACGATAGGGTGATTTGCGGAGTGACACGCCCCGGGGGAGATTCCCAAAACCTTTGGGTTTTCCTGCGTCCATACAGGATTCGACACCGCTTGGCCGCTCGTCTATCAAGCGGGCGTGAACTTCTCTTCCATCGCGGGCTTCCTGCTCTGTGCGGCAGTCAGCGCCGCATCAGCCCAGGACTACGACCTCGTTCTGCGCGGCGGCCGCGTCGCGGACGGCACGGGGAATCCCGCCGTCCTCGCCGACGTGGCGGTGAAGGGCGGGCGCATTTCCGCTGTCGGCCGCGTGACCGGCACGGCGAAGCGCACGGTGGATGTGAAAGGGATGGTAGTCGCGCCCGGCTTCGTGGACACGCACACGCACGCGGAGGGCATCGAAGACCAGCCGCTTGCCGAGAACTTCCTCCGCATGGGTGTGACGACGCTCGTGCTGGGAAACTGCGGCGGCTCACGGCTGAACCTCAGCGAGTATTTCAAGGAGCTCGAGGCGACAAACATCTCCCCCAACGTCTGCTCGCTCATCGGCCACAACACCGTGCGACGCCAAGCAATGGGCGGCTCCTTTCTCCGCCCGCCGACGGAGGCCGAACTGGCGCAGATGAAAGGCCACGTCGAGCAGGCGATGAAGGACGGCGCGGTCGGGCTGGCGACGGGCTTGATTTACCTGCCCGGCACGTTCGCGAAGACGGAGGAGATTATTGAGCTGGCCAAGGTCGCCGGAACGCACGGTGGCATTTACGCCAGCCACATGAGGAGTGAGGGCGAGTCCATCTACAAGGCGCTCGATGAGCTTTTCCGCATCTCGCGCGAAGGCGGCACGCGTGGGCACATATCGCACATCAAGCTCTCGGGAAAAACCTACTGGGGCCAGACCGCCAAGGTCGTCGCCGCCATCGAGGGCGCGCGCGCCAGCGGCCTCGACATCACGCAGGACCAGTATGTTTATCCCGCGTCCAGCACCGGCCTCTCGCAGCTCATCCCCGACAGCGCGCGCGAAGGCGGGGCGGACAAGTTCCGCGAGCGCATCAGCGACCCGGCGCAGCGCGCTGACATCGCGAAGCGCATGAAGGAAACCCTCCGCAAGCAGGGCCGCGACGACTTCGCCTATGCCGTCATCGCGAACTACTCGAAGGACAAATCACTCAACGGCCTGAACGTCGTCGAGGCGGCGAAGAAGAGGCGTGGCAACGGCTCGCTCGACGACCAGGTGGAATTGCTGCTGGAGATTGAGAAGAGCGGTGGAGCCTCCGCGGTCTTCCACGGCATGAGCGAGGACGACCTGCGCGAATTCGCGAAACACCCGAACACCATGTTCGCCTCTGACAGCGGCGTGCGGAAGTTTGGCGAGGGCGTGCCGCATCCACGCGGCTACGGCAACAACGCCCGCGTGCTCGGCGAGTATGTGCGCGAGCAGAAGTTGCTGCGTCTCGAAGACGCCATCCGCCGCATGACTTCGCTCCCCGCGACGACCTTCAAGCTCAAGGACCGCGGTCTCGTGCGCGAAGGCGCGTGGGCCGACCTCGTCGTGTTCGACCCCGCGAAAGTCACGGACAAGGCCACGTTCAAGGAACCGCACCAATACGCCACCGGGTTCAAGTTCGTCACGGTCAACGGCGTTGTGGTGGTCGAGGACGACAAGCATCTCGGCACGCGGCCAGGCAAGGTGATTCGGATGAACCAGCAGTAATGGGCCTCAGTTCAGTGCGGAGAATTGCTACTCCAAACAGGAACAGTCCAAAGGACAGGCAAACGGCACCCATTGGGAGTGCGAACGCGGGGCGGAACGCCGTTTTGACCCTCCGTAACGGCATAACGGACTCTCGTTACGCCGTGACACGGGTCTGAAACGGCGTTGGAGGTCGGCGGGGAAGCCCCGTCTGAAAAAGGCGAGGATGCGTTTCCAGAGCTTGTCCGTGAACGACTTGTTCTCCGTCAGCACCCACCAGGCTTGCAGCAGCAGGTCGGCGACGGCGGCGCGGTCGGTTTGGCCGGCGAGGGCGGTGGTGAGCCAGGTCTTCGCGGCGGCTTCGGCTTCCGGTGTGTTCGCAGCGACGGCGAGTCCGCCGGTCTGGAGCTGGAACGCGCCGTCGAAGTGCAGGTTCGCGAGCAGGTCCTGGCCGGGGTCGTTGCCCAGCTCGACGATGAGCAGCTCGACGAGCGTGGGCGCGGTGAAGAGTTGCTCGGAGTTTTGCTTGAGCTGCGGGCTGAGGCCGAAGCTCACGAGGCGGCGCAGGCGCGCGGGTGAAGGCTTCGAGGTGCGCGGCGTCGATGGCGGCCTGCCGGACCTTCTCGATGTCCGCCGGGTGGCCGAGGCCGGCGAGGGCGAGTCGGTCGTGCAGCTCGAAGATCTTCGAGCGGCCCGCGCCCACGCCCAGCAGCAGAATGCCGTCGGGCAGGCTGACGGCGAAGACGGGCGAGCCGCCCCGGAGCTGTTCGCGGACGTATTCGCGGCGGTTCGCGACCGCCTCCAGCCAACGATAGGGTTTCTCGGTATGGTGTTTAGATTTAGCAGTTCATTGAAAAAGTCTCTGGCGGATTGAACGGCATGGAACGGCGTTAGTCTGAGACTGCATGCGTGGCCAAGTGAATCCCCAGTCCGATATGTTGTGCCTGCTCTCGCCCGCGAGCCGCGTGCCTGAGCACCACCCGCTGCGGCGCGTCAAAGTCCTCGTGGACGAAGTCCTGCGCGACCTCTCCCCGCTCTTCGACGAGATGTATGCCGAACTGGGGCGTCCCTCCATCCCGCCCGAGCGCCTGCTCAAAGCCAAGGTGCTGCAAGCCCTCTACACCATTCGCTCCGAAGCCCTGTTGGTCGAAGCCCTCGATTACAACCTCCTCTTCCGCTGGTTCCTCGACCTCAACCTGCTGGACCCCATCTGGGATGCCTCCTCCTTCAGTAAGAACCAAAACCGCCTGCTCCAACACCGCACCGTCGAACTCTTCTTCGCCCGCCTGGTCGCGTTGGCCGGCGAACACGGCTGGGTGAGCGACGCGCACTTCACGGTGGACGGCACGCTCATCGACGCGTGGGCCAGCCTCAAGAGTTTCCAACCCAAGACCGGAGCCCAGGCCCCGACCGACGGCGACCCCGGTAACCCCAGCGTGGACTTTCACGGCGAGCGGCGGAGCAACGCAACCCACGAAAGCACCACGGACCGCGAGGCCCGGCTGCTGCGCAAGGGCAAAGGCAAGGAAGCCAAGCTCTGCTTCGGCCTGCACGCGCTGATGGAGAACCGCCACGGCCTGTGCGTGCAGGCGCAAGTCACCTCGGCCACCGGCGTGACGGAAACCGCCGCCGCGACTGAACTGCTCGCCCGTCAGTTGGACCAAGCCGAGCGTGCACCGCAGACCGTGGGCGCGGACAAGGGCTATCACAACGCGGAGCTGGTAAGTTTCTGCCGGGAACACGGCATCGCGCCACACGTCGCGCAAATCAAAGCCCGCAAGGTCACTGGCCTGGATGGCCGCACCACGCGGACGCTGGGCTACCAAACCAGCCAGAGGGTGCGCAAGCGCATCGAAGAGATTTTCGGCTGGTGCAAGGAGATTGGCGGTCTGCGGCGGACGCGCAAACGCGGCGTGGACCGCGTGGGCTTGAGCGCGCTGCTGATCCTGAGAGCGCAAAGGGCGGAGAAAACCTCCAACTCCCAACTCTCAACTGGCTTCGGGCTTGCAGTTTTCTTTCCAGGCCGCACAGTTTTCGGAGGAATTCCGTGGTAGTTCTGTCAGTCCACGATCGCATGAGCGCCGCGCCATGAGAAGCTTTGTCCACTGCCTGTTGCCGGCTGTCGCTATGTCTTGGCTCGCGTGCTCGACGGCACACTACAAACAGTCGGCGGACACGGAGGCGGCGGCGGTCTTCGCCCAGAAGTCGCCCAAGGTGCCGAACATGAGCGGGCCCTTCAACGTGGAGCAGACGAACCAGTTGTCGCTCGACGGCCTGCCGGTGCTGGAGAAGCTGGAGGAGACGCTCGGCCCGGACGCGGCGGCGGAGCAAGGCGCGCACATCATCTCGCTGGAAGTCGCGCTGGACCTCGCGGTGAAGCACGGTCGCACTTACCAGACGGCGAAGGAACAACTCTACCTTCAGGCGCTGGCGCTCACGTTGTCGCGGCATCGGTTCGAGCCAATCTTCTCGGGGCGGACGCGGACGGATTATCAGGTCACGACGGAGGCGGTCGCGGTCACGGTGGACGCGCTCACAGGATTGCCGCGTGCGACGCCGACAGGCGGCGCGGCGCTCATCGAGGAGCAGCGCGTCTCCAGCCAGGGCACGCTCGGTGCTGACATGCTCCTGCGTTCGGGCGCGCGGATTTCGACGGCGTTCACAACGGACTTCCTCCGCTACTTGACTGGCGACCCGCGCACGCTCACCTCGTCGCAGCTCGGCGCGACGCTCGTGCAGCCGCTCTGGCGCGGCGCGGGCGCGAAGGCGACGATGGAGAACCTCACGCAGGCCGAGCGGTCGTTCCTCTACCAACTCCGCGACTTCAGCCGGTTCAAGCGGGACTTCACCGTGCAAATCGCCACGGCTTATTACGGCGTGCTGCAAAACCGGGACGCGGTGCGGAACAGTTGGCGCGGGCTGGAGAACTTCCGCCGTAACGTCGAGCGCGAGCGCGCCTTGGCGGACGAGGGGCGCAAGACGCAGGAGTCCTTGAGCCTGCTCCGGCAGAGCCTGTTGAACACGGAGACGACTTGGATTAACGCGGTTCGCACCTACAAGCAGAGTCTCGACCAGTTCAAGCTGCTGCTGGGCCTCTCGACGGACGCGACGGTGGTGCTGTCGGACGCCGAGTTGGTGCAGTTGCGGATTCTGCATCCCGACCTGAGCGCCGAGGACGCGCAGAAGGTCGCGCTGGCCACGCGGCTGGACCTCGACAACTTCCGCGACCAGCGGGAGGACGCGCAGCGGCGAATCGGTCTGGCGAGCAACGGCCTCAAGCCGCAGGTGGACCTCGTCGCCTCCGCCGGCATCACCAGCGGGTCGGGCACCAGCACGGGCTTTCAGCCGCCGGACCCGAACCGCTATCGCTGGAGCGCCGGGTTGAACGTGGATTTGCCCTTCGACCGCAAGGAGCAGCGGAATATCTATCGCGGCGCGCTCATCGCGAACGAGGCGGCCATCCGGCAGCTTTCGCAGAAGGAGGACGAGGTGAAGCTCCAAGTCCGCAACACCTGGCGAAACCTCGACCAGGCGCGGCGCAACTACGAGAGCGCGAAGCTGGGCGTGGCGTTGAGCGAGCGGCGCGTGGAGGAACAGGAGCTGCGCGCGCAGGTCGGTCGTGGCACGGCGCGCGATCAGGTGGACGCGCAGAATGACCTCATCACGCAGCGCAATTTGCTCACGCAGGCGCTGGTGGCGCACACGATTGCGCGGCTCCAGTTCTGGAACGACATGGGGATTCTCTCCATCAAGGACAACGGTCAATGGGAGGAAATCAAAGATGGCAAACCAAAGTAAACTTGTGCGGTTGGGTCTCGTGGTTGTGCTGCTCGCGGGCGGCGGCTTCGCCTATCAAAAGGCGACGCAGCCCAAGGCGGGCACCAAGAGTGTGACCTTCGCGGCGCGGCGCGGTCCGCTGGAAATCAACGTGCTGCAAGGCGGCGCGATGGAGGCGCTCGAATCGCAGACGGTGAAGTGCGAGGTTCGTGGCTACCAGGGTGTGAAGGTGCTCAAGATGATTGAGGAGGGCTACCTCGTCACCGATGACGACGTGAAGACGAACAAAGTGTTGCTGGAGCTGGATTCCTCCGAGCTGACCAAGCAGATGACGCAGCAGGACATCACCTTCGAGTCCACGGTGGCGTCGCTCACGGACGCCAAGCAGGCTTATGAAATCCAGTTGAACCAGAACATCAGCGACATCAACGCCGCGCTGCAGAAGGCGAAGTTCGCGCGGATGGACTTCGACAAGTTCATGGGCGACGCGGCGACGCGTGTGCTGCTGAAGGAGTTGGCGTTGCCCGACACGCTGGACGACACGCTGCCCAATGCCGCCGTGAAGCCCGCTGGCCTGGCGTTGCCCACGAGCCTCGCGGAGACGGACGCAGCTGCCAGCGCGCGGCTTTTCACCGCTGTGCCGGTTCCGGCCGCCGGCCAGTCGCTCGGCTTCAAGGTGGAGTTTGCCAAATACGCCCTCGGCAACGCGCTCGGCGACGGCGAGGCGAAGCAGAAGACCCGGAAGTTTGAGGACGAACTGAAGGTCGCGCTCAAGAGCCTCAGCCAGTCGAAGGCCAAGCTCGAAGGCTCGCAGCGCCTGCACGCGCGGGGCTTCATCACGCCGACCGAACTGGAGCTGGACGAGTATTTCCTCGAGTCCGACAAGCTAAAGGTCATGTCCGCCGAGACCGCGCAGTCGCTGTTTCTGAAATACGAGTTCCCGAAGGCGTGCGAGGAATTTCTCTCCAAGTATGTCGAAGCTGTGCGCGAGCTGGACCGCGCGCGCAAGAGCGCCATCTCGAAGCTCGCGCAGGCCGAGGCCAAGCTGAAGGGGGCGGAGGGCCGCTTCAACCTCGAGCAGCGCCAGCGCCGCGAGCTGCTCACGCAGATTGACAAGTGCACCATTCGCGCGACCAAGCCCGGCCTGGTCGTCCACGGAGGCGGCAACATGGAGGAGTATTACTACGGCGGGCAGGAGCAGGTGCGCGAGGGCGCGCTCGTCCGCGAGCAGCAGCGGCTGCTGACCATCCCCGACCTGTCCACGATGGCCGTGAAGGTCCGCATCCACGAGACCTACATCAAGAAAGTGCAGAAGGGCCAGAAGGTCCGCATCACGGTCGAGGCCTTCCCGGACAACAAGCTGGAGGGCGTGGTCACCAAGGTCGGCGTCCTGCCTGACTCGCGGAACATGTGGATGAACCCCGACATGAAAGTTTATGTCACGACCATCACCGTCACCGGCGTCCACAACTGGCTCAAGCCCGGCATGGGTGCCAAGGTGGAAATCCTGGTGAAGACCCTGCCCGACGTGGTCTATGTGCCCATCCAGGCGGTGCAGCCGGTCGAGGGAAAGCACTTCTGCCTCGTGGACACGGGCGCGACGCAGGACCGCCGCGAGGTCGAGGCCGGCGAGTTCAACGACGAGTTTATCGAAATCAAAAAAGGCATTGCTGCCGGTGAGAAGGTCATTCTTCGCGCGCCGGAATCCACGGACAAGGAAGGCGAGAAGGGGAAGGAGAAGGCCAAGCCCGATAACAAGGCGGCTCCCGACAAACCCGTGGCGGCAACGAAGTAACTCATTCCGCATTTCCCCAGTGAGTCCGCCCATCGTCCAACTGCTCGACGTCCACAAGACCTACCAAAAGGGGCCGGTCACTGTGCAGGCGTTGCGCGGCGTCTCGCTCACTTTCAACGAGGGCGAGTATGTCAGCATCATGGGGCCTTCCGGCTGCGGCAAATCCACGATGCTCAATCTCCTCGGCTGTCTCGACCGACCGACCTCCGGCCAGTATCTGCTCGGTCCCGATGACGTGTCGCAGATGGACGACGACGCGCTCTCCGCCGTGCGCGGTGCGCGGCTTGGCTTCATCTTCCAGTCCTATAACCTGATTCAGCAGCTCACGGTCGTGGAGAACATCGAGATTCCCCTCTACTATCAGGACTGGCCGGAAGCCGAGTGCCGCGAAGTCGCCGTCGAACTCGCGCGGCTCGTCGGTCTGGAGGACCGCCTCGACCACAAGCCGTTCGAACTCTCCGGCGGCCAGCAGCAGCGCGTGGCCATCGCGCGCGCGCTGGTCAACGACCCGCTGGTGATTCTCGCGGACGAGCCGACCGGCAATCTCGACTCCACCTCCGGCGCCGAAATCCTCGAGGTGTTCGACGAGCTGAACGCGCTGGGCAAGACGCTCATCCTCGTCACGCACGACGACGACGTGGCCCGCCATTCCCACCGCACCATCCGCCTGCGCGACGGCCGGCTGGAGAGCGACACGCGCCGATGACCGCAGCCACGCCACGACTCTCCCGCCTGCCGCGCCGGCCCGCCGTGCCCCCGCGCGCCAGCGGTTTCCGCCTCACGCGCTTGCGGCGCACCGTGCGGCTCGGCATAAAGAGCCTTTGGCTGCACCGCCTGCGCTCAATGCTCACCGCGCTCGGCATTGTCTTCGGCGTCTGCTCGGTCATCGCGATGCTGGCGATTGGCGAGGGCGCGAGCCACGAGGCGCAGGAGCAAATCAAGAATCTTGGCAGCCAGAACATCATCCTCCGCAGCGTGAAACCCTCCGAGGAACGCAAGGTCACGGACAAGGCCAACCAGAGCTACGTCCTCGAATACGGCCTCACCACCGCCGACCTCAAGCGCATCAAGGAAACCATTCCCGGCGTCACTGTCGTCGTCCCGGCCCGCGTCATGCGCGAGTATGTCTGGAACATTTCGCGCCAGGTGGATTGCGACATCATCGGCACCGTGCCGTGGTATCCCTCGATGCGGAACCACCGTGTTGCGGGCGGACGTTTCTTCACCGAGGCCGAGATGGACGAGCGCGCGAGCGTCTGCGTCATCGGCGCGGAGATGCTCGAGAAACTCTTTCCGCTCGAACCCGCCATCGGCAACCACGTCCGCGTCGGCAACAACTACTACCGCGTAATCGGTGTCATGGAGACGCGCGGCAAGGCGACGAAGGTCGAGGAGACCGAGAACGTGAAGAGCAGCGCGCCAAACCGCATGTTCATCCCGCTGGAGACCGCGCGTATTCGCTACGGCGAGGTGCTGGGCAAGCAGCGGCAGGGCACCTTCGAGGCCGAGCGCGTGGCCCTGCACGAGGTGACGGTGAAGGTCGCCACCCCCGACCAGGTCATCCCCGTCGCCGACGCCATCAAGAACGTCATGGAGCGCAACCATAAGAAGAAGGACTACGACATGGTAGTGCCGCTGGAACTGCTGAAGCGCGCCGAGCGGACCAAGCAGATTTTCAACATCGTGCTCGGTTCCATCGCCGCCATCTCGCTGCTCGTCGGCGGCATCGGCATCATGAACATCATGCTCGCCAGCGTCACCGAGCGCACCCGTGAGATTGGCATCCGCCGCGCTCTGGGCGCGCGGCGGCGCGACATCATCGTGCAGTTCCTCATCGAGACCGTCATGCTGGCGGGGGCGGGCGGTTTGCTCGGCGTGGCGCTGGGCGTGGCCATCCCGCACTTTGTCAGCCGCTTCGCCGGCATGGTGACCATCGTGACTTTCTGGTCCCCCATCGTGGCCTTCAGCATCTCCGCGCTCGTCGGTGTCATCTTCGGCATCTACCCCGCCATCCGCGCCGCGCAGATGGACCCGGTGGAAGCTTTGCGGCATGAGTGACCTGTAGGTGACGACATGAGGAGCCACTTACTGGTTCTGAGTTCTGAGTTCTGAGTTCTGAGTTCCGAGTTGGAAGTGAGACTCCGCACATCGTCTCCTACGAAGGGTGCGTTGAACTTTGAACTTTGAACTTTGAACTGTGCCCTTAGCCTCGCGGCGCATGTCGCAGATGCTCAAGTCCTCCGGCGCGATGGGCGCGGCCACGCTCGCTTCGCGCGTGCTGGGCATGGTGCGCGAGATGGCTTACGCGCGCTTCATGGGCGACGGCCCAGTGGCGGGCGCCTTCACGCTGGCCTTCACAATTCCCAACCTCTTCCGCCGCCTGCTGGGCGAGGGCGCGCTCACGGCGGCGTTCATCCCCATCTTTAAGGAGAAGGAGAAGAACGCCACGGAAGCTGAGATGTGGCGCGCGGCCAACGCGATTGTCTCCGCCGTGGTCGTCTTCTCCGCCATCGTCATCGCGCTGGTGCTGGCGGGTCTGTCCATCGCGCTCGCGACGGCGCAATTCGACCCGAAGACGCGGCTGATGCTGGAGCTGCTGCGCGTGATGTTTCCCTACATGGCGCTGGTCTGCCTCGCGGCGGTCTTCATGGGCGTGCTGAACGCTCGCGGGCATTTCTTCATCCCGGCACTGGGCGCGACGTTGCTCAACGTGGTGATGATTGCCAGCGTGTTCCTTGTCGCGCCGAAGTTTGGCACGCGGCTGGACGAACAAATCTTCGCGCTCGCGTTCGGCGTGCTCGTGGCGGGCGTGGCGCAGGCGGCGTTTCAACTGCCCTCGCTCCGGCGCGAAGGCTGGCGGCTCGCGTGGGTCACGCCATGGCGCGACGAAACGGTGCGCGCGGTCGTGACCAAGATGGGCCCGGCGATCATCGGCGTGGCGGCGTTTCAACTCAACGTGACGCTCGTTCAGCTCGGGTCGTTCTGGGTGGATCCGGTCATCGTCGCGTCGTTCAGCTACGCGGTGCGGCTGATGGAACTGCCGCAGGGTGTCTTCGGGATCTCGCTCGCGACGTATCTACTCACGAGCCTGTCCGGGCTGGCGGCGGAGAAGAAGTTGCCCGAGTTCCGTGCGACGCTCGGGCAAGGGCTATCGTATCTCGTCGTTGTCAACGGGCTGGCGACCGTGTTGCTGATGACACTCGCGGTGCCGATTGTCCGGCTGCTGTTCGAGCGCGGCGAGTTCGGTCCGGCTTCGACGGAGCGCGCGGCGGAAGCCTTGCTCGCGCTGGCACCCGGGCTGGTGGCGTTCTCGATGGTCAACATCCTCGCGCGCGCCTTCTATGCGTTGGGCGACACGCGGACGCCGATGAAGGTGAGCGTCTTCTGCCTCGGTGCGAACCTCCTGCTCTCGCTGCTCTTCATCAGCGACCTGCGTCAAGCTGGCCTCGGACTCGCGAACTCCATCACGTCCTTCCTGAACGTCTGGCTGCTCTTCCGCGCGCTGCGCACGAAGCTCGGCACACTGGAGCTTGCGGAGTTGAAGCGAAGCATCAGGCCGGTGGTCGCCGCGATGATCGTCGGTGCGCTCTTCGCGTGGGGCCTGCACCTGCTCTGGGATAGCCAACTCGGCAACGCGACTTTGCTGTTGCGGCTGGGCGCCGTGTTTGTTCCCGCAAGTGCCGCCGCCGCGATGTATTGGGCCGTGCTGTGGGCCGACAAACTTCCGGCGGCGACCGAGGTGGCCGGGCTGATTCAGAAGAAGCTGCGCCGCTCGCGGGAGTGAGGTGGTTATGCCAATTCAGCGAGGGAACCCTTGGATTGTCGCTGGGCTGCGATCTCCCGCTCCCCTCCGCCGAGGAAGGGAGAAGGCGCGCGGCGTGGCTTCCGGTTGGCCTTACTTCCCGCCGATGCGGTAGAGGTGTTTCTCCGTGCGAATGAAGAGCGCCCCGTCGGTTACGGCGTAGGAGGCGAGGGTCTTTTCCGCCAGCGGATTTTCCGCCAGCTTCTCGAAGGTCTTGCCGGGCTTGAGCACAACGCCGGTGCCGGTTTCGTTCTGAAGGTAAATCTTTCCGTCTGCGAGCAGCGGCGAGGCGGAGTAGTTGCCGGCGACGCGCTCGGACCAATGCACCGTGCCAGTCTTGGCATCGAGACAGCTCGCGATGCCGGCATCCGAGACGAGGTAAATTTCGTTGCCGACCAGCAGCGGCGAGGGCGTGTGCGGCGCGCCCTTCTCCAGCTTCCAAGCGAGGTGCGTGTCGGTCACATCACCCTTGCCGTCCACGCGGATGGCGTGGAGCACCGGTTTGTCGTAGCCGGAGCTGAGGAAAATCATGCCGTGGCCGAACACGGGTTTGGGGATGACGGAGTAACCCTCGCCGTAGCGGCAGCGCCAGAGTTCCGCGCCGGTCTTCGGATCGAGCGCACACACGACGCCGCTGCCGGGGGTGATGAGCTGTTGCTGGCCATTCACTGCGATGAGGGTGGGCGTGCTAAAGGAGAAATTCTTCTTCGCGGTGGTATCGCGTTTCACCTTCCACAGCACCTTGCCGCTGGCCTTGTCCAGCGCGACGACGAACGGGTCGCTGCCGCCGTCGCAACTGAAGATGAGCGCGTTGCCGACGAGGATGGGCGAGCCGCCGTTGCCGTGGACGGGGGAGTATTTCAGATCGGTCTGTTTCCAAATCACTTTGCCTGCGAGGTCGAGGCAGGCCGTGCCGTAGTGGCCGAAGTGGACGTAAAGCCGGTCCCCGTCCGCGAGCGCCGTGGGGCTGGCCTGACTGTTCTTACCGTGGTGCTTCACGGGCGTCGTGGCGATGGCCTCGGTGCTCCAGAGCTGCTTGCCGTTGGCGGCGTCATGGCACAGCACGCGCAGCGAGAGGTTCGCACCGGCATCCTCGGAGGCTGTGAGATAGAGATGGCCGCGATGCAGGGCAGGGGAGGACCAGCCTTTGCCGGTGAGTTCGGATTTCCACGCGACGTTGTTCGTGGTGTCCCAAGTGAGCGGGAGGTTTTTGGCGGGGGAAAGGCCGTTGCCATCGGGGCCGCGAAACTGCGGCCAGTCCGGGGCGGCGATGACGGTGGCGGTGGCGGCGAGGAGGGCGGGAAGGAGGAGTTTCATTTGCGTGGCGCGATTGGACTGACGAAGGCGGGGGCAATTCAATTGTGGAGTGGCGGGGACGAGATCGGGCTTGGGTGGCACCCGCGCCAGCGAATTCTGCGGTTGGCCCGCAGTGGTTTGAATGCCTATCGTTCCGCAGTGCCAGATGCCATCGATTCCTCACCTTCGCTCGCCGACAAGCGCGCGGCCTTGCTCGCGCAACTCGGCGGCTTCCGGCATCCGCAGGAGCGGTTGCAATGGTTGGTCGAGCAGGCGCGGCTGCGTCCGGCACTCACGGCGGAGTGGAGGACGGAGGCGCACCGGGTGCCCGGCTGTCTGGCGAACCTGTGGCTCGTGGTCGAGTGGCGCGAGGGTAGATGCTGGTTCCAGTGCGATTCGGATTCCCAGATCGTCCGCGCAGTCGCGGGGTTGCTGTGTGAGTTCTACAGCGGGCAGAAGCCGGCGGAGATCCTCGCGTTGGAGCCAGGGTTTCTGGAGCAAGTCGGCATCAACCAGCACCTCACGGCGAACCGGCGGAACGTGCTGTCGCGCGTGTGGGAGCGGATACGCGGGTTCGCGGAGCAGCGCGCGTGGAAGGGTTAGCTTGTTCTGAGATTTGCCATGAATCACACCGCCGAGACGTTGCAGCAGGTTGACCGAGTATTCGTCCGCTTCCGCGGGCGACGGCTGGTCTATTTCGCGGGATGTGATTACTACCGGCTCGCGAGTCATCCACGCGTGCTCGCCGCGGTCCGGCGCGGGTTGCAGGCCTTCGGACTGAACGTGGCGTCGTCGCGCAAGACGACAGGGAACCACGCGCTCTACGAGGAACTGGAGCGGGAACTGGCGCGCTTCTTCCACGCGGAGCGCGCGGTGCTGGTGGACAACGGTTACATGACCAACCTCGCCGTGGCGCAGGCGCTCCGGGGCGAGTTCACGCACGTGCTGATGGACGCGCGATCGCACACGAGCGTGGCGGATGCGGCGGTCTTGTTGGGGGCGAAGCTGGTGTCGTTCGCGCATCGCGACGTGGCGGATTTCACGCGGCAGTTGCGCGGGTTGGGCAAGGGCGCGCGGCCTGTTGTCTTCACCGATGGCATGTTTTCGCACGATGGCTCGGTCGCGCCGCTGGCGGAGTATCTCGCGGTGTTGCCAGCGAACGCCGCGCTGCTCGTGGACGATGCGCACGGCGCGGGCGTGCTGGGCCGAGCGGGGCAGGGGACGCCCTCGCACTGCGGCCTGCGAGACGCGCGGGTGATTCAGACCGTGACCTTGAGCAAGGCGTTCGGAGCGTTCGGCGGGGCGATCGTCGGCACGCGTGCGGTGGCGGAGGCGATTTTGACGAAGAGCCGGTGCTTCACCGGCGCGACGCCTGTGCCGCTGCCGCTGGCGGCGGGGGCACTGGAATCACTGCGGGTGTTCCGCGCGCATCCGAAGTTGCAGGCGCGCCTGCACTCGAACGCGGCGTGGTTGAAGGAACGACTGCGCGCGGGCGGGATGGTATTGCCGGATGCGCCGGGGCCGATCGTGCCTCTGGTTCCCGCGTCGCCGAAGGAAGCGGAACGGCTCAAGCGGCGGCTGCTCGCGGCGGGGATTCATCCCCCGTTCATCCGCTATCCAAGCGGGCCGGAGGATGGCTTCTTCCGCTTCGTGGTGAGCAGCGAGCACACGCGGGGGCAGTTGAAGGCGTTGGCAGAGGTATTGACGCACGGGCAACTGCGCGGTTGACGCGCCGCGTTGCGCCGGGGATTTTCCCCGCCTCTTTATGGCTAAGATTCAACGCGCGCTCCTCTCTGTTTCCGACAAGGCCGGCCTCGTCCCCTTCGCCCAGACGCTCGCCGCTGCGGGCGTGGAACTCATTTCCACCGGCGGCACGGCCAAAGCGCTCCGCGACGCCGGACTCGTGGTGAAGGACATTTCCGAGCACACCGGCTTCCCCGAGATGCTCGATGGCCGCGTGAAGACGCTGCACCCGAAGGTCCACGGCGGCCTGCTCTACATACGCGGCAACGCCGAGCACGAGGCGGCTGTGAAGCAGCACGGCATCGCGGCGATTGACCTCGTGGTGGTGAACCTTTACCCGTTCGAGGCCACCGTCGCGAAGCCCAACGTCTCGCTCCACGACGCCATCGAGAACATCGACATCGGCGGCCCCTCCATGCTCCGCAGCGCCGCCAAGAACCACGACCACGTCACCGTCATCGTGGACCCGCAGGACTACGAGGAAGTCGCCGCGCTCGTGCAGGCCACGGGCGACACGACGTTGGAATTGCGCCGCAAGCTGGCCGCGAAGGTCTATGCCCGCACCGCCGCCTACGACGCCGCGATTGCCGCGCATTTGAATTCGGAATTCGGAATTCGGAATTCGAAATTGCCGCCGACGCTCATCGTGTCCGCGCCGCTCGTGCAGCCGCTGCGCTATGGCGAGAACCCGCACCAGCAGGCCGCGCTCTACGGCAAGTTCGCCGACTACTTCAAGCAGCTCCACGGCAAGGAACTTTCCTACAACAACATCCTCGACCTCACCGCCGCCACCGCGCTCATCGCGGAGTTCAGCGGCGATGCGCCGACGCTCGCCATCCTCAAGCACACCAACCCTTGCGGGGTAGGGCAGGGGACCACGCTGCGCGAGGCGTGGGACAAGGCGTTCGCCACGGACAAGCAAGCCCCGTTCGGTGGCATCATCGCGGTGAACCAGCCGCTCGACGGTCCCTGCGCCGAGGCCATCGCGGAGATTTTCAGCGAAGTCATCGTCGCCCCGTCTTTCACCGAGGAAGCGCTCGCTGTGCTGACGAAGAAGAAGAATTTGCGCCTCCTGCAAATCCTCAAGAACCCCGCGACCGCTGCGCCCTGGGACGTGCGCAGCGTCGGCGCGGAATCCTTTCTCCTCCAGCAGCGCGACCTGAAGCTCACCGCCGCCGCCGACCTCAAGGTCGTGACGAAGCGCGCGCCGAGTGAAGCCGAGTTGAAGGCCATGCTTTTCGGCTGGCGCGTGGTGAAGCATCTCAAGAGCAACGCCATCCTCTACAGCGCCGCTGACCGCACGCTCGGCGTGGGCGCGGGCCAGATGAGCCGCGTGGACAGCAGCCGCATCGCCGTGTGGAAGGCAGGCGAGGCCAAGCTCCCGCTCGCCGGCAGCGTGGTGTGCAGCGACGCGTTCTTCCCGTTCCCCGACGGCCTCATCGCCGCCGCCGAGGCGGGCGCGACCGCCGCGATTCAACCCGGCGGTAGTGTGAAGGACCCCGAAGTCATCGCCGCCGCCGACGCGCGCGGCGTGGCGATGGTCTTCACCGGCACGCGCCACTTCCGGCACTGAGCAAACCTCTCAACTCTCAACCTGCAACTCTCAACTCCCCCATGAGCTTCTACGACCAACTCAAGTTCACCGCCGACGGCCTCGTCCCCGCCATCATCCAGGAGCAGTCCACGGGCCGCGTGCTGATGATGGCGTGGATGAACCGCGCCTCGCTCGAAACCACCATCGCCACCGGCAAGACGCACTTCTGGAGCCGATCGCGGCAGAAGTTCTGGATGAAGGGCGAGTCCAGCGGGCACGTGCAGTTGGTGAAGGACATCGCCTTCGACTGCGACGGCGACACGCTGCTCATTCAGGTGGAGCAGACCGGCGCGGCGTGCCACGAGGGGTTCAAGAGCTGCTTCTTCCGCAGCATCGAAGAGGGCGGCGCGAGCTGCAAAGAGACCGAGCCGCGGCTGGAAACGCCGGAGCAGATTTACGGGAAGAAGTAGCTCGTGGTGCGTGGTGCGTGAGTTGCACCGAACGCCCCACGCCCCACGCTCATGGAAGACTTCGTCCCCTTCGCCAGCTCTGATTACTTCATCACGCTCGGCCTGCTGGTCTTCGCGCGCGGGATGGACTTCCTCAGCACTTGGTTCGCCACGCCCACGCTCGCGCTGGAGGCGAACCCGTTGGCGAAGCGCCTCGGGTGGAAGTGGGGCATCGCCTTCAATCTACTCCTGTGCGGCGCACTGGCGCACTGGCCGTTGCCGGGCTTGATGGTGGTCACGACCAGCCTCCTCGTCGCGGCGCGGAACTTCAAATCCGCATGGCTCATGCGCGCGCTCGGCGAGACGGGCTACGCGATGCTCGTCTGCGACGCGATGAGCCGCTCCAGCCGGCGCTCCTATCTCGTCAGCGTGCTGGGCGAGACACTCCTCGTCGGGTTCGTGGGCGGGGCGGTGGTGGCGTCGAGCGACTGGCCGTCGGTCCCGCTGGCGGTGGGCATGGGGATGGTCGCGTATGCGGTGGCGGTGGCGTTTTACTCACTGCTGGGCGTCTGGCGGATGTGGCGGGATTGAACGCGAGAGTTTCTGCTGGGCAAACTTTGCCGGAGGATTCGCATTGTCCCCCTTTGCAATCCGCCTCCGCTCGCCTACACTAAGCTCCATAACGCATGAAGAGCTTGTTAGTCTGGCTGGTTGTTCTCGGCACCTTGGGCGGTGGCGGCTACTACGCTTACCAAAAATGGCCCGACAAGGTCGCGTTCTGGAAGACCGCTGCGAAGGCGGAGGACGCCGCCAAGAAGTTCGCGCGGCCCACCACGGCTGTCGTCATTCAGCGCAACATTAGCTTCGCCATCAGCGCGGCCGGTGAGATTACCCCGGCTGAGCAAGTCTCCGTGCGGCCCGAGGTTAGCGGGCGCATTGACAAGCTCCCCGTGGACCTCGGCGACAAGGTGAAGAAGGGCGCCGTGCTCTTCACCCTCGACGACTCCGACTTGCAGATCGAGCGCAGTCAGCGCCTGACGGAAATCGAGGCGACCAAGCTTCAGATCGAGGGCGCGCGGCTCACGCTCGAGAAGCTTCAGCTCGACTTCGACCGCACCAAGCAGATTTTTGAGAACAAGCTTCCCCTTGAACGCAGCCAGCGCCAGACGGAGATCGAGGCGGCCAAGCTCCAGATCGAGGGAGCCCGGCTCGCGCTTGAGAAATTGCAGCTCAACTTCGACCGATCCAAGCAGCTCTTCGAGGACAAGCTTCTCGCAAAGGAACTCTTCGAGAATGCGAAGACCGAATTTGACCAGGCGCGCAACACCCATGCGCTCGCCCGGAACAATCTGGACAAACTCCTTACGCGGGAAGTCTTGGAAACTGCGAAGATCGAGGTGGACCTGGCCCGCAACAACCACGCGCTCGCCCGCAACAGTTACGAGCGTTCGCTCAAGGCGCTGCAGCTCGTGGAGGACAGGATTTCCAAGACGAAGAACACCGCGCCGTTCGACTGCACCATCCTCACGCGCCCCGTGTCCGTGGGGCAGGCGGTGTCCGGGTCCGGCGGCGTCAACAGCGGCACCGAGGTGCTCACCGTGGCCGACCTGAGCGAACTCATCATCAACGCGCACATCAACCAGGCCGACGTGACGCGCTTGACGGTCAACCAGAGGGTGCAAATTGAAGTCGAGGCCGTCGCGGGCTTGAAGCTCTTCGGGCGCGTGGACCGCATCGCCCCGCAGGCCACCATTAAGAACGGCATCAAGGGTTTCTCCACCCGCATCATCGTGAAGAACGACGAGAAGTCCGGCGTGCGCCCGGGCATGACGGCGAATCTCACCATCCCGCTGCAAGCCGCCGACAACGTGCTGGCCGTCCCGTTGGCTGCGGTCTTCAGCGACCAAGGCGAGCGCTTTGTTTATGTGAAGCAGGGCGAGAAATTTGCGCGCTCGCCGATTTTGTTAGGCGTGACTGACTACGACTTCGCTGAGGTGACGAAGGGTTTGGAGGGCGGCGAAACCGTCTCGCTGATCACGCCCGCAGACGAGGTCGGGAAAGTCCAGCAAGCCTTCGGCGCAGCCGCCAAAGGCGGCAAGGGCGGCGGCAAAGGCGGGGGCAAAGCTGGCGAAAGCAAGGATGGTTCCAAAGGTGGCAGCGGCCCAAGTGGCAGTGGCAAAGGCGGCTCTGGCGAGCGCAAAGGCCCGCCCGGCCAATAGGTTGCTTTCAGGTTTCAGCTTCGCATGGCCCTCATCGAACTCCGCGGCGTCAGCAAGATTTACCACCTCGGCGGTGAGGAAATCCGCGCGCTCGACAACGTGGACCTCGACATCGAGGGCGGCGAGTTCATCTCCATCATCGGTCCCTCCGGCAGCGGCAAGTCCACGCTCATGCACATCCTCGGCTGCCTCGATTCGCCGTCGAAAGGCAGCCTCAAGCTCGACGGCACCGAGATCGCTTCCGCCTCCGCGCGCGAGTTGGCGCGCATCCGCAACCAGAAGATCGGGTTCGTCTTCCAGTTCTTCAACCTGCTGCCCAAGTTGAACGTCCTGCAAAACGTCGAGCTGCCGCTGGTCTATGCCGGGTGCAGCTCCCGCGAACGCCGCGAGCGCGCGATGGACGCGCTCCGGCTCGTCGAGATGGACAACCGCGCCAAGCATCGCCCCATGCAACTCTCCGGCGGCCAGCAGCAGCGCGCCGCCATCGCCCGCGCACTGGTGAACAGTCCCAAAATCGTCTTCGCCGACGAGCCCACCGGCAACCTCGACTCGCACACGGGCGAGACGATCCTGAAACTTTTCCACGACCTCAGCCTCAAGGGCCGCACCATCATGCTCGTGACGCATGACCCGGAGATCGCCGCCGTCACCCCGCGCAAGATTGAGATTCGCGACGGCAAAATTGCGAGGAACGTGGACGCACGGCTGGCAGGGGAGCGAGACGGTCCGAAGTTCACCGTGGGACAAGCTGAAACGCCGGGATCTCCTGCGCTGCCCAGTTAGTGACGGAGTTCCACGCCCCAAGAAGGCCTTGTCCAAAGGGAGCAAGGCCCGTGCGTCCTGGCGGCGCTGACGGCCCCACGCTCGACACCCCTTCCGCACCCCGATAGACTCACAAAAATACTTCGCCCGACTATGTGGAACGCACTCCGCCGTATTAGCCTCACGAAATGGATTCTGATTTCCATGCTCCTCGGCATCTTCATCGGCTGGGCTTTCCCCGAGTCCGACTACCCGATGGTCGCGCGCAACCTCAAGGTCGTTTCCAACCTCTTCCTCAACCTCATCAAGTGCATCATCGTCCCCATCCTCGTCGGCACGCTCATCATCGGTATCGCGGGCCACAGCGATGACCTCAAGGCCGTCGGCCGCCTCGCCTTCAAGTCCTTCATCTACTTCGAAGTCGTCACCACGCTCGCGCTGTTCATCGGGCTGGCGGCGGTGAACTTGACCAAGCCCGGCGTCGGCGTCGTGCTGCCGCCCTCGGCGGACAAGGGGAAGGAGTTCGCCGCCAAGACCCAGTCCACGCAGGAGATGATTGAGCACATCGCGCCCAAGAGCTTCTTCGAGAGCGCGGCCAAGAACGATGTCCTGCAAGTCGTCGTGTTCACCATCCTCTTTGCCCTCGCGCTCGCGCAGGTGAAGGGCCAGCCCAAGGAGACGATGCTCAACTTCTTCGAGGGCCTGAGCGAAGTCATGTTCAAGTTCACCGGCCTCGTCATGCTCTGTGCGCCTTTCGGCATCGGCGCGGCGATGGCCGTGACGGTCGGGCACAGCGGGCTGGGCGTGCTGAAAAACCTCGGGATGCTCGTGCTCACGCTCTACGGCGCGCTGGTCGTGTTCTGCCTCGTGGTGCTGGTGCCCGTCGCGCTCTGGGCGCGCATCCCCCTGCGCAAGTTCCTCCGCGCCGTGAAGGAGCCGGCGCTCATCGCCTTCTCGACGACCTCCTCCGACGCCGCACTGCCCACCGCCCTCAAGCGCATGACCGAGTTCGGCGTGCCCAAGCGCATCGTCTCCTTCGTGCTGCCCACGGGCTACTCCTTCAACCTCGACGGCAGCACGCTCTACCTCGCCATCGCGTCCGTCTTCGTCGCGCAGGCGGCGGGCGTGGACATGACCCTCGGCCAGCAGCTCCTGATGATGCTCACGCTCATGCTCACCACCAAGGGCATCGCCGCCGTGCCGCGCGCGTCGCTGGTCATCCTGTCCGGCACGCTCGCCAGCTTCGGCCTGCCGCTGGAAGGCGTCGCCATCATCCTGGGCGTGGACGAGCTGATGGATATGGCGCGCACCACCGTAAACCTCGTCGGCAACTGCCTCGCCTCCGCCGTCATGGCGCGCTGGGAAGGCGAGCTGAAGACGGACGACCAGACGGTGACGCCCTCGCCTTGAGGGAGGGCGTCTGAGGATCAGGGGCCAGAACGACCGCCAGGTCAGCCTGATGCTCTACTCTCCGAGCAGGTGGCTAGGCGTGTGCGATGCTGAACTTGTTGCTGGCCAAGGCCAAACAAGCTTGCCGCGGGAACGGAAGAGCGCATAGTAGTTCTCCGCTGGCAAGTAGTGCATCAGGTTTGCGTAACGCAAGTGTCCGGTGCCGTTTGACGCTGTAATGCGTTGTAGTTGGGCGAGTGGCGCAGTGGTTAGCGCAGATGCTTTACACGCATTTGGTCGGGGGTTCGAATCCCTCCTTGCCCACCACTTCTTTGCGGGAGCCCCACCCCGACCCGTAGCCGGGCAGCTCTGGCCCCAGATTTCCTCCTGCATTACTGTTCTCCTTATGAATTCCCTCTTCTCGCCGCCGCGTCCATGCTTTGTCCCGAACGCCCCGAGCCATGACATGAAAATCACCAACGTCGAAGCCATCTACGTCTCGCAGAAAGTCGTCCGCGCGCAGTGCGACAGCGGGCAGGATGCGCTCATCATTAAAGTCTCCACCGACGCCGGCATCACCGGCATCGGCGAGGTGGACTCCGCGCCGCTCGCGGCCAAGGCCGTCATCGAAGGGCCGTTCAGCCACACCATCAGCACTGGCCTGAAGCACCTGCTCATCGGTCAGGATCCGTTCGAGACCGAGCGACTGTGGCACACGATGTATCAGCGCACGATTTACTCGGGCCGGCGCGGCATCGGCCTGCACGCGATGAGCGGCATTGACCTCGCGCTGTGGGACATCAAGGGCAAGGTGCTCGGCCTGCCCGTCTGGAAACTTCTCGGCGGCGGCTTCCAGAAACAAATCC
>Ga0208960_1000149_pt1 | contig 37912 bp, 34 predicted proteins | sample GreLakmeON33MSRF_FD_187703 | JGI IMG/M metagenome (GOLD analysis project Ga0208960, IMG submission 187703) | Freshwater lentic microbial communities from great Laurentian Lakes, MI, USA - Great Lakes metaG ON33MSRF (SPAdes) | ecosystem: Environmental > Aquatic > Freshwater > Lake | place: Great... | reverse complement strand
AAATTTGGATTTGGGTTTACTAGCGAACTTTCACCGCATCCTAAATATTTGTTAAAGATTTCAGAAGAAAGAAAGAATCACTTAATCGAACCAATGTATTTGCGAAACCCAGATGCAGTCCCAACGATTGATCGCAAATGATTACTTATCGCGACATGGTGATTTTTGATTTAGGTGCAGTCCAAGCGATGGAGCGCGCGGTTTATCCCGATGATGCTTGGTCGTTAGCGCAATTTAAAGAGGAGTTGGCTGGAACCCCGCGGAGTCGTTTCTATATCGTTGCATGCGAAGAGCAAGAGATTGTTGGCTATGCGGGTATCGCAATTACCCAAGATGTTGCCGATATTCATACGTTAACTGTCGAACCCAAATATCGTCGGCGTGGCATTGGAAACGAGCTACTTCGCAAAATAGAAGATTGGGCAATAGATCGCGGCGCGCTATCTCTGATGCTGGAGATGCGGGTAGGTAATAGCCAAGCGCAACCTCTTTATGAAGCTTCTGGATATCAAGCAATTTCAGAACGTAAGCATTATTACGGCACCGGAGTTCATGCCATCATCATGAAGAAAGTGGTGTCAGGTGAAAAGTGAGCCGCTGATATTAGGAATTGAAACTTCATGCGATGAGACCGCTGTCGGAATTGTGCGCGGCCGAACGCTATTAGCAAATGTGATTTCATCAAGTGTTGAAGAGCATGCCCGATTTGGCGGCGTAGTTCCCGAAGTTGCATCGCGCGCACACTTAGAAGCAATGCAACCCGCAATTGCACAAGCCTTGAAAGATAGTGGAATCTCGCTCTCCGATCTCGATGGTATTGCGGTAACGGCAGGTCCAGGTTTGATTGGCGCGCTCCTTGTTGGCGTATCAGCAGCTTCCGCACTTGCACTTGCATTAGATAAACCGCTATTTGGTGTGAATCATTTAGCGTCACATGTTGCAGTCGATGTACTTACCCATACCAAACCATTAGAGCCAACTATTGCGTTATTAGTTAGCGGTGGCCATTCATCGTTATTAAAAGTTTCCGATATTACTGGCGATATAACTGCACTTGGTCAAACTATGGATGATGCAGCCGGTGAAGCATTTGATAAAATCGCGCGGGTACTTGGTTTAGGTTTTCCCGGCGGTCCATTAATAGATCGCGATGCAAAAGCTGGCGATCGAAATGCAATTGCATTCCCACGCGGTTTGACGCAAGCGCCCGAAATGTTGAGCCGCCCATTTGATTTTTCTTTCTCTGGTTTAAAAACTGCCGTGGCTAGATATATTGCAGCTACGCCAACTGCAAAGCGGGCTGATATCTCAGCTTCATTTCAAGAAGCGGTGGTCGACGTTTTAACGATGAAAGCGATTCGGGCATGCAAAGAGACCGGGATCGAATCTCTGGTAATTGCGGGCGGGGTAGCGGCCAATTCCAGGCTCCGTGAGTTAGCTGGCGAACGGTGCGCTACAAACGGGATCGAACTTAGGACCCCGCCGCCGGCTCTCTGTACCGATAACGGCGCCATGGTGGCCGCTTTAGGCTCGTTAGCGATGAGTTCTGGGCGTAAACCTTCGGAGATCGGGGTCGCCGCAGAGTCCTCGGTTCCAGTAAGCCGTGCGATCTGGGCGTAAATCCTCAAATTGACCCAACGGAATAAGCATCATAGATTTGGCGTTAGCACTCTCAGGTCCACACTGCTAAAGGGCAGGAATTCGGGCCGAGCATAAATTTCTCTAGGCAAACCTAGAAAAGAGATAAAAGGAGTACATCGATGGCCATTGCCATTAAGCCACTTGAAGATCGTATCGTTGTAAAAACTAACGATGCTGAACAAAAAACCGCTTCTGGTTTGGTAATTCCAGATACTGCACAAGAGAAGCCACAAGAAGGCACCGTTGTTGCAGTAGGACCAGGTCGTTTTGATGACGGCGTGCGCGTACCAATGGATATCAAAGTCGGCGATGTTGTTCTATACAGCAAATACGGCGGAACTGAAATTAAACATAGCGGCGAGGAATATTTAGTTCTCTCAGCTCGCGACATTCTCGCAGTAATTGAGAAGTAGAAATGGGTAAGAGTTTACATTTCGACGAAGAAGCTCGTCGTGGCATGGAACGCGGTGTCAACATTCTTGCGGACACTGTAAAAGTAACGCTCGGACCTAAGGGTCGTAACGTGGTAATCGGCCGCTCTTTTGGTGCGCCATTGATTACTAATGACGGCGTAACTATTGCAAAAGAAATTGAACTTTCAGATCCAGCTGAAAACATGGGAGCTCAACTTGTTAAGCAAGTTGCAGAGAAAACCAATGACGTAGCTGGCGATGGCACGACAACTGCAACTGTATTGGCACAAGCAATGGTTAAGGAAGGTCTTCGTAACCTTGCTGCCGGGGCTCAACCAATGGGCATCAAAATGGGTATCGAAAAAGCAGTAGTAGCAATCGTTGAAAAATTGCACGCTAATGCAACCAAGATCTCAGATAAAGATCAGATTGCAAACGTTGCCACAATTTCGGCACAAGATCGCGCAATCGGTGAATTAATTGCTGAGGCGATGGATAAAGTTGGGAAAGACGGCGTAATTACCGTTGAAGAATCCCCAACTACCGGTCTTGAATTGGAATTCACTGAAGGTATGCAATTTGATAAAGGTTATATTTCACAATATTTCGTAACCGATGCCGATCGCATGGAAACTGTTTTGGAAGATGCTTTTGTACTTATCTCCGGCGGCAAAATTTCAGCACTTGCTGAACTATTGCCTATCTTGGAGAAAGTTGCCCAAACCAGCAAGCCAATGTTGATCATTGCGGAAGATGTAGAAGGCGAAGCGCTTTCGACTCTCGTAGTTAACCGGATGCGTGGCGTATTTACTTCTGCTGCAGTTAAGGCCCCAGGTTTTGGAGATCGCCGTAAAGCGATGCTGCAAGATATGGCAATCCTTACCGGTGCAACGGTTATAACTCCAGAAATCGGTTTGAAGTTAGATCAAGCAGATCTAACGATGCTCGGTAAAGCTCGTCGAATCGTTATTACAAAAGACACCACAACAATCGTTGATGGTGGCGGCGACAAGGCAGCTGTAGCTGGTCGAGTTAGCGAAATCCGTAAGGAGATCGAAACCACTGATTCCGATTGGGATCGCGAAAAACTACAAGAGCGCGTTGCAAAACTTGCTGGCGGAGTTTGCGTAATCAAAGTTGGCGCACATACTGAAGTCGAATTGAAAGAGAGGAAGCACCGTTTAGAAGATGCAATCTCTGCAACTCGCGCAGCAGTAGAAGAGGGAATTGTGGTTGGCGGCGGCGCAGCACTCGTGCACGCATCATCCGCTCTCGATAAGGACCTCGGCCTCGATGGCGACCAAGCAGTTGGCGTTCGATTAGTTCGCAAAGCTTGCGAAGAACCACTTCGCTGGATCGCGGAAAATGCTGGCCACGAAGGCTACGTTGTTGTATCAAAAGTTCGCGCTATGAAACCAAACGAAGGTTTCAATGCTGCAACTGATGTTTACGGCGATCTAGTTAAAGATGGCGTAATTGATCCAGTAAAGGTAACTCGTTCTGCGCTTGCAAACGCAGCATCGATTGCCGCAATGTTCATTACAACTGAAGCACTTGTCTTCGAAACTCCAGAAAATAAGAAAGCTGAAGCAGCTGGAAATGGTCATAGCCATGGTCCGGGCGGACATTCACATTAATTAAAATATAAAAAAACCCGGGTGGCTATCTAAGCCACCCGGGTTTTTTATTTACACTTATTATGAAGCCGTAAAAATCTTTCGATTTTGCGATCGTTCAATAATTTCAAGTCGCTCATCTTCGCTTAAGCCGCCCCAGATTCCATATGGTTCTTGAACTGCAAGAGCTTGGGCTCGACATGCAGCAATTACTGGACATGAAGCACAGACTGTTTTTGCGGCATTCTCGCGGGCCTTACGACGCGGACCACGTTCACCATCTGGATGAAAAAACATCTCGGAAGGAAGGGAGCGGCAGGCGCCTTGATATTGCCATTCCCATGAATCAGCTACGGGCTTGGGTAATCGCGATAATTCAGGCATCCCCATAAGATACAACCGCGCCATAGGTTGTTCAAGTCTTTAACCTACTTTTGGTGCGTTTCAAGTGGTGACTTTGCTCTCAAAGCGGCAACATTGAGGCATGAGCGCTGCCGGGTCTGAGTTATTTACGGTAGCTGCGGTGGCTCGTCGAATCGGGGTAGCGCCAGCCACCTTGCGTACCTGGGATCGGCGTTATGGATTGGGCCCAAGTCGGCATGTCTCGGGCAGCCATCGCCGTTACTCAGATTTAGATGTGGCTCGTTTAACTTTAATGCGAAAGCTAATTACTTCGGGAGTTACCCCGGCCGATGCGGCATCAAAAGCGTTGGCGCTAAAAGAAAAAGGTGGGGTACCGAAACAGATCAAGCGAAAAATCACTAAGGGTATCGATTCGCCAGAACTATTGATTGCGACTTTAATCCGGGCTGCAAATACTCTAGACCACAAATTAGTTGAAGAGATCATTACATCTCAGATTAAAAAAGTTGGCGTAATTACTTGTTGGCGCGATTTAATTACCCCAGTATTAATCGAAATTGGAATAAATTGGGAAAAAGGAAAGGGCGATATCGAAGTTGAGCATATGCTTACCGAAGTTTTAAAACGAAGCCTTCGCATCAATAAAGTTGTGCTAACAAAACCCATAAATTCACGCCCAGTTTTACTAGCTTGTCCGGGCGAAGAGTTACATACACTTGCATTGCATGCACTCGCAGCCGCACTAGCGGAGCGGAATATCGAGGTATATTTCCTAGGTGCGCGAACTCCAATTTCAGCGCTATCTGCCGTGGTGAAACGTTCTGCGCCGCCTGCAGTTTTTTTATGGGCCACCATGGCATCAAACGGTGACCATAAAATTGTTTCTGAGCTACCAAAGATTCGACCAACGCCAAGGATTTTGCTCGGTGGCCCAGGCTGGAAAATTGAGAAATGCAAAGCTGCGACCTTCGTTACCGATTTAGATCATGCTTGTAGTGAAATTACGCAGGCGATCGGCGCTTAAAACCACCGATAGACTCACCCAATGAGCGAGGTCAATGAGAAAGTCGCCATGTTGGGACTTACCTACGACGATGTATTGCTACTGCCAGATGCCTCTGATGTTGTGCCATCGGAAGTTGAAACTAAAACTCAATTAACTCGATCTATTTGGCTCGCGGTCCCGTTGGTTTCATCAGCGATGGATACCGTTACCGAATCTGCAATGGCGCTCGCAATGGCTAAAGCTGGCGGGATTGGCATAATTCATCGCAACCTTTCAATTGCTGAACAAGTAACCCATGTGAAATTAGTTAAAGGTGCATCGTTAATTGTTGGTGCCGCAGTCGGAGTTGGCGATGATGGTTTCGCTAGAGCCGAAGCGCTGATAGATGCCGGCGTAGATGTTGTGGTCGTCGATACCGCGCATGGACATCACCGCGCCGTGCTCGATGCCATCTCAAGAATTAAAGATAAATATTCAAACCAAGAAGTTATTGGTGGCAATGTTGCTACTCGAGCTGGCGCCCAAGCTTTAATAAATGCTGGCGCTGATGCAGTAAAAGTTGGTGTTGGTCCTGGCTCTATTTGCACAACACGTGTTGTTGCAGGCGTTGGCGTGCCACAAATAACTGCAATCATGGAAGCTGCAAAAGCTTGCAAGAAAGCCGATATCCCATTAATCGCAGATGGTGGATTGCAATACTCGGGCGATATCGCAAAAGCCATTGTTTCTGGTGCAGATTCAGTAATGCTTGGTTCCTTACTTGCTGGTTGCGATGAATCACCTGGCGAATTAGTAGAAATTGATGGTCGTAAGTACAAGGCATATCGCGGGATGGGGTCACTTGGCGCAATGCAATCTCGCGGCGAAAAGAAGTCGTATTCAAAAGATCGTTACATGCAAGACGATGTGCTCTCTGAAGATAAATTGGTACCGGAAGGCATTGAAGGCAAAGTTGCTTATCGCGGCTCAGTAGCTGAAGTTGTGCACCAATTAGTCGGGGGCTTACGTTCTGGAATGGGATACGCCGGCGCACCAAATATTGAGGCGTTGCAGAAAAACGGTCGATTGATCCAGATAACTGCAGCCGGGTTACAAGAGAGCCACCCGCATGATGTTTTAGATGTTGCCGATGCGCCGAACTACTATAAGAACGCAAAGAATTAAAGGGGAGTTAACTTAACTATGGCTGACATTGAATTTGCCCCAGGAAAGCGTGCCAGAACTGCCTATTCATTTGATGACCTTTCGATTGTGCCATCGCGTCGAACTCGTGAACCTGATGAAGTTTCAATTTCGTGGCAGATTGATGCTTACAAATTAGCGCTACCAATGTTGGCCGCCCCGATGGATTCGGTAGTTTCACCCGAGACTGCGATTGCAATCGGTAAATTAGGTGGTGTCGGTGTTCTTAATTTAGAAGGACTCTGGACTCGCTACGAAAATCCAATTATTCCGCTTGGCGAAATATCTTCTTTGCCAAATGATCAAGCCACTCGAAGAATGCAAGAAATTTATCAAGCACCTATCCGTCCGGAGTTAATTAAAGCTCGAATCGCGGAAATTCGGGCAGCTGGCGTAACAGTTGCAGCCGCGCTTTCACCGGCACGCACTGCGGAATTTTATAAAGCTGTGGTCGATGCTGGCGTGGATGTATTTGTAATTCGTGGCACCACGGTTAGCGCCGAACATGTCTCCGCGAAAACTGAACCGTTAAATTTGAAGAAATTTATTTACGAGCTTGATGTGCCAGTAATTGTTGGTGGCTGCGCAACTGCTTCGGGTGCGATGCATTTAATGCGTGCTGGTGCTGCTGGCGTATTAGTTGGGTTTGGTGGCGGAGCTGCCCACACAACTCGCCAAGTATTAGGTATTTCGGTGCCAATGGCTTCGGCGGTTGCCGAAGTTGCCAGTGCACGTCGCGAATATTTGGATGAATCCGGCGGACGTTATGTGCATGTAATTGCAGATGGTTCCGTAGGCAAGAGTGGTGATATCGCAAAAGCAATTGCATGTGGCGCCGATGCCGTAATGATGGGATCACCCCTTGCCAAAGCGGAAGAAGCACCTGGTCGCGGTTGGCATTGGGGTTCAGAAGCAACTCATAATGAACTGCCAAGAGGCACTCGAGTTCATGTCGGCACCGAAGGAAAGCTTGCTGAAATTCTGCTTGGACCTTCGCATAGCGCTGATGGCTCTATGAATTTATTTGGAGCGTTACGTCGCAGTATGGCCACATGTGGCTACTCCGATATCAAGGAATTCCAGCGGGTAGAAGTCGTTTTAAATCGTGGCTGAACGAGAACTCGTATTAGTTATTGATTTTGGCGCGCAATACGCGCAATTAATTGCGCGCAGAGTTCGACAAGCAAATGTTTATAGTGAAATTATTCCTTCTAATACTGCAGTTGCAGAGATAGTTTCTCGAAAACCCAAAGCAATAATTCTTTCTGGTGGCCCTTCATCTGTATATGCAGCCGGTGCGCCGAAGCTTGATAAATCGCTATTTGAAGCTGGAATCCCAATTTTTGGAATCTGTTACGGGTTTCAAGCAATGGCAGAAGCTCTCGGTGGTGTTGTAGATAAGACTGGCAATTCGGAATATGGCCGCACAAATTTTAATGCGAAAAATGGCTCTAAAATTCTTGCGGGGCTATCTAATTCATTTAACGTTTGGATGAGCCACGGGGATAGCGTTGTGGCCGCCCCTGCCGGATTTAGTAGCGTTGGTGCTACCGAAAAAACTCCAATCGCTGCATTTGAAAATACAACCGGATTGTTATCGGGCGTGCAATTTCACCCAGAAGTTTTACACTCTGAAAATGGCCAAGCAATATTACAAAATTGGTTGCTAAATATTGTTGGGTGTAAACCATCGTGGACTTCGGAAAATATCGCTGAAATTGAAGTTGCAAAAGTAAAAGCTTTGGTTGGGGAGAAACACGCTATCTGTGGCTTATCTGGTGGCGTGGATTCAGCCGTTGCGGCCGCAATCGTTCAGAAAGCAATTGGCTCCCAATTAACCTGCGTTTTTGTTGATCACGGCCTACTTCGTAAAGGTGAAGCTGAGCAAGTTGAGAAAGATTTTGTCGCAGCGACTGGTGTTAACTTAAAAGTAGTTGATGCAAAAGCACAATTCATGTCAGCCCTAAAAGGGGTTACAGATCCAGAAACAAAACGAAAAATTATCGGCCGCGAATTTATTAGAGTTTTTGAAAGTGCTGCTCGAGAAATTTCAGAGTCTGAAACCATTGATTTCTTAGTCCAAGGAACGCTTTATCCGGATGTAGTTGAATCTGGCGGTGGCACCGGAACCGCAAATATTAAGTCACATCACAACGTTGGCGGACTCCCAGATGATTTGCAATTTACGTTAATCGAACCGCTACGCGCGCTCTTTAAGGATGAAGTACGAGAAGTTGGTTTAGAACTAGGCGTGCCGGAAGCGATTGTTTGGCGCCAACCTTTCCCAGGTCCTGGTTTAGGAATTCGAATCATTGGGGAAGTTACTGAGAATTCACTAGGAATATTGCGCGATGCGGATTTCATCGTGCGCGAGGAATTACACTTAGCGGGTCTAGATCGCGAGATTTGGCAATGTCCCGTTGTATTGCTTGCAGAGGTTCGAAGCGTCGGTGTCCAAGGAGATGGCAGAACTTATGGTCACCCAATCGTGCTTCGTCCAGTTTCAAGCGAAGATGCAATGACCGCAGATTGGTCACGACTTCCATACGAAGTTTTGGCAAAGATCTCAACCAGAATTACAAATGAAGTTAAAGATGTTAACCGAGTGGTGCTAGATATAACTAGCAAACCACCTGGCACGATTGAGTGGGAGTGAGAATGAAACGAGTAGTTACAGCAACTGTAATTGCTGCATTTCTTTTAGCGCCGCTGCCTTCGTTTGCCGGAAGTAAAGTAGAGAAAATTTCGGAAACTGAACTCAAATGCAAAAGCACAAAAGCGGTAGCCCATGCCGCACCAAAAGTTTTGCCACCTAAAATGTTGTTAAAAAAACCGGTTAAATCAATTACTTTTGTCACAAATTGTGGAAATATCGTGGTGGAACCGCTAAATAATTTAGCGCCGCTCACAGTTACCGCAATCACTGCGCTAGCAAAAGGTCAATTTTATAATCAAACTCTCTGTCATCGTATGATGAACAGTGGCGCTTATTTCTTACAATGCGGCGACCCAACCGCATCTGGTTTTGGCGGCCCAGCTTGGCAACCATATGCTGATGAAAATCTCCCAGTTGATGGTCCAGCAAATTACCCAGCCGGCACTGTTGCTATGGCAAATTCTGGACCAAATACAAATGGCAGCCAATTTTTTCTGGTTTATCAAGATACCCAATTCGATCCAAATTATACGATCTGGGGAAAAATTACTGCTGGTTTAAATATCGTAAAAGCGATTGGTGCTGCAGGCGTTAAAGGTGGCGGATCAGTCGGTACACCTGGTACGAAGATTGCAATTGAAAGAGTAATTGTTAATTAATTAGTATTAACAATCTTAAATACTTCAGCAACTATGCCTTCAGCTAAACCATTTGCTTGTGCGTTTCGTTCTCCCCAAGACCTAACCATATTTTCTAGCTCTGCATTGTGTGAAGTCTGGCTTACATGCGCTTTAAGCGCTGCGATTTTCTTAGGAAAAGTTTCGGTAATATCAATAAAGTAATCTGGATTTGGTGATGCCATCACCCATACTTCTTTCACACGCCAAGGTTCGAAACCTTCTGCTTTAAGTTCTGGAAATGCAAATGGATTTCTCGCATCTGGATAAACCGCTTGGATAGCCGCTTCGCCTGCAGCAAGATGATCGGGATGAGATGCACCAATTCGCTCCCAATTTCGTTCTGGTGATTGGATCACCATTCGGTCTGGCTTTGTAATTCGAATTGCTTTAACAATATCGCGCCGCAATTGAATCGTTGGCTCTAGCCAGCCATCGCGATAATTTAAGAAAGTTATATCGGTAACCCCAAGTGCGGCACCGGCGTTACGTTGTTCTTGCTGTCTAACGCGCGGCATTTCTTCCACTGGCACATCAGATTCTTCGCCACCTTGGTCGCCATTAGTGCAGATGCAATATGCAACTTCGATTCCAGCTTCGATCCATTTTGCAATGGTGCCACCAGCACCGAAATCGCAATCATCGGGATGAGCGGTAACAATAAGAATCTTCTTGATTTCATTATCTGGCAGCGGAGTTGCAATGGTCATTTGCGAATCCTCTCAGAGGAACGGAGCGGAGTCATATCAGCGCCCGCCGATAGACTCCCGCTCGTGCCAAGTTCTGAGCAATTACTTGAAGGGCTAAACCTGCCGCAGCAAGCAGCGGTGAAACATCAAGGCGGTCCGTTATTGGTGATTGCCGGCGCTGGCTCTGGCAAAACTCGAGTATTAACTAGGCGAATCGCTTATTTGATGGCAGCGCGCAACGTAGCGCCATTCGAAATTCTTGCAATCACATTTACAAATAAAGCTGCCGGCGAGATGAAAGAACGAGTAGCCGAACTGATAGGTGATCGAGCTCGCGCAATGTGGGTCTCCACCTTTCACTCTGCCTGCGTGCGAATTCTGCGCCAAGAAGCTACTCGAATTGGATTCACTAATTCATTTACCATTTATGACCAATCCGATAGTTTGCGGTTAATAACTTTAGTTTTACGGGATATGAACTTAGATCCAAAGCGGTACGCACCACGTGCAGCACAAGCGATAATTTCTAATGCAAAAAATGAATTAATCGGACCGGCTGATTTTGCTAATCAGAGCAATAATGCATTCGAACAAGTTATCGGCGAGGTCTATGCGGTTTACCAACGTCGATTGACTGACGCTAACTCCATGGATTTTGATGATTTGATAGCGCGTACCGTAGATGTGCTCCGCCGGTTTCCAGATGCAAAACTCCGATATCGAAATCGATTTAAACATGTCCTAATTGATGAATACCAAGACACTAACCACGCGCAATATGCACTGATCCGAGAATTAGTGGGTGACGAACTAGAGGGGATTGCACCAGCCGAACTCTGCGTAGTGGGTGATGCGGATCAATCAATCTATGGTTTTCGCGGCGCTACAATTCGAAACATTTTGCAATTCGAAGCAGATTACCCAAATGCAACCACAATTTTGTTAGAGCAAAATTATCGGTCGACGCAAAATATTCTCACTGCGGCCAATGCGGTAATTTCTAAGAACGAATCTCGGAAAGAGAAAAATCTTTGGTCCGAAGCAGGAACCGGCGCGTTCCTTACTGGTTACATTGCCGAAGATGAGCATGACGAAGCTGGCTTTATCCGCGATGAGATTTTTAGATTACAACGTGAAGGAATTTCAAACCCAGGCGACACTGCAATTTTTTATCGGACAAACGCCCAATCTCGAGTCTTTGAAGAAGTCTTTATGCGAGCCACCATTCCATACAAAGTTGTTGGTGGAGTGCGATTTTATGAACGGAAAGAAGTTAAGGATTTGTTGGGATATTTGAAAGTTCTGCAAAACCCAAGCGATGAAGTTTCACTTCGCAGAATCATCAATACACCAAAACGCGGAATTGGCGATCGGGCTCTTGATGGCGCGGATGAAATCATGAAGCGCGAAGGGATACCTTTTTGGAACGCGCTAATCCGCATCGCGGAAGCGGACCTGCCGGCACGAGCCACTTTCGCGATAAATTCGTTCGTATCGCTAATCACCGCGCTTCAAGTTTTAGTTGAAGTTAATACAAAGCCTTCGGTAATTGCCGCAGCAGTTTTAGAACAATCTGGAATGTTAGAAGAGTTAAAAAATAGCGGTGACCCACAAGATGAAGGAAGAGTTGAAAACTTAGAAGAATTAGTAGCTGTGGCAGAAGAATATGAAGAGAGTGAAGTCGATGAAGGTGAAGTAATTTCACTCGCTGGATTTCTCGAAGATGTCGCGTTGGTTGCCGACTCTGATCAAATACCCGATGGCGCTGAACATGGTGGCGTTGTAACCCTGATGACGCTTCACACCGCTAAAGGTTTGGAATTTCCCACAGTTTTTCTTACCGGGATGGAAGAAGGAATTTTTCCGCACTCAAGATCGCTCGGCGATCAGAAAGAATTAGAAGAAGAACGTCGACTTGCATACGTTGGCTTAACTAGAGCTCGCCAACATTTATATTTGTCGCGGGCTGAGTATAGATCTGCCTGGGGAGCGCCGAATTACAACCCAGCATCACGCTTTCTTGATGAAATTCCAGAAGCGATAATTAAATGGAATCAAACTCCCGAAAAGACTTTCACAACTACTAGAACTAAGAAATTCTTATCAACTCCGCCGCCTCGCCCAACCGGTAAGAAATCTGTTGTGATGGATTTAAATCCGGGCGATCGAGTCACTCATGACACATTCGGTTTAGGGACTGTGATAACCATCTCAGGCGAGGGCGATAAAGCCGAAGCCACGATTGATTTTGGTGGTTATGGCGAAAAACGGTTATTGCTCCGTTATGCGCCAGTAGGTAAGTTATGAGCGTGTCCGACGCCGCTAAGAATTCACCAATCCGAGTTGTTGTCGCCAAACCAGGTTTAGATGGTCATGATCGTGGTGCCAAAGTTGTGGCGCGCGCTTTGCGAGATGCTGGTTGTGAAGTTATTTACACCGGTTTACATCAAACCCCAGAACAAATTGTTAGCACTGCGGTTCAAGAAGATGCCGATGCAATTGGACTTTCAATTCTCTCTGGTGCACACATGTCGTTATTTGCACGGATCATTGATTTGTTGAAGAATGAGAAAGCAGAAGATATTATTTTATTTGGTGGCGGAATTATTCCTGATGCCGATATAAAGTCTTTGAAAGCGATGGGCGTTGCTGAAATATTTACCCCAGGAGCACCAACCGAAGAAATCGTAAAATGGTTAAAAGGAGTTGTGCATGGATCTATTTGAGTATCAGGCACGAGATTTATTCGAAGCGCATGGCGTGCCAGTTCTCAAAGGAGCAGTAGCCACAACTCCGGAAGCAGCATTTACAGCAGCCGAGTCAATGGGTGGTCGTGTTGTTGTAAAAGCGCAAGTAAAAGTTGGTGGTCGTGGTAAAGCCGGTGGTGTCAAGCTTGCTGAGAACGCCGAAGCTGCGCGCGAAAAAGCAAAAGCAATCCTTGGTATGGATATCAAAGGCCATACCGTCCATAAAGTGATGATTGCGCAAGCTGCGCCAATTGAAAGTGAGTACTACTTAGCAATTCTGCTAGACCGAACAAACCGATCGTTTTTAGTAATGGCATCGGTCTCTGGTGGCATGGAAATTGAAGAAGTAGCCCATAAGACGCCAGAGAAATTAGCAAAAGTTAATATCAATCCAAACATCGGAATATCCCAAGAACTTGCGCTAGAAATTGTGCGCAAAGGTGGTTTTGGTCCAGATGTTGATCGGGCCGTTGCTGATGTTTTAGTTACGCTCTGGAAAACTTTTGTAGCTGAAGACGCAACTCTGGTTGAAGTTAACCCGCTAGTTAAAACATCAGATGGAAAAATCATTGCCCTCGATGGAAAAGTTACTTTGGATGACAGCGCTATTTTCCGTCATGCCGATCATGAAGCGCTAGTTGATCACGATGCTACCGATCCGTTAGAAGCGCTCGCTAAAGCTAAAGACTTGAACTATGTAAAACTCGATGGCGAAGTTGGCATCATCGGAAATGGTGCTGGATTAGTAATGAGCACCCTCGATGTAGTCGCTTATGCTGGCGAGAAATTTGGTGGCGTAAAACCTGCGAACTTCTTAGATATCGGCGGCGGCGCTTCTGCCCAAGTTATGGCTGATGGACTTTCCATAATTCTTGGCGACCCTGCTGTTAAAAGCGTTTTCGTAAATGTATTTGGTGGCATCACTGCTTGCGATGCAGTCGCTAATGGAATTGTGCAAGCGCTAGAAATGCTCGGTGCAAAAGCGACAAAACCAATTGTGGTTCGGTTAGATGGTAACAACGTTATTGAAGGCCGCAGAATTTTGAACGCAGCAGCACACCCATTAGTTGAACAACTCGACACCATGGATGGCGCTGCAAGTCGCGCTGCAGAATTGGCGGCAAAATAATGGCTATCTTCTTAAATAAAGAGAGCAAAGTTATTGTGCAAGGCATGACTGGTTCTGAAGGAAGTAAACACACTAAGCGAATGTTGGCCGCTGGTACAAAAATTATTGGCGGAGTAACACCAGGCAAAGGTGGCCAAGCCGTGGATATTGATGGCACGATGTTGCCAGTTTTTAACTCAGTTTCGGAAGCAGTCGCTGCAACTGGTGCAAATGCTTCGGTAGTTTTCGTACCGCCAAAGTTTGCAAAAGCTGCAGTAATTGATGCAGTTGATGCAAAACTTCCGTTGGTTGTTGTGATCACCGAGGGAATTCCAGTACACGACACCGCTGCATTTTTCGCTTATGCCCAAAGTAAAGGTACAACTCGCTTAATCGGCCCAAACTGTCCGGGCCTAATTAGCCCAGGACTATCAAATGTTGGAATTATTCCAGCCGACATTACTGGCCCAGGAAAAATTGGTTTAGTTTCTAAATCCGGAACCCTTACATACCAAATGATGTACGAACTTAGAGATTTCGGATTTACCACCGCAGTTGGAATTGGTGGCGACCCAATTATTGGCACAACTCATATCGACTGCTTACGCGCATTCCAAGATGATCCAGAAACCGAAGCCATCGTGATGATTGGTGAAATCGGTGGCGATGCGGAAGAACGAGCTGCTGCATTCATCAAAGAATATGTAACTAAACCAGTCGTTGGGTATGTCGCTGGATTTACCGCCCCAGAAGGAAAGACAATGGGCCATGCGGGAGCGATTGTCTCCGGATCATCAGGTACTGCAGCCGGAAAGAAAGATGCGTTGGAAGCCGCTGGTGTAAAAGTTGGCAAGACACCAAGTGAAACTGCAGCGATCATGCGTGCTATTTTGAAGGGCTAATGTGAAACGAGTTCTGTGGGTTTGCTTCCAGCAATCTCTGCGGAGCGCAACACTTTTCGGATTACCACTCGCATTCTTAGCTTTAATCGGTTGGGCTACTGCGGGAAGTGCAACTGGTCAAACTAGCGATCCGATTAAAGCAGCGCTCTGGCTCTGGTTAGCCGCTCATCACATTCCATTTAATGTAACTTCGCAAAGTGGTGCTGGAACTGGATTACTAAGTTATCTTCCAATGGGTGCGATGCTATTTCCGTTTCTAGCAATCCGAGTTGGTTTTCGTCGTAGCATTGAAAAAATTCAACCAACTCAGAACCACGTTCTGCGTCAAGTTATTTTTGGCTTTGCGTTTGCTTACGCAGTAATTGCAACAATCACTGCAGCAATTACAAGTAGCAGCACCATCAGAATTCATTGGTATTTAGCGTTTCCAATAGTTTTTACTTTATCTTGGCTTATTTCTTTTTTTATGACGGAACTCGAGCCTGGGAAGATAACAAGTTTTTTCTGGAAAAAAACTATGCGAACTTCGCTCGTTGGAATCTTTATTATTTGGGGGATTGGCGCAATTGTTCTTGGCGTGTCAATCCTGCTCCATCTATCCGTCGTAAATCAATTAACCACCGTAATTCAACCTGGAATTTTCGGTGGATTTGCTTTATTAATAATACAAATTCTCTATATCCCAAATGCCGCCTTTGCTGCAGTTGGTTATATTATCGGTGCCGGTTTTCACATCGGGAATGGTTCACTAATTCATCCGCTAATTCATCGACTCTCAGAGATTCCAGCAATTCCACTACTTGGTGCGCTACCAGTAAATGTATTTCCAATCGCAGCGCTCGGCGCGCTGCTACCGATCTTTTTTGGATTTTGGGCTAGCAAATCCGGTAGTTCGAAGTACAAAATTTCATTGATTGGTTCGGTAGCGCTGTTATCAACAATAATTTCAATCCTTGCAAGTGGTGCCCTGCTCAATCGAAACCTTTCAAACGTAGGGCTCTCGTTATGGCAGTTTCCATTAGTTATGACTGGTGAATTCGCTATCGGAGTTGGAATTACCCGCTTAATTGAAAAGCGAAAGAAAATTAATGAGTGAACATTCGATTGTCATTCTGGCTTCCGGGAGTGGCACGCTGGCCCAAGCGCTAATAGATGCGGCTGAACGAAACGAATTGGATTGCGAGATTTCCGCAATAATCTCAGATAAACAATCGCAAGTTTTAGAACGTGCTCGAAAGTACGACATTACAAACTTTTATTTACCGCTTGTAAAAGATAGATCTGATTGGGATAGAAAGTTATTAGATCTAGTAAATAAATTGAAACCAGATCTAGTTGTAAGCGCAGGCTTCATGCGAATTTTGTCACCAGAATTTGTTTCAAGATTTGATTGCATTAATTCGCACCCATCACTATTACCTGCATTCCCAGGCGCACATGCAGTCCGAGATGCGTTAGCAGCCGGGGTAACCGAAACGGGATGCACCGTGCATTGGATAGATGCCGGGATAGATACTGGACCGATTATCGGACAAATCCCAATGCCGATCTATCCAACCGATAGTGAAGAAACGCTGCACGAACGCATTAAGATTGCCGAACGAGCGCTCATTGTTGAGACCGTTTCTGCTTTGCTGGCTGATAAGCATTAAAGAATTTACAGGAGAACTAGGTGTCTACACGTAAACCAATTCGCAGAGCTCTGGTTAGCGTTTACGATAAAACTGGTTTAATTGAATTAGGTAATGCGCTTAATAAAGCTGGCGTTCTCATACTCTCAACTGGCTCTACCGCAAAGAAATTATTAGGCGCTGGAATTCCGGTTACCCCAGTGGAGGAATATACAAAATTTCCGGAGATGTTAGATGGTCGAGTAAAAACACTTCATCCAAGAATTCATGCCGGATTATTAGCAGATCAATCAAATAGCGATCATCTGGCCCAACTTGAAGCCGAAAACATTGAAGCATTTGATTTAGTGGTAATTAATTTGTATCCATTTACCCAAACCATTGAATCTGGCGCAGCTTTTGCAGAATGTATAGAACAGATCGATATCGGTGGACCATCAATGTTGCGTAGCGCAGCTAAAAATCACAATAGCGTGGCGGTAATTTCAGATCCGTCGCAATATCAAACTTTAGTTACTGCCCTTGACGCCGGTGGCTTCACGATTAAGGAACGCCGCCAGCTAGCGCTAGAAACTTATCGGCGGACTGGTGAGTATGACATTGCAATTTCAGAGTGGTTATCTCAATTTACCGATTCTGAAGGGTTGCCAGAATGGACCGGTCGCGTCTGGCATAAAGTAAACGATCTTCGCTATGGCGAAAACCCACATCAGAGTGCGGCTTTTTATCGAAGTTCAAGTCGAGCTATCGGTTTAGCTGCAACCGAACAATTACATGGCAAAGCGATGTCATTTAATAACTTCACCGATGCAGATGCAGCTTGGCGTACGGCGTGGGATCAGAGCGAACCTTGCGTTGCCATAATTAAACATGCCAATCCATGCGGAGTTGCTATCGGAGAAAACATTGCGGATGCCTACTTAAAAGCCCACGCCTGCGATTCAATCTCAGCATTTGGTGGCGTAGTTGCGGCAAACCGGGAAATTTCGGTAGAAATGGCAACTGCGCTCTCCGAAATTTTTACCGAAGTTGTAATCGCGCCTTCTTACGAGAGTGGTGCAGTAGAAATTCTTTCAAAGAAACCCTCAATTCGAATTCTAAAAGCAAGTGAATATGTGCGTCCAGAATTAGAACTCCGTCCAGTCTTAGGTGGATTATTAATTCAAAGTACCGATGCAATTGATGCTTCGGGTGATTCATTTTCGAATTGGAAGCAAGTTTCCGGTGGTGAAATTTCGGATGCAATAAGAGCAGATTTAGAATTTGCTTGGCGGGCAATTCGCTCGGTTAAGAGCAACGCAATTCTGCTTGCTAAGGCAGGCGCTTCGGTTGGAATTGGAATGGGCCAAGTTAATCGAGTCGATTCTGCTGGGTTGGCCGTAGCGCGCGCCGGGGATCGCGTAAAAAATTCGGTTGCAGCCAGCGATGCATTTTTTCCATTTGCAGATGGACTACAAATATTAATTGATGCTGGAGTAACTGCAGTCGTGCAACCAGGCGGCAGTGTTCGCGATGAAGCGGTAATTGCGGCTGCAACTAAGGCGGGAATTGCAATGTTTTTCACGGGAGTTCGACATTTTTCGCATGCCTAACTGCCCTAAGATTGCGCTATGACAACCGCAAAAATTCTTGATGGCAAAGCGGTTGCCCAATTAATTAAAAGCGAATTGCAAGTACGAATTTCAGCTGCAAAATTAACGCCTGGCTTAGGAACAGTTCTAGTTGGTGATGATGCGGGTTCGCATGCATATGTAGGCGGCAAACATAGAGATTGCGCTGAAATTGGAATCAAATCAATTCGAATCGATTTACCTGCAACTGCCTCTGAAGCTGATGTTTTAAAGGCGATTTCAGATTTCAATAACGCGAGCGAATGCACTGGATATATCGTGCAGTTACCGTTACCAAATGGCATTAATTCGCAGAAAGTTTTAGAAGCAATTGATCCCGATAAGGATGCCGATGGATTACACCCGCTAAATCTAGGTCGATTAGTTATGGGCGAAAAAACACCACCTCCATGCACACCAGCTGGAATTGTTGAACTATTAAACCGTTACCAAATTCCAATCAACGGAGCTGAAGTTGTGGTTATTGGTCGCGGCCTAACTGTTGGTCGTCCACTTGGATTACTACTTACACGCAAAAGCGAAAACGCGACTGTTACTTTGACACATACTGGAACAAAAGATTTATCCGCCCATACAAAGCGCGCTGATATTGTGATTGCGGCAATCGGCAAAGCGCATTTCTTAAAAGCAGATATGGTAAAGGCTGGTGCAGTTGTACTAGATGTTGGAATTACCCGAACTGAATCTGGTTTGCAAGGAGATGTTGATCCCGCTGTCGCAAATGTTGCTTCATATATCGCACCAATGCCAGGTGGAGTTGGTCCAATGACTCGCGCTATGTTGCTACGTAACGTTGTCGAGATGGCTTAAATTGTTTGCCAGAATCGGATATCTTGCTGCAATAGTCGGAGTTTTAGTTGGAGCAATTGCGCAAGTTAGAGTGGGAGCGCTATTAATTGCAATTGGGCTAGCGCTGGTTTCCATCCCTAAATTCAAAGGTAATTGGTCGGTTCGTCGCATTGATACTTTGATTCCGGCGGCCCTGATTGTGGCCCTAATTACAATCGCAATCGCGTTACCCCGTGGCAGATAGCGTTTTTTGCTGGTTAAGCCATGGGTAGGATTCAGGTATTGCTTCACGAAATGTGAAGGTGCAAATTGAGAGAGGTTCTAATATGGCCAGATCCGGAAAAGTCACAGTAGTCGGAGCTGGTTTTTATGGCTCTACCACGGCACTTCGCTTAGCAGAATATGATGTTTTTGAAACTGTTGTTTTGACTGACATTGTTGAAGGTAAACCAGAAGGTCTTGCCCTAGATATCAACCAATCTCGTTCAATCGAAAATTTTGAAACTAAAATTATTGGCGCAACTACAACCGCAGATGGCGGCGGATATGAAGCTACTGCAAACTCGGATGTAGTTGTAATTACTGCAGGACTTCCGCGCAAACCTGGCATGAGCCGTATGGATTTAATTGGCGTTAATGCTGGCATCGTTCGTGGCGTTGCTGAAAACGTTGCAAAACATTCTCCAAATGCAGTAATCATCGTAGTTTCAAACCCACTTGATGAAATGACTGCACTTGCTCAACTCGCGACTAACTTTCCAAAACATCGCGTAATGGGACAAGCAGGAATGTTAGATACCGCAAGATTTACCCACTTCGTAGCCGAGAAGTTACAAGTTCCGGTTTCATCTGTAAAAACTTTAACTTTAGGTTCACATGGCGAAACCATGGTGCCAGTTCCAAGTCGATGCACAGTTGATGGCAAGCCACTTTCAGATCGGCTCTCTGAAGTAGAAATTGCAGAACTTGTAGATCGCACTCGTAACGGTGGCGCAGAAGTTGTAGCACTTCTTAAAACTGGTTCTGCATATTACGCACCATCAGCGGCCGCAGCTCGAATGGCAAAAGCTGTGATTGAAGATTCTGGCGCAGTCATGCCGGTCTGCGCGTGGGTAGATGGCGAATATGGAATTAGCGGTGTTTATCTAGGTGTGGAAGCTGAAATTGGCCGGACCGGCATTAAGAAAGTTGTGGAAGGTAAGTTATCCGACTCTGAACTTGCAGCACTTAAAAGTGCAGCTGAAGCTGTCCGAGCAAAACAAGCCGACGTTAAAGATTTATAAACGGAAATTAAAGGGAGATAGCCGATGTCCAAGATCAAAGTCGAAGGAACCATTGTTGAATTAGATGGCGATGAGATGACCCGAATTATCTGGCACTTCATTAAAGACCAACTGATCCTCCCTTATTTAGATCTCAACATTGATTACTACGACTTGGGTATTGAACATCGTGATGCAACCGACGATCAAGTAACTATCGATAGCGCGCACGCGATTCAAAAATATGGCGTTGGTGTGAAGTGCGCAACCATCACTCCAGATGAAGCTCGAGTTGAAGAATTTGGCTTAAAGAAGATGTGGAAATCGCCTAACGGCACTGTGCGAAATATCTTGGGCGGCGTAATTTTCCGCGAACCAATTATTATCAAGAATGTACCAAGGTTAGTTCCACATTGGAGCAAACCAATCGTGATTGGTCGCCATGCATTTGGCGATCAGTATCGCGCAACAGATTTCTTAGTACCAAGTAAAGGAAAGTTGACCGTAACGTTCACGCCAGAAGATGGTTCCAAACCGATGGAATTCAACGTCTTTGATTTCCCAAGTTCTGGTATTGCAATGACAATGTACAACTTAGATGATTCAATTCGAGATTTTGCGCGGGCGTCATTCAATTACGGCTTATCTCGGAAATACCCAGTATTTCTCTCAACAAAGAACACAATTCTTAAAGCTTATGATGGTCGCTTTAAAGATTTATTCGAAGAAATTTTTAACTCCGAGTTTAAAGCTGAATTTGATAAGCAAGGGCTTACTTATGAACACCGTTTAATCGACGACATGGTGGCAACATCACTTCGTTGGGAAGGTGGCTACATCTGGGCATGCAAGAATTACGATGGCGATGTGCAGTCAGATACCGTTGCGCAAGGTTATGGCTCACTTGGCTTAATGACCTCAGTGCTTATGACTCCAGATGGACGCACTGTCGAAGCAGAAGCTGCTCATGGAACGGTTACCCGCCATTATCGCGATCACCAAAAAGGCAAACCAACTTCAACTAATCCAATCGCTTCTATTTTTGCCTGGACCCAAGGTCTACAACACCGTGCAAAATTGGATAAGACTCCAGCAGTTGGCGAATTTGCTAAGACTTTAGAGAGAGTTTGTATTGAAACTGTTGAGAGCGGGAAGATGACAAAAGATCTCGCGCTGTTAATAAGTAAGGATGCGCCTTGGCAGAATACCCAAGAATTCTTAGCTTCTATCGACGATAACCTTAAGAAAGCGATGAAGTAAAGCGAAACTTATTACTTATCTAACCGCTCACCATCGGCTGCGTTGAATAGGTGAACCGCTGTTGGGATTGCAGCTACAGTGATAGTTGAACCAGGTTTTGGTGGGTTTTTTGGATCCCAACGAACAATAACCTGTGCGCCTTCATCTCCGCTATTTGCAAACTTAAGTGCTGGATCAACCGGCTTTCCATAAACGTAAGCATCGGCACCGAGTTCTTCCACAACTTCGACAAGTACATCGAAACCATTTGAGGTAGTTGGGGTAAATCCTTCGGGACGGATACCAACAGTTACTGAGCTACCAGCATTTGCCGGGACGCTAAGTTCGTAATTACCAAGTTTGGCTTTGCCGCCAGATACTGGCGCGATTAACAAGTTCATTGCAGGAGATCCAATAAATCCAGCCACGAATGCATTTGCTGGGTTGTCATAAAGATTTCGTGGCGTATCAACTTGTTGCAAAAAACCATCTTTCAATACTGCGACGCGATCTCCCATAGTCATAGCTTCAACTTGGTCATGTGTTACATAAACTGTGGTGATTCCAAGACGACGTTGTAGCGCAGCAATTTGAGTACGAGTTGCAACGCGAAGTTTCGCATCAAGGTTTGAAAGCGGCTCATCCATTAAGAACACTTGTGGTTCACGGACAATCGCACGACCCATGGCAACGCGCTGGCGTTGTCCACCAGAAAGTGCTTTTGGTTTACGTTCTAAATATGGTTCTAGATCTAATAATTTTGCAGCTTCACTAACGCGACGTGCCCGTTCTTCTTTTGCAACGCCGGCAATTTTTAGCGCGAAGCCCATGTTTTCAGCAACAGTCATGTGTGGGTATAGCGCGTATGACTGGAAGACCATTGCGATGTCGCGGTCTTTTGGTGCCACGTTTGTAACATCGCGATCACCAATGAAAATTGCGCCGTTATCAATTTCTTCTAATCCGGCGAGCATGCGTAGCGATGTAGATTTTCCGCAACCAGATGGTCCGACTAAAACTAAAAACTCACCATCGTTAACAGTGAGATTTAATTTATTTACGGCTGGTGCAGTTGTTCCTGGATAGATGCGAGTTGCATCTTTAAATACGACAGATGCCATGAGGCAATCTCCTTCTCCGGGCAGGTACGTGCCCGACGGTCCGTTGGATGAAGGTCTAGCAGTGGCAAGGATGCCAATTACTAAGCCACATAGGCATTTGCCGCCGTGGCAGGCGAAGGTTATCTAGCGGCAGCGGGAAAAGAAAGCGCACCGTTACTCTTAGCGTCGTGGATAACCCTCAACCGAAACTTCAGCTTTTCGACCTTTCAGTCGGGGAGCTCTTTCTCGATATCGGAATTGTCCTTTTCTTTATCGCGCTCGGAGGCATCTTTGTTGCAGCCGAAATTGCGTTGATTTCATTGCGCGATAGCCAAGTGCGACAGTTGGCCTTGAAAGGTAAACGTGGCGCAAAAGTCGCGGAGTTAGTTAAGAACCCAAACCGGTTTTTAGCAGCAGTACAGGTCGGCGTAACTTTCTCTGGCTTTCTATCCGCAGCGCTAGGCGCAGAGCGCATCGGTAAATATGTAGAACCTGAGCTGCAAGATATTGGGGTATCTGAAAAGTACTCCGCAACGCTTTCGCTCATACTTCTAACAATCGTGATCGCATACATTTCCTTGATTTTTGGCGAGTTGGTACCTAAACGGTTAGCGCTGCATCGAACTGAATTTTTAGCGCTCGCTTTCGCCAATAGCGTTGACTTGTTGGCACGATTTTTCCGTCCGATTATTTGGCTGCTTTCGCATTCAACCGACTTTGTAGTTCGACTTTTTGGGCTAGATCCAAAAGCTAAACGCGCAGATATCTCGGAAGCAGAGCTATTGGATTTAGTTTCTGGCCATGCCGCTTTGACTGACCAAGAGCGCGATATTGTGGAAGAAGTTTTCAATGCTAGTGAAACTTTAATTCATGAAATTATGGTGCCCCGTATCGAAGTTGATTTCCTTGATGCCAGCCTTTCAATTGCGCAAGCAATTGGAATTGCGGTAGATAAATCGCATTCACGTTACCCAGTAGTCCGCGGTACTAGCGATGAAGTAATTGGGTTTATCCATGTTCGAGACTTACTTGATCCAGAACTTAGCGGAAAAGATTTAACAATTTTAGAGTGCATTAGAAATGTGATTTTCCTGCCCGGAACCAAAGGGGTATTGCCAGCGCTTACTGAGATGCGTGCAGCCCGCCAACAGATTGCTATTGTTTTAGACGAGTACGGCGGCACCGATGGCATCGTTACCTTAGAAGATTTAGTTGAGTGCTTAATTGGTGATATTCATGATGAATATGACGTTCCAGAAACTGACCCACAAAATCTAAACCGAAGTGGCGATTTTGAAGTGGATGGTTTAATAACACTCGATGACTTCAAAGACGAGACCGCTGTCGACTTGCCAGAAGGCCCGTACGAAACTCTTAGCGGCTTTGTCATGCATTTCTTAGGGCGTTTGCCCGTTGCACATGACGTAGTTCGGGTAAATGGCGCGCGAATTACTGTACTAACAATGGTAGGTAAGCGAGCTGGGAATCTATTAATTTCGCGGGAGAGCGGCCATCCTAAAGAACTCTGGAAAGATAGTGCCTATGAATAGCTCTAGAAAACGAGTTCTCTCTGGAATTCAACCAACCGCTGATTCTTTTCATTTAGGCAATTACTTAGGTGCAGTAAAACAATGGGTAGCTTTGCAAGAAACTCATGATGCTTTTTATTGCGTAGTTGATTTGCATGCACTTACTGTTGAAACCGAGCCAAAACTTTTTAGAAAACGTACTCTGCTCGCCGCAGCCCAATTAATTGCACTTGGTTTAGATCCGGAACGTTGCACTTTATTTATTCAATCTCATGTACCTGAACATAATCAACTTGCTTGGGTTTTGGAATGCCTAACTGGATTTGGGGAAGCTAGCCGGATGACCCAATTCAAAGATAAATCTCAAAAATCTGGTTCCGATAGAACCGTTGTGGGGCTCTTTACATATCCAATTTTACAAGCTGCGGACATATTGCTCTATCAGCCCCAGTATGTTCCGGTCGGCGAAGATCAACGCCAACATATTGAACTAACTCGAGATCTGAGCCAACGTTTTAATTCTCGCTACGGTGAAACTTTCGTACTGCCGGAGGCATACATAATCAAAGGATCTGCCAAAGTAAATGATCTCCAAGATCCAACTTCTAAAATGAGTAAATCATCAGATTCTGCCACAGGCATAATAGACATAATGGATGCCCCGGAAATAAATGCTAAGAAGATTAAGAGCTCAGTAACCGATGCTGAGCGCGAAATTAGATTCGATGAGAAGAATAAAGCTGGAATATCCAATTTACTAACGATTTACGCTTCATTAACTGGCAAATCTATTTCGGAGAGCGAAGCAGATTTTACTGGTAAAGGATACGGAGATTTCAAAAGCGGAGTTGCTGATGTTGTAACTGAATACTTCGCACCTGTGCGAAAACGAACTTTGGAATTATTAGAAGATGAAGCTGGCCTTTTAAAATTACTTAAAACTGGAAGCGAAAAAGCTGAAGCCGTGGCTTCCCAAACCTTAACTAAAGTTTATGACGCAATGGGAGTTGTACCACGTGGCAAATAAGCACTTCAATTCAGAATCAGATATTCCATTCTCCGATACGCCGCGAGATATTCCACATGAAACTGCGGGAACTTTTCCATATACTCGCGGCATTTATGAAACCATGTATAAAAATAAACCTTGGACGATGCGGCAATACGCGGGCTTTGGTAGCGCGGAAGAATCCAATAAGAGATATAAAGAATTGGTCGAAGCTGGCACCGGTGGTCTATCGGTTGCATTTGACCTACCAACCCAAATGGGAATGGATTCAGATGCGCCATTAGCGCTAGACGAAGTTGGCAAAGTTGGCGTCGCAATTGATTCACTTGCCGACATGCGCCGACTTTTTGATGGATTGCCGCTAGATAAAATTTCAACATCAATGACGATAAATGCACCGGCTGCAATTTTGTTATTGATGTACCAATTAGTTGCAGAAGAGCGCGGCATCTCTGGTTCGGCGCTACAAGGGACAATTCAAAATGATGTATTAAAAGAATATATTGCCCGTGGAACTTATATTTTTCCACCCAGCCCATCGCTCCGATTGATTACCGACATTTTTAGCTATTGCCAAAAAGAATTACCAAAATGGAACACAATTTCAATATCTGGTTATCACATTGGCGAAGCTGGTGCGACGCCGGTTCAAGAAATAGCTTTTACGTTGAGCGATGCAATTGCTTATGTAAAAGCAGCCGTGGCTGCTGGGTTAGATGTAGATGAATTCGCACCTCGGCTCTCGTTTTTCTTTGTATCCCGCACCACCCTGATTGAAGAAGTAGCTAAATTCCGAGCCGCTCGCCAAGTTTGGGCACGAATTATGAAAGATAAATTTGGCGCTAAGTCTGAAAAATCGATGCAACTTAGATTTCATACCCAAACTGCTGGTGTCCAACTAACCGCCCAACAACCTGAAGTAAATTTGGTTCGGGTCACTATTCAAGCTCTCGCTGCAACATTAGGCGGCACCCAATCACTTCACACTAACTCATTTGATGAAGCGCTTGCACTTCCGAGCGATAAAGCGGCGCGATTAGCGCTTCGAACCCAACAAGTTATTGCTAACGAAACCGATATTACAAAAGTTGTGGATCCATTCGCTGGTTCATATGTGGTGGAGAACTTAACGGCTGATCTTGTTAAAGAGATTGAAGCGTTAATTGAAAAAATTGAAAAAATGGGTGGCGCAGTAGCTGCGATCGAAACCGGCTTTCAAAAACGTGAAATCGAAAATAGCGCATATATAATTTCGCAAGAAATTGATAATGAAGAACGGATAATTGTTGGCGTAAATGATTTTGTCACACAAAACGATCTCGCTCCAAACCTGCATAAATTAGACCCAGAAGTAGGCAACGAACAACGTAAGCGATTGGCAGAGCATCGGACTAACCGGAAGAACGATGAATTCTTAAATTCGTTAGCGGAAATAACTCGCGTGGCTAGCGGCTCGGAAAACGTGATGCCAGCCTTGAAATCTGCGATCAAAGCGGGAGCTACTGTCGGAGAAATTTGCGATGCGCTACGAAAAGTGTGGGGCGTATACCGTTCAACCGAAGCGTTTTAACCAGATGCGAACCAAACTTGCTCGAGTATTGATTTCAGTTACGCTTCTAACTTTCTTCTTTACACCAGATAGAACTAATGCAGCTAGCACCGCTCCAACTCCAGTAAAAATTGCAATTGCGCTAGAAGTTGGTGGCTTAGGCGATAATTCCTTTAATGATGCGGTGGTGAACGCAGCCCGAGCAGTCCAGAAGAAATATAAAATTTCCGATTCGTACATCCGAGTAGTTCCTACCGATGGCACTCCGGCAGATCGCTTTTCTCGATTAAAATTCTTAGCTAAAGCTGGCTATGGATTAATAATTGCAATCGGTGCCGATTATGCGCCAGCGATAAAAAGGGCCACTATTGAATTTCCGGATGTCCAATACGCGTTAGTAAATAGCAGCGCGGTCGCTGGCATGAATGTATCGTGTTTAGTTTTTGCCGAAGCTGAGGCAGCGTTTATAGCTGGAGTTGTCGCTGCGACATCGAGCACTACTGGAAAAGTGGCGTATGTGAGCGATGCCAGCGAAAGCCAATTGCGTTTATATAAAAGTTTTAAACTCGGTGCAGCGTTTGGAAATAAGAATGTACTAACCACCTCAGTTCCGTTCACAGATTCGGCAATCAATTTAAAAAACGCAATTGCTAATGGAGTTGATTTAATTTATTCAACCCGATTAGTTGATGGCGAAGTGCTGAATTTAGTTGCTAAAGCTAATCTAAAGAAACGCAAAGTTTGGTTAATTGCACAATCCCCAGATCAATATTATGCAAAGTTGCCTACTGCTAAGAAAGAAATTTTAGTAACACTTGATAAACGAATTGATCATGCAATTACCGATGTAATAATGTTGGCACTTACTGGTGGTTCAATTCTAGGTATTGTCGATGAAATGGAATCGATTTACGGCAGGGCGTATAACTTCAGTAATTCCGGTTTGAATTTGAGTTATCTAAACCCTGTGACTGCTGCCACAAAAACTACGGTAAGTCGTGCGATCGCCCAGATCAAGAGCGGTAAAGTTTCAACTATAGGTTGAGTGTTTGCCAAGTTGTAACAATAAATGGCACCTCATCCCGATTAAAGGTTTGGCACGGGCGATAAGGTGAGCCAACAAATTAACCCCGTAATTGAAACCGTATTCGAAGCGGTTTTCGATGGGGTTCACAGGAGGAATACATTGAAGAAGTCATTAGTAACCGGATCGATTAAGGCGATTGCCGCAGTAGCTGCTTTAACACTGCTCGCAAGTTGTTCTTCATCGTCAGACAGTGCTGCAAAAGTAAAAGCTTGCTTAGCTCTTGATACTGGCGGTGTTGATGACAAATCATTCAACGCTTCAGCATGGGCTGGCGCACAAGCTGCAGAAGCAGCTGGCGCAGAAGTTAAATACCTTGCTGCAACTTCAGATGCAGATTACGCACCGAACATTAAGAAGCTCGTAGACGAGGGTTGCAACATCGTTATCGGTGTTGGTTTCTTAATTAATGGCGCAATTGTTGAAGCTGCTAAAGCTAATCCAGATACCAAGTTCGCAATCGTTGACCAAGACGGTAAAGACCATGGTCCAGCTGGAGATCAATACCCAGGTGCAGTCCTTGACAACCTACAGGGAATTGAATTCGCAACTAACCAAGCAGCATTCCAAGCTGGCTACCTCGCAGCTGGATATTCAAAGACCGGAAAAGTTGCAACATACGGCGGATTAAATATTCCACCAGTTAGCATCTTCATGGACGGCTTTGCTCGCGGCGTTGCTTACTACAACACTGTAAAAGGTAAAAAAGTTGTTGTACTCGGATGGGATGTTGCTAAGAAAGACGGAACATTCGTTGGTGGTTTCTCGGATCAAGCAAAAGCACTTCAGATCTCAAAGAACTTTGAGCAACAAGGTGCAGATGTGATTTTCCCAGTAGCTGGTGGCCTTGGTGCTGCAACAGCTAACCAATCAATGACTGGCAAGAAGTCTGTAACTATCTGGGTTGATACAGATGGTTTCGTAGCGGCTCCACAATTTGCTTCAGTCCTACTTACATCAGTTGTAAAGGGCGTCGGAACCTCAGTAACAGCAGTTATTCAATCTGTTATTGATGGCAACTTCTCCGCAACCAACTATCTAGGCACTTTAGAGAACCAAGGAACATTCTTGGCTCCGTACCATGATTTGGAATCAACAGTTGATGCCACATTGGCAGCAGAAGTTGAACAACTTGGTGCAGATATCACTGCTGGCACAGTCGCGGTTTCCTAAACGAAATCAGCTACAAACCAGTAGTAAGTAAGCAGTAAGAATTAAGCTGGGCGGGTTTTTAACTCGCCCAGCTTATTTTCGTATAGGTTAGGGATTAAGAAATGGACGAAAGGTAAAAGTGTCAGTCGAATTGCGCGGCATTACCAAGAGTTTTGGTGCGCTAATTGCTAACGATGGCATTGATCTTCGGGTTGAGACCGGCGAAATCCACGCAATCCTCGGTGAAAACGGTGCTGGTAAATCAACTTTAATGAACATTCTTTATGGTCTGTTAGCCCCTGATAGTGGCCAGATTTTAGTAGATGAAAAACCCATCACAATCTCAGAACCGAGCGATGCACTTGCTGCCGGTATTGGCATGGTGCACCAACATTTCATGCTGATTCCGGTATTTACAGTTGCTGAAAATATCGTGCTTGGACATGAAAAAATCAATGGGCTTGGGGTACTTAACCTAGAACAAGCTCGGTCAGAGATCGCTCGAATTTCTAAAGAATTTAATTTTGATGTAGATCCAGATGCCGTGGTTGAAACTTTACCGGTCGGAATCCAGCAGCGCGTGGAAGTTATTAGAGCGCTAATTTATAACGCAAAAGTTTTAATTTTAGATGAACCAACCGCGGTTCTCACTCCGCAAGAAACTGATGAGCTACTTCAAGTAATGAAGAACTTAAAAAAGCAAGGTACTTCAATAATATTTATCACGCATAAATTGCGGGAAGTGAAAGAAGCTGCAGATCGAATCACGATTATTCGCCGTGGCAAAGTTGTCGGTACTGCTTTACCTTCTGCTACCCAAGAAGAGTTAGCCTCACAAATGGTTGGCCGCCCGGTAGATCTCACTATGCATAAAAATCCAGCGAAAATCGGATCAGATCTACTTTCGATATCTAATTTAGTAGTAACTGATAGCGCCGGACGCGAGCTATTGCATAACGTTTCCTTGGATGTTCGAGCTGGTGAAATTGTTGCGGTGGCTGGCGTTCAAGGTAATGGTCAAACCGAATTGGCCCGCGCGATCTTAAATTTAGAGGAACACGTTTCGGGCTCGATTTTGGTCGATGGAAAAAATATTGTTGGTGAAACTGTGCGAGGCTCACTCCATTCAGGAGTCGCTTTCATCCCAGAATCTAGAGAGCTAGATGGCTTAATTGGATCGTTTTCAATCGCAGAAAATTTGATTCTTGATACCTACGACTTAGCGCCGAATGCAAAAGGGCTACTTATGAGTCCTAGTACGATAAAAAGCCAAGCCGAAAAACGCATTGCTGAATTTGATATTCGAAGCCAAGGAGCCAGCGAACTAGTTTCATCACTATCTGGCGGTAATAAACAGAAAGTTGTGTTGGCGCGCGAGCTCTCGCGTCCGGTGAAAGTTGTAGTTGCTTCACAACCAACTCGCGGCTTAGATGTTGGCTCGATTGAATTTGTTCACGAAAAAATTGTGCAAGAACGCGACGCCGGTCGAGCTGTGCTTTTATTCAGCACTGAACTCGACGAAGTATTTGCGTTAGCAGATCGAATAGCAGTTATGTATCGTGGCGCCATCATCGATATAGTTCCAGCTTCAATTTCACGGAGCGATCTTGGGTTATTAATGGCTGGCATAAAGCCAAAGGTAAATTCATGAGCAAATTAAAAAATTATTTAGACGACACTTTAAAATCAATTACGCTTCCGTTACTAGCTTTCTTTTTAGCTATTCTCTCTGGCGGTCTTTTAATAGCTTTTTCAGATCCAAAAATTTATAAACTTTGGAAGTCGCCACTTGAGTTTCTAGGAACTGGGTTCGCTTCAGCTGGACACGCATATTTGGCATTAATACAAGGATCAATTTTTGACGGAAATTTAACTTCAAAGAATTTCTTACTTGGTTTTTATCCGCTCTCCGAAACTTTTGTGGTGGCAGCGCCGCTAATTTTGACTGGGCTTTCCGTAACCCTTGCGTTTAGAGCCGGACTTTTCAATATTGGAGCGCAAGGTCAATTTATATTTGGCGCTATCGGAGCTTCATATGTTGGTTTCCATTACAACTTGCCGCCCATTATTCATGGGCTAGCTGCAATTCTCGGAGCAATAGTTTTGGCGGGACTTTGGGGTGGACTGGTTGGTTTCTTAAAAGCCCGTACCGGTGCGCACGAAGTTATCGTGACAATCATGTTGAATTACATTTCGATATATTTCTTGCTCTGGTTATTAAGTACCCAAACTTTCTTACGTAAAGGCAGACAAGACCCAATCGCTCCGCCTGTGAATGAAACTGCACGCCTACCAAAGATATTTGGCATGGATTATCGGATTAATTTGGGGATTTTTATAGCGCTGGGCGTCGCTTATTTAATTCACATATTGCTAACTCGAACTACCTGGGGATTCCAATTCAGGTCGGTGGGCGCAAACACGCTCGCCGCTAAGACTGCTGGGATGTCAGTTCCATTTGTAATGACATCGGTAATGGTTATTTGTGGCGGCTTAGCTGGCTTAGGTGGCGCGGTGCAAGTATTGGGAAGTGAATACGCGCTAACGGCTGGGGTGGCTGGCTCTTTTGGCTTTGATGCAATCACAGTTGCCTTACTAGGTCGCGCTAAGCCGCTCGGAACTGTATTAGCAGCTCTATTATTTGGCGCATTAAGAGCTGGTGGTTTAACGATGCAAGCGAATACAACCACTCCGATTGATATTGTTTTGGTAATTCAAGCTTTAGTAGTTCTTTTCATCGCCGCCCCCGCGATGGTTCGTGCAATATTTAGATTGAAAAACGTTAAGTCTAGTTCCGACATGGCCGCGAAAGGTTGGAACGGATGAGTAAGGTTTCCAAATTAACGCCAATTCAAAAACGTCGCCAACGCGGTGCTTTTACTCTTTTGGTTTTATCGATTGGATCCCTAATTGGTTTTGGCGCACTCCAAAAACAGAGCGCGCCAGTTACATATAAATTTGTATTAGAAAAAGAGTGGATTGCAATTAACGAGTGGACCTTAGATTCCCGAACCGGATCTTATGGATTTAGTATTGCGGCCCTGCTTTTTTCAATTTGGGCATTCATCCAATTCCGCAGAAATAGGAAAATCCAACTACAGAGCGCGCTCGGTGGTTTCGCAATCCTGATGGCATTTTTATGTTGGGCGGCCAGCGGCAAAATGATTCCATTTACTGGATTATTGCAAGGAGCGTTACTGCTTTCAGTACCGCTAATTTTCGGTGCCATGGCTGGTGTGCTTTGCGAACGATCCGGGGTAATTAACATTGCAATCGAAGGCCAATTACTAGCCGGCGCATTTGCCGCGGGCGTGGTTGCGAGCCTTACTCAAAACACCACTTGGGGCTTGATTGTTGCCCCATTAGCCGGCGCGCTAATCTCATTAATTTTGGCAATCTTCGCGATTAAATTCTCAATCGATCAAGTAATTCTTGGTTTCGTAATAAATGTACTAGTAATTGGCATGACTAATTTCTTGTATAAGAAGCTATTGATTCCTTATCAAAATACTTGGAATTCCGGCCCGATTCTCACGCCAATCGAAATCCCGATCCTTAGTAAAATTCCATTACTTGGTCCAATTTTCTTCAATCAAACAATTATTGTTTATCTGATGTATTTAATTGTTGCGGTAATCCACTTATCACTTTTCAAAACTCGTTGGGGACTTAGAACTCGAGCCGTAGGCGAGCACCCAACTGCAGCTGATTCAGTCGGCATAAAAGTAAATAGTTTGCGATTTCGAAATGTAATCTTTGCTGGATTAGTTGCTGGCCTTGGTGGTGCTTATTTTACGGTTGGCGCGGTTGGCGCATTCGGTAAAGAGATGACCGCTGGAAAAGGTTTTATCGCTTTAGCGGCGCTAATTTTTGGAAGATGGAGCCCACTTGGCGCTGTTATGGCTGCCCTCTTATTTGGATTTGCCGATAATTTACAAGGTATTCTTTCAATAACTGGAACCCCAATTCCAAGTGAGTTCATGTTGATGGCTCCATACATCGCAACCATAATTGCAGTGACTGGATTTGTTGGGCGAGTACGTGCGCCGGCAGCAGACGGTATTCCATACAACAGAGGCGGTTCGAATTAATGGAGATTAACTGGCAAACGCTGCACGATGAAGCAAACCGAGTGATGAAACTTTCGTACTCTCCTTATTCTAAATTTCCAGTTGGGGTTGCTGGCTTAGTAAGCGATGGTCGAATTATTAGCGGTTGTAATGTCGAGAACGCTAGTTACGGCTTAACTCTCTGCGCAGAATGCAGCATGATTTCTAATTTAGCCATGACTGGTGGTGGTCGAATAATTGCAGCGCTCTGCGTTGACGGCAACGGAAATTATTTATCGCCATGTGGACGCTGCCGCCAACTACTTTTTGAGCATGGTGGGCCGAATCTTCAATTAATGACTCCGACCGGTCCGCAACCTATGTCGATTATGCTGCCATGGGGATTTGGTCCAGAAGATTTACCAAAGTGAGTGAACCATTTGCTGCCGTAGAGATTATTGGCGCTAAACGAGATAACTGCGTATTAACAGATCCACAAATTGATTGGATCGTCGATGCCTACACTCGCGGCATCGTTGCAGATGAACAGATGTCTGCGTTATTAATGGCAATTTTATTAAATGGCATGAACGGCCATGAAATCTCACGCTGGACTGATGCCATGGTTAATAGTGGCGAACGTATGTCATGGTCAAAACTCAGAGTTCCTACCGTTGATAAACATTCAACTGGTGGTGTTGGTGACAAAATTACGTTACCGCTTGCGCCATTAGTTGCAGCATGTGGCGTGGCAGTACCACAACTCTCGGGTCGCGGCCTGGGCCATACTGGCGGCACATTAGACAAACTCGAGTCCATTCCAGGTTGGCGCGCATCATTAACTAATGCAGAGATGTTAAAAGTTCTACAAGAATGCGGCGCAGTTATTTGTGCCGCAGGAGCTGGTTTAGCCCCAGCAGATAAAAAACTTTATGCACTTCGAGATGTAACTGGAACTGTCCCCGCAATTTCTTTAATTGCATCATCCATCATGAGTAAGAAAATTGCTGAAGGCACTAGCGCATTAGTGCTAGATGTGAAAGCAGGAAGCGGTGCTTTCATCTCCGACCCAGAACAAGCAAAATTATTAGCACGCACAATGGTTGATTTAGGAAATAGGTCTGGCGTAAAAACCAGAGCACTTGTTACAGCGATGGATGTACCACTGGGATTAACTGCCGGCAATGCGTTAGAAGTTAGAGAATCGGTTGAAGTTCTTGCTGGTGGTGGACCAGCTGATGTTGTTGAATTAACTATCTTGTTAGCACGCGAGATGTTGGAATTAGTTGGTGTAACTAGTAAAGATCCTGCCACAGCACTTAAAGACGGCAGCGCAATGGATCATTGGCGTCGCATGATTTCGGCGCAAGGTGGCGACCCAGATGCAAAACTTCCAACTGCAAAAGAAACCCAACAAGTATTTGCAGAAACCGATGGCTTGCTAACAAAAATGGATGCCATGAAAGTTGGCGTAGCCGCTTGGTTATTAGGCGCCGGTCGATCTCGCCAAGGTGAAAAAGTACAAGCTGCTGCTGGCATCGAAATGCATGCAAAACCAGGTGAAATGGTTAAAAAAGGTGCACCGTTATTTACGCTCCATTCGGATGAACCCGAAAGGTTTACCCGCTCACTAGCGGCCCTTGATGGCGCCGTTTCGATTTCAACTTCCAACGAAAAGGTGGAACGATTACCTTTAATTGTTGCGCGGATTGAATAAATTAAAGAGGGCAAGTAAATGTCATTGTTAAATGTTCCAACCAAGGAACAAGTAAAAAAAGTACCTAAAGCGCTACTTCATGATCATTTAGATGGTGGGCTACGCCCCGAAACAATTATTGCACTTGCGGAAAAAATCGGTTATAAAAAACTTCCCACAAACGATCCAGAAAAGCTAGCGGATTGGTTTCAAGAATCATGTGATTCGGGATCCTTAGTAAGATATTTGGAAACTTTCGCACACACCATTGCAGTCATGCAGACCCGCGATGGCATTATTCAAGTAGCGCGCGAATGCGCCATCGATCTTGCTAGAGATGGCGTGGTTTACGCTGAAGTTCGCGGCGCACCAGAACTTTTTACCGAAGCAGGTTTAACGCTAAATCAAGTCGTTGAAGCCACTACTGCAGGCTATAAAGAAGGTATGGCTGAAGCAAAACGCGAAGGAAATACGATTCGAGTCGAGTCAATTCTCTGCGGCATGCGTCAAAATAACCGATCCCAAGAAACAGCGGAAGCAGTCGTTAAATATCGCGATCAAGGCGTCGTTGGTTTTGATATTGCCGGCCCAGAAGATGGGTTTCCACCAACAAATCAATTAGATACATTCGAATATTTACGGAAAGAAAATGCACACTTCACAATCCATGCCGGCGAAGCTTATGGTCTACCTTCGATTTGGGAAGCCATCCAACATTGCGGCGCTGAGCGTTTAGGACATGGCGTACGAATTATTGATGACATTGATTTTTCAGGCACGACGCCAAAATTAGGGCGGTTAGCGTCATATGTAAGAGACCGCCGAATTCCATTAGAACTTTGTCCAACTTCAAATTTACAAACCGGTGCTGCAAAAACTATTGCAGAGCATCCAATCGGCGTTTTAGCTAAATTGAGATTTAGAATCACAGTTAATACCGACAATCGGTTGATGTCTAGAACTTCGATGACCCATGAGATGAATGAATTAATTGGAGCATTTGGCTGGAATTTTGCAGATTTACAACGCGTGACCGTAAATGCAATGAAGAGCGCATTTATTCCCTTTGAAGAACGGCTAGCAATCATTGAAACCGTGATAAAGCCCGCTTATTTGCGGATCGCTAGCGAGTAACTAAACCCCGATTGGGTGCCAAACTGTTTTTGCTTCCATAAAAGCTAACATTCTTTGGGGCGATTGGGACTTATTAAATCGGTGTATCCGCTTTAGATTCTCAGCACCGGCGATTCGAAGTTCTGATTCAATTTTTGAATCTGCTCCAGAAATATCTAAGCCATCAATCTCCATATGCGAAGCCAACCAAGGCGCTAATTCAGAAACTTTTCCAGTTAAGATATTTAAAACTCCGGCTGGCAAATCACTAGTTGCAAGCGCTTCGCTCAGCGTTATTGCTGGAAGCGGCCGCTTCTCACTTGCGATTACTACAGCGGTATTGCCAGTGGCAATGACTGGCGCAATCGCTGCAACTAAGCCCAAGAGTGAATCTTTCTGATCTGCGATAATTCCAACAACGCCAAGTTCTTCCGGAGTAGTGAAGTTGTAATACGGTCCTGCGATTGGGTTAGTAGCACCAGCTATCGTTGAAATTTTGTCGCACCAGCCGGCATACCAAACCCATAAATCAATAGCTTGTTCCACTTGCGCTTCCGCCGCTTTCACACTGCCGCCTTCTAACGCGATAATTTCATTTACAAATTGGTCGCGCCGGCCTTCCATGATTTCGGCAATTCGGTAGAGAATTTGGCCGCGATTAAATGCGGTAGCGCTGCTCCAACCCGATAGCGCGGATTTAGCAGCAGTTACTGAATCTCGTAGATCTTTTCGCGAAGCTAAGGCAGGGTTAGCAATAAATTTTCCATTGGCACCTTTGATTTCATAAGTACGTCCAGATTCGCTCCGCGGAAATTGGCCGCCAATGAATAATTTATAAGTTTTCTTAATATCAATTCGGCTCATTTTGCGCCTTTCAAATATGGGGCCAGGCCATGTCGGCCACCTTCACGGCCCCAACCAGATTCTTTATACCCACCAAATGGTGAAGCCGGATCAAATTTATTAAAAGTATTTGCCCAAATTACGCCAGCCTTTAGGGCTTTGCTAGCCCAAAGTATCCGGGAACCCTTCTCACTCCAAATTCCAGCTGAGAGCCCATAAGGAGTGTTATTTGCTTTTTCAATAGCTTCTTGTGGAGTTCGGAAAGTTAGAACTGAAAGCACTGGTCCAAATATTTCTTCACGTGCAATTCGATGCGATTGGGTTACCCCGGTAAATATTGTCGGCGCGAACCAGAATCCTTTGCTGGGTAATTGGCAATCCGGGCTCCATCTAAATGCGCCTTCAGTATCGCCAGAAGCAGATAGCTCCTTAATTTTTGCGAGTTGTGCTGCCGAATTAATCGCACCTAAATCAGTATTTTTATCTAACGGATCACCTACGCGAATCAAAGACATTCTTCGTTTTAGCTTTGCTAAGAGATCATCGTAGATATTTTCTTGGACAATTAGTCGAGAGCCAGCGCAACAAACATGGCCCTGGTTGAAAAATATTCCGTTCACAATTCCTTCGACAGCTTCATCAATTGGTGCATCTTCGAAAACAATATTTGCAGCCTTTCCGCCTAATTCGAGAGTTGCGTTCTTGCCACTGATTGCAATTGAGCGAGCAATTAATTTACCGACCTCGGTAGATCCGGTAAATGCAATCTTGTCGACACCTGGGTGGTTAACCAGCGCTGCACCAGTTGCGCCATCTCCAGTAATGATATTGACCACCCCAGCAGGTAGCTCTGCTTGCTGGCAAACTTCGGCAAATAGGAGCGCAGTTAACGGCGTGGTTTCGGCTGGTTTTAAAACCACGGTATTTCCAGTTGCTAACGCCGGCGCAATTTTCCAAGCCAACATCAAGAGTGGAAAGTTCCATGGAATTATCTGGCCAACTACGCCATGCGGTTTTGGATTGATTCCCAACCCTGCATAATCTAATTTATCAGCCCAGCCCGCGTGATAAAAGAAATGAGCAGCCGCTAGCGGTACATCAACATCGCGCGATTCTCTAATTGGTTTTCCGTTATCAAGAGTTTCTAGTACCGCAAATTCTCGAGCTCGCTCTTGCATAATCCGGGCAATCCGAAATAAATATTTACCACGCTCTTTAGCTGGCATTTTTGACCAA
>Ga0208960_1000144_pt1 | contig 38263 bp, 35 predicted proteins | sample GreLakmeON33MSRF_FD_187703 | JGI IMG/M metagenome (GOLD analysis project Ga0208960, IMG submission 187703) | Freshwater lentic microbial communities from great Laurentian Lakes, MI, USA - Great Lakes metaG ON33MSRF (SPAdes) | ecosystem: Environmental > Aquatic > Freshwater > Lake | place: Great... | reverse complement strand
CGGCATCCTCAACCCCGCCCTCAACTCCCTCCTCGCGCGCGTCCGCCACACGAACACCCTCGTCATCGTGGACCGCGGCTTCCCGCTCTGGCCGGGCATCGAGACCGTGGACATCTCGCTCGTGGACAATGTGCCGACCGTCCTCCAAGTGCTCGCCGCCGTGCGGCAGAACTTCTACATCTCGCAGGCCTTCATGGCGGAGGAGTTTGTGAAGGAAAACTCGCGCAAGACGAAGAACGACTTCCTCCGCGCGCTCCAGGGCTGCGCCGTGGACTTCGAGCCACACACGCAATTCCGCCAACGCGTGCCCGCGGCCATCGGCATCATCCGCACCGGCGACACGGTGCAGTATGCGAACATGGTGCTGGTGTCGGGGAGGTGAGCAACGGGGGTGTGCCGCACCCAGCCAGAACTGCAAACGCAAAACTCGAAAATGGCTTGCCCGACATTTTCCCCAAGCAACAGCGACGCCGGCAACTACCTCACCAGCCTGGCCGCCGACTTGGCTTGATATCAATCAAACGTCACCACCTTCAGCCCCGTCTTCTCCCGCACGGTGGCGGCCATCACCTCGAGTTCGGCCTTGGTCAGCTTGGCGCAGAACGGCTCGGGCGTGGGGCGGGCGATGGTGTAGAGGTGGACTTCCCGGATTTGCGCTCCGTCGCGGCCGAGGGTGGCGAGGCGGTCGCAGTAGGCGGCCAGTTCCTCCGGCGGCATGGGCTGGCCGTGGAGTTTCAGGAAGAGGCTCTGGATGATGATGGGCCGCGCGCGTGCGGTGAGGAGGAGGTTGCGCAGGATGCGGTCGAGGCGAACGGACGTGCGGTTGACGGTGTGGTAGTAGCTCTCGGTGCCAGCGTCGAGCTTGGCCCAGACCTCGCCGAGGTTCGCGTCCATGAGGGCGAGGCCGCGCTTCACGCTGGCGGTGTCCAGGCCGGCGGCGTCGGTGATGAGGACGAGTTTGGTGGTGGCGAGGCCCTCGGCGCGCTTCACGTCGGCGGCGACGCGCACGCACTCGTCGAAGTTGTGGAGCATGGTCGGCTCACCGTCGCCGCTGAAGGCGATGTCCTTCACGGTCTGGGTGAGTTCGGGCGGCAGCTCATCGAACTTCGGCTCGCGGGCAAGGCCGCCAGAGCGGGCGAAGTGAATCATGGCCGTCAGCTCGTCGCGGAGTTGGGCGAGGTCCACGACGGAGGTTTTGCCGGGCGTCTTGCGGTCCACCTCGCAATACACGCAGTCGAAGTTGCAGACCTTGTCGGGGTTGAGATTGATGCCGATGGAGAGGCCGCCACTGCGCCGCGAGATGACGGGATAGACGTAGGTGAAGTCCTTGTAGACGCGCGTGTGGTCCCGCACGGCGGCGAGGGTGTTTCGGATGGCAATGGGCGTCTCCGGCATGGGGGGAATGTAGGCGGGGGCGGGGGCGGGGCAAGTCAGCAGTGCGAAACGAAACGGAAGATTGAACCACTGACCGGCACTGACTGGCACTAATGGGATTGAGCGGCGGCGGCAGGTTTGATTAGTGCCGGTCAGTGCTGGTTAGTGGTTTGGCATCCAGCCGCGTCAGCACCGCGGCCGCCACGCGAGCGGGAGAAATCGTGGTAAGGCACGCGAGCGGCTCCGCCCAGTGGCAGCGGCTCTTCATGCACGGGGCGCACGGGAGCGGATGCCGCAACGCAAACGGGGCTTGTCCGTAAGGGCCGGTTTGCTCCGGCGCGGTCGGGCCAAAGAGGGAGACGACCGGTTTGCGCAGCGCGGCGGCGAGGTGCATGGGGCCGGTGTCGTTCGTCACGAGCAGCTCACAGCGGCGGAGGAGTTCGATAAGCTCGGGCAGCGTGGTGCGGCCGGCGAAGTTCACGCAGCGGTCGGGCGCGGCTCGAAGTATGGCGTCGGTGAGCGGGCCATCGCGGGGGCCGCCGAAGAGGGCGAAGCGGAAGTTCGCATCGCGCGCGGCGAGCTGGCGGACGAGTTCGGCGAAGTGTTCGGCGGGCCAGCGTTTGTTGTCCCAGCGGGCGCCGGGGTTGATGCCGAGCCAGCGGGCCTGGTCACGCGGCCATTTGGTTTCAACTTGGCTTGCCATCTCAGGTCGCGGTGGGAGCCACGCGAAGGAGTCGTGCACGGGAATGCCCAACGCGCGCGCGACGGCGAGATACCAGTCCACGGCGTGCGGCTTGTCCTTCGGGCGCGGAACGGCGAGGTCGTAGGCGAGGTGCGCGCCTTCGCGTTCGAGTTCGAGGCCGATGGTGAACGCGCCCTCCGCCAGCCATGCGAAAAGGGCGCTGCGGGCGAGGCCTTGGAGGTCAATCACCCAGTCGTAGCGCGCGGCGCGCAGCGCGCGGATTTGAGAGAGGCCCTCGGGCCAGTAGGCAGGCGAGCGCCAGCGTTTGCGCTCGAAGGGGATGAGTGCACCAAGGTCGGCATCGCCCGCCAGCAACGGGCACAACTCGGAGGCGAGCCACCAATGAACTTCCGCGTCGGGACGGTGCTGCTTGAGCAGGCGCAGGAGCGGGAGCGCCTGCACCACATCGCCGAGGGAGCTGGGTTTGAGAATGAGAACCTTCAAACGAAGGCCAGAGGCTGGCCTTTCAACTCTCAACCTTCAACTTTCAACTTCGCTTCACTTGCCCAGCGCAAGGCGTTCGGCCAGTCGCTCGGGTAAACCAACGGCGCGAATTTTCGCCTGCGTGGTCGCGATGTCGTATTCCAAGCGGCGCAGCTCGATGGTCTGCTCGTCCATGTCGTAGATGACGTAGCCGCACTTGGGGTTGCCATCGCGGGGCTGGCCGACGCTGCCGACGTTGACGAAGTATTTCTTGCCTGCCTCGACCTTGAACTTCGAGTAGGTGCCGCCGCGGACCGTGGCGTCGCGGACAAAGGCCACGGGGACGTGCGTGTGGCCGAAGAAGCAGACGCCGGTGTTTTGGTAGGTGAAGCTGGCGGCGGCGGCGAGTTTGTCGAACACGTAGCCCCAGCGCTTGGGGCCGTCGAGCGTCGCGTGGACGATGGAGAAGTTGGCGACCAGCCGGATGTAGCGCAGCTCGCGGAGCCAGAGGATGTCCTCCTCGCCGAGCTGGGCGCGGGTCCAGTTGACGGCCGCGGCGGCGTGCGGGTTGAAGCCCTCGAGGGCGGAATCTATGGAGCAGTATTCGTCGTGGTTCCCCTTGACCACGGGCATGTCCATCTTGCGGATCACGTCGAGGCACTCCTTGGGGTTCGCGTTGTAGCCGACCACATCGCCGAGGCAGGCGTAGTGAGTCACCTTGTTGGCCTGTGCATCCGCCAGCACAGTCTGGAGACCCTCCCAGTTGGCGTGGATGTCGGCGATGATCGCGTATTTCATTGAACAGCGTTTAACGGACTATCTCAAAACCGCGTAAATCATTCCGGGCCGCAGCCCACTCAACCGCTTCCTGCCGGATGAACCCATCCAGCCCCGCGTCCCGGATACCCTGCTGGAACGCTTCCAACTCATCCCGCCCGCCCTCGGCCACCAGTTCCACGCGGCCATCGGCCAAGTTCCGCACCGTGCCGGTGAGTTCATAGCCTGCGGCCACCCGCTTCACCGTGTAGCGGAAGCCCACGCCCTGCACGCGCCCCGAATAAAACACCTGCACCCGGCTCCGGCTCATTCTGTTTTCGCCGACGGCCGAACTGCTGGCTGAAAGCCACGGGCGAACGGCGGCGACTATTCTGCAAACGTGCGAATCAAATCAAGCCCCAAGGCAGGGCAGGTTTCACGGTAAGGAAGGTTGCTCCGCTCAATCAGCGATCCGCGCCCCGACGGTCGCCAACTCCAGGAGCCGGTCTTCATTATCTGTGCCAAATGCGTCCGTTGTTCCGGGGGGATGAAAGAGTCACGGCACCGGGGAGCAGACCCACCTCAAGACGCTCATTGAAAGCTCACGCCGGTAATGCAACTTGACCTCTGGTCAGGCTGCGACGGACGGAGTCACGGTGTCCCCCGGCGCTTTCCCGCTCTTCCAAAACCGCTCGGGCAGGCAGCCTAGGCCGATGAGGACCATCTGGCTGACGTTGAAAATCATCAGCCACTTGAAGGCCGCGTCCATGAAGCCGTAGCTGTGCAGGCCCACGCCCAGCATGTTCGTGCCGAACCAACTCCACGCGGTGACGATGTTGCCGAAGAGGGCGAGGTTCATCAGGCCGCGCTCGCGCACCATGCCGCCCCAGCGCGCGTGCAGGATGAGGGCGTTCCACACGACGATGAGCAACGCGCCGTTTTCCTTCGGGTCCCAGCCCCAGAAGCGGCCCCAGCTCTGGTCCGCCCAGATGCCGCCGAGAATGGTGCCCACAAAGCTGAACAGCGTGGCGAAGCAGATGATGCCATAGACCATGCGGGAAAGGCTCTTCGCCGTCGCGTCGTCGAGCGTGCGGGTGAACACGCCGCGCAGCACGTAAATCATCGCGAGGAAGCCGGCGATGAAGGTCGAGGAATAGCCGATGGTGATGATGGTCACGTGGGTCGCGAGCCAGAAGTTCGTGTCCAGCACGGCGCGCATCATCTCCATCGTGTCGCCAGTCGCGGAGGTTTGCGAGAGGTGGTGCGCGATGATGAGCGTGATGAAGCCCACCGCCGACGCGGTCACGCTGCCGATGCCGTTGCGGAAGATGCGCTCGAGCACGAGGCCGAGCACGACCGCGCCCCAGCCGACGAAGATGGCGGAGGAGTAGAGGTTCGTCACGGGCGGGCGGCCTTCGAGAAACATGCGGAAGAGCAGGCCGGTGGTGTGGATGACAAGCGCGAGCGAGACGAGGCGGTAGGCGGCGCGGTTGAGGTTCTCGGACCAGTTCAGCCACGAGGCGGCGGCGAGGAGGAGCGCGATGACGTAAATCATCATGCTGCGGTAGAACGGGAGGAACTGGTTGAAGAGGGACTCCTGCTTGCCCTTCTTGACCTCGGTGTCGAGCTTGCCGGCGAGGAAGGTGCGGTAGTCGGCGAGGGTGCGGTTGAAGTCGGCGGGCTTGCCTTGCGCGTAGGCGGTGGTGAGCGCGGCGTAGGTGTGGATGGCGGCGGGCATTTGGCGCGCCTGCAAGCCGGCCATCAGGCCATCGCCGACGTTCTGCCAGTCGGACTTCTTCTGGCCCGGCTCGGTGGGCGGCACGATGAGCAACGAAGCGTAGCGGGAGAGGGCCTGATACATTTGGATTTTCTCGCCGAACTCTTCGAGCAACTCACTGTTGTGCGGGCGACCGGCGCGCTCGGCGTTCATGGCGGCGACGGCGGCGGGCAACTGCTGTTCCACGCGCGCGACCTCGGCGGCGAAGTCGCGGCTGTTCTCGGGCTTGAGGCTGCTCTTGAGGCGGAGGTAGGTGGTCAGTCCGTTGTGCAGGCTCATGAGCGAGCGCTGGTAGGGCGTGCGCAGCTCCTGCTTGATTTGGCCGACCTGCAACGACTCGCGCTGCATCATGTCGAGGTTGGTTCTGAGGTTGTCGAAGCTGTAGTAGCGCAGGCCGGAACGCTCGACGCCTTTGCTCTGGAGCTTCAGTTCGCCCAGCAGTTCGGGGTGGTGGATGAGGAAGATGGGGCGCGTGTCGGCGAGCTTGGCATCGCTGAAAACTTCGAGGAGCCACTCGGCGGGCTTGAGCTTCGCGGGGCGCTTGCTGAACTGATACCACTTGCGCTCGGTGAGCGGGCCTTGCAGCGATTCCCATTTGCCCCACGAGCCGTCCGCGCCGTTGCCTTCGAGCGGCACGTCGGTGTTGCCGCGGATGATGACGAGGCTGTTGCGGGCGACCGAGTCGAAGGGCTGGACGCGGCCGTTGACGAGGACGGGGAGCTTGGCCCACTCGCGGATTTGGAAGGCGTCGGGCTTGTCCGCGCGCGGCTTGAGCGAGTAGGCGGCCTCGAAGGCGAAGAGGGCGACAAGGAGCCAGGGCCAATTCTTTTTCATACGAGGGAGGGGTTTGCCGCGAAAGGGCGCAGAGAACGGAGAGGGGAAAGGGGGAAACGTTCAACGTTCAACGTCCAACGCTGAACGTTCAGAGCAAAGGCGCTCGGAGGCGCTGAGGTGAATGGAGCGCGGGCTTCAGTCCGCTTCAACTTCCAAACATCAACGATGCAACGAGCGCGACGGCACGCCACACGCTGAAGCGGCCTGAAGGCCGCGCTCCGGTGCGCCCTCGTTGGACATTGGTCGTTCGACTTCACTGCTTCAGTTCTTTGCGACCTCTGCGCCCTTTCGCGGCTGGTGGGTCTTTCCCTTCGCCGGGCTTGCGGCGGCGGGTGCCGGGGCGGCGCGCTTGCGGGCGAACTCGACGAGGTGAATCATGAATTGCACGACCAGCCCCAGGCCGACCAGCGCGCACGCGAGGTAGGGCGTGAGGTAGCCCGGGTTCTTCACGATTTGGAAGACGGTCACGGTGTCGCCCGGCTCAAAGCTGGCCTGATAAAACGTCAGCCCCTCGTAGCGCAGCGGGTTGTTCATGAAGATTTCCGTCTCGCGTCGCTCGCTCTTCGCGGGATGGTCAATGCGCACGCGGCTGCGGAAGTCCTTGGGCAAATCGGTGCCGGGGTAGCGCTCGTGCGTGAAGTCCAGCAGCGTCAGGCTGTAGGGCTTGTAGAAGCGTTTGAAGCGCAGCGCGAACTCGTAGGTCTTCCCGTCCACCTCGACCTCCTGCTCCAGCTTGCTGTGCCGCGCGGAGGTGAGCCACACGCCGAGGGACTTGCCGCCCGCCAGCACCTCGACGACGGCGGCGGGCAGGTTGCGACCGCTCATGTCGGTGACGAGCGGCTGCGGGACGACGGCGGCCTTGGTCATCTTGCCATCGGTTGCGGGGCGAAGGACGGCGTTGGTAGGAAGCTTTTCCCACACCTCGGCGAGGGGCCAGAACTGGCGGATGCGGAGCTTGAAGGGCAGCTCCGGGCGCGTGATTTCGCCTTTCAAGTCCGCCTCGGGAATCATCGCGGGGCGACCGGCGAGGTCCGAGTTGTCGGCGATGGCCAGCATGTTCCCGCCCATCGCCGGGGCGAAGATCAGGCTCGCGGAATAGGTGCGGCCCGCGTGGATAAAGGTGGCGCGCTCGGTCTCGCGCTCGCCCCGCAGCGGCGCGGCGATGAGCAGCGTCGCGACGCCGCCGTTGGAGCCAAGCACCTCGAACCACACGGCGGCGCGAGTCTCGCGGGTAGCGCTCTCGGTGACGACGGCGGCCACGACATGATTGGTGAAGACGCCGTCGGTCGCGGGCACGGGCACGGAGTCCGCCGGCGGGATGTTCATCAGCACGGCGTTGGGCCAGTGCTCACGGATTTTCAAGGTGAACGGGAGGCCCGCGTGGCGGATTTCGCCCTTTGCAGCGAGGAAGGATTCCGGGATGGCGACGATTTCGTTGTTGTTCGGGAGCGACTGGTTGATGAAGGCGAGTTCGTTGACGTGGAAATCCTCGGAGTAGTTCCGCGTCTCGCCTTCCTCGAGGCGCATGGAGCTTTCGGTGGAAAGCATGTCGGTGCCGAGCTGGCCGAGGAGCAGGAGGATGACGCCGAGGTGCGTCATGAAAATGCCGGAGCGCCGCCAAGTCCAGTGGAAGCGCGTGAAGTGCGCCGTGAGCAGGCTGGCGAGCAGCGCGCTGCCGATGGTGTAGCCGCCGGGGAGAATGAGCCACGGCATCTTCGTGCCGAAGAGCGTCGCGCCGACGACAATCCAGCTCTTGAAGAAGCGGGCCTGCGCGTTGTAGAGGCCCTCGTGGACCTGCGCCAGCGTGCCGATGAAGATGAGCACGAGGCCCAGCGCCAGCAGGACGACGGTGAGCTTGAGGGAGGCGAGGAATTTAATTACGCGGGACATGAAATCGGGAATGGGGGATGGGGGATGGGGAATAGGGCGGCGCGGACGCGCGTCGCGGATGGGGCGCACCCATTCGCAATTCGGAATTCACAATTCGCAATTCTGTTCACGGCTTGGCGGATTTGACGAACGCCACGAACGCGTCCTTTTCCTTGGCGACGACGCTCTTGTCGCCCATCAGCTTGTAAAACCAAGTGCCCGCGCCGGACGGGACGACGAGGACGACCATGTCGGCGGGCGCGCCAGCTTTCGTGTCGGTGCCGCTGATCTCGACGATGCGCGCGCCGGCACCGAGGGCGTCGAAGGGCTTCGCCTGCTGGTCCACCTCGTTCGCGGCGGAGGGCGCGAGGCCGATCTGGCCGCGCCAGCGGTCGAGGTTTGCCTTCAACCCACCGCCCATGCCGCCGAGGAAGACGGCGGTGACTTCAGCGGCCGCCTTGCCTTCGCCGACGGTGTATTTCGCGGCCTGCATCGCACCGGGGGGAAGTTGCTTCCAGTGCGCGGGGGCAGTCCAGGCGGGCTGGCCTGCGTTCTGGCTCGGGGCGGGACCGGCGGAGGCTGGGGCCTTTGCGGACGGCTCGGCTTCGTCGGCACCAGCGTGGAACTTGAGTGTCTTGAGAAAGCTGAGGAACGCAGGCTTCTGCTGCTCCACGAGCGCGGCGGGGCCGGTGAGCTTGATGAACCACGAGACGCCATCCTGCTTTTGCAGCGCGACGATGATGCGCTCCGCAGTCGGGTCGCCGCCGGACTTCGGTGCGCCGGTGAGGTCGAAGAGCTTGCCGTCCGCACCTGCGATGATGGCAGGCTGGACGAGCTTGGGCAGGTCGTCGTCGGTGAGCGGCGCGAGGCCGAGCTGCTGCCGCCAAAGGTTCACGAACTGCAAGTCCGTCCCGCCCATGCCGGGGAAAGCAATGATGGCGGCCTCGGCGCTGGTTTTGTTGGGTCCAGTGATGACGAAGCTCGCGGCGCGGGATTGGTTCGCGGGAACCTCGCGCCAGTCGGCGGGGATTTTATCCCAGTGCGCGTGCGGTCGGGGCGCAGAAGCAGCGGCAGCAGGACCGGCGGCGGGCGCGGGGGGTCCGGGAGGCAGCCCCAGAGTTGCTGCGGTCGCTTCACCCGCGCCGGGCGGCACCTTGGGCACACGATAGACGGTGATTTCTTCCTTCTGGCAGCCGGTGAGGAGCAGCCCGGCGGAAGCCAGCGCGGCGAGTGCCGTGGTCGGTTTCAAAGTTGGCAGAATGTAGCGTGTCACGAATGCAAAGAGTGTATCGGGCGCTCAGGGAGTTGCCAACCCAAGCGCTCGGCCAATGTCAGACAATAGCCTCTCAAAGTATGTTCAGAGTAGTTCGTCCCCGGTGTCGAGCGGGGTCAATACGCCGTGCCTTTGTGGTTACCCATGACTCGGAGCCGCTGGCTTGGGACTGACTTCTGCTGTGAGCTTGAAGCCCAGCAGCGCCGCCAACCGCTGTTCTTGCACCCCGTAAAAGGCAGCCAAATCGCGGACGCGCGCGGCCGGTTCGCCGTCGTTGTCGCCACGTTGGCGGCGCTTCACGGCGGCGATCATCAAATTCTTCGCCGTGTGCTCGGTGGAGATGAATTCGAAAACTTTCGCCTCGTAGCCCGCCCATTCCAGCAATGCGGCGCGCAGCGCGTCAGTGGCGAACTCCGCTTCGCGCTCCAGCATGATCCCGTGGCGCAGCGCGGGCGCGAGCATGGGCGGCGGGACGATTCTTGGGCGCAACTCCTTGTGGCAGCAGGGCGAGACCACCAGCAGCCGTGCGCCCGCGCCGATGCCGCGCGCGAGGGCGTCGTCCGTGGCAGTGTCACACGCGTGCAGGGCGATGAGCGCGTCTGCCGCATCGAGCGCGGTCTCGGTGATGGAACCGGCCTGAAAATGCAGCCGCTCGAAGCCGCATACTTTGGCCGCGCGATTGGTTTCCTCCACGAGGTCCGGGCGCGCCTCGACGCCCACCACGCGGCTGCCGACGAAGCTCATCTGCTCAAGCAACTGGCTCACCGCGAAGGTCAGGTAGCCCTTGCCGCAGCCCATGTCCACGACCGTGAGCGGGGCGGCAGCCCCTTGCGCAAAGGCTTCGACCAGCAGGGGGCGGAGCACTTCCACGAACTGGTTTATCTGCCGGAACTTGTCGGCCATCGCCTCGCGCACGCGCCCGTCGGGCAGCGTCACGCCGAGTTCCCGCAGCCACGCCTCGGTGGGCAGGATGCTGCGCGCCTTAGTGCGGTCGTGCTCCAGCGACGGGGCTTCCCCGTGGGCCGGCTTGCGCACCGCAATGCGCGCGGAACCGTCCGCGCGGATGACCAGCTCGGCGGTGCGCTCGGTGGTGAAGAGGTTCGCGCAGAGGAACGACGCGCTCAGGAGGGTGGCGACCTCGGTGAGCGCGGCCGCCGGCAGCAGGTTCTTGAAAATATCCTTCGTTCCGTGGCGGTAAGTGAAGGCGACGCGGAAGCCGTCCTTCAACTGCACCGGACGGAGAAAGACGTTCTTCATGTCGGCCGCTGGGTCGCGCGGGCGGCTGAGGGTGAGCTTCACGAACGTCCCGCGCGCGAGGGACTCGTGGAACAGGTCGAAGAGTTTGTCTTGGGCGGCGATCATGCGTTGGCTTCTGGCGAAAGTCTGGCGGCTTGCACGGCGAGTTGTTACACCTCTGCGCGATGAAATTGAAGCACGGACTCCATCTCGCCTACTGCACGAACATCCACCGCGGCGAGTCCTGGCCCCAGACCTTCGAGTCGCTCCAGAAATACGTCCTCGCCGTGCGCGACCGGCTGGGGACGAAGTCGCCTTACGCCATCGGACTGAGGCTGGGCGCGGACGCGGCGCGGGAATTGAGCGAGCCGGCGACGCTCGCGGGCTTCCGCCGCTGGCTGGACGCGGAGCAGTGCTACGTTTTCACCATCAACGGTTTTCCCTACGGCCGCTTCCACGGGACGCGCGTGAAGGAGCAGGTCTATGCGCCGGACTGGACGACGCCCGAGCGCGTGGCTTACACGAACCTGCTCTTCGACCTGCTCGGCGAGCTCGTCCCCGACGGCGTAGAGGGCAGCGTCAGCACGGTGCCGGTGTCCTTCAAGGAGTTCATCCAGAGCCCGCAGCAAGTGCGGGCGGCGCGGGAGAACTTGTGGAAATGTGTGGAGCACATCGAGCGCGTGGGCCGGCGCACGGGCAAGACCTTGCACCTCGGGCTGGAGCCGGAGCCGTTGTGCTATCTGGAAACCACGGCGGAGGCCGTCGAGTTCATCGAGCAGATGCGCGCCGATCGCCCCGGCGACCTGCGCCTCAACGAGCATCTCGGCGTGAACTACGACTGCTGCCACATCGCGCTGCAATACGAGTCCCCGCGCGAGGCACTGGGCCGGTTGCGCCAGCACAAGATCAAGGTGAGCAAGCTGCACTTGAGCAACGCGCTGAAGGTCAAGCCCACCGCCGAGGTGCGGCAAGCGCTCCACGCCTTCGCCGATGAAGTCTATTTCCATCAGGTCATCGCCCGCTCGGCGGACGGCCGCATCACGCGCCACAAGGATTTGGATGACGCGCTGGCACTGCACAACCGACTGCCGCCCGCCATGACCGACGAGTGGCGCATCCACTTCCACATCCCGCTGCATTGCCCGCCGACGCCGCTCTTCGGCACGACCGCCGACCATGTGCAAGGCGTGATGGATGTGCTGAAGGAGACGCCGGGGCTTTGTTCGCACTTGGAGATGGAGACTTACACCTGGGAGGTGATGCCGGCGGAGATGAAGAAGCGCAACGTGGTGGACCAGCTCGTGGACGAATACCACTGGACCCTCGCCGAGCTGGCCAAGCGCGGGCTGGCGTGAGCTGGAGAGCCGGCGGTTGCGGCGCTTCGCTTTTCCCGTTACATCTGCGCGATGTCTTCGCTGCAAGTCCTCGTCGTCATCGGCACCACCAGCCGGAAGGGTTCCACCTGCGTGGTCGGCGCCTACGTGGCGGAACAACTGCGGGGGGCGGGCTGCGCCGTGGATGTGTTCGACTACGAGCTGACGCCCCTGCCGCTCTTCAACCCCGAGAGCTCGTGGAGCGCGCCGGACTTCGCCGCCCTCAAGGCGCGCGTGGAGCGGGCGGACGCGCTGGTGCTGGTCACCCCGGATTACCACGGGAGCATGAGCAGCGCGCTGAAGAACTTCCTCGACCATTTCTGGAAGGAATATGCCGGCAAACTCTTCGCCAGCGTGGTCGGCTCGTTCGAGAAGGGGCTGACCGTGCATGACCAGATCCGCACGGTGGCGCGGCAGTGTTACGCGTGGGCGCTGCCGTATGGCGTGTCGTTCACGGACAAGGAAGATGTGCGCGACGGCGCGGTGGCGAGCGACGCGCTCCGGCAGCGGGTGGAAATGCTCGCCCGGGATGTGCGGGTGTATGGCGCGGCACTGGCGGAGCAGCGGAGGAACGACTTGGCGGGGACGGAGCCGGGATTCATGGCGAAGCTGCGGAAGTGAGCGCGGCTGGCGGCGGAAGGATGCATACTTCATACCTCATCATTCGCGAGGCTGGCTTGCGACGGGAGTGATTGCTAGCGTTCGCCGAAATGCCGCCCACCCCCACCAAACCCGCTCCTGCCACCGGGCCGCGTGCTGGCTGGTGGCCGCTGCTGGCGGGCCTGTTCCTCGCCTTCGTCCTGCTCAAGCTCGGCAATCCCGTCATCCTCGACCATATCGCCGGGGTGCCGGAGGGCTGGGAGGAAATCATCTTCGAGACATGGCCAGTAGCTTGGGGTTACTGCGTGCTGGCGGTGGTCACAGTGGTCGGCGCGCTGCAATGGCGGCGGGGGGTTGGCGTGCCAGTCTGGGCGCTGGTGTTCCCGGGGGTCTGGCTCGCGTGGCAGTTCGTCGCGGCGACGACGACGGTGGATGCCTCGTTGACCAGGGTGGTGCTGCCGCAGTTTGTCGCGACGGTGGTTTGTTTCGCGGTGGGCCTGAGCGCGGGGCGTTCCGCCGGGGCGCGACGGGTCTGGCTGGGTTTGCTCGTGGGATTGCTGTTGGTGCTGGGCTCCGGATTCCGGCAGCAATACGGGGGCTTGGCGGCGAGCCGGGAGTTTTTCTACGAGAACGAAAAGACCGGCTGGAAAGACGTTCCACCGGAGGAATTGGCCCGGCTGGAAGCAAGCCGACTCCTCGTGCGCCGGCCCGACGGAATCCTCACCATCAACCCCAACCTGCTGCCCAAGCTGGCCAAGGACCGCATCATGGGGACGCTCGTCCAGCCCAATGCCCTCGCAGGAGTCGTGCTGCTGTTGCTGCCGGGTGCATTGCTCACGGTCTGGAGCGCGAGCGGGGGGTTGCAAAACGTGACGCGCGGCGTGCTCGTGGGGTTGGTGGCTTACATGGGCTTGGCGTGCCTGTATTGGTCGGGGTCAAAGGCAGGCTGGCTCATCGCGCTCACGGTTGGTGGCGTGGCGCTGCTGAATCTGCCCTTGCCCAAAGCGCTCAAGACCGGGCTGGTGCTTGTGGTGACAGCAGGCGGGTTGGCCGGATTCGCATGGAAATATCAGGCCTACTTCGCCGACGGCGCGCGGAGCGCGAATGCCCGTTTCGACTACTGGGCAGTCGCTGGGCGGACCGCTCTGGACCGCCCGCTCCTGGGCAGCGGCCCGGGATCTTTCTACGCCGTCTATCGGCAGGCCAAACGCCCCGACGCGGAGATGACCCGGCTCGTTCATAATGACTACCTGCAACAAGCCTCCGACTCCGGCGCGATCGGGTTGCTCGCCTTCGGCGGATTCATATGGGCGTCCCTCGCCGGACTTTACCGGATAACGCGTGGTGACTGGACCCTCTTTTCCGTCTGGCTCGGGTTGCTCGGCTGGGCATTGCAAAGCTTCGTCGAGTTCGGTCTCTACATCCCGGCACTGGCGTGGACAGCGTTCTTCCTGTTCGGCTGGCTGTGGGCGGTGGCGCGAAATGGATTCGACACCACTCGCCGGCAAACTTAATCTCCTCGCCCATGAACATCCTGTTCCTGAATGGTCCGAACCTAAACCTGCTCGGCCAGCGCCAGCCGGAAATCTACGGTCAGACGACGCTCGCGGACATCGAGGCGAAGCTGCGTGAGTTGGCGGCCGAAGCGGGTGTGACCATGGACTTCCGCCAGTCAAATCACGAGGGCGAATTGGTCACTTGGATCCAACAGGCACATGGAAAGTTCGCCGTTATCGTGATTAACGCTGCGGCATATACCCACACAAGTGTCGCGCTCCGAGACGCCATCTCTGCGGTGGCGGTGCCGACCATTGAGATTCACCTCTCGAACATCCATGCGCGGGAGGAGTTCCGACACCAGTCAATGATCGCCGCCGTGTGTCGGGGGCAGATCGCAGGATTCGGAGAACAGTCCTACTACCTCGCTTTGGAGGCAGCTTTACAGTTAAAGCCCTCCTGAGAAGCTCCCAGTCGCAAGAAGTGCGCCAATTTTTGAGGCGATGCATCTCCAGATTTCGCGCTGAATGTCCGCTTGACGCTCCCTGCCTCGCTCCCTACTGTCCGCCTCCACTGAAATGTTGAACGTCCAGCCCAGCCTGAACCAACTGCCCTTCACCAGCGTGAGCCACGGCTCTCGTTACGACTCAAAGCTCTCAACTAGGAGGACTCTGTGGACCTGAAAGACATCAAAGCCATCATCGACCTGATGAAGAAGAACTCCATCGCGGAGTTTGAACTCGAGAAGCAGGATTTCAAAATCCGCCTCAAGCGGGGGAACATCGCCGGGCCCGTGGCCTACGAGGACGTCCCGGTCCTCCAACAATACGCCGCCCCCGCCCCAGTCGCCGCACTCCCTGCCGCCAGTGCTGCCTCCGCCGATGCCGAGATTAAGTCCCCGATGATTGGGACTCTCTACCGCTCCCCCTCCCCCGAAGCCGCAGCCTACGTGGAAGTCGGCACGGAAGTCGGCCCCGACACCGTCGTCTGCATCATCGAAGCGATGAAGGTGATGAACGAAATCAAGGCCGAGACCCGCGGCATCATCACCGCCATCGTCGCCGAGAACTCCAAGCCGGTGGAGTTCGGCCAAGCGTTGTTCAAGATTCGCCCCCTATAAGGCTCAACCGAAGTGTTCAGTGGCCAGTTTCTCCCGAGCCGCTGACCTGTTGAACACTGATTACTGACCATGTTCGAGAAAGTCCTCATCGCCAACCGCGGCGAAATCGCCGTCCGCATCATCCGCGCGTGCAAGGAGCTCAACATCCGCACCGTCGCCGTCTATTCCGAGTCCGACGCCAACTCCATGCACGTCCAGATGGCCGACGAAGCCATCTGCATCGGCAAAGGCCCCAGCAAGGAGAGCTACCTCCGCATTGACCGCCTCATCAGCGCCGCCGAGATCGCCGACGTGGACGCCATCCACCCCGGTTACGGCTTCCTCTCCGAGAACGCCCATTTCGCCGACGTCTGCGAGAGCTGCAACATCCGCTTCATCGGCCCCAGCTCCCGCGCGATGAACGCGCTGGAGGACAAGCAAGTCTCCCGCGCACTCGCCAAGAAAGCCGGCGTCGCCACCCCGCCCGGCTCCGAGGGCACCATCGAGAACGAGCAGGAAGCCCTCGCCACCGCCAAGCGCATCGGCTACCCGGTCATGATCAAAGCCATCGCCGGCGGCGGCGGACGAGGGATGCGCGTCGCGCACAACGACATCTCGATGATCAAGGGCTTCCACACCTGCCGTTCCGAGGCCGAGAAAGCCTTCGGCAACGCCGGCGTTTACATCGAGAAGTTCATCGAGAACCCCCACCACATCGAGTTCCAGATCCTCGGCGACAACCGGGGCAACCTCATCCACCTCGGCGAGCGCGACTGCTCCATCCAGCGCCGCAACCAGAAGCTCATCGAGGAATCCCCCTCCCCCCTCTTCGAGCGCAAAGAGTTCCGCGATCTCCGCAAGAAGATGGGCAAGGCCGCCCTCAAGATCGCCGAGGCCGCCAACTACACCAGCGCCGGCACCGTCGAGTTCATCGTGGACGACAAGGCCAACTTTTACTTCCTCGAGGTGAACAAGCGCATCCAGGTCGAGCACCCCGTCACCGAGGAAGTCACCGGCATTGACCTCGTCAAGCAGATGATCCTCATCGCCGCCGGCGAGCAACTCCGCATCAGCCAGAGCGACATCACCGCCCGCGGCCACTCCATCGAGTGCCGCATCAACGCTGAGGACCCCTTCGCCGACTTCCGCCCCTCGCCCGGCCGCATTGACATGTATTACGCACCCGGCGGCCCCGGCGTGCGCATTGATAGCCACGCCTACGCCGGCTACACCATCCCGCCCCACTACGACTCGATGATCGCCAAGCTCATCGTCTGGGGCAAAGACCGCCGCGAAGCGATAGAGCGCATGAGCCGCGCCTTGAGCGAATACATGATCACCGGCATCAAGACCACGATCCCCTTCCAGCAAGCCATCCTCCAGGATCCCAACTTCCGGCGCGGCGTCTATTCCACGAACTTCGTCGAGCAACTCCTCAGCGGCGGCCGGCGGGAGTTGATTGAAGAGAAAGCGTAGGCTCGGTTCGTCACCGGCGCAGGCCTTGAGCGCTGTGTGGCCTATTTGTGTTTGCAGTGTCAACAGGTCCGACTGCGTGAAACCCCTCTCCACCTCCCGTCTCTACACTTTCGTTGACACCGCCTACCTGCATGGGCGTGACCCGGCGGAAATCGCCCGGCAGCTTTGCGACGGCGGCTCGGACCTCATACAACTCCGCGCGAAGAACGCCCCGCTCGATGAAGTCCGCCGCCTCGCCGAGGCCGTCCTCCCCGTCTGCGCGCGCGCCGGTGTCACCTTCGTCCTCAACGACCATCCCCAGCTCGCCCTCCAACTCGGCGCGCCCATCTGCCACCTCGGTCAGGAGGACTTCTTCGACGCCGGCTACCGCACCGCCGCCCAAGTCACCGGCTGCCCTCCGCAGATGAAGCTCGGCCTCAGCACCCACGCCCCCGACCAAGCCCTCCGCGCCCTCCGCGCCGCCCCCGACTACCTCGCCATCGGCCCCGTCTTCCCCACCGGCACCAAGCCCGGTCGCCCCGCCGCCACGCTCGACTACGTCCGCTGGGCCGCCGCCAACGTGACCCTCCCGTGGTTCGCCATCGGCGGCATCAATCTGGAAACCCTCGACTCCGTCCTCGCCGCCGGCGCCCGCCGCATCTGCGTCGTCTCCGCCATCCTCAACGCCCCGGACATCGCCGCCGCGTGCCGGGAGTTTCGCAAGCGCATCGAGTCGCACGCAGGGTAGGGCGAAACGGCGGAGCAGGATTAGGATTACGAGCAGGAAGAACGGAGCGCCCTCTCCTCGTGCTCGTAATCCTGATCCTGCTCTTCCCGCCGCTTCCCAAGCTTTGCCTTTCCTGAATCTTCGGGCGGTTCACACATTTAGTTTGCCCCCGCTCCGATCCGCTGGCGTTATCTGCCCGAGTTTTCCGGCGTGGCAAAGTCCGCGTCATTGGCAGCAACACAGTTTCCTCATCATGGACAGTCTCCTCATCAAAGGCGGCGTCCCCCTCCACGGGGACGTGCAGATCAGCGGCGCGAAGAACGCCGTGCTCCCCATCATGGCCGCCACACTGCTCACCGCCGAGCCGTGCGTCCTGCGCAACGTGCCCGACTTGAGCGACGTGAAGTTCATGGGCCGCATCCTCGAATCACTCGGCTGCACCGTGAAGTTCGACGGCGGCACGCTCACCGTGCAGGCCCACCGCATCAAGGGCCACGGCGACTACGACCTCATCCGCAAGATGCGCGGCTCCATCTGCATCCTCGGCCCGCTGCTGGGCCGCTTGCGCAAGGCCGACGTCTCGCAACCCGGCGGCTGCATCATCGGCACGCGGCCCATCGACCTGCACTTGAAGGGGCTCCGTGCGCTCGGTGCGAAGATTGAAATCGAGGAAGGCTACGTCCGCGCCAAAGCCCCGCGCCTCGTCGGCACGGAGATCTTCCTCGGCGGCCGCGCCGGCCCCACCGTGCTCGGCACCGCGAACATCATGAGCGCCGCCGTCTTGGCTGAAGGCGTCACCATCATCGAGAGCGCCGCGTGCGAGCCGGAAGTCACCGACCTCGCCGCGTTCCTCAACGCGATGGGCGCGAAGATCCAAGGCGCGGGCAGCCCCACCATCACCATCACTGGCGTGAAGGTGCTGCACGGCGCGGAGCACGAAGTCATCCCCGACCGCATCGAAGCCGCGACCTTCGCCATCGCCGCCGCGATGACCAACGGCGAGATCACCATCCACGGCGCAAAGCCCGGCCACCTCACCGCCGTGATCGACAAACTCCGCGAAGCCGGCGTGAAGGTGGAGCGCAGTGGCGCAGCCCTCGTTGTCAAACGCGGCGCGACGCTGCAGCCCGTGGACGTGACCACGCTCCCTTACGCAGGGTTCCCCACCGACGTGCAGGCGCAGATGATGGCGCTGATGTGCCTTACGCCCGGCATCAGCATCATTACCGAGCGCATTTTCGAGAGCCGCTTCGGCCACGTCGCCGAACTCGGCCGGCTCGGGGCGGACATTGCCATCGAGGGGCCGAGCGCGATTGTGAAAGGCGGCAAACGCCTCAGCGGCGCGCCGATCATGGCCAGCGACCTCCGCGCCAGCGCCGCGCTCGTGCTCGCCGGTCTCTCCGCGAAGGGCACCACTCAGGTCAACCGCATCTACCACCTCGACCGCGGCTACGAGAAGATTGATGCCAAGCTCAAGCAGCTCGGCGGGCGCATCTCGCGGATTCAGGAATAGCAGTGGAGCGCCGGAGGCCGGCACTCCGGCTCACCGTTGAATCACCCGCAGCGGGCTGGAGAAGTCGTCCGTCCACACGCCCACGCGAGGGTTTTCCTCCAACGGCGACCAGCGGGTGCGGCGTTGAAACCCCGCAAGCCCCTCCGCGGTGCGCGCCATCACCACCCAGTGTGATTGCTCGCGCCCGGATGCAAACTCCGCCTCCATCAGCGACATGTCATCGCAGCCCAGCGCGACGAGTCGGAGGTCCTCGGCGAGGTTCGCCAGCACCGGTTCGAGATCGAGGTAACGATTCGAGATGTGGAACGCGAGCATCCCGCCCGGCGCGAGCTTGCGCAGGTAAAGCTCCACCGCCTCGCGCGTGATGAGATGCACCGGGATCGCATCCGAGCTGAACGCGTCGAGCACCAGCAGATCGTAGCCGCCGTCCACCGCCTCGCGCAGCCGCAGCCGCGCATCCCCCTCCACGAGGCGTGTCTCCGCTGCCGCCGAGCGCGCGAGGTAGGTGAAGTAATTCGTGTCCTGTGCGATGCGCAGCACCGACGGATCGATGTCGTAGAAAGTCCACCGCTCGCCCGCCTGTGCATATGCCGCCATCGAGCCCGCGCCCAAGCCAATGACGCCTATGCTCCGGGACGACGACGTCTTATCCCTCTCCCCCACCGGGGCAGAGGGCCGGGGTAAGGGGCTGGCGGCAACAGCAGTTCCACCACGACCGAACACCGCAAACACCTCCCCGAGTGGTCCCTCGCGATGATAAAACGTCAGCGGCTCCGCCGCGCGCGCCGGGTCGAGGAACTGCCGCCCATGAATTGTCCTGCCGTGGACAATTTGCCGCGCGTCGCCGTTGGGCGACAACGTCACGCGCGTCACACCGAAGAAGTTGCGCTCCACATGAAGCGTCTTGCCAAAGCCGCCGGTGAAGAACGCGCCACCGAGAAACAGCGCGCCCAACCCGAGCGCAAACCGGCGCGGCGAATCCACGAGCAGGAAGCACAGCAGCAGCGGCAGCCCGAAGATGACGAGCGATTGGATTTGCGGAGCGAGGAGTTTCGCCGGCGGCAGCAACGCAGCGAGCAAACCGGTGAGCACGGCAAGCCCGAGTGGCCAAAGAACGTCAGGAGTGCGAATGCCCGCGTCCGCAGCATCTTTCTGGCTGAGGGTTGGGGTTGCGGATGTGGGCGGCCGCGCACCACCGCGCTCCCGCAGCCAGCAAGCGGCCATCAGCGCGAGCGGATACTCCACGATTGAGTTGAACAGCAGCGGCGCGAGCAGCGTGTTGAACAAGCCCCCCAGCACGCCGCCCAGCGACATCCACAAATAAAACTCCGTCAACCGCTCCGGCTCAGGCCGGTCCGCCGCCAGCCGCGCGTGGCAGACCATTGCGGCGATGAAGAACACGACGAGGTGAAGGCCCAGCACCAGCCACGCCGGCTCGCTCAACCCCGCGCACATCTGGTAAGCCAGCGCCAGCGCGCCGATGGGTAACGCCCGCGACAGCAGCCGTGGCGAAAAGAACTGCCGCCGCGCGAACACGAACACAAACGTCAGCAGATACAACGCGAGTGGCAGCACCCACAGCAGCGGCATCGAGGCGATGTCCGTGGTGATGTAAGTCGTCACGCCCAGCAGCAGGCTGGATGGCACTGCGGCGCAGACGGCCCAGTGGAGGCGGCGGTGAAGACTGATATTGGTAGGGCGGTGTGTCCCCACCCCGCCGTCGGACATCGGTTGCTCCATTGGCGTCTGCGGCGCCGCGAGGGCACCGCGCCCTACCTTCGCCCCGCAGGCGAGCACGAGCACGGGCATCAGCAGGAAGGCCGCAGCCCACAGCCACGCTTGTTCGCGCAGCGGCCAGTTCAGCTCGATGAACAGCGGATAACCCAGCAGCGCGGTGAAGCTGCCGAGGTTGCTCGCGGCATAGAGGAAGTATGGGTCGCGCGCGCCGTTTGCTGCGGACGCTGCGAACCACCGCTGAAGCAACGGCGTGGTGAGCGCCAGCACGAAGAACGCGGGGCCGACGTTCACGAGCAGTTGCAGCAACAACCACGCGGTGGGCCAGTGCTGCCAAGGCGCGGCGGCGCTTTCGTTCAGCCCGATGGGCAGCGTGGCCAGCGCGGCGAGCAGGAGGGCGAGGTGCGTTCCCATTTGCGCGCGCGCAGTGAGGCGGCCTGAAATCCAATGCGCCGCTGCGTAGCCCGCGAGGAGCATCGCTTGAAAGAAAACCATGCAGGTGTTCCACACGGCGGGCGCGCCGCCGAGCTGCGGGAGGACCAGCTTGCCGACCATCGGCTCGACCCAAAACAGCAGCGCGGCGCTCCAGAAAAGGGTGATGGCGAAGAGTGTGGTCACGCGGCGGACGCGCGGACTGTAGGCAGGCAGCGTGCGGCAGGCAAGGCGCGGGCGCGGCAGTTCCTCCTGCTTGTAATCCTGATCCTAATCCTGCTCCGCTGTGACGAAGGGGGACGGAGCAGGATTAGGATCAGGATTACGAGCAGGAGCGGAGGGCGACACGCCCCCGCCAGCACTTCATCGCGCTGCGGAGTTGCCACCACGCGGGCTGTCCGGCGAAGCTGACGGGGTTGAACGAGTTTTTCCAACGCCACGAAACCGGCGCTCGCCGGGCGCTCGCCGTCGTCGCAGGGCTGCTGCTGGCGGCGGCGTTTCCGAAGCTGGGCATCGCTGGGCTCGCGTGGGTCGCGCCGGGGCTGCTGCTCTTCAGCGCGGCCGGGCAGCCGGCGAAGGTCGCGTTCCGGCTCGGTTGGCTCGGCGGATTCGCCTTTCACCTCGCGGCGTTGCATTGGCTGCTGTCCATCCCGGTGACGGGCTTTCCGATTCTGGGCTGGCTGGCGTTGAGCGCGTATGCGGCGGTGTATCCCGGGCTATGGGTGTGGCTGTGCTGGCGGCTCGCGCCCGTGCCGGCGGCTTGCAGCCGCCGGCCCGACGCAACCGACAGAGAAGAGGTGGCGACCTATGGGCAAAGCACGGCGTGGGCGTTGAAGTGCGCGGTGCTGTGGGTGGCGCTGGAAACCATTCTCGGTTGTGTGCTGACGGGATTTCCGTGGCTCGCGCTGGGCGTGTCGCAGCACAAGCTGGTGCCACTGATTCAAGTCGCGTCGGTCGCGGGAGTCGCGGGCGTGTCGTTTTTGGTGGTGTGGTTCGCCGTGACGGCGGCTGGGGACATGGCGGGCCTGTTGCGTCAGCGCGGCGGTTTTTGGAAACGGAGATTGGCCTGTTTGCTACCCCTTTTCGTTGCAGTAGTCGCAGCCGCATGGGGATTGAGCCGGTTTGCTTTTTCCCTCCAGCGGATGACTCCCTACGGGCAACACAGCGTCACGCTCGCCCTCGTCCAGCCCAGCATCCCGCAGACGATGATTTGGAACCCGGCGGAGAAGACCAACCGCTTCGCCAAGCTGATGCAGCTCTCCGAACTCGCGCTCGCCACCAAGCCCGACGTGCTGGTCTGGCCCGAGGCCGCGCTCCCGGAGCTGAACGATGAGAGCTTTCGCGCCATCACGAACCTCGTCGCCACGCACAAGGTCTGGATGGTCTTCGGCGCAGACGACTACGAGCTGAAGCCCGGCGCGCTGCGCGACTCGAACCAGTCGTCGGACTACCAGTTCTTCAACTCCGCGTTCCTCCTCTCGCCGGAGGGCAAGGTTGTATCCAGCTACCGCAAGCGCCGCCTCGTCCTCTTTGGCGAATACATCCCGCTCGTGGACTGGCTGCCGTTCCTGAAGTGGTTCACACCGATTCAAAGCGGCTTCACGGCGGGCAAGGAGCCGGTGGCCTTCGCTCTCGGAGCATCGCGCCGCAAAGACGATCGTGCCGACCACTTGCAGTCGCCGACCCTTCGCGCCGGGATGCTGATTTGCTTCGAGGACGCGATGGCTGCGACCGCGCGGGACAGCGCGGCCGACGCGGACTTCCTGCTGAACCTCACCAACGACGGCTGGTTCGGCGAGGGTGTGCAGCAGTTCCAACACGCGGCCCACAGCGTCCTCCGCGCGGTGGAGAACGGCCGGCCCGTCGTGCGCTGCACGAACAACGGCCTGACCTGTTGGGTGGACGAGCACGGATTCATGCACGACCTCGGCGTGGGCGACACGACGGATGTGTATGGCACCGGCTTCCGCGTGGTGAAGCTGTCTGTCCCCGCGCCCGGCTCGCGACAGCCTACCTTCTACCAGCGGCACGGGGATTGGTTTGGCTGGGGTTGTGTCTTTGTCGCGCTGGGATTGGTGCTGCTCCAATTCCGGCAACGTCCGCCTCTTCCGTCGCAATCGTAAACTTGCTCTTACGCAAAATCCTTCAAGACTCGATTCTGGGGCTATTGAAGGTTGAATCCGCCGGAGCGCTTGCCTAGCCTCACCACCAAGCAATGAAAACTCAATTCACACGCCGCCATGCCCTCGCGGCGATGGCTATTTCCACTGGCTCCATCCTCACCGCCTGCAAGAAGCCCGACGAGGCGAGCAAGGGCAGTGGCGGTGGAAAGGGTTCCGCAAGCGAGGTCATCAAGGTCGGTGAGTTCGCCTCGCTCACGGGCAAGGAGGCCACGTTCGGCCAGTCGTCGCACAAGGGCACGCTGCTCGCCATCGAGGAGCTCAACGCCGCCGGTGGCGTGCTGGGCCGGAAGTTTGAGCTCATCACCGAGGACACGCAATCCAAGCAGGGCGAGTCGGCCAGCGTCGTGCGCAAGCTCATCTCGCGCGACAAGGTCATCGCGGTGCTGGGCGAAGTCGCGTCGGGCCGCTCGCTCGAAGCCGCGCCGATTTGCCAGAACGCCAAGGTGCCGATGATTTCGCCCAGCTCGACAAACCCGAAGGTCACCGAGGTCGGCGACTTCGTCTTCCGCGTCTGCTTCATCGACCCCTTCCAAGGCACGGTGATGGCGCTCTTCGCCAAGCAGACGCTCAAGGCCAAAAACGTCGCCGTGCTCACGGACGCGGCCGCGCCCTACAGCGTCGGCCTGGCCACGTTCTTCAAGGAGAAGTTCGTCGCGGACGGCGGCAAGGTTTCCGTGGAACAGAAGTTCAGCAGCGGCGACAAGGACTTCAAAGCCCAGCTCACCGCCATCAAAGCCGCGAACCCCGATGCCATTTTCGCCCCGTGTTACTACACGGAGGCCGGCCTCATCACGCAGCAGGCGCGTCAGCTCGGCATCAACCTCCCCATCTTCGGCGGCGACGGCTGGGAAGCACCGGAGCTGCTGCAAATCGGCGGCAAGGCGATGGACGGCACGTTCTACTCCACGCACTACTCGCCCGAGGACAAGGCCGAGATGGTCCAGACCTTCGTGCAGAAGTTCAAAGCCCGCTGGAAGGGCGAAGTCCCCGACGCCATGGCCGCGCTCGGCTACGACTCCGCGCTCGTCCTCGCCGACGCCATCAAGCGCGCCGGCGGCACCGATGGCCCGAAGCTCCGCGACGCCCTCGCGGCAACGAAGGACTTTGTCGGCATCACCGGCAAGACCACGCTCGACGCCAAGCGCAACGCGACGAAGCCGGCGGTCATCATCGAGGTGAAGGACGGGAAGTTTGTTTACAAGGAGACCGTGAATCCGTGAGGGGAGTTGATAGTTGGGGAGTTGATGGTTGATAGACCCCATCGAATCCGGGTGCGCCATGTTTAACTTTGACAAACTCGATGTCTGGCAGCGGGCCAATGGGTTTGCCGACCTCGTTTACAAAGTGACCAAAACCTTTCCCGAAGATGAGCGGTTCGGTTTGACCAACCAGATGCGGCGTGCGGCGGTGTCCGTCTCTTCTAATATCGCGGAAGGCAGCGCCCGCTCCTCTCGGAACGACAACGCCCGGTTCCTCGAAATCGCCACCGGCTCCTTATTTGAAGTGGTCGCTCAAAGTTTTATCAGCCGCCGGCAGGGTTTCTTGACCGAGCCTGATTTCAAAACCATCTACGCCACCGCCGACGAATTGGGCCGCATGCTCAGTGGCCTCCGCCGCTCCCTTCGCGAGTCCGCGCGAACTGAGTGAACGGCCCGTCTATCAACCATCAACTCCCCAACTATCAACTCTTCTGACCGAGTTCCTCCAACAGCTCATCAACGGCCTCTCGCTCGGCGCGATCTACGCGCTCATCGCGCTGGGCTACACGATGGTTTATGGCGTGCTGCGCTTCATCAACTTCGCGCATAGCGACGTGTTCATGGTCGGGTCGTTCGCCGGCTTCTACATCGGGCGGGGGATGCCGAAGGAGTCCTTCGCGACAGGCTTCCTCGCACTCGCGGGCGCGATGATTGTGTGCGCCGTGCTGGGCGTCGTGATTGAGCGGTTGGCCTATCGACCGCTGCGCAACCGCTCCAAGCTCACCGTCCTCATCACGGCCATTGGAGTCTCACTGCTGCTGGAGAATCTCGGCCAGTTCATCTTCGGCGCGGCGCCGAAGGCGTTTCCCACGCTCTTCCCCGTCCACACGTTTAACGTCGCCGGCCTCGTCATCGGCTCGAACCAAATCGTCGTGCTCGTCGTCGCGCTCGCGTTGCTGGGTGCGCTGCAATACATCGTGCTGCGGACCAAGGTCGGCACCGCCATGCGCGCCGTCTCCTTCAACCCGCAGGCCGCCTCACTCGTGGGCATCAACAACGACCGCATCATCTCCTTCACCTTCGCGCTCGGCTCCGCACTGGCGGCGGCGGGCGGCATCCTCTACTCGCTGAACTATCAGGCTATTGACCCGCTCATGGGCGTCCTGCCGGGGCTGAAGGCGTTCGTCGCGGCGGTGCTCGGCGGCATCGGCAACATCCCCGGCGCGGCGCTCGGCGGTCTGCTGATCGGGGTGATCGAGACCTTCGTCAACGGCAGCCGCTTCAGCACCTTCACGGACGCGATTGCCTTCGCCATCCTCATCGGCATCCTGCTCTTCCGGCCGGCGGGCTTGCTGGGCAAGCTGCAAGTGGAGAAAGTCTGAACCCATGGCGAACTGCGAACTGCGAATTGCGAATGAACCGGCCGGCCGCACCAGGCGCGTTCGTCGCACGCATTCATCATTCGAACTTCGCCATTCCCAATTTCCCCAGTGATTCCGCGCTCCCAAGTCGTCCTCCTCTCCGCCATCGCCATCGCCGGCTTGCTCGCCGCCTGCGCGTCGCGCATTGATGACTACTTCGCCCTCATCATCTCGAACATCGGCATCAACATCATCCTCGCCGTCAGCCTGAACCTCATCAACGGCTACACCGGGCAGTTCTCGCTCGGGCACGCGGGCTTCATGGCGGTGGGCGCTTACACGGCGGCAGCCATCACGATGTTCGCTGGGCCGAAGTTCGCGCCCGCTCTCACGCAGGGCGCAGGCATTCACGTGCTCTTCCCGCTTGCGCTCGTGGGCGGCGGACTCGCTGCGGCATTGGCCGGCATGCTCGTGGGTGCGCCGTCGCTGCGGCTCAAGGGCGATTACCTCGCCATCGTCACGCTCGGCTTCGGCGAAATCATCCGCGTCATTTTCCGCAACGTGGACTCGCTCGGCGGCGCGCTGGGGCTGAACGGCATTCCCGCCTACACGAATTTGTTCTGGGTCTATGCCTTCGCCGCGCTGACGGTCTATGTCGTCGTGAGCCTGGTGAACTCGACTTACGGGCGCGGCTTCCTCGCCGTGCACGACGACGAGATCGCCGCCGAGGCCATGGGCATCAACACCACGCACTACAAGATCACCGCGTTCGTCGTGGGCGCGTTCTTCGCCGGCGTGGCGGGTGGGCTGTATGGGCACTCCATCCTCACCATCGCGCCGACGGGCTTCGACTTCATGCGCTCCATCGAGATCGTGGTGATGGTCATCCTCGGCGGCATGGGCAACACCACCGGCGTCATCATCGCCGCCGTGCTGCTGACGCTACTGCCCGAGGGCCTGCGAATGCTCGCGGGCGCGCCCGTGTCCCTGCCCTTCTCCGCGCCGTTCAACAACCTCAAGTGGATCGCCGAAACGCGGATGATCATCTACTCGCTCCTAGTCATCGTGCTGATGCTGGCGCGGCCACAGGGGATGTTCTCGTGGACCAAGCGCACCGCAACGAAGCCGGGGAGCTAACATAATCGATCACGGATAAGCCTCAGCTCCCTGCCTTGCTTGACGGCGGAAACCACAGGAGTGACCGATGCCCACCATCGGGCACGTGGCGGAATGGCAGACGCGCTGGACTTAGGATTCAGAATTCGCCGATTTCAAGGGGTTGCATTGCGTTTCAGTGAAGTGAATTTCCAAGGCCGTGTTTATTGGTCGGAGTGCGCGTGGCTGACCACGGCCCATTCGTCTGAACTGCGCGAGTCGCGAGCGCGGAGTCACCGAGGATGCTCGATGGGTAACGCCGAAGGTTCAATTGTCGAAGTGCTTCCAGCGGCCCTGACGCCGTGCTAAAACGTGCCATGCGCAGCTACCAAAACTTCATCGGCGGCGACTGGGTGTCCGCCCAGTCCGGCCAGACCTTTACCAACCTCAACCCCGCCGACACGCGCGAAGCCGTCGCGCAGTATCCGCAGGGCGGACGCGCTGATGCGCTCGCGGCCATCGCCGCCGCGCAAGCCGCCGCGCCCGGCTGGGCCGCGCAGACCTCTGTTGCGCGCGGGCGCATCCTGAGCAAGGCCTCGCAGCTCATCGAAGTGCGCAAGCCTGAGCTGGCCGAACTCCTCACCCGCGAAGAAGGCAAGACGCTCGCCGAGGCCACCGGCGAGGTGCAGCGCACGGCGGACATCTTCCGCTTCTTCGGCGGTCTCAGCTACGTGCTCGGCGGGCAGACCATCCCGCACGATTTGCCCAGCCAGTTGCTCTACACCCGCCGCGAGCCGCTCGGCGTCGTCGCGCTTATCACTCCGTGGAATTTCCCCATCGCCATCCCCGCTTGGAAAATGGCCCCCGCCCTCGTCAGCGGCAACGCCGTCATCATCAAGCCCGCCTCGCAAGCCCCCGCGATGACCTGCGAGCTGGCAAAAATCCTCACTGAAGCCGGCCTGCCCAAGGGTGTGCTCAATGTCGTCGTCGGCAGCGGCCGCGAAGTGGGCGGCGAACTCGCCACCCACCCCGCCGTCGTCGCGCTGTCCTTCACCGGCTCGCTCTCCGTCGGCTCGCAAATCTACCAGCAGCTCGCGCCGCGCATGGCCCGCGCGCAGATGGAGATGGGCGGCAAGAACCCCACCATCGTCCTCGCCGACGCCGACCTCGACCTCGCCGCGCGCCTCGTGACCATCGCGGGCTTCGGCCTCACGGGCCAGGCTTGCACCGCGACCAGTCGCGTCATCGTCGAACGCAGCGTGGCGGACGCGTTCGCCGCGAAGCTCGTGGAGAAGGCCAAGGCCATCGTCGTGGGCAACGGCTTGAAATCCGGCGTCACGATGGGCCCCGCCGTGAGCAAGGCGCAGCTCGAAGGCAACTTGAACTACATCGCGATCGCCCAACAGGAAGGCGCGACGCTCCTCTGCGGCGGCGCGCGTCTCACCGACGGCGACCTCGCGCACGGCTACTTCATGCAGCCCACCGTGCTGGGCAACGTCGCCCCCACCGCGCGCATCGCGTGCGAGGAAGTCTTCGGCCCGGTCATCGGCATCATCCCCGTGGACAGCTTCGACGAGGCGCTCGCCGTCGCGAATAGCGTGGACGTGGGCCTCAGCGCCAGCCTCGTCACGCGCGACCTGAAGAAGGCGCTGCTCTACACCGAGCGCATCCAGGCCGGCGTGGTGAAGGTGAATCAAATCTCCACCGGCCTCGCGCTCCAAGCCCCCTTCGGCGGCGTGAAGAAGAGCAGCACCGACTCGTTCAAGGAGCAGGGCGCAGGCGCTGTCGAGTTCTACTCGAAGTTGAAGACGGTGTATCTGGACTACTCGGCGTGATTTTTAGCCACGGGTGAAACACGGATCGAACACGAAGTCCGTGTTTCATCTTTGTTCAATCAGTGGCTTGAGAAACTTCTTCGCCAGCAAGGAACACGCGCTTCACCCGCAGCCGCTGGTTCAGCACGAGCACATCCGCGCGCTTGCCGGGCGCGAGGCTGCCCACCTCCTCGGCCACCCCCGCCCGATCCGCCGGAGTGAGACTCGCCATGCGGATAACTTCCGGCAGCGACGCCGTGGTCGCGGACTTCATGTGCCGCACCATCGTGTCGAGGCCGACGACGGAACTGGCCAGCGCGCCGCCTCCCGGGACGAAGCCCACGCGCCCATCGCTCTCAATCCACTCGCCGTCCGACGCGCAGCCGAACCGATAGCGGCCCGGCGGCATGTCGAGCGCGCGGTTCGCATCCGTCACGAGACACAGGCGGCGCGGGCCGAGCTGGCGATATGCAAACTCCAGCAACTCCGGCGCGAGGTGGCAACCGTCCGCGATGACCTCCGTGCTCATCTCGGCATTGGCTAAAACGAATTGCTCCATGCTCGCCTGCATCGGCGTCCCGAACCGTTGGCGCAGCGACGCGACGGAACTCATCGCGCACCAGAAGTGGTCCACGTGCCGCATCCCGGCGCGGAAGGCGCGGGCCATCTCCGACCAAGTCGCGTTCGAGTGACCGCAGGTGACGAGACACCCGCGCCGCGTCGCCTCGCGATAAAACGCCTCCGCTCCCGGCAGCTCCGCGGCGCACGTCGCGATGCGGATGATGCCCGTGTCGAAGTGCCGGCGATACTCGCGTGCGTCCGGGTCGCGGCGACCCGCTTGTGAATGACAACCCACCTTGTCCGGCGCGAAGTAAGGGCCGTAGAAGTGAACGCCCGCCACCCGCGCACCGTCCGCCGCCGTCCCGCCTCGTTGAAGCTCCACACACGCCGCGAGCATCGCCCCGAGTTGCTCGGGCGAGCCGGTTGTTGTCGTGGGAAAAATAGTCGTCGTCCCGTGCCGCGCGTGTGCCCGGCAGGCGGTGCGCACCGCAGCCACGGTGCCGTCCATGAAGTCCGCGCCGTCGCCGCCATGCACATGGATGTCCACAAAGCCGGGCGCGATGTAGCCGCCCTTCGCGTCCACGAGTGTCGCGCCCTGCGGCAGCTTGCGAGTGCGGCCCACGCGCGTGATGCAGCCGCCTTCGCACACGACGACGGCGTCCGGCAGTAGCTTGTCCGGCAGCACGACCGTGCCGTTGTGGAAGACGACCGCGGGTTCGCGGGAAGTTAGTTTCATTTGGGTGCGAAAATTGAGCCACAGATGTGCACAGATGCACACAGATAACTCAGCGGGTTCGCTCCAATCTGTGTTCATCTGTCCGCATCGGTGGCTGAAAAGTCTTCGCAGCCGCGCCGCTTCCCGCTACACCTTGCGCATGGACACTCTGCTGAAACTGCTCCGCGACGATGCCTCCCTGAAGCACTCGCAGCTCGCCGCCATGTTGAATCTCCCCGAGCCGGAGGTGGCCGCGAAGATCAAGTCGCTCGAAGCGGACGGCACCATCTTGGGCTACCGCACCGTGCTCAACGAAGAGAAGGTCGGCGGCGATGTCGTGCGCGCCGTCATCGAGGTCAAGATCACGCCGGAGCGCGGCGGCGGCTTTGATCGGCTGGCCGAGCGCATCGCCAAGTATGACGAGGTGAAGACCTGCTACCTCATGAGTGGCGGCTACGACCTGCTCGTGGTGCTGGAGGGCAACAACCTCCGCGCGTTGGCCACGTTCGTCGCCGAGAAGCTCGCCACCGTGCAGGGCGTCGTCTCCACCTCCACGCACTTCATGCTCAAGACTTACAAGGAACAGGGCGTGCTGATGGGCCACGCGCCGGCGGAGGAGCGGCTGGCGGTCTCTCCGTAGCACGCACACGGACCGCTCGGTGAACTGGATGATCTCCGCTGTGTATGGCCGCGACGGAAAGCCCAGCGCGCAGGCGAAAGACTGGGGCACGCTGGCCGTCGCCGAAGTGGACCTGAACAAGCGCCTGCTCTGGCAAAGCCTCGGTGACTTCAAGGCGAAGATTCAGCGGCATCGCCCGCCGGACGCCCCCGGACGCATCTCGAAGTGAAGACTGCGACCCGAGAGCGCTTGGTGAAAACCTATTGCCAGCAATCCTGATCTTGGAAGGACTGTTGGGACGCGCTGTCCTGCTTGCTCCGCACGCACGCTCCCCTCGATAGCCGCGGCAGAAACTTCGATTCACGCTCCCGGCGCGCGCGCCTTCATGGTCCCGCGCATGAAAACAAATCCGCCGTTCCAAACCTCCTCATCCTCGCGTCTGCACCTGCCGCTGGCCGCGTTGCTGGCCGGCGTCGCGCTGTTCGCAGCGGGCTGCCATGTCTTCGATCGCGGCACTCGGAAGCGGCACAACTCCAGCCTCGTGGATTACCTCTACCCGCGTGGCAATCACACTCAACCCACCAAGCCCTCGGTGCCCACGCTCACGCTACCGCTGAAGGTCGGCATCGCGTGGGTGCCGGAGTCCACGGGCAACAAGGACCAGTATCGCCGGCAGGATTCGGTGCTGACGGAGGCGCGGCGGAAAGAACTGGCGGAGGCGGTCATCCCACACTTCCAGAAATACCCGTTCATCAAGTCCATTGAGATTGTCCCGACGGCCTACCTGACGCCGGGCGGCGGGTTTGAAAACCTGGATCAACTGAAGGCGTTGCTGGGCGTGGACGTGGTTGCGCTGCTGTCCTTCGACCAGTTGCAGACCTCGGACAGCACGGAGCTGTCGGTGCTCTACTGGACCATCGTGGGCGCGTATTTTATCCCCGCCGAGGCGAACAAGACGCACACGATGGTGGACGCGGCGGTGTTCGACATCGCCAGCCGGCAGCTGCTCTTCCGCGCTCCGGGCATCAGCAAATCGCAGGGCATCGCCACGCCCGTCCGCACGGATGAACGGCTGCGAGCCAAGAGCGACCAGGGCTTCGTGGCGGCCTCGACCAACATGGTGGCGAACGTGCAGGTGGAACTCGCCACGTTCCAGCAGCGCATCAAAGAGAAACCGGAAACCGTCCGCATCGTGCGCACGGCTGGCTACACGGGCGGTGGTGCATTCGGCTGGGAACACGCGGGACTTCTGGGCGGCGTAGTGCTGCTGGGAATGCTGATGCAACGGCCGCGTGCGTGAGAACGGAACTCCAACCGCAATGCTGACTGTTTCTGAACCACTAACTGGCACTGACCTGCACTAATGGAAACTTGCTTCATCCCTGCTTCTGTTGAGGTCGCGGCCCGGCGGCCTTCGGTCATTCCCATTAGTGCAGGTCAGTGCCAGTTAGTGGTTCACCGGCGGCATGGGGTTCAACTGATCAATCACGAACTGCTGTCGCTCGCTGGGTTGGTCGGTCTCGCTGTGCTGGCGACTGTTCATCCGGCCTTTCATGCGTGGTGTGTGCTGGACCGCGATGCGCTGGCTGCTGGCGAAGTGTGGCGCTTGTGGACGGGGCATCTGACGCACTTCTCGGCGAGTCATCTGGTCGTGGATGCGTTGGTCTTCACGCTGCTGGCTGCCGCGCTGCGTCGTGCGGGTGAGAGCGCACTCGGACGCGTGCTGTTTCTCGGTGGAGCTGCCTTGAGTGTGAGCCTCCTCGTCTGCGACAGCTCGCTCGCCCGATACGGCGGACTCTCGGGGCTGAACGCGTTGCTGGTGGGTCGGCTCGCGCTGCATTGGGTTCAGGCGGGGGGACGGCAGCGATTGTTCGCGCTGGCTCTACTCGCGGTCGCCGTTGGGAAGTTCACGCTCGATTCCATCGGGCTTGGGAGTCCGAGCGTGGAGTTTGATTCCGTCGCCGTAGTGCCGAGCCACTTGAGCCACTGGCTCGGTTTACTCTGGGGACTGGTGTTGCCCGTGAACGTTCAGGCGAAGAACACCTTCTCCGCCGTGCGGCGCAGCATCCAGTCGCGGTCAGTGGCGGAGAGGAAGTCGAGGCGGTCGCGGATGAGGGCGATGCTGTCGGCGTAGGTGTGGCCGGGGCGGAGTTGGAAGGGACAGTCGCTGGCCCACATGAGGCGTTGCGGGCCGAAGGTGTCGCGCAGGCGGCGGATCATCGGGCCGAAGTCGAGGTAGGGCGCGCGCTTCTGGCCGAACGCGTAGAAGGCCGAGGCTTTCACGTGGACGTGTGAGAACTTCGCCAGCGCGCAGAGCGCGGCGATGTCCGCTGCGAGGAACTCCCCACTCACGCCGATGCGTGCGAAGTGGTCAATCACCACGCGGGTGCGGGGGAACTTCGCGCACATCGCCGCGATGCCGGGGAGGGCGTTGGGGCCGATGAGCGGGCAGAGGGCGAGGCCGTCGTCGCCGGCGCACTTCCACATTTCAGTCATGCCGGGCGAACCGAGCCAGGCGTCCACGGTTTGCGAGCCGGGGTTGATACGGAAGCCGCGCACGCCTTGCTTCGCCAGTTCGCGCATCGCGTCCTGCGGGCGCGCGGCGCTGCCGTCCACGATGCCCACGCCGGCGAAGACGCCGGGGAAGCGGCGCATGGCGTCGGTCATGTAGCGGTTGTCGAAGCGGTAGAAACTCATCTGGATGAGCACGGTGCGCGTGACGCCGTGCGGCCGGGACATGGCGCGGAATTCCTCGGCGGTGAAGCTGGGCGGTTGCATCGCGGACGGCTGGTAGCCCGTCGCGAGCGGGAAGGCCGCCGTGTCCGGCGTCCAGACGTGGACGTGAGCGTCGATGAAGCCTTGTTTCAAAGAAGCGTCAGGCGTCGCACAGCCGGTTAGCGCACCGGCTGTCAGCGACGTCGAGGCCGCGATGAATTCCCGGCGGGATTGGTTGAAGGGCGGTTCTGTCATGGCTGGTGGCGCGAACGCTAGGAGTTCGGTGCGATTCCTGTCAACGCACGCAGTCGGGCGCCGGGAATTCGCGTTGCCACCTATTCGGCTGCTCCCTAGGCTCGCCCGCGCATGAAACATCAGCTCGAGTTCGAGAAGCCCATCATCGAGTTGCAGCGCAAGCTCGACGAGCTGAAGAAGCACCCGGAGAAGCATTCCATCGGCATCAACCTCGACGAGGAGGTCCGGCAGATGGAGCTGAAGATGGAGGAGACGCGGCGGCAGATTTATCTGAACCTCACGCCTTGGCAGCGGGTCATGCTCGCGCGCCACCCCAAGCGGCCTTACACGCTCGATTACTTTCGCACGGTCTTCACGGACTTCTCCGAGTTGCACGGTGACCGGCTTTACTCCGACGACCGCGCGATGGTCGGGGGTTTCGCCAAGCTGGCGGGTCGGCCCGTCATGGTCATCGGCACGCAGAAGGGGCGCGACACGAAGGAAAACATCCTGCGCAACTTCGGCTCCGCGCACCCCGAGGGCTACCGCAAGGCGCTCCGGCTCATGCGCATGGCCGACAAGTTCGGCATGCCCATCATCACGCTGATCGACACGGCGGGCGCGTATCCCGGCATCGGCGCGGAGGAACGGCACATCGCGGAGGCCATCGCAGTGAACCTGCGCGAGATGACCCTGCTGGAAGTGCCCATCATCGCCGCCGTCATCGGTGAAGGCGGCTCCGGGGGCGCGCTGGGCATCGGCGTGGCGGACCGGGTTTTGATTTTGGAGAACGCGTATTACTCGGTCATCAGCCCGGAAGGTTGCGCGGCGATTCTGTGGAAGGATCGCGCCGCCGCACCGAAGGCCGCCGAGGCGCTGAAGATCACGGCGACGGACTTGCTCGAACTCGGCCTCGTGGACGAAATCGTTCCCGAGCCTATGGGTGGCGCTCACAACGATCCCGCGGCGACCGCCGCGACCGTCCAGAAGCGCTTGCTCAAAAACCTCGCGCAACTGGACGCGCTCTCGGTGAGCGAGCGGTTGCGGCAGCGCTACGGGAAGTTCCGGAACTTCGGCCACTTCAACGAGACGCCCGCCGCGCTGGGTGGAACGACGCTGGAAGCACAACCGGCGTGAGGAGCTGCGGCCACGCGCTGTCGGGCGCGAGTCGATTTGGACACCAAACTTCCCCGGAGCGACGCTTGACTCCCCCCTTTCCTCCGCTAACCTCCGCGTTCCGCTTGAGGCGGGACCGTGCGGTGAGCCGCACGCGAGACGTTGTAGAAAGAAGCTTTAGCCTATGAAACGCCAGTATCAGCCCTCAAAAATCCGCCGCCAGCGCCAGCATGGCTTCCGTGCACGCATGGCCACCCGGGGCGGTCGCAAGGTTCTCGCCAACCGCCGCAGGACCGGTCGCAAAAAGCTCACCCCGGTGTGATCCCATGTCCGCCAGCCCGTCCACGCGGCTGACGCTCGGGGGCACCCAGCGCCTCAAACAGACACGCGACTTCACGCGCCTCAAGACCCAAGGGCGCCGGCTCGCGCGTGGTTGTGTGCTGATGAACTGGGCGGAACTCGCCAGCACAGGGCACTCCCGACTCGGCATCGTCGCGGCTAAACGCATCGGCAACGCCGTCGTCCGCAGCCGGGCCAAGCGCCTCCTGCGTCAGGCTTTCCGGCTCCACCAGCACGACCTGCGCGTGCCTTCGGAAATCGTCCTCGTGGCCCGCGACTCGATTGCCGGCAAGGCGTTCGCGGATGTCGAGCGTGACTATCTCGCCGCACTCCGCGTCGCGGGATTGCTCAAAACTTAAACCGCTGCCGCACTGCTGGCTGCCCCGTGAATCTCGCCCAACACCTTTTGCTCTTCGCGCTCCGGCTTTACCGCTGGTTTGTCTCGCCCGCGCTGACGCTGCTCTTCGGCGCGGCATGCCGATTCGAGCCGACGTGCTCGGGGTATGCGATGGAGGCGGTTCGCCGACACGGTGCGTTGCAAGGCGGTTGGCTTGCGGTGAAACGGGTTGCCCGCTGCCAACCGTGGGGCGGTTGCGGGTGTGACCCGGTGCCGGGGCAAAAGGAACCCGTCGCTGAGATCGGATGCTCCGGAGTTTCCCACACGCGCCACGCGCCACGCGCCACGCCCGCTTCACTCGCCGCCCACTAGCTTTCTTTCATGGACCGCAAATCTGTTGTCATCCTGCTCGTTTCGTTCCTGCTCATCATCGGCTGGTTCGAGCTGGTCAAAGTGCTGTATCCGCCCCCGCCGCCCCGCGCGTTGGCGAATGGGACGAATGCGGTCGCCGGGGCGAGCAATCAGGCTGGCGCTCCAGTGGGCAGCCCCAACTTGTCCTCGCCGACGCTCACCGCTCCCGCTCCCGGCTCCACGCAGTGGACTGCACCGAAGGCCGAGGAGCAGTTGCTCATCCTCGACACGGCGGACGTGCGCTACACCTTCACGTCGCACGGCGGCGGCTTGAAGCTCGCGGAGCTGAAGCATTTCCCGAAGATCGTCGGCAACCGCAAGGTCACCGATCCGTCGCGCGTCGTGACCTTGAACACGAAGGCGCCCGTCGCCGCGATGACGCTGCTGGGCGGCGAGGCGATTCAGGGCGACGGCCTCTTCACGCTCGCGAAATCGGAGAAGGGCGTGCGCGCCGAGAAACTTCTCCCCACCGGCCTGCGCATCGTGAAGCAGTTCACGCCCGGCACGAACTACCTGATGCAAGTCAGCGTGTGGTTGGAGAACACGGGGGGCCAGGCCATCTCTCTGCCAGCGCAGGAATGGGTTTTCGCCACCGCCACGCCCATCAACCCTTTGGACAAGGGGCCGTTGATGAAGGTGAGCTGGTTCGAGAACGGCAGCAGCAGCTCCGTCGCCGAGTCGTATTTCGAGAACGCCACGCTGGGCTGCTTCCCCGGCACGCCGCGCAAGGAACACGAGGTGGTGGGCAAGTTCGCGTGGGCTGCGGCGCAGAACCAGTTCTTCACCATCGTGGCCGTGCCGAAACAGCCCCCCGAGAAACTAGTCACGCACCGCATTGCATTGCCCACGCATGACCCAGCGGACGTGCCCGAGGGCGACAAGGCGTTCCCCAGCCCGTTCGGCTTCCAGAGCGCGTTCGTCTATCCGGGCCAGGCGCTCCAACCCGGCGGGACGAACGCGGTCCATCGCGAGTTCGCGCTCTACGTCGGGCCGAAGGAATACCAGACGCTCGCGCGGCTTGGGAAGCAGATGAACAACGAGCTGGACCTCATCATGGACTACGGCGGCTTCTTCGGCTTCTTCGCCAAGGCGCTGCTGCTCTCGATGAACGGCCTGCACTCGTTCGGTCTGAACTACGCGTGGTGCATCATCGCCATCACCGTCATCATCAAGCTCCTGTTCTGGCCGCTCACCGCCATCTCCACGCGCTCGATGAAGCGCATGTCCGAGCTGCAGCCGCAGATGAAGGCCATCCAAGAAAAATACAAAGAGGATCCCTCCAAGGGCCAGCAGAAGACCATGGAGTTCATGCGCGAGCAGAAGGTTAACCCGATGGCTGGCTGCCTTCCGATGGTCGTGCAATTCCCCGTCTTCATCGGCTTCTACACCATGCTCCAAAGCTGCATGGAACTGCGCGGCGAGTCCTTCCTGTGGGCGCACGACCTCTCGCAGGAGGACACCGTCACCTACCTGTTCGGCTTCCCCGTCAACCCGCTGCCCATCATCATGGCCGTTACGATGTTCTGGCAGGCGCGGCTCACCCCGCCCTCGCCCGGCATGGACCCGATGCAGCAGAAGATCATGAAGTATATGCCCATGATGTTCGTGGCCATCCTCTACCGCTTCAGCGCCGCACTCACCCTCTACTGGACCGTGCAAAACCTGCTGACCATCCTGCAAACCAAGCTCACGAAGCTGAACGACGAGAAAAAAGCCGCCGCCGGCAGCAACGCCATCCCCATCAAAGTAGTCGCCGACAAGCCCAAGAAAAAATAGCCCCACTTTTGTCTTTTACCTTTTACCCTTTTCCTTCCCCATCCCTCCATGCCCACTGAACCCAAAGCCATCCTCGCCGAACTCCTCACCCACCTCGGCTTCACTGCCACCATCGAGGAGCGACCCCTCGACGACGGCGGTCTCTTCCTCGACGTGAAGACCGAGGAGGCCAGCCGCCTCATCGGCCGCGCCGGCCAGACGCTCGGCGACCTCCAATACCTCGCCAACCGCATCGTCTTCAACCTGAACCCCGACGCACCGCGCATCACCGTGGACGTAGGCGGCTACCGCGCTCAAGCCAGCGAAGCGCTCATCAAGAAGGCCAAGGAAGCCGCCGACAAAGTCCGCAAGTGGGGCGACATCGTCGAGCTGGAGCCGATGAGTGCCTATGACCGCCGCATCGTCCACCAAGCCCTCCGCGAGGATCCGGACATCGAGACACAAAGCGTGGAAGTCGAGGGAACCGACAAGAAGGCGATGCTCCTGCGGCCGAAGCGGAAGGAGTAGGGAATGCAATGACCCTCCCCCGCACCTTCGACCTGCCCGACGAAGTCTCCGACTGGGACGACAAGAACTACTTCACCTTCCTGCAAGACCACCAGTTCGGCTATCAAGCCCTTCTCGATGAACTGAAGGCTCGCGGTCAGGAGCATTCGGCGGAATACCAGCACTGGCTCGACCAGTTCAAAGCCGTGGAGCACTACCTCGCCCGCGACTTCAATCGTCGCTACCATCAGGGTTAGCGTCGGCTCACTCCTCGCCCACGCCGCGCTTCGTCAGCCACCAGATGCCGGCGGTCACCGCGACACCCACGACCGACATCACCAGCGCCGTCTCGCAGAAGTAGGTCGAGCCAATCATCACCAGTCCGCCAATCAGCGGCACCGATTTGTCCTGCTTCTTCCCGTAAATGAAGAAGCCGCTGCCCACCGCGCCCCACACGACCGAGGCCCAGAGCGTGTCCATGTTCACCGCCAGCCTCCCAGTTCGCGCCAGCGGGGGCAGTCCACACAGTGGTCGTTCACCATCCCGACCGCCTGCATCAACGCGTAGCAGATCGTCGGGCCAACGAAC
>Ga0208960_1000142_pt1 | contig 38592 bp, 36 predicted proteins | sample GreLakmeON33MSRF_FD_187703 | JGI IMG/M metagenome (GOLD analysis project Ga0208960, IMG submission 187703) | Freshwater lentic microbial communities from great Laurentian Lakes, MI, USA - Great Lakes metaG ON33MSRF (SPAdes) | ecosystem: Environmental > Aquatic > Freshwater > Lake | place: Great... | reverse complement strand
GGGGGGGGGGGGGGGTGTGGGGGGGGGGGGGGGGGGGGGGGGGGGGGGGGGGGGGGGGGGGCGGCTAGGCTCCGCCCTTTTACGGGGGTAAAGGGGGTGCTGGGACGGGTCAGGCAAGGGGGTAGGCTGGGAGGCTCTCAGGGAGGCTGGGACAGGCTGGACGGGTCAGGCTGGGGGCAGGGCGGCAGGGCGGCTGGGAGCGTCAGGCAGAGCGTCCGCCGACGATGCTCAGGACGGCTCAGGGGAGGGGGTGGGCGGCTGGGCGGCTCAGGCCTCAGGCCTCAGGCTCAGGACGGCTCAGGCCGTCAGCCTGACGGCTGGGATGCAGGCACAAAAAAGGGGAGCCTTGCGGCTCCCCTAGGGTGTGACTGGTCAGGACGCTCCGTCGCCGTTGAATGACCCCTTGCGTCCGTCGGGTCGCAGTCCCCGTCCCTCCAATTCTGACAGGTAGGCTTTTGCCAGCCGCTCATTCCTCTCGCCCTTCTTGTGTCCGCCGCAACTAGTCGTCGCCGTAGCGTTCGCATACCAGTCCTGCAATGTATCCTCACTAGCCGTCATCGTTTTCTCCGTCAGCCAGATGGTGCAGTCCAGTTGGTCTAACATTCCCCGCAGGTGGCGGCGATGGTCTCGGCAGGAGTAGAAGTAATCCTCCCACACTTCCCGATTGGGATTGTCCATCAGGATACCGCCGTCCGTCTTCGTGAGGATTGCTTCCGCAGTCCGTTCGACTTCCTGCTGGGCGAACCAGTTAGCCGTGATTGCGGCGTGGAGGTTGCGGAGTTTCGTGATTTGATTTAGCGACGGATTCGCCGTCGGCGATTGAGCGGGGGGGGCGCTCAGTTTCTTTCCCTTGGGTTTCGGTTCCACGACTCGATTCAATCACGACGGCGGCAACGCCGCAAGAATCTTGTCAGGATTTTCTAACGACGAAAAAGGGGGAGCCTTTCGGCTCCCCCAGTTAGGTCATTCGTAGTGCGGGACTGTCATCGTCGCCGACTGGAAGGGGAAGCGTTCCAGCATCGCTTCGCCGTCAGCCTCAGGTCGTGCAGAGGAGAATCCCCTAACCTCCCTAGTGTCGCCGTCGCCCCAGTCAACCCTGTCGCCCTGAAAGGTGAGTCCGAATTTCTCCCGTCCGTATTCCTTCGCCGCTTCCAGAGTTTTATCTTCGGCATTTTCAGGGCAGGTAAACTCTCCGTAGAATTTCACGGCGTTGAAGTAACTCACGGGGAAGGAAGCCAAACAGGTGCGACGGTGGTAAAAACAACCTCCCTCGGCTGGACTGTATTCGACTAACTCCGTTCGGTAAAAATTCACGAAGTTCACTTCACTATCCCCTTTCCGCATCCTGAGCGGCATCAGGAATTCATCCCGATAACTTTCCGCCGTCGCAGTCCAATCCGCTAGTGCCTGTTCCTCTTCGTCGTGCAGAAACTTCCTGACTTCCTCTTCGTGCTTATCCAGAGCATCCAGAGCATCCTGCAAACCCGCTAGGGTGTTATTCGGTTTCACTCGCTCGGAACGGAACCACTTGAAAAACAATTCCTCCCGTTCGCCCTTCGTTTTTTGCGAAGCCGTCGCAAGCGGCAGGAAGGGGGAGGCTTCCTGATTGTTATCCCCAGTTGTGTTAGGTTCCACGCCGTTAGTGTAACCGTCAGGCTGGATACAGAGCAACGCAAAAAAAGGGGAGCCTTTCGGCTCCCCTAGGTTTGCTATTCGTCGCAGTCGTCGTCGTCTTCCTCTTCGTCTTCCTCTTCGTCGTCGCCGTCGCTATCGTGCGGGCAGATTTCCGTCAGGATACCGAGCAGGATGTAGTAACCATCCGCACCGTTATCCGCTTCCGTTCGCAGGGCGGCGGCGAAGTCGGGAGCGTCCTTACACTCGCCCGACATTGCTACACTTGCCAGACTCCGCACTCGGTTCGCAACCGACAGGTCTTTCCGTTTCCAAGCGTTCGTCGCCGTAGCGAAGAGGCTGAAAACATTCCCGTCGATTCGAGTCCATTCCACTTGCGGGAAGTCGGACGGTTTCACTTTCGTTTCCCCCAGCAGGAATTTTACGCCCTGCTGATGGGCGGAGAGTTTAAGACTCTCAGGCTTTTTTGGTTGGTTCATTTTGTGCCTAGCGGCAAACAGAGCGTAGTTAGTAAAATTCTATTACGCAAATACAAAACAGGCACAAAAAAGGGGGAGCCTTTCGGCTCCCCCAGTCAGGGTTACTTTTTCTCCCAGCCTTGCTCCGTTGCGATATGCTCCCCCAGCATATCGGGTTCAGTTTCCTTCGGCACACTATTGGCGGCAAAGGTGTGCTGACGCTGAACCTTGCGGCGATGGTCAGGGAAGTAGTCGCTAAGACGCTTCATTGCCTTAGCCTTACCAAAGGCTCCCTTTGTTTTGTGTTTCCCAGCGGACGGCTGGGGCGTTTGAGCGGCAGAGACGCTCAGGTTTTCTGCGGGGGGGGTTTCGGGTTCCACATCCATAAACTAGGAGCCGTAAGTAAAAAACACAAACACAAAAAAGGGGAGCCTTTCGGCTCCCCTTGCGTTCGTTATCCGAATGTGATTTCCCCTAGGAAGCAGTATTGAAAGAAAGCGTCATCGCTTACGCCGTCCGCTTCCGTCGGGTGTTCCTGAGTCACTAACATTTCTGCATACATTTTGCGGAGCCAATCAGGTTGCTTCTCATCGCTCACAAACTTCACCAGTTTATTATGAAGCCAAACCGCCGTGACATCCTGATACTTCGTCAGGTCTTCCCCTTGCTCCAAATCCGCACACTTGATTTCAATCATCAAGGAAGCGTAAGGGATACCGTCCTTTTCTCCCGCTTTATTGTAATCCCTGTAACCTTTGCTCTCAGGGTTTGCGGGGAACCCCCAACTGTATCCCCCCAGTCCACCTTCGACGGCTCCGCTCACGATATACCAGAGATTTTTTGCGTAATCTTCGGACATCGTTTTGTTTGTTAGGAACGCTTTCATTTTTTCTGCTTTTGTTATGGTTGGCATAGGACACATAAACAAACCGCAAACGGCGGGTAACACAATAACAAAAAAGGGGAGCCTTTCGGCTCCCCAGTTAGGTTATTTAATTCCGTTCCGCAAACTGTCCGCAATCTGAGCCAAACTTTCGCCCTTAATCCTCAGGATTGCTTCCCGAAGGTGTGCGACGGCGGCGGCTTCGCTCCCGTGTCGCATTGACTGAATTGCCGCAATCGCTAGGGTGTATTGCTCCCTAGCAAACTCAATCTTCTGGTTCAATTCCTGATGCTGATAGTAATGATAATTACGATTGCCTCCCATTCGGGTCAGGTGAGCCAAAAACTTCTTTTCGAGTTTCTGGGTTTTGATGGTATCCGCAAGAGACGCTTGCGGGGCGGTGACGCTAGGGGAGGTAGCGTCGGGAGTTTCCCCTGATGTGTTATGTTCCACAAACTCAATGTGCCTGAGGGTAACACAAAAGCAAGACACAAAAAAGGGGAGCCTTTCGGCTCCCCTTTGGGTCAGTTGTTTCCTTCGGGTTTGTTCAACCCGTTGCGTTGCTCTGCGTAACGCTCTGCCAATTCCTGACATTTTAGGCTCAGGCGGATGACTTCTGTTTCCAGAATGTCCGCCCGCCGAAACTGTTGCATTGGCTTCCAGATGGTTTCCATTGCTTGAACTGCGTCTTTCGTCGCCCATATCAGGACGGCGGCTTCGGCGGAGTGTTTGTTGAATTGCTCAGGGATGTTCATATGTATTTTGGGTTATTGGTTATGGGTTCAAACTCAATGTGCCTACCAGTAACACAAAAGCAAGGCAAAAAAAAGGGGAGCCTTTCGGCTCCCCCTTGCTCACCAGTCCCGCTTCATTGCTAGGCTAATCACTTCTGACGCTGGGATGATGTGGCAACCGATGGTCAGGTTTCCTGCCTCACTCTTAGTCCAGTTGAAACTACCTAGGGCGATTGGCAACCCTTCGACGGGCAAACCTTTTTCCGTATCCTGCACTTTATCCCCGTATCGCTTCCAGAGAGCCTTGCAGAGCGTCTCAGGCAACCTTGCTCCCCTGTTGGTTTCAATATCCCCTTCATCTGGGTTGAACCTTAGAAGCGTTGTCGCTTTCACATCGCTCCCAGCGTCAATCCCCGCCATTTCCATCCATTCAGTCATCAAATGTCCGTATTCAATTTTCTGAACCTTGCAGATGTTTTCCCTAATCGTGCCGATAATCATTTGACGCTTATCGAATTGGTTATCCCTAGGCAGGAAGTTTTTCCAACATTCCGCTTCCGATACTATCGTTTCCCGCATCTGAGTATACGCAATGTATAGGTCTTTTGAATAAAGGACGGCGATACGCTTAACCTTTTTGAAATACTCCTCAATCTCCGCCGCTTGCTTAGCCTTCCTATCAAACAACCTTTCGAGATAACCCGTTATAATCTTTTTGATTTCCGACACGCCCTGTTTGGGATAACCCTTGCAGAATTTCTTACGGAAGATTTCGGCTTTCAGATACTCGCAGTAGATTTCCCAAACTTGAACGCATCCGAAGCGTTTAACCCTAGGGTTTGCAAGGTGCTTAACTTGCTCCCTGACTGCCTCCATTTGTGCGGAATAGAAATCGTTATTAAATCCGACGGAGCGGCTGGGAGCCGTGAACACTAGCGACAGTTGCTTATCTTTCAAACGCTCTGCGAAACGCATTTCAAACAGGGCGAATTGTTCCACAATCGGGAGTGCATCAAATTCGCTATTCATATCCCAATGAGACATTCTGAACGGGAGCGGGATTGAGTTTTGAATTGTCCCCTGATGTTTGCTAGTCGTTTTTGAATAGCCGTAACTGCTGACGGCGAAGACTCCCTGACCCTTAATTTCCCGACGCATTGCGATACGGGTAGAATAAGAGTAGATTAAGGTATCCTCTCCGATTTTTGAAGTATGGACAGAAGCGGGGCAGGTCATTACGCCGTCCGCTCCGTTCGCCCATAGGTGAATTAGTGCTTTCTGATTAGGCTGACATTTTTTTATTTTAGTGTGCATAGGACACATAATCTCCCCTGTTTGTGTTACATTGTCAACAGTCTTTACAATTAATCTTCCTGAAAGTCTCCCTTAGCCTTCCTGACTAACTCGGCTGACAATTCATTGTCGGCGGAAAGGATATCAATTACCCCTTCCTCTAACAGTTTAACTTCTGCCGCCGTCAGTCCCTGCAACGGCTCCCCCGTTGCGTCGGCTGGGTAACATCCTATCAGGTCATAACTGCTGAGGCTCACGCCGTCAAAAGCGGCGATTAAATAGGAGTCATTTCCCTTCGCCCCGTGAAATTCATATGAGCCAATTCCTTCGTCTTCGATTTCGTAATCTACCTCACCAGAGCAAAGGTAAAAGCAGGAACCTAACTTAACTTTTAAATCAGAAAAAGAATAAGAAGCCATTGTTAAACGGCTCCTTTCTCTGCTTCGACTCGCTCTTTCAAAACTTCCTCTGTCATATGGAAAACACTAACCCTTTGGGAAGTAGGATAAATCTTAACAAAATGAATCTGCATTGAATACAATGTAGAACCTTCTGCTTTCCATTGCTCAGCCTGTGTCTTATCCTTTTCAATATGTTGCATAGTGGCAACAGCAGTATCGAAACTAAGAGTTTGAATATGAACGGTAGTTTTCTGAAAACAGAAAGCCGTGGTTACGATGTAGTTTTTGATGTTATTATAGTCCATTGTTATTATTGTTTGGTTGTGGTTGGGAAATTAGGGACGCTTCTGGTAATGACAGAAGCCAAGGGATGAGGGTGAGTTAGCGTCTAGGAATACACACATTTCTGCGTAGTATTGGCGATGGGTCTTAGCGATTTGCCAAGCGGGTGAGTCAGGCTGAGCCTTATCCATTTTCTTTTGGTGATGCTCTACCATTTTGTATGCTTTATTATACAGAATGTAGAAGTATTTATTCTCAGGAGTTAGTCCTTTCATTTGATATGTCCAGCATCACGGCGGAATTGATTTACTTCGTCAGCGGTATGTAGGGTGTTGTCAGCCCAGAGCCTCAGAGTTTCTGCGGCGGCGTTGAGACGACCAGCGGACTCAGCCGCTGTATCGCCGTCAATGTTGCCTAGGGTGTCAATCAGTTGACTCAGGATTTTGTTAGCCTGACGGCGTTGATGCTTAGAATTATTAGGAGCGTCCATATCAGTTGCGGTTATGAGTTTCAACATTGGCTACCCAGCCTTCGATAAACAGGACGGCTTCACGCTTCAAGTTGAAGGAGTATTCTGCATCAAGCAGATGTTTGGTTTCGGACTGTTCAAGGTGAACAGATACGACCCACTTTTTGCCACGCCTTTCGGGTAGCATATCAATCAGGAATATAGGATTAGATTTAGGAGGGATGGGTTTGAGCGGTTGGTGTGGCATAGGACTTATAGGTGTATTACGGTTCCGCCAGCCGTCAAGCAGTTATTTTCATTTTTCTTACTTTCGTATCCCAGACCCCAACATACGGCTCAAATGGTCGTCGTTATTAAGGGCGGCAATCAGGCTCTCCTGCATCGGGTCTAAGATATTCCTGTCAGTTATAAGTCCGCTGAACCCGATAGCGTCCTTAATGTGGACTGCTTCAAACACAGCCTCAGCACCAGTCTCTGCGTCTGTCTCAATAGTGTAGGTGGCTTTTCCATACACTAGATATGTTTTGCCGTTGTAGTTGAGGTTGAAGTTTTTGATGATGTATTCGTGCATAGGTTTTGTTCAATGTTTAAAGGGGTCAAATGTCTATTGCGTCGGGAGCCTTCCTTCCAGACAACATAGCATTGATGTCTTCGTGGCTCACTCTCAGGCGATGCTCCACGATGGTAGTGGGAGCGTCTTGCAGTTGCATCACCTTGTCCGTCATAATGGCGATAGCCAACGGGAGTTGCCCAGCAGGGATGTTTTCAATCTCTGTCAAGAGCCTTGTGGAACCCTTGCTCACAATCTGGGACAGCAGGGAGGCTGTTTGCTTCTTCCAAGTGCCGAGTTCAAACTTCCCAGCGTCTTCCTCATCCTTCCTGATGGCAATGATAGCAGGACGGCTGACACCAGTTTCTGCGTTGATAGCCCGTGTGCCTGTTCCGTCTTGCAGGAGTTCAACGACTTTCTTCCGTTTCTCAGCAGGGACATTCTTCCCTGTGCAGTTGATAGACGGGTTGGTGCTTAGACGCTCTTCTTCGGACTCGTATTCCATTCAGCCATTATGTAGTTGACCTGTGTAATGCAAGCATTATTTCCATCGCTCTATGTTTCCGTTTCTCTATGTATTTTTCGGCATCCTGATTGCTTTTATCGTTTGTGTAGATGTCGTTGCTTTTGTCTTAGCCCTGTTAGGGTTTGGTCGCAAGACGAGGGATGACCGACGCAACGAAAGGGAATGGCTGTGAGACTTAAAGTAAAGGACATTGCCACCCTTAGGGAGAGGCTGATTGAAGCCCAAGGTGGCGAGTGTTTCTTGTGTCGGGTGGAGTTGGATACGGTTGTGGCTTGCCTTGACCACGACCACGGCTCTGGACGCATCAGGGCTGTGCTGTGCGGGAATTGCAATGGTATCGAAGGCAAGATATTCAACCTGTGCCGCAGGGCAAAGAGGGACAGGGATGAGCCAGCGTTCTTACAGTCTATCCTGTCCTACTGGGACTACTGGCAGAAGAACCCCCGTAGCGAGTTGCACCCCAGCCATAGGTCAGCCGACGAGAAGAGGCTCAGGAAGAATAAGAAGGCTAGATTGAAAAGAAGTAAGAAAGGTGGTTGACAGGCTGTGATACAGGGGCAAGGTGAGTGTCCTATGTCCAACCCTAATAACCCGTTCAGCCCAGCGTCCTTCGCTGGAATGGCTGACGCAGACTACCGCAACGCTAAGGGATTATCGAAGTCGATGTTGACTCATTTCGCTAAGTCACCAGCCCACTATATCCACGCTCTCACGGAGAAGGTAGAGCCTACCAAAGCAATGGTCTTTGGGACTGCCTTCCACGCTGAGATGCTGATGCCTATCCCGTCTGAGCATTACGCTGTGAAGTTGAAGATGGATGGTCGCACCAAAGAAGGTAAGGCTTACAATGAGCAGTTTGAAATCCAGAACGCTGGTAAGGCTTGCATTGATGTCGTCGAAGAAGAGAGCATTAAGGGTATGCGTCAGGCTGTCTGGAACCATCCGCTTGCTCGTCAGTTAATGGAAGACCGTGGACTCAATGAGTTCTCTGTGTTTGCTACCTTCACCGAAGGCAGGACTCCTGTGCTTTTGAAGGGTCGCTTTGACGCTTTCAATATTGATACTGGTGTCATCATTGACCTGAAAAGTTGTGAAGACGCAAGCCCTGAGGGTTTCCGAAAAGCCTGTCGTCTTTACCGATACGATTTACAATATGTGCAATACACTTGGCTTGCTAGTCAGTTGTATACTGTGAAGGAATTTTATTTCATTGCGGTGGAAAAATCTCCACCTTACGCCGTGGGTGTTTATAAAATTGGCGACCAGACTAAGAAGTATGCGAATCTTGAATGGAACAGGCACATTCAGAACTACGCTTTCTGTGAGGATACGCAGACATATCCTGCTTACTCCGACGAGTGCATTGCACTTGAACTCTGATGAGCGAACCTAAGTTTACGGGAGTCTGGATTCCCGCTCAAATCTTCCAGTCCGACGAACTGTCCAACACCGCTAAACTACTCTACGGGGTAGTGGCTGGTCTGGACGGGGAGGACGGGTGCTATGCCTCCAATGCCTACCTCCAAGCGTCCCTACGCCAAGGAGAGAGGGCTATTCAGGTAGTCCTTAAACAGTTGGAGGATGCTGGTCTAATCGTCAGGGAGGAAATCAACGGACGACGCATCATCAGGACTGTCGAAGGCATCGCCCTTACGGGGTGCAAAAATCTGCGGGGGGAGGTGAAGAAATCTGCGGGGAGGGGGTGCAAAATTATGCACCCATATAACAAAGTAGATAATAAAGCAGATAAAAATACAGGGACTGAGGCTATGTGGATTGTCCGTTTACCCTTTGGCTCTGAGGCTTTTGTCAACGCTTGGAAGGGCTGGGTAGCCTATCACAAGGAACGCAAGAAGCCATTAAAGGACGCAACCGTTCAGGCTCAATGCAAACAGTTTAAGGACTGGGGTGAGGATAAATCTATCTATGCAATCCAGCAGAGCATTATGCAGGGCTGGGCTGGAATCTTTGAACCGAAGAAGAACATCGGCGTTTACAAAGCAAAGCCGCTAACCGCAGAAGACCACAATCAATTCTAATGTCTGACCTAGCCTGTCATTGTGGTCGAAGAGGTGCGTTGTTCGCTAAGGACGACGGCTCCAATAAACTCGTCCGTTGGCATCATTGTCGGGAGCATATGGATTCTGAGCGGGTGTTTGCTTCTGGGTTGCAGGAGCCTAAGTTCCCTCCGTCTATGCCTACGGTCTTTGTGGACACAGACACATCAAGGCTCCACCCTAAGGTTCAAAGCGTCCTAGACTGGAAGCCAGAGGGTGAAGTGTGTGGTCTGTTGTTCCACGGCACAACTGGGGTTGGCAAGACCCGTGGTATCTGGGAAGTCATCCGCCGTCTTTGGGTAGATGAAGCCAAGAAGGACAAGCAACTGGAATACACTTTCCTCACGATGCGTAAACTGGAAGGCTTGATTGAAAAGTCTTTTGATGAGCGTAACCACAGCAAGATGATTGATACCCTTATCGAGTGCAAAATCCTTGTCATTGATGACTTCGGCAAGGAGCGACTTACTCAGCGTATGGCATCTGACCTGTTTAGCGTAATTGATGAGCGAACTGTGAATAAGCGTTGCACCATTATCAGCACAAACTTTAACGGAGCATCCCTGCTGGAACGCTTTGACGCTAGGGACAAGGAGACGGGTGTAGCCTTAATCCGCCGTTTTAAGGACTACTACAAAATCGTCGGTATGGGACTTGACAACCCTGCCAAAGTTTGAACAATGCGTATTGGTTGTTCATTGTTGTCGGTCGCATAGAAAAGAGGGGGGTGGCGTAAGAAACCATCCCCCTCCTTTTTGTTTGACAAGTATTACCTTTTCCCTTTTCCTCCCATTTCCACTATGAAACCCAATACATCACAACGGCTGGTAAACAACGAATCTATGCTCACGGTGCGGCTACCGAAGGCTCTTATGCTCAAAGTAACCAAGGTTGCAATGAGGCAGAAAGTCACCCGTTCTGACCTAGTGAGAAATATTCTTGAACAAATCGTTTACCGCCTTGACAACAAGTAACACAACGGCATCAATGTATACCTTCCACGAACTCTTCCACCATATGCACCACGAAAATAACACCATCCCAAACACCGCAGAAAATCAGGTCAAACTCTATGCCTCTCTTGCAAAGGCAGTAAGTGAGACAAAGGATATCGTAGCGGATTCCACGAACCCATTTCACAAGTCGAAATACGCCAGCCTGTCGGCTCACTTGGAAAAAATTAAACCAATCTTTGCCAAGCACGACCTTGCTGTTGTCCAACTCCCGATTGGCAACTCTGAGTCTGTCGGCATCCGCACCATCGTAATCCACACTAGTGGTGCGTCGCTGGAATCAGATGCCTTCCTTCCTGCCGACAAGGGTATGAGCGGTCAACAGGCTGGTGCTATCTATTCCTACATTCGCCGCTATGCCTTGGCTGGACTAGCAGGGGTCGCTACCGATGACTGCGATGCAGAGACTGACCGTGTAGCCCGTCCTGCCTCCCAAGCCCCTGTAAGCCTTGGCACGACCAAGACATCCAAGTTTGTTGCAAACCCCTCTGTGGGCAAAGCCAGCGGTACTGCCGTGGCTCCCTTTGGTGATGCCAAGGGTACGCCGCTTGCTGACCTTCCTCGTCAGTCTGACGACAGGAGCAAGAAGTGTGCTGACCTGAACTACTGGGCTAATGTCTGGGAACCCCGTCCGTTTGGCGACACGGGTAAGATTTCCCCCAAGGACATTGCTACCAAGGCTGAGGCTCAGCGTCTCTGGGCTGGCGACAACGAAGTTTCCGCTCAGGACTCCACCGACGAAATCCCATTCTAATCCACCAACACTATGAAAGACCTGTTTTACCAATACCCCGACAGCGAATACATCATCCTTCAAGATGGTAATGTCGCCCGACTGCTCAAGCCCACTCCTATCAACAATCAGGTTTATTATAATCTGATTCTCGACGGCAAGATGAAGCGTGTTAACAAGACGCTACTTATGAAGCCGTTTGAAGACGAAAAGGATGACGCAGTACAGTCCTAAAAGTCACGGCATTACTTACCTACGACACGCCGTTGCTCACCGAAATAAAAAACTGAAATACATCAGTCTACCTGTGGATAAAGCAGAAGAAATTATCGCTGAGTCTAACGGCTTCCAGCCCACCCAAAACCAGTACAACAGCAAAAGCAACTCTGTAAAGGGTGCGGCTGTTGTGCTGGCAATGGATGTAAAGGAACTAATGGAGCGTCTTAATTGCCCTACCCCTTCAAGTATTTTAAGCGATTTAGCAGAAGCACGATGCAAGATTAAAGAACTACAAGAAGCGGGAGATGCACTTGTTAACAATCGACTCACAGATGCTTCAATCAAGCATTGGGTTCGCACAAAATCCTTGTAATGTTCTTAGAGTTTCGTAACCCTGTCCCAGTAAGTACAGAAATCGGCTACGGCTGGTTGATGTATGTAAGAGACGGCGGCACTTGGTCTAACGATATCTTTGCTGTTGTAATGGAAAAGGATGGGGTCATCCGCCATATGCGAACTGACCAGTTCTCCCTGTTAAGGAACGATACATTTGATATAGAAGGAAATCAGTCGTGAGAAAAAAACGAACTTGGAAACGCCCAGCCCACGGCGGCGGTCATTTAGAAAGAAAGAAGCAGACCACGGCAGAGGTTATGGCAAGCAAGCAATATCTTATTGATGCTAAAGAACGCTGGGAGTACTTGTTTTCCAGAAACAAATGGGCATTAATTAAATAACCTATGAGCAAGATGATTAAATTTGTAGCCGTCGGAGACAACCACGGTGATATGATTGACAAGGATGTTGCACAGCAGTTCTTTAAATTCCTTAAATGGTTTGGGAAAGGAAACAACAACCTAGAAGTTATTCACTTAGGAGATAACTTTGATTTCCGTAGCATCCGTAGAGGTGCTGGCGGCAAGGAAGAAAACGAATCGCTAGTGGCTGATGTTAAGGCTGGCAAAGAATTTATTAGTCGTGTACAACCTACTGTATTTTTAAACGGAAACCACGACGACAGACTAGACCAGATTATCAATGGTTCTACTAGCGGTATGTTAGTTGACTACTGCAATGACCTAAAATATGACATTAACAACCATCTTAAAAAGAATGGCTGTAAGAAGATTTACGATTACCACGCCGAAGAAGGCGTACACAGGTTAGGCAAGATTGCTTATGTACACGGCTACACTTGTGGTATTCGTGCAGTAGAGGAACACGCAATCCATTATGCGGAACCTCAAGGTGCTGTCATTATGGGACACTTGCACAGCATCCAGCAAATCAACGCTAGGAAGCACCAAGGAGCCGTTGGGTTCTCAGGTGGATGTCTATGCCGTAAGGCTGATATGACCTATAGCAAGAACCGCTTAGCCACCTCAAAGTGGGGGTCAGGCTGGACTTATGGGTTCACCCAAGGCAACGATTGGAAAGTGTGGCAAGCCCACAGGGTCGGCAAAGAATTTATCTACTCTATCAAAGGACTATGAACAAAAAACAAATAGAAAAACTTCAACATCTATTCCAAGGCAAACCAGAAGAGGTTCCAAAGGGATGGTACACAGTAAATCAACTTGTAGAAATTACTGGCAAAGGAAAAACTACTGTTGGTGCTATGATAGCAAAGCACATTAATGGAAAAAGTGGAGAGGTTAAAGTAAGAAATTTTAATGTCAGACAAAAGAAATCGGTACGCAATACTCCACACTATTTCTTTAAACTATGAAGAACCATTTAGTTTGTCTGTCCTGTAATACCGTTTTGTCAGCCCCAGCCCGTGAAGGTGAGCGTAGCACTTGCCGCTGTTCAAACAAGGCTTGGATTCAAAAACTCAGCCACCCGAACTGTTGGTCATATGGTGGTCTTGACCCTCAGGCGGTACAACGGGTGAAGCAGAAGGCTTCTTGAGCATTGTATAAAGTATGCTCAAAGTTGTAATGCCTATGGCTGTCCCCACAATCCAGATGAACCAAGTGGATTCAAAGACCCAAGCGGATGCCATAGCCAGCATACCCCCAGCCATAATAATACCAGCCGACTTCTTAAACGGAGTAAATGCCATTGCCATTACGCCAATCACAAATAGTCCTAGCCCTGCCGTACTGTACTGCCAGAGTACCTTCTGCTTAAACTCACCGTCAGCCCTAGCGTGAGCCTCCTGTATCTCCCAGTCTTTCTGCTCTACCATAGCATACAGGGCTGATGTCTCAGCGTCTACCTTAGATGCTTCGTCCTTGTCCTTCTGGACAGCCTTGGTGTCATTCTGTTTGATGATACGGGTGAACTCCTCCACCTTGGCAACCGAGGGCTTAGAGATGCCAGACAGACGGGTTACTTGGGCTTCGACAACTTCTCTGACAGTTCCTTTATCGAGGACAGGAACGACAGCAGTAAGGGCAGAAGCAGAGTCAGAAACGACCGACTCGACTTTCTGGATGTAGGTGTCTTTTTCTTTGTTCGGCGTTTCAATGAGCAGAGGGGTTAAAGGTTGCGGCTGAGTGGAGCAACCAACTAAGGTTACAAACACAAAGATTATTGTAAGGCTTTGTAAACTCATTTATGCACCTCTGTTATTTTTCCACAATTTATAATCTAATTCTTCTTCTTCAAATGAATTTACTTTATGTGGATTTATTTCATCTTTAAGTTTAAACCATTCATTCATTTTTTTTCTTTCATCTTCAGTTAATTTGTCAGTATATTGTGTGCGTGGTCTATAACTCCAAGGTGGAGAAATAGATAATTTATATTGGTCAGGATTAAGTTTATCTATTTTAGGTTCCTGAATCATTTCTTGGTCTTTGCCGTCAAGTAAACCGTAAGAATTATTTGCTATATAAGGATACACATTGTTGTAATAATCTTCAATAGCCCTTGCTGTCCTATAATCTTTTGTAGAAATTGAGTTAGGGTTTTTCTGTTTTGTTATTTCAAAATTGTATTTTCCAAAAAAATTAGAAACATTACTTTTATTAACAGGAATAGTAACAGGTGTATTTGATGCTGTTATAAAATTTGGTTTATATTCATACATATCATTTAGGTGTTTCTTGTTTTAAAAATTTATCGCCACGCTCTTTAAGTATTCTATACATTTCATCTGTGCTTTTTTCCATTTCTCCCAGTCCACGGCTAGGTCTATTTTTTCCTGTTCCTGCATAAGCCGCACCAAATGTTACTGCATTTACAGCAGATTTTAAAGAAGCCTCAGCCGCAAGGCTTAACTTTTCTGAAATACTTTTTGGTTTATTTACAAACGAAAGTATTGCGTCTTCATCTTGCCACCAATTTGCTTTTGCTTTAGTCCTTGCATCAGCATCACGCTTTTTGTTTGCGTCATAATAAAATTCAGGTGCGTCTAATAAAAATGATGCCGCTCCGCCAGCCTTTACAGTAGCATCACCAGCGGCGGCAAGCACAGCCTTTGTTTCTGGTTGTGCTAATACTGTTTTTCCTATATGAACTAAGTTTTTCCCGTGTGTAGGAATTGATGTGTTCTTAAAATCTTTTGTATAATCAAACAATGTTTTCCACTTTGGGGGAACTCCTCCATCAAATCCTATTGTTGAGTTACTCCAAGAAGGAGTATATGCCTGAAGCATCCTTAAGTTTTTTTGATTTGCAGGATTAATTCTTTGTAAAAAAGTTGTGTCTCCAGCAGGAGCGGCAACAGAATAAGTTCCTTGAGGTACTGGAAGTCCAGTAGAATCTACTGTAGTAAGCCATCTTGAACCAGAATTGCCAACTGGGAAAGCAAGACCTTCTGGAGCGGGAATACCACCAATAGTAGGAAGTGCTCTGTATCTTAATGTTTCATTTGGTTTATAAAGAGGATTGTTTTTAGGATGAAAATCTTCAGTAGCCTCAATAAGAAAATTGTTATTTCCAACTTCAGACTCTGGATAATATTTAAGAAGTTCTTTAAGATTACTTGATTGACTATGAAGGTAAATACCTTGAGGTGCTCCTTTTGAAAAATAAGCATCACCAGAAAATCCTCCTGAACCCCTGATAGCACCAGATTTTAAAACATCATCATAAATATTCCAAGCCGCATCGCCTGTTTCTCCAAGTGCTCTATAATATGAATTTGGATTTATTGAAGTACCCCATATCCTAGTGTTTAACTCTGGGTCTGGGATTGATTTTCTGAGTTCAATTGCCATTGGTTTTTTGTATAAATTTGTTTCTAATCCAGTTGAACATCTCTGGTGCTAGAGAGCCAGAGATACTGCACAAGACGCTTTTGTAGAAAGGGTCTAGGGGTGCGTTGTAAAGGGTGAAATAACAGATGACCCCTACGATAGCCCCAGCAATAACCATCCTTATCCACTTGAATGTGTAATACCTTTCTTCGGTCAGGATGAGTCTAGCCAGCATCCCAATAGCCCCAAGTATTGCGAACAGCCATCCAGTCTTTTTGAACTCTTCGGCTATTGCATCAAGGCTTTGGGGGTCTTGGCTCATCTCTTAGGCTCCTCACGCTGGACTCTACGCTTAGCGTCTTCCTCGTCCTTATAGATTCCAAGCAGAACCCTTTGAGGATTATACACCCTGTAGTTTTTGTTTAGGCTCATAATGATATAGCCAAGAGCGTTCTTTAAGGCAGAACTATTGCCATAGGTTTCAGTCTTCCAAGAACGCCACACCCTGATGTCAGCCTGAGTGAAGTCACGCTTAGGGATAGGGGCTGGGGGAACAGGTTGAGTTGGTAGCGGAGTTTTAGGTACTGGGCGTACTGGGCGTACAGGAGGTACAGGAGGTACTGGAGGTACTGGGGGTACGGGAAGTACTGGAGGAGGAACTTCAACAGGGATTCTATTTCCTTCTTCGTCAATAATTACAGTTTGACCTTCTTCATCTATTATAACTGGTCTGCCTGTATCGTCGTCAATTATAGGATTACCTTCATCATCAATGATTACAGTATTCCCCTCTTCATCTATAGTTGTTTTATGCTCAGCAGGGGTTTCTTGAATTGGCTGTGTGCCAGTTTCTTCGTCAATAGGAACCCAGCGATGCTTTTCATTATCCCATCTTCCAACACGCTGGTTTTTCGTTACATAACCTTCCTCTATCCATCCGACTTTATAGTCGTAAACCCAATTTTTTTTCTTTTTTCCTTTGCCAGTTTGTTTTGTTTCGCCACCACGAAGCAAAGAAAATTTACCAGTTATTTCACCAGTCTTTTCATCTCTTAAATTCATTTCTCCAACCTCAACACCTGTTACGAGTGATTCTTTTACGGGTTTTGCATTAATTTTCCAGTCAGATTTAGGACGACCCATAGCCTCACTAAGACCTTCAATAGTATTGTTGTTTGTCATTTCCCAAATCTCCATATTGCTAAGACCTTCAAATGGATTCTTTTTTTGGTGTGCCTCAGACCAGATTTTCATATTAATCCTAGCATCATTAACCCAAGCAGTTTCGTATTTGGTAAGAAAACCAGAAGGTCTTTCTGGTCTTGCAGATGACGGTTTTGCTATTTCGTTTTGAAGATTTACACGCTTTGGCAAATCCCAACCATCAGGTTTTGTTGAACTCAATGTTCTTATTACTTCTTCAAGATGTTGATACACAAAACCAGTATCGTGTTCTGTAAATTGCTTTACTCCTTCAGCCATCTGATTGTGCAAGTCTGCAAGTCTTTCAGGAAAACCTTGTTTAACTTTATCTGTGTCAAGACCTAATCTTTCAAGCAAAAGAGGCTCAAACGGCATACTTAGCCATCTAGTAATTGTATCAGGGTCGTTAAGCATAGCGATGCTAAACTCCGCAGTTGACATTAACCTATATACGCTGGTTCTAGTTGGATTGTAATGTCTCTTTCCGTCCATTGGAGCCTCAAACTCTCTTGTTCCTTTGTAACTAACAAACTCCCAAGGGGCTACAACTCTCCAACCATCTTTAAGATGCCCTCTTCCAGCCTTGGGTTTTCCTTTTGCCGTATTAACAGAATCATTGAGAATGATAGCCTTGTCAGCATCCCATAAAGAAATAGGGTTTTGTGGAGACTTAAAGTGAACAACAAATGTATTTTCAATTGCGTGTTTTTGAAGTGCAAGAAGTCTAGCCCACGCAATAACAGGTTCTGGTAAAATAAGACCAGCCTTTATTTTTGAACCAGTATCTTCTAGGAATTTTTCAACTCCACGCTTCCAAGCAACTCCTTTGTATCCTGTCTGGTCTGCTTCGTTAAAATTCTGAATTAGTTTACCAAGTTCAGGGTCAGCCCTTACTGCGGCTTGTTCAGAAAATGAAAACAAAGCGTGTCCAATTTCTTCAAGTGCAGTTCCTTCAAACGACTGTCCGTCCATTGCTCTCTGTCTTCTTACATATTCTCTTCCATAATCACCCCTCTTGTCATTTCCAAAGGTGCTCCCTTCTGGAGTATTTGAAGCCCAAAGTGCGTCAACTAGTTGAGCAAGATTAATGTTCATCTGTTGATGACCTTTCTTTTCAATAAACTCTATTACAGGAAGGTCGTATTCAGGCTCTTTCTTTGTTTTATTTTGGTCGCCTTCTTCTTCTTCGGTTTCTTCTGGTTTATTTTCCTTACTTTCTTGTAATACTTTTCTTCTGGCTTTATCTTGCCTGTCCATTTCCTGTAGAATTCTTTTAAGTTCCTCTGTTGGAGCATTTTTATATTGTTGCTTAAAATGTGCGTGTCTTTCTGCAAATGATGCCTCACGAATATTCCTTGATGAGTGCTTTGTTGCCATATTAGCACCTTTGCTTCCGCCAGTCCAATGCCCGTCAGATGTAATATTTACAGGCAGATGAAGCAATCCAGAACCAATTGACAACAAAAGTTCAGCATATTTACTGTGATAATCCCTAGGAACATTTGGGTGAATAGATTTTCCTTGTTCAGTTATAAATTTAAGAACATCTCCAAGGGTTACAGGAGTCTTTGCTTTTTGATGATAATCTAAATATTGCCAAAGTGTATGCCGCTTGGGGTCTGGTACAGTAAAGAAATCTGTGCCATCCTTAACAAGTGAATCAAATCGTTTAGGGTCAAACCAAGGTTTTGTATTCCAAGGCAAAACAAACAGTTCGTTATATTCAATAGAGTCTTGATATCTAGGCTCTTCACGGGGAACTTTATATCTAGTTGTGCTTAGTTCTCCTGCACCTTCGTGGGGGGAAAGGTTAACAGTTCTGTTTGTGCGACCTTCACCACGGGGTAGAGGCTCATACGCCGCACCAGCCTGAGCCTTTTCACGGGTGCTACCAATCATACGCTGATGCTGATTAGCCTTGTTTGCAGGAACAATAAATGTAACATCAAGGTTTCCTCCGTCTGATTGATTAATGTAAATGACACCATCGTGTCCTTGTTCAATTGCTTCACCAAGAATCTTCTCGGTGCGTTTCATCATATCTGTAAACTGTCCGTCTACAACAAGCGGATTGTCAAACCTTATTGCAGATTTAGCAATGTTAGGAGAACCAGATTCTGGTCTATGAGTGTCTTCGCTAATTTCATAACCCATACTTTCAAGGTATCCTCCTTGATACTCTTTGTTTAAAACAGTTGCATCAGAAGAAGCAAAATAAGCCCCACGCAATTCTCCTTCAGAAAAAGGGACATTGTCATTTCTTGAAACAGGTCTATATTTTTTGTCTTTTAAGAATCCTTGAGATGTGTTTGTCCCGTGAACGCCTACAACAACAACAGGTTCTCCAGTTCTAAACTGTTTAGAATACACAGCGTGTTGATAATACTCACGCATAGGAACATTCTCGGCTAAGTATCCAGCAAAGTCATTGTATGTAGAAGCCGCATTTTTTACCCATTTCTTTGCATCTTTTATTTTTTTTGCAAAGTCTCTAGAGTTTTCACTTGTAAAATAACTATGGCGTTGTTTTTCTGATGCTGGCTTGGCTAAATCTTTTTCAAGTTGTTTTACTTCTGCATAATCTTCTATTGTAAGGCTGTGGTCAGTTCTATAGTCATCAGTTTTTATAGTGCCTTTAAATCGTGGGTATTCTTTTTCAAAATTAGCCACCGCTTTTTCTTTTAACTCTTGAAGTCTAATTCTTTTAGTCTGTCTATCAAGACCACCAAACATATCCTTAGACATTTGTTCAAGCATCATTAAGGCTGTCTCTTGGTTTATTTCACCTTCTCTAAATTTGTTTATAAAGTCCGTAAATCCTTCGTCGGCAGTCTGAGCGACAAGTTTCCTGTCTCCAACAAACTCCTGCATTTCACGGGTATTAAATAGGTTTCCAATGCGTCTGGCTTCGGCGGCTTCTCTTGCCCCAAGAACAGGAACTTCCCCTGCACCTTCGTTGGGTGAGCGGTTGATGACGCTGTTATCCGTCATATTGTCCTTGAGCAAAACAGTAGAAGGGTTCTTTATGGCGTGTCTTCTGCCAGCCTCAGTAGCCTCTTCAGCCGTCTGGTAGGTTCCAATACGCTTGTTGAGTTCGTCAAAGGCATCTGTCTTGCCGTCTTCTCTTTGGATAAACCTAAAGCCAGAAGGGTGTTTAAATATTCTACCCCTAGGTGTAATCTCGCTGTCCATCTCCCTAGGCGACCAGTTACGCACAAGGTCACGGTAAGCGTTTTCAAATTTGAACGGGACGCTCTGGTTACGAAGACGCAGATTGGTCATTCGATTCAGGCTGAACGACATCACAGTAGAATAAGCGTTACGGTTAATCTCAGCATTAGGAGAGTTAAGGAAGGTATCAGCCTCACCCTTAGCCATTCCTAGGACTTGATGCAGGACATTCCTACGCTCGCCGCCCTTGCCGTCAGTCCACAGGTCAGCGGAAGGCACTCTGGTAGCATCGTCGTGAGCCTTGGATGCGTTCTCAAGATACCTGTAGAAGTCAGCCATATACTCTGTATGGTTTCCGTTCCACAAAGACCGTGTGCTAAGATTGCTCCATTCGTTGTTAGCCCTTGTCTCAATTACTTTGTAATCAAGCATATTGCCCTTAAACTGAAACTCGCCGTTCTTTCCGATTACGGTATCAATACCAAAGACAACAGCCGTTCTAGACTTAAACGGAACCCTGTCACCCCTAACACGGGTAGGGTTATTAACATTCATTGGTCGCTCTCCTGTGCTGGCAATGCCACCAAAGTCTACGATGTTGCCAGCGGCTTCGCCTCTGGCTATAGACTGGAATAGGCTAATCTTGTTAGCCATAGCCCTAGTCATATGCCCAGAGTTAACGATGTTATCAAGCATCTGGGGGGTCAAGTGACCACGGATATTCCCGTCTGCATCTACCGTAAATGTACGCTCAGCCTCAGGGATAGCCATCAGCAACTTATGCACAGCCCTACCCTTTATCTTGTTCTCACGCTTAATCTGAGCCTCTGTGTTATGCCTGTAGTTACCAGACATATCTTTTGTGAACACGCCATCAAGACCTTCAGAGTCAATGAAGCGTTGTTGTGATTCTTTGCTAAGGTTTGATATGTCAAATTGCCCAGTCTCGTTGACCTTCTTTTCAATCCTAAGCATATCCCTAAAGAACATATCCATAGCAGGATTGACTACACGCTTTGCGTTTCCAGTAACATTACCAAAAATATCATAAGTAGCAGGAGCAAACACTTCATCAATAGGCACAAGTTTTTCTGCACCGTTTTTATCTATAAAAGTTCTGTTGAAGTTAAACTCTGGTGCAGTACTATTCATTCTGCTTCTCCAGTAGTTTTTATACAACATTCCTGCGTTATCTAAAACACCACGAATTCCTGGCAAATCACCACCGTGATATAGCCAGTCAATTGGTTTATCCATCACTAGGTGAGAGAAATAGTAAGCACCAAATTCTTCACTCAAATGTTCAAGCAGAGGACGACCACCAAGGGACGGGTCTGAAACCATCTGCCCGTTGTCTTGGTAAGCCTTTTCTGCCATTTCAAGTCTAGCCTGAGCGTCAGCCCGTTCCGCAGGGTCTTTGAACTCTGCGTCAAGATAACGCCTGAACATCTGCTTAACTTCCTTGATGTCAACGGTTCCCCTGTTTGTGAGGTTGCCTTCAGCGTCTCTAGTTCCGATTACTTTTTCTTTAACAGCCTGAGCATAGTAATCTTTCATTACGCTATTGCGGAGAATAGAGTGAAAGATTTCGTGTCCCATTGTTGCTCTGGGAGCGGCATCAGCGTTTAGGTAAATCTTTACAGTACCATTAGCCCTATTTTCAATTACATAGCCGTTCTGTTGCTCAAAAGACCTGAGGCTAAGTGGCTGGTCGCCATCCTTTAGGAATGTCTTTCCGTCATAAGTGTTAGGATTAAGACCGTTTTCTTTAAGGTAATTTGCGTATTCTCTTTGAGTAAGAACTTCAATGTGGGTATTGGGGTGGATGGTGTCCTTGGCGGCAAGAATACCGTCAAGTGTAAACCCTCTTGTTTTAGCCCAAATTTCAGCCCGTTCCCAACTTTGAGCCTGTTCAGGGTGCATATCACGAATACCTTCAAGCACAAGTTTAGCCTGAATATGTGTACGGTGTTTGTATGTTCTTCCAGTAACATCAGCAAGAATCTTACCAGCAGTTCCGCCAACAGAACCTAGGGCTATGCCAGCACCTATGCCTTGAGCCATTCCTTCTTCGCCAGCAGACCAGTATCCAAGACCAGCACCAATCATAGAACCAGTAGCCGCACCTTGGGCAACGGTAGTTGTGTAGTCAATAAGCGGGTCAAACCCATTTACTATCCTAAGCAACGCCTTAGCGTGACCAGAGAGTTCAACGCCGTTTTTAGCGGAGTCCATTAATGCCTGTTTAGCGTAAGAAGCGATACCTCTTTCACCTTTCATTATCTGGTGTCCGATAACAGACACAGCCTCACCAACGCCAGCGGCGGCGGTTCCAGCCACATAAGCACCAGAGGCGGAAGTAAGAAGCGGAACGCTGTGACCAAAGTATCCAGCACCAAGACTGCCAACTCCGCTCATTCGCATACCTTCTCTAAATGTCTCAGAGGAAACTCCAGTAGCCGCTACAAACGCTTTCTCGCCTGTGGCGATAGCGTGGTCAAGGGTTACTCTTGTACCTTTACCAATGAACTCAATAGGCATACCAACTCCGTATTTTAAAGTGCCTCCAAGAATCTTGTTCTTAAGGTTAGCGGTTCTTGCGGCAAGAGCCATAGAGCGTTCAGACATACCAAGCATACCGCCAGCAACACTAAAAGCCTTACCAAAAGGAATGAACATTGTGGGGTCAGCCACTAGAGCCGCCGCCTGAACAAAGTTGTTATCTAGATGGTGTTTATCAAAAAGCGTAGTCTTTTCTCCTTTTGCATACGCTTCTGAGTCTCTGCCAAAATTTCTAGCGTCAAGAAAAACACGGTAAGCCTCATCGCTGTCTTCCATTCTTCCGTTAAGGATGTTAAAGAATTTAGACTGCATACTTGTTGAGTCGGCAGATTCAGCGGCAATGCCATAAAGACCCCTTAGGTTTTGTATAGCACCTTCAATTACACTAGGAGTTACTTTCCCTAGTGTATCCATAGACGGGTCATCCTGAACAGACTGAATAGCACTTCCAAATACATCATAGATATGCCCAGCACCTTCAGAGATAGCCTTAAGGTAGTCGGTATCTCTTGTACGATAGTACTGGTTCATCTTAATCCAGTCTTCTTTATTCGGGTCTACACCCGTTTGACTCATTTCAAGGTGAATTTCCTCACCAGTCTTAGGGGCTGTAATAGCAAGCAAAGCCTCTTCACGCTCGTCTTCAGGAAGAGAGTTGATGTATGAATCAATCTCACTATTGCCTGTGTATTCCTTTCCTCCCGCTGACGGTGCATTGACCGAAGGCGTAATTATGAGTTCAGGGTTTTTAAATATTTCAGCCATTATTTAGGGTCGTCGTATTGTTGACTGTATTTGTATATAGTTTTGTCCTGCTTTTGGAATTCAGCCATCTTAGCCTTATTACGACCTATTGAAGCAAGGTGTATGGCTCTCATATTCTTCACTTGAGCCTGTTTGTCTTTTGGCATTTGAACATCAAGTCCTAAGGCTTGAGGGTCTTCAACAAGACTTCGAGAAAGTTTTTCAATAAGTTCTTCATAGGTAGCCCTTACCGTAGATTGAAGCCTCCAAAAATCTGTAGGATTAGCAACAAGGTCTTTTAGCAACTTTTGTTCAAAGTCAGACACAGAGCCTACGCCAATAAGTTCTTGTCTCATTGCCGCAACAAGAGCCGCTACCTTGGTAGTAGATTTACCCCACATAGAAGGCATCATAGAACGGAATAAAACTTCATTCATTTCTCTGAGTTCGTCAGCATATCTAAGGGCTTTAATCTTTTTTAGATAGTCAACTCTGAATTTAGAAGCGTCCGCCGCAGTACCAAATGTACCAATGCCGCCAAGTTTAATGCCAGAACCCTTTACAAACTCTGTAGGTTCATAGGTTCCGTCAGGCTGAAGGTTGCCAAACTGGACAGCCTTGTTAGCCGCAATATCCTTTGGCTCCATTTGATTGCCCTTAGTAATAGTCATTTGCTTCCATTCGCCAGTCTTGTCGCTATAAAACACACCATACGGAGTTTCCTTAAGTTGAAGCGTAGACTCTGGGTTTTGTTTTCTCCACATATCGTCAAAGCCAGCAGGAAGATAGCCAAGTCTGCTCTTCATATAATCAGACATTTGCTTCTTTCGGCTTTCGCTAGACTGAGGAATAACAATGTCCTTTGAGGCTATTGGCTGTGTTCCTACTTCAATGTCATCATAACCATCAACAGGAATATCAGCAGAAGGGTCTTCGTAAAGACCACTAGCCTTTGCCATTTCAATAGCCGTAAGTTTTGCCTTAGTGTCATCGCCAAGGGCTTTTGCAAGTTTTAGCAAGTTGTTAGGAGTTGCATTTACCTTAAGGTATTGTGCTTGAATTTCGTTATCGGCGTAGATTTTCTTAAGTCCTGCAATTTTATCATCAAGAATAGTCTTGATTCCTTTTACTTCTCCAGAGGTAATTTCTTCATCTGCAAGACCAAAAGGAACAAACTGGTTGTATCCTCCGTTTGTGTGTCTAACTGTTTTTATTTCTGCAAGGGTGTCTATAAGATGTTTTCTAATGTCCTTATCACTTGCGGAGTCTGGAGCGTTAAATCCGTCATCTTCAGCCCCAACCATAGCAAGGGCAAGCGTTTCCCAAAATGCAGATTTAACTCCAGACACGGTAATAGCCTTACCAATCTTATAAGTGTCTTCAGCGTTAAGCGAGTGCTTTGCCAGTCCAGCCTTGTTAAATGCTTTAACTGTTAGTTCTCCAATTTCGCTATCTGTAAGTTCTCTTCCAAGTTTTAACGATTGAGAGTCAAACGCCGCCTCAGCAAGTTCTCTTGCATAAGAAACCCTCTTGGAAGCAAAGTTTGCTTTTGAAAGTTTGTTTGCTGTTCCAATAGTCTTAGCCCACCCTCCACCAATCCACATAGCGGCGGCTTGAGTACCGACAGATATGACAGTAGCCTTATCTGGGTTCATCTTTTGCCACGCACCGTAAGTACCAAAGTCTACAGAATTAGATTTTCCGCTTAAAACATTTTCCTTAATTCTTTCAAGGTATTCTATGGCTGGCTTTATTGAACGCTGTTGGCTTTGAATTTGATTGTTGTTTTCTTCAACATTTCTTGCACCAATTTTTATGTCATCAAGTTCATCCTTTGTGTAAGATTGCTTAACGCCTTGAGGAAGTACAGGTTGCTGTGTTGGCTTTTGAGAACCTACTGGTCTAAGTTTAATAGGAGCAAAGGCTTCAACATCAATGCCTTCATCGTCGCCTTCTGTTTCAGCAACCTTGTCAGGAGGAATAATTCCATCAATAGGGGTATTGATTACCATATTACCAGTTACGGGGTCTATGATAAGATTGCCCTCCTCTTGTTGCTGACCACTTTCAGCCTCTTCTTGGGAAATTTGTGCTTCAGGATACAGAGGCTCAGCAGATTGAGGGTCACGGTCTACAGCCTTATTTTGCTCTATAGACGGAGGAATGATAATTGTTTCACCACCCTTAAAATCGTGATTTTCATTTATCCCATTAGCCTTCATTATTGCTCTTCGTGTAGTTCCTGCTCGCTGAGCAATAGTCATCAGCGTCATTCCCTTTTTAACTGTATACTTACCGCCTGTTTCTGGAGGGAATGGGTAAACAATAGATTCACCATCTTTAGCAGGAGCCGTAGGAGCCTTAGCAGGAGCCGTAGGAGCCTTAGCAGGAGCGGAAGGGGCAGAAGCCTTAGCAGGGGCAGGAGGGGCAGAAGCCTTAGCAGGGGCAGGAGCCGTAGGAGCCTTAGGGGTTTCAACAACCTTAGGCGGAGCCATAGGCTCAAGCCTTTGAGACATTTGAGGTTCCTCTTCTGGCTCATCTGATTGAACTACAGGAGGAGCGGGAGGGTAGTAAGGGGCAGGGGCAGGAGCCGCTTGCTGAACTGGGGCAGGGGCTACCCGCTGAACAGGGACTGGGGCAGGAACAGCCTCAGGTTCAACTACCTTGTCAGGAACAACAACAGGCTCTGGAGCCGTTTCTTCGTCGTCTTCGTCAACGACAATTTGAGTTATATAAGGCGACCAAGTTTCATTTACTTTTGCTCGATATGCTTCCATCCTATTTATTTCAACCGAAGACGAAGCACCGCCCATTGATTCGATTATCTTATAGTTAGCCGAAAGTTGTGTGCTTATTTCCGCAAGTCTAGGTTTGTCTACGCTGTCATTTCCACCAAACCATCCAGTACCAATTCTATCCCTAAGTTTTTTTGCTTCTGCTATTAGTCTGTCGTTTTCATCTCTAAGTTTAATGGCATCAGGATGACCATAACGATTCTGACGACCCGCTGGTTGTTGAGCAATTGTACCAGCAGGAGCCACATCAGGGTTAATTGTTCCACTACCTTTGTACGGATTAATAGTAGCCCAATCTTGGAAGTAACTCGCTTGACCACGCAGACCTTCCATAGACGGGTCGTTGTCAATGTCTATGTTTTCAAGTAAGTTGTTGTTTTCAAGGATGTCCATTGCCCAAGCCTTGTCCTGAGGAGCAAGGTCAGAATTTTGAATAGAAAACGGAAGTTTCTTCTTCCAGTCCTTAATAAAGTCTTCTTCAGACATCACCCTGAACTTACCAGAAGCAAGTTCGTCCTTGTGCATATCAAGCCACTTTCTGTAGTTGCCTCTTACACGGTTAACATTGTCGTTATAACCAAGGTTAGGACTCCATTTTGTGTCCTGAGGGTTAACGCCAAACGACTTGGTTAGGGTTTCTTCGCCTTCAGCGGGAAGGTTGCCAGCCTCACCAAATGTCCGACGCTCCTTAGCACCCTGAACCAGACCCATATAGCCAAAGGTTTCGTTAAGAGTCTTGCCTTGAGCCTTAACCTGAGACAAAGCCGCCATTTTTGCATTGTGGCTACCTTTTCTTCCTTTTGCAATTGTCTCAAGAATAGGAGTTATTGCTTCTGCTAGGTGAGCCGTTTCAGGTTCACTAAGAAGTGCCTTGCTAAGATTAGTGTATTTTTCACCATCAGCATCAAATTCAGCATCAGCGTATTGAGCCTCACCGACCATTTTGTAATAATCGTCAACGCCCTTAGTAAGAGTTTCAGAAACAGAGTTTATCCCAGCGGCATAGTTCTTGCCAATCTGAGCACCCATTTCGTAAAGCCCTTGAACGGGAGCAATACCGCCTGTATATTTAGAAAATTGTGATGCCATAAATTATGCGGGGTATGCTTTTCCTTCGTAACCTTTAGCACCAGAAAAGAAACCAGTTCCAGTTTTAGCCATACCACTAAGTCCAGCAGTAGCAAAAGAAGCGACTCCACCAATCAAAGCACCAGTAAGAGCAGACTTATTAGCGGCAGTAGCCATTCTTGCGTTCAAATCATTAGACTGGTTAGCACCAATCAAACTAGCGTTGTATTGGGACTCAGGCTGGAATATCTGAGCACCAAGACCCTGCGACATTCCGTAGGCAGAGTTGTAAAGATTAGCAGGAGAGTATTGAGCAGACTGACCTAGGAATTGCTGACCATAGGTAGCCATAGCGTTCTGGAAGTTGCCCTGACCCATACCATATACATTGCCAGCAAACTGCCTAGAAGCATTTTCCCTGTCAGTACCATAAGCATAGTTGTTGAGGATTTCAGCCTGTATGCCTTGATTGCCAGAAAGCCCTCTGGCTGTCATAGCCTGTCTAGCGGCGTTATTGGCTTGCCTTGTCATCTCAGGAGTGAGGTTTCTGCCAGCGGCAAGGTCGCCCTGAGCCTGACCTAGAAGGGTGTCGTAAAGACCAGCCGTACCACTACCTAGACCCTGCCTGTAAGCCGTCAGGGACTGTTCTCCCATCTTGCCATACACAGGAGCCATTGCGTCAGCAAACTGACCGCTGAGAGCCGCCGCCTTAGGGATAGCCTTGCCGTAGGAATCCAGTTGGTATTCCATCTGCCTGTCCATCATTTCCTGTTGCATCTTCTGATACAGGGGTTGATACTGACGCTCTAGTGCTAGGAGTCGTGGTTGGATTGCTTCTTGTCCAGCCATAGAATCAAGCATCTCTTGCTTGTAATCTCTTGGCTTAGGTGCTTGTACTTTCGTGTTTCCCATTGTATTAATTGTTTAAAAGGTTGATGTATTTGTTGGTTATTTTCCGTGGACTTCCAAACCTTAAAGCCCACTTATTTTGGGCTTCCCAATTTGGATATCGTGTCTTGAGTTGGCTTACAAGGTCTTTTTTTGCTTTATCAGTAATAGATATGAAATCCATTATACACAAGTCGTCGTGTTCGGTTTCTTCAGTATTGCTGAAGTCATAGAGTTTATCCCCGTCCCCACAGAAAGATGTACACAATGGATACATTATTGACACCCCTGTAAACTTGTTGTCTTCAATAGATACAAACAAGAAGTTAAATTTGTCAGCCCATTGTAAATACACTTGCAACTCATCCCCGCTCCAGCCAAAAGACTCACCCCTGCCCTTAAATCGGTTTTGTTCTATAAAACTGATTAAGTCAGCAAGGTTCATTAAGGCTTGTTGTACTTTATGATTCTACCAACCCTAGTAATAGTGCTGTCAGTCATAGACCCGCCATATCCAATATTCATAATAGCAGAAGCATTAACAGCAGTTGCGGCATAAAAAGCCTCAAGTCTAATAGAATCTGCTGTAAATATAGTGCCAACAGGAATTACAGCCTCCAATCGACATTGCATATATTGATAATTTAAAAACCCTTGTAGGAAAAACAAATTCATTGCTAAAACGGAATTATTACTAACCTGTATAATTCTTAATTTTGCGGAATATAATGAGTAATAATAAAAAGGAATATCAAATTGGATAACCCACATTTCTTTATCTGTCTTAGTAAGGGAGGACAAAGTTGTAACTGTTGCCCATTGATTACAAGTAGAGGAAAGCCCGCCAGCAGTTGTTGCATTACATTGAAAAAACGGAATTGTTGTTTCAGCAATAGAAGCAAGACCCATTACAGGCACTCCGCTAAATTGCATAGCAGTAGTTACATTACTTGTCTTGGCTGTGCTGAGGTTAAATTCAGCGGCTGTAGTGCTCTTTATGGTAGGAGATTCTATAGCCCCAGTTACAAATTGAGTACCATTTACAACTTCATTCCCAGCAATTAAAGACGACGCTTTTCGTGTATAATTACACGCTGTGGCTGTTGGTGTTAATGTAGCCGCCGTTAACAGGGGCATTACATACTGGAATGTCAAAGATGTTACAGCACTAATTCTAAAGGTTCCGTTGTACCCAGAACCAGCGGCAGAAATAAGGACAACATTGTTAACCAGAAGTCCGTGAGCAACTAGTGTTGTTACCGTAACAGTAAGACCGTCTGAACTTGTATAAGTGCTTCCAGCAACAATAACCCCATCGTTAGGAGTAATAGTTATATCTTTGTTAGCCGTAGAGGTAAGCGTTGCAGATACAAGCGGAAGACCAGAACCAAAGAAATCGCCAATAGTGGCTTCTTTTAGTACGCCAGCATCATTCACAATGGTAGTGTCTGTTGCCTCAAGGGTGTTAGCCGTAATCGCAGGCTGGTCAGTAATAGCACCCACAAGAAGGGTGGCAGAGTCAACAAGTTGGTTGAGTCGGGTAGCCGTAAGTTGTTGCGTGTCGGCAAATGTATCGCCTTTAGATAGTTGAGCCATATTATTCTTTGTTTAAGTTGGTCTTTTTTTGTTGCGATGCGTATATGTACGCCGAGCGGATAGATGGTCGCTTTGAGTAAGAAACAAATCTTATTAAAGCATCTGAGCCAGTTTTTCTGATAGGATTAGACCTTGTGTAATCTTCATTAGAAGAAGAGCCAAAGGAGTCAACCTTAACAATTACATCAGGATTAGATACATCTACATAAGTTTCTATCTTTTCGCCTCCAGATGTAAGTAGGCTTGCTTCGTATGAACTAAAGCGTTTGTCGCCTATGTTCTTAAACGAATACTTTCGTGTCTCAAGAACGGCAAGAATGTCGTTTTTAGAGAAAGAAAGGGAGTCTAGGACTATTACATTAGCGTTAGGGACACCAGCACTATTAGTCAGGGAAACTAATATAAGGTTTCCATATTTTCCGTTTGCTATGTTTACAGCCGTATCAACTCCAGCAATAGGAATAGGCAAAATTGGGCTTCCAGTAGAATCTCCGAACTCATCGTAATCTAGTTCTTCTGTAAGGAATATGCCTTGATAGTTATCAACCAAGAACATTCGTCTCTGGTTGTCTTTCTTGACTACAATAAACTCCTTGAGGGATACAGACTCAGCCTTGGCAAATGTGACACCATACCCAAGTGTATAAATCCAACTTAAAGTAGGATAAGTACCAGTATACGGAAGGACTAGAAAGGAAGACTTTGGAATCTTTATATAAAAGAATGAAGAATCAAGGTTAGAATAAGCATCGTCTATAACCTTGTATGTTCCGCTTGGGGGAAGCAAATCAACATATCCAGAACCAGTCCAAGACTGACCTGTGAAGTTTACATTTACATAATCTCCGACAGCCAGTCCGTGTTGCGGTACTGCGGATTTTGTTATAACAATGTAAATGTAATCAGTTAGCCCAGATGCAGATGTATTGATAGCCCAAGAATCAGCAACAAGATTATTGCTAGTAGTTACAAGCGTAGGGTATGTATCAACCGACTCCCATTGCCTTAGGATGAAGTTAAAGACCAATACAGTATTGTTGACAGTACTATCGTCAAGCGGAACGGCAAGGTAGTAACGATTATTCCAATAGGTAGCAACAGCGTTGCTTGCGTAATTACGATTGATTCGCTGGATAACATTATCAATAGGAGCCGATATAGGGTCAGACATCGTGAGCAACTTCATCGACTCAGCAGAGGCTGGTTGAGGTTGCAGGAAGTACACACCGTTATCAGAAAGGAAAAATACGCCACCACCAGCCTGAACCACGCTCTTCTTAGCAAGACAACCAATGTCTGTAGCCAGAGTCTTGATGTATGAATCTGAACTTAAAACCGCACCTGTTGTGTACCTGTCACTTCCAATTGAAATGTAATATATGCTATTACGCATAAACACAAGGAACTCATTAAGCGTCCAAGGGGCAACGCCTACAAGGTGGTCATTACTTCCGTTATTAACCGTAAAAGCATCTGCTATATCCCAACTTTCGTAGTCAAGATAATTGCTAACACTAACGGTATCGTAGTTTCGGAGTGTATTTATGTTAGAAGTTTGTTCAGCGTGGTTAGCACCAATAGCAATAAGTCTATTGCCATAGTACATCAATGTTGAACAATTAGGGAATTGATGTGCGGCGGCTGGGGTAACAGGAAGGGCAATTATTGTAGTAGCCAAATCCCACATCAAAGGACGCTTGGAAAAACCTCTGCTAATAAAAATCTTATCTACAGCATTGCAGACATCACAACCCTCTGGGGTAATAATTAGTTCTGAGGCACTATAAGAACAGGCGGCTCCAGTTATTACACCAGTAGATGCAACCCTTGCCATAGAATAGGTAAATGTATTTGCAGTTACCGATGTTATTACGAACAAGCCAGAGTATGTAACAGTACCACATTCCACATACACGCTTGCACCAGCCAAAAGACCGTGGGCTGTTTTTGTTACAGTTACAATTATGCTGTCTGTAGAAGTAAGCGTTGCTCCAGTTATTTTATTGGGAAAATAAATCTTAGCAGAAAGTGCTTCTGTCTGAGGGTTATATGTGTACAGACCATTTGCAACAACTAGGACAATCATTTCCTGCCCACTCGGAAGAATGTAAGTTCCTGTAGAATAAATTGTCTGACCAACTATTTCGCCAATAGTTTTTCGCTCTAGACCTTTTCTGGTCTGGGCAACACCACGGTCTAGTCTAAAATTCTGAGACTTGCTAAGGATACCTTCGGGCAAAGAACTAGGGTTATCACGGCTGTTAAGCCCGATAAACGCTATATCTCCATCCCTTTGGTATTCATTAGGCATTACTGAGAAATAATAGAGAAGTAGACAGCCTTAATCTTTTCAGACCAGCGAGTGCCGACATAAACGCCACCAAGGAAGGTGACAGTAGAAAGAAGAATAGTAATCATAAATGTTAGGGTGTGGCCTCGCTGTAGTAGCCTCCTAAGCCATTCCAGTAGTGGTCAGAAGCCAGATTATTATCGTAGTAGATATATGTTCCGTGAGGGTAGAAACTTCCGTTGGGGTTGTAATTGTTAGAATTGGCGTTGCCTGTGCCATTCCAGTAGTAAGAGTCAAAATCAACCTTTCCGTTGTTCTCCCAATGTCCAGACCCAGAAGGCACTTCTGTTTCAAGATAGACAATATTGTATCTAAGGTTGCTACTAACCTCTGTCCCAGCGGAGTGATAACTACCTGCACCTGAGCCTCCGTCTTGGTAGAAACTGCCCCAGCCGTCCCAAACATACATATAATCAGTATATGACCCATTTGAGTAAAAGTTATTTGACCCAGCAGGAACTTCTGTGGTATTATCGATGCTTCCAGCACTTGTAATGTTCTGCCCCTCTGGGTAATAAACAAAAGTCCCTGCACCTACTGTAATAATGCTTCCTGTTCCGTCGTGAACTTCATTTGTGTCGGGGTAAGCACCAGAGTTATAGTAATTGCCAGCAACTGCGACTGGATTAGCGGGAAAGTCATTAGTACTAGTTGCAATAAATATGCCGTTATTTTTAGGGTAAATATTAACTGCATTAGCCCAATCTATGAATGAACCACCAACTCCATCTGCTACGGTATTTACATCACAATTGTAAGTGTAAACATTATTAACAAGAAAGGCTGAATATGCCTCATAAATGGCTTGTTCATAAGTCACGCCGCTGGCAGTAGACAGCACAGTCCCATACGCAGGGAAGCCAGCAGGGACGCTAGGAAACGACACGATGTTCCCGAACCCATTACGGCTAGAGCCAGACGAGATGCCTGTGCTTATCCGATGTAGGTTAACCGCCATTAGCAAACAGCGTAGGCGATATGAACAGGGGTAGAGGCGGTATCAGAAACACAACGCACGATGCCGTTGTAGTTGTCGAGGGAGATGCTTTCGCCAGCCTTGACCTTAAGACCAGAAGAGCCAGAGTCCGAAAAGATAACAGTCACCAGAGCCGTAGCGTGTTGGTTCTGGATGATGACGCTGACCCGTCTTTCGGGGGTAATGGCGGCAACAAGGGCTGTGCTGGCAGATGTGCCAATAATAACTTCGGTGTGGTTAAAGCCACGGAGGAAGGGGGAGGAGAATGAGATGTGAGCCATTTTTGTATTAGTAAGTTTGTATCATATTTATCTTTCCGAACTGACCCTGCTGACGCAAGAACTTATCGTACTCTTGCTCAAGAATTTGCTGAGCCTTGGCTTCAATTGTAGCGGCTTCTTGCATTTGACCTTCAGACACTAGCCAATTTGTTGCCGCCGCCCAAGACAGGAAAGAACCAAATATGTAAGGTATTTCAATCTTAGACCAAAGAGATGGATGAGTTGTAGGACTTTGACCCGCCGTAGTTGCCGTAGCAAGACAGGTATAAAAGTTGCCAGCGTGGGGCTTTCCTTGAACTGGAATATATGTGCCTGTTCCAGAGCCAGAGTCAAAATAAATTTGAACTCCGCTGTAATAAACTGTAGAAGGACTATACACATCGCCATTGAGCATAATGCAGTCCTTTCTGTAAATGTAATATCCAGTACTTACTGTGCTGGATAGGATGACCTTACGCTCGCTACCGCTGTCATAAATCTGGTAGCCAAGTTGTGTCGCTTTTGTGGTTTCCTGAGGATTCTTGGAATATACACCAAGGATTTCGTCAGCCTCCTCCACAGGAGTAAAATAGGTTACATTGTTGGCATCAACAGATGTAGTAAAACTAGTAAGTCGGCAGATATCCGCCCATTGATTAGACTCCCAAGCCTCAGGGATACGGGCAGAGATAAAGTCCCTGAATTGAGCAAATGTCTCATCAGAAATGTTATGTCTGTCGTTGCCAGAGTATTGAATTGCATCGAACAGGATTTTAGAAAATTCCGTGGTTCTCATTTGGTTAGATAGCCGTCACCAGTAAAAATAGCACCATTAACGGTGGTACGCTTTGCATAGTTTCTTATGGCTGTATCGGGGTTATCTCGGAGGAATTCGTCAAGAAACTGCTTGTCCTCCCAGCACTCATAGCCAAGGCGTTGACCCCAATAGTGCCACGCCTCAACAGGTATTCTCGCCTTTAGGCGACCTACACCCTCAATGTTATGTGCTTCATTGGAGTGGTTAAAAACAGCGTTCTGCGTAGCAGTCGCCTGAGCCTTAATTTCCGACATCCTCCAACCGTGAAGGAGTTCCCTCTCCACCCTATTTCTAAGATGGGAGGGAATCACTTCAGTCAGACTTTGGATAATGTCTGACACTAGCGGTTAAGCCGTGAAGTCGAACACGCCGAAGGCAAGCGGGTTGTAGACGCAAAGTCCAGCAACTGCTTCAATCATTCGGGCTTCGCCACCACCGTTGTTGGTGAGTTTGGTAACGCCAGCGACATTGCCGCCATAACGAACTTCAACTTGGTCAAACGGGATGATGTAACCAGCGAATGTCGAACCGACACCAGCGGTAGCCTTGAGGTAGTGCGACGGGTGGAGTCTCAACTTTCCGAAGTCGCCCTCGAAAACATCAACCGAAGAGATGTAGGACGAAGAGTCCGACTCACGGTTAAGGGTGCGAATAGCGGTCTGAGGAGCAGTACCAGAACCCTGAGCAGTTGTGAAGACGAGGTTTGTGAACGCTCTCTTGAGGGCTGTGCCGACAAGAGCATCATAATCCTTGTATTGACCAGTCTGGGAGTAGATACCTGTGAGGATGTCCTGAACAACCGTTTCCGTCAGAGCGGCTGTGCCGACTGTCGAGCGGTTAGCGGCAGGAGTCTGGAAGTTACCGTGAATAGGCTGAACAGTATCCTGATTACCGTTAACGGTAGACCAAAGACCTGTGTTGAAATTGACTGTGCCTGTACCAGCGGGTTGGAGCCACTTGTGAAGACCACGGGTGAGGTAGGGGGTAGAACCACCAGCGTCAGCCTGAGCACCGTTGTTGGAGCAGAGAGTGACTTCCATATCACGCTTAAGGGCTTGGATGCCCTTGGCGACATTGTTAGCGAGTTCGTCACGAACACCAGCGACAGTTGTGATATCCTGAGTCAGAGGCGACACACGGACGGCTCTGCGGAAAATCTGAATGTAGTTGGAGAGTTCAGCACGATACTGCTTACCAGCGTCAGCGTCCTTCACATAGTTGTCGTATGTGGAGACATCTGTGCCGTCAACTGTGCCAGTCATCTTCGGCAGAGGAAGGCTGTCAGCCTGCCATCTGAAAAGGGTATTGCCAGGTTTGCTGCCTTTCTTCGCCATCGAAGTAAAGGGTGTATCCTTAGCGTCGACGAGGGCGATAAGGTCTGCGAGTTCTTCTCTCTTGCCAGAGAGGAAGGAGGGTTCTGTTAGGTTTGCCATATTATAATATAGGTTTTAGGGGTAGGGGTTTTGATTACAGGAATCGGTTAGCGATTATAGACGAAAGGTCATCTTTGTTACCAGAAGACATAAAACGCTTTGTTGCACCTTGAGCGTTAGAGTCTTGAGAACTCAGACGAGCAGGGGAAGCAGAGGGTCTTGGTTGGTTGGGAGCCTTTTGATTAAATGTCTTGCCGTTCTTTTGAGAGGATTCTCTCGATTTAACGCCACGAATGTAATCGCCTAGCACCATCTTATAGTCAGGGAAACGCTGAATTTCTGGGAAGTGTTTAAGGAATGATTCCGCAATTTGTCTTTCAGTTGAACTCCTGTCCTTCCACCAAGGGTATTCCTTAGCGGCGACCTGTTCAATCTGTTGGTATTCCTGAAGATATTTGGCTCTGACAGGTAGGTGCTCTTCAAGAGCATCCATTGCCTTAACCTTAATCTTACGGACTTCATCTGCGGTATACTCAACTTCTTCACCATCAGGCTTCGTAACTACTGCACCATCAGGATTCAATTCGCACCATCGTCTAATCTTTTTGGCTTGGTCAGCCTCACGACCGACTTCTTCAATGGATGAAAGGTGAGCATAAGGGTCTTTTTTAGTTGAAACCTGTGCTGGCTTGGTAGCCTCTTGCGACAGTCGCTCAACTTCTCCCCTCAACTTCTCAACTTCAGCCTCAGCCTCTCTGCGTTTAGCGGAGAGTTTATCAATGCGTTTCTTGACTCCTTTTGGCAACCCCCGTTCAAAATCATCATCTTCAGACTTGGTTTCTTCGGTTTCCTCGGAGTCTTCAGGACTTTCTTGTTCGGGCTGTTTTTCTGTGTACTGTGAATGAACATCACCATCTTCGGAAGTCGCTTGAACTTCCGCTTCAGAATTTTCGGAATCTGAAGAATCCTCTCTTTCCTCACCGCTTAGGAATGTCTCGCTAACAATGTCAGCAAGTTTGTTTTGATTAAAAGGAGCGGGTGTTCCTTCATTTTTCGTGGGGTTATTTGATTCCGTCCCAAGGTCGGATTGATTTTCTGTATTCATTAGAGAAAGGTCTAAAGTCCTATATTACTATAAGCAGGGTTTTTTGTGTAGTCCCAGAACTACTTACCATAAATGTCAGTTAATATTAATTAGCAAGTGACTAATTAACAAGGAGCCAATTTCTTACGAAACATCCTCTTCAAGAGGTCTGCCTTGGTCTTCAAGGACTGTATTCCTAGTATTTACAAGAATTTCCTTAAAAGCCATAAGAGCGTCAGCCCGTCCAGCGTACCAAGCCCTGTCTTCGCCTTTGTTTTCCTTTGAAATGGCATTAGCCACTTCAGATTCAACAGAGGCATCTAAAAGGAGGTGTACAGCCTTCCAAGTGTCGTTTCCAGCCTCAAAACTGAAGCCTTGTAGTATTTCTTTAGGAAGCATTATTGTTGCGGGGGTTCTTGTTCATCAGCCTGTTCAATTTGCTGTTGCATCTGGTTTCCAGCCTGTTCTGCAACAGGGGTAACGCCAGTTCTGCCAATTTGCTTGTTCTGCTGTTGGCTAACAGACATCTGAAGGTTCTTTATATAGTTTTCCATCAAGGCTCTGAAATGCTGGTCGCCTTGCATAGATTGCTGAGCCTTAGGGTTCTTACCCATAATATCCTGTAGATATTGCAGTTTTGTAGGAGCGGCAGGGTCGTTTTCGACATAATTAGCCTCATTTCCAAGCATCATAAGCCCAATGTCAGACTGGATGTCCTTATAAAGCATCTGAGAAGCCGAAGAAGTCTCAAGGATAAGGTCTTTAGCCTTGTCAGGGTCAACAGCCTCAATAGCGGCTCTGACAAGTTTATTCTTGTCAATAACGCCTCCGCTATCAAGCGGAACGATGAACTGCATAACAGCCTTAAGTTTTTCCATTACAAAGTCCGTGTCTAGTTCTCTGACATCGTATTTAATCTGGAAGTCATACTGATTAGAGATGGAAGCAAGGTTCTGAGGAACAGGAGTATTTGTAATCTGCTCAATTTCCGCAGGGTCAAGATACTGGAGCATCATACTAAATGTCATATTGTAAACCTTACCCCAGATATCAAGCCATCCGTTTACGATGAACTGCTGAGTGGTCTGGGTCTTAGCAGGAATGATACTCGGATGATACATTCCAAAATAATGAGCGTGGTTGATTTCAACCCTGTCCATAAGTGCAAAAGCCAAGTTAGCATCACCTGTAGGTGTTGGCATAAATTTGTAGTCGTCAGGTGATGTTACAGGGAGGTGAATTCCTGGAGCCACCTTGTTCATTCCGCCAAGTCTTTTCTTAACTAGGATTGGAGGTAGTGTTGTAAAAGCAGTTCTGTCACGAATTGAATCGTGCTGAGCCTTTATTTCATCTTGGTCTGTAATAGCAATCTCAGGAATACCACGGGACTCCTGAATAGGGCGGCGGATGCGTTCTCTGCGGTAAACAACGAAAGGATACTCGTTGTGAGCATAGCCTAGCATTTCGTGGCTGGCATAATTCTCACTACCAGCAACAGGAGCAAATATTGTGCAGTACACCGACTGGACATTGTTTTCATCAAGCAACTTAGAGTAAGAGTAGATAATTTCAATGAGGTGGTTGTTGCGGTTGACCTGATAGTTAATCAGAGAAGCGGCAGGAAGCACATTAGGGTCGTTGTAGGCACTAGCCTTACCAGCGGTAAGAATAGCCTCATCAATAAATGCTTGATTCCAGCCTTCCTTTTCACCCATAGAACGAAGTTCTACTTCTGTCATAAACACCCGCCTAAAAATGACTCTAGCGTTCTGGATTTCTATAGTTTCAGGCGGGAAAGAAATCTCGTCATAGGGCTTGAGAGCAGAAACAACAGGAAGGTTCTTAGACACATACTTTTGAGGGATGTCAGCCTTACCAGTACTCCTGAGAGACTTCACAGCCTTTTTGACTTCACTTGTCTTTACATCAGTAAGGAAACTTTGGATAAGACTAACGGCGTAGTCCTCCTGAGCAGGGTCTATGATAGCATTGACCAATCCGCCAAGAACGCTTGACGGGTCTTTCTGCATAGCCTGTTCTGCGACAGCCGCCAGTTCTTCAATTCTGATAATCTGAGCACGAAGAGCCTCTTCTTGAAGCCAAGTGACCTGAAGGACAGACCAGCCGTATTGTTGCGTGTACTGAGCAAGCAGTTCAGCCTCATTTCTGAGTTCTGTACGCATTTTAGCCTGAGTAAACCAATCCATCAGGATTGTGGCAGAGCCAGCGAAGTCGTAATCGTTGAATTCAGTACCCTTGACCTTGACCTTGCATCGGTCAAAGGTGGTCATAAGCATTGCAACCGTG
>Ga0208960_1000141_pt1 | contig 38621 bp, 30 predicted proteins | sample GreLakmeON33MSRF_FD_187703 | JGI IMG/M metagenome (GOLD analysis project Ga0208960, IMG submission 187703) | Freshwater lentic microbial communities from great Laurentian Lakes, MI, USA - Great Lakes metaG ON33MSRF (SPAdes) | ecosystem: Environmental > Aquatic > Freshwater > Lake | place: Great... | reverse complement strand
CGGCGAAGTTGTCGAAGCCGAGCTTGTGCTTGCGCTGGCGCGGCGCGGCGGCGGACGCGGGCAGGGCGGCCAGCGTGGCGGCAGCGGTGGCGGTGCGGATGAAGTCGCGACGGGACGGGGATTGCGTGTTCACGGGCTGGAGCTTGGCAAAGGTTTCCGTGCGTGCCAAGCGCGGTGAGGATAGATAAAAAGAGACACAAGTAAGGAGTCAGGGAGTCAGGGCAAAATTCGGAGTGTGGTTGAAGACAGCTGCGTTCTGCCCGGACTTCTGACCTTTGTGGGATTCAGCGGCAAAAACCCTTGCCTCTACTATTAGTAGCGTGTTACGCAATCAAAGCCTCTATTTGAAGTGGTGAGGCTTCTGTTATGCGTTGCCCAAAATGCAGCGGTTTGGATGACAAAGTCATTGATTCCCGAGGTTCACGGGAAGGCTCCACCATCCGCCGCCGCCGCGAGTGCCTCAAGTGCGCCCACCGCTTCACCACCTACGAGGAGATTGAACATGCCGGCCTCATGGTCGTGAAGCGCGACGGCCGCCGCGAGGAGTTCAACAAGGAAAAACTTCTCGGCAGCCTCAAGGCCGCCTGTGCCAAGCGCCCCGTGCCTGCGGCCGAGATTGAGGCGCTCGCCGTGAGCATCGCCGACCGTGTCACCGACCAGTTCGACTCCGAGGTGCCCAGCCAAGCCGTCGGCGAGTTGGTCATGGCCCGCTTGCGCGAGTTAGACAAAGTCGCCTACGTCCGGTTCGCGAGCATCTACCGGCGTTTCGAGGAGACGGAGGACTTTCTGGACGCGGTCAAACACCTGGAGGCCAAACGTGATACAGCTACATTCCCACTGCCTGGTATTTGAGACGGCCAACGGCGAGCACATTCCCTGCTCCGTCGAGGACGTGAGCGTCGAGGTCATCGGCGAGGCGGTCGATCAGCTCGACCACCAGCTAGTCAAGGAGGCCGCTGCCGCCGTGCTCCACTACTTCAAGGTCGAGCGCAAGCAGACCATCGTAACCATCGGCGAGTTCACGGCCGCGCTGGAGGAAGTGCTGCGCGGTCTGGGCCTCATCGTCAACAGCACGGAGCCGAAGCCCGCGCTCGCGCTCGCCGGCCCCGTGGCGGAGACGAGTCTGGATGAGCTTGCGGAGGAAACCGGCGATGGCGGGGAGCTGCTCTTCTTCCCGCGCCTGCGCGAGGAGATGCGCCAGCAACTCAGCCAGTCCCCGCGCCTCGTGCGCTTCAACGGCCTGCACGACTGCGTGAAGCGGCTCGTGGGCGCGCGCCGCTGGGGCGGCCGCTGCCGCACGATGAGCGACCAAATTGTGGGCTACCTCCGCCAGTGCCTCGACGAGCACCATCGGACGGACTGCGCGTTAGTCGTGAGTTGAGGACGGCTGGCACCGATGGATTGCCCATGAGCAAAACCCTCTTTGAACGCATCGCCGCGAAGGAGATTCCGGCGAACTTGATTTACGAAGACGAGCACGTCATCGCCTTCCGCGACCTCCACCCGCAGGCGCCCACGCACATCCTCATCGTGCCGCGCAAGCCCATCCCCCGCATCGCCGAGGCCACGCCCGCCGACCACGCGGTGCTTGGCCACCTGTTACTGAAGGCGGCGGAAGTCGCCAAGCAGGTTGGCCTCGCGGCGAACGGCTACCGCCTCGTCATCAACAACGGTCCCGACGGCGGCGAATCCGTCCCTCACCTCCACTGCCACATCCTCGGCGGCCGGCCGATGAGCTGGCCACCGGGTTGATTTGAGCAGCCAGCAAGCGGGAGGAGAAAGCAATCGGTGTTCAGTAATCAGTCCGGCGCGCTGCTCCCTCTACCCACTGAACACTGAACGCTTTCCCTCCAACTCTCAGGGATTCTCCCGCAGCCAGAAGCGGATGTCTGTGGCCTGTGCGTGCTGCGGGCGAAGCTCCAGCAGGCGCAGGTAGTGCGCGCGGGCCTTCGCCGGCTGCTTGAAGTTTTGCGAGTGCAGGTTGGCGAGGGCGAGGTGCGCGCTCGCGTCGTCAGGGGTGTTCGCCAGTAACTTCTCCAACTCCGTGGCCGCGTCGCGCAGAAAGCCGCCGCGCTGGAGTGCGAGGGCGAAGTTGAACCGCGTGCTCGCAGAGGCTGGGTCCAGCGCCAGCGCGGTCTCGTAGGCGGCGGTGGATTTTAACAGGTCGCCCATCTGTTCGGCGACGATGCCGAGGTTGTGATACGCCTCGAAGAACGCACCGTCCGCACGGATGGCGCGCTGGTAGGAAGCGAGCGCGTCACTGTGCTTGCCGTTGCGCTGCATGGCGAGGCCCTGTGCGAAATGCGTCTGCGCGTCTGCGCGTGTGCCCGGCGTGGGCGCGTCCGGCGTGAGGTAGGTATAGCGCGGGCCGGTCCAGCCTGATGCGACGTGGTCGCCGATGCGTGGCGGAGCCGGCGCCGGCGCGGGCTGTGGCGGCGCGGGCAAGGGCGGAGGCTTCACCGGGACAATGGCCGGAGGTTCCACCTTCGCGACGGATGCGACTTGGACGGGCTTGGCGGGAGCCGGTTCCGGCTTCTTCGGCACGACGACGATTTCCGGCGGCGGCTTCGGCAAGGGTGGCGGCAGCACCTCGGGCTTAGGCGCGACCACGAGGGCGGGCGGCGGGTTTGTGGCCGGGACGGGGACGAGCTTGGGCGCGGGCGGCTTGGGCGAGAGTTCCGTTTCCAAGCTGGCGACGATGCGCTGGATGGCGTCGAGGTTTTCCACCGCTGGGTTCAGTGCGAGGAACGTTTTGTATTTATCGAGCGCGAAGGGCCGTTGATCCACGGGCTTGCGTGGCAGATAGAAGTGCGAAAGGAGCGCCGCGTTAAAGAGCGCGGGTGCGTAATTCGCCTGCTGCTGCACGGCGCTGTTGAAGGCGTTGAAAGAGTCGGCAAGCCGCGCCGGTGTGCGGTGGAGCTGCACGATGCCCAGGGTGTTCCAGACTTCGGGCTGCTTCGGGTTCAACGCGAGCGCGGACTTGAAACTCTTTTCCGCCGCGTCGAACTGCCGCGCGAGCATCTCTGCGCGACCGCGCTTGAGCCAGCCGTCTCCGACCTTGGGCTGCAACGCTGTAAAGGCGGCGAACTGGGTCGCGGCGGGGGCGGGCTGCTTCATGTCGATCAGCAGGCAGCCGAGATTGAAGCGCGCGGGGGCGAGGTTCACGTCCACGTCCAGAGCCTTGTGATAGGCGCGGAGGGCTTCATTGGGAAGGCCTGCGTTGTGGTTGGCGAGGCCCAGATGGTTCCACGTCTGGGCGTTGCGCGGCAGCAGCACGGTGGCCTCCGTCAATGGCGCGATGGCCTCGTTGAACTTGCCCTCGTTGAGGAGTCGTTCGCCGTCGAGCAGCGCGCGCGGTCCCGGCGGCGTGCAGGCAGCGAGGACCACCAGCAGCGCGAGGGGAAGGAGCCTTCCGACTGCGACACACTTTTGATTGGTCAGCATCGTGTCCGTCGGTAACATCCGCCGCTCGCAGTGTCAAGAAACCCACAGGATAACGCCGGGAAAGGCTGGTTTGCGGAAGCAAACTGGCTCGCGGACGAGCGTGTGGAAGAATCCCAAGCTCCAAGCTCCAAACACCAAGGTTCAATTCCATCACGCGCGGTGCAGAGCCGTCGTGCGCTTGGAATTTGGAGCTTGGTGTTTCTGTGGGGCTTGGAGCTTGGAGCTTGGAGCTTTGCGGCTGCGCCACCGATCACCGCCCCGCCGCAACTCCCTCAAGCCCGCGTCGTCGTCGTGCAGGACGCGCTGGCGCTGGAATCCTTCACGCCGCGGCCCGACATCATCCGCAAGATGGTGGAGCGCGGCCTCCTCGCGCACACCGGCAAGACGACCCTCGCCGAGGCGTGGCGCAGCGTGGTGAAGACCAACGACGTCGTCGGCCTGAAAGTTTTCTCCGCCCCCGGCCACACGAGCGGCACGCGGCCCTCCGTTGTCGCCGCGGTCGTGGAAGGCCTGCTCGCCGCCGGCCTGCCGCCCCAGAACATCGTCATTTGGGACCGGCAGCTCGTGGACCTGCGCATCGCCGGCTACTTCGAGCTAGCCGAGCGCTACGGCGTGCGCATCACCTCCGCCGCCAGCGCGGGCTGGGACGACCAGTCGTATTACGAGAACTCGCTCCTCGGCAACCTCGTCTGGGGCGATTCCGAGTTCGGCAAAAAGGGCGACGGCATCGGCCGCAAATCCTACGTCGCCAAGCTCGTCGCGCGCGACCTCACGCGGCACATCAGCATCGCGCCGATGCTGAACCACAATCTCGCCGGCGTGAGCGGCCACTTTTTCAGCCTAGGCTTCGGCAGCGTGGACAACACGCTGCGCTTCGAGTCCACCAGCCGCGCGCTGGCCGAGGCCGTGCCGGAAGTCTTCGCGCTGCCGGCCATCTATGACCGCCTCGCGCTCTGCATCACCGACGCGCTCATCTGCCAGTATCAGGGCGAGCACCTCACCCGCCTGCATTACGCCACGCCGCTGAACCAACTGCGCTTCTCAAAAGACCCCGTCGCGCTCGACTCGCTTTCCGTCGCCGAGCTCGAAGCCCAACGGCAGAAAGCCGGCATCCCGTTCACCAAGTTTTCCTCCGACATCTACAAGAACGCCGGCCTCCTGCTGGAACTCGGCGTGAGTGACGCCCGGCAAATCCGCGTCGAGATGAGGTAATTTTTCACCCATGCCACTGCTGGAAATTTGCCAACTGAAAAAATCCTACGTCACACCCGACGGCGGCACGCTCGTGGTTGTGGACGTGCCGGAGTTCAAGTTGGAGGCGCAGGCACAGGTCGCGTTGAGCGGTGAAAGCGGCTCGGGCAAGACGACCTTCCTCAACCTCATCGCCGGCATCCTCGCGCCGGACAGCGGCTCCATCCGACTCAACGGCCTCGAACTCGCCGGCCTGCGCGAGTCCGCGCGCGACCGCGTGCGGGCGACGACGATTGGCTACATCTTCCAAACCTTCAATCTACTCCAAGGCTACACCGCGCTGGAGAACGTGCTGCTGGGCATGAGCTTCGGCCCCGGCGCGGACCGGGAGTTTGCGAAGACCTTGCTCAAGCGCGTCGGGCTGGACGCGAAGTTGAACCACCTGCCACGCCAGCTTTCCACCGGTCAGCAGCAACGCGTCGCCGTCGCGCGTGCGCTGGCGAACCGCCCCAAGCTCGTCCTCGCCGATGAACCGACCGGCAACCTCGACCACACGAACGCGGGCGAGTCGCTCAAGCTCATCCGCGAAGCCTGCCGTGAGAACGGCGCCGCGCTCCTGCTCGTGAGCCACGACCGCGAGGTGCTGGCGCAGTTCGAGAGCGTGCAGGAGTTGGGAAAATTGAATCGCGCGGCAAAGTAACATGACTCTCCCCCTCATCGTCGCTAAGTCGCTCCGCCAGCACCTGCTCTCCACGGTGGTGACGGCGGCTTCCATCGCGCTCGCGGGCGGGCTGCTCATGGCCGTATGGGTCGTGAAGACGCAGTCCAACGACGCCTTCACCAAGCAGAACGCGGGCTTCGACGCCGTGCTGGGCGCACGCAGCGCGAAGCTCCAACTCGTGCTCAACGCCATCTTCCACCTCGAAGCTTCGCCGGGAAATCTTCCGTGGACCGACTACGAGGACATCGCGAAGAACGCCGCCGTCGCCCTCGCGCTGCCCATCGCCGTGGGTGACAACTACCGCGGCTACCGGCTCGTCGGGACCACCACGAACCTCTTCTCCGTCGAGCACGCACCCGGTCGCAAGTATCGCGTCGCGGAAGGCGAGGAGTTCGCCGCTGGCTACATGGAGGCGGTGCTCGGGAGCTTCGCGGCCCGGCAGTTGAAGCTCAAGGTGGGCGACAAGTTTCATCCGTATCACGGGCTGAACTTCGACGAGAAACAGAAGCACGAGGAACTCTACGTCGTCACCGGCATCCTCGAGCCGTCGAACACGCCCGCCGACCGCGTCATCTGGATTCCGCTCGAAGGCATCCAGAACATGAAGGGCCACGACGCCAAGAGCGCCGCCGAGATCAGCGCCGTGCTGGTGAAGCTCAAGAACCCCATCGCCGGGCGCGGGCTGGAGCTGATGTATAACAAGCAGGGCAACCGGCTGACGTTCGCGTGGCCCATCGCGCAGGTGGTCGCCGAGCTGTTCGGCAAAATCGCGTGGTTTGACAAGGTGCTGGAACTCGTCGCGTGGCTCGTCGCCGCCGTGGCCACCGGCTCCGTGCTCGCGAGCATCTACAACTCGATGAACGAGCGCCGCCGCGACATCGCCATCCTCCGGGCGCTGGGCGCGCGGGCCCACACCATCTTCCTCGCCGTGGTGCTGGAGTGCGCAGCCATCGCAGTGTTGGGCATGATCGCGGCGTTCGCCGTGTATCTGGGCATCACCGGCGTAGCCGCCCACATCATCCGCACGGAGACCGGTGTGGTGCTCAACGCCTTCGCGTGGCATCCGATTCTGGCGTGGGCACCGGCGGCGATGATTGGCCTCAGCGCGCTGGCGGGAGTGATTCCGGCGGTGAAGGCGTATCGGACCAACGTGGCGGAGAACTTGGTGCCGGTGTCGTAAGAGCGAAAGGAGCGCGGCCTTCAGGCCGCAGAAACGTGCGCGCGCCCGAGGACTTTCGGACGCGCCCATCCGGTCCGGCCTTCTGCGGCCTGAATGCCGCACTCCGCTACGGCCGCAGCCACTTCACGAACCAATCCACCGCCGCCTGCCGCGCTTCCACCGTGACCTTGTGGCCAGTCTGTGGCTGGAGGATGACTTGCAGTTTCGCCTCCGCATCGGCGGCACGGTAAGCCGTGCGCGCGGCGGTGAGGCACTCGTTCACACCTGGCAAGGGCGTGCGTGCGTCGGCGTCGCCGTTAATGACCAGCAGCGGGCGCGGAGCGATGAGCGGGAGCATCGCGGGGCCGTCGAAGGGGCCGTAGATGCCGGGGACGACGCGGTCGTAGAAGCGGCGCACGAACGCGGCGTTCACCGCTTCGCCCTCGTCCTTCGCAGCGGCCTCGATGGCGGGCTTGAAGGTGTCCACGCGCGAACGCCAGCTCTCGTTGTCCAACGCCCACTTGAAGCTCTGCACCCCGATGCACGGCACGACGACGGCGATGCGCGGGTCGGCAGCGGCGGCGAGGTAGCCTTCCATCCCGCCCTTGGAGAACCCGATGAGGCCGATGCGCGCGGCGTCCACGTCGTCGCGCGTGCCGAGGTAATCCACGAGCCGCATCACGTCCCACGCCGTGTCGTAGAGGAAAGGGAGCTTCTTGCTGCCGAACCACGCGTTGAGCATCGCCTCGTGATACTCGGCGGAACCGCTGCCCGCCTTCGTGCGCGCGCCGTGGTGCCGCCCATCAATCGCCACCGCGAGGAAGCCGCGCTTGGCGAGGTCGTGCAGCAGCGGCAACTGGTTCTCTTTGTTCGCACCCGTGCCGTGCAGCACGATGACAACGGGCCGACGCCCTTCCGCCTCGCCGCGTTTCACCAGCAAGCCCGGCACGCGGACGCCCGCCTCTGCAGCGAAGGAAAAGTGCGTCATGCGCAAGCCATTCGTGCCGGTGGGCGTTTTGACTTCGGCAGCCAGTTGGACGCGCGGTCGGTCGAGGAGCTTGAGGAAGGCGGCGCGGGTGTCGCCGGGTTCGGCTCCGCTCGCGACGCAAACGGAGCCGACACAGAGGAGGAGCAACAGTAGTGAAAATGAGGTGACTGGCGAAGAGTTCGGGTAAGTAGCTTTGGCCACGCGCAAAGGCTGCCAGACATCTCCCACGCTTGTCAGGCTGGAACCAGACCAGCGGGCAGGATGCCCCAAGTTGGAACTGTGTCATAAGCAACTCGGAGGTGAACGCGGAAATCCTGATCCTAACCCTGCTCCGTTGAGGGGAAGTGTAGGAGCAGAATTACGAGCAGGAGCGGAAAGGCACTTGGTAGCGAGAAGGTGGATATGTGCCTCGCTCTCCACTTCCTGAATTAGCCCTTCCAACCCGCCGTCCGTTTAGGGCATTTTTCAAACCATGAACGCTCTTCACCTCTTCGTTGCCACTGCATTCATTGCCGCAGTTCAATCCGTCACCGCCCAAACGCCCGAGTGGATTTGGCACGCCAACGGCGGCAAAGCCCCCGGCAACAACGAGCGCCGCTTCTTCCGCAAGACCTTCACCCTCGACGCCAAGCCCACCAAGGCCACGCTCGCCGCCTCCGTGGACAACGAGGGCACCGCCTTCGTCAACGCCAAGTCCGTCGCCACCATCGTCTCGTGGGAGCAGGCCATTTCCGTGGACGTGACGGCCGACCTCAAGGCTGGCGAGAACATCCTCGCCCTGCGCGGCATCAACGAGGGTGGCGCGGCGGGCGTCGTCGCGCGGCTGGAACTCACCTTCGCCGACGGCAAGAAGCAGTCCATCGTCACCGACCTGACTTGGCTCGCGCACAATGAGGACGTCGTTGGCTGGCAGACGGCGGACTTCAAGAACCAGGGTTGGGAGAAGCCCATCTCCGTCGCCAAGCTCGGCGCGGGTCCGTGGGGCGACGTGTTCGGCGGTGGTGGTGCGAAGGGCGCCCCCAAGGCCGCTGGCGGCAAGCGCGAGGCCACGCCCGTCGCCGCGCTCTACACCTTGCCCGGCTTCAAGACCGAGTTGCTCATCAGCGGCGAGCCAGAGGAAGGCTCCTGGGTCAACCTCTGCAAGGACAACAAGGGCCGCCTCATCCTCAGCCCGCAATATCGCTCGAACAATCCCGACGGCGGCCTGCTCCGCGTCACGCTCGGCGCAGACGGCAAGGTCGCCAAGCGCGAGTTCATCGCCAAGCCGCTCTACGACGCGCAGGGCATGTGTTTCGCGAACGGCGCGCTCTGGGTCGTCGTGAACAAATACTCGACCTCGTTCGCCTCCGGCCTCTATCGCATCACCGACGACGGCACCGACACGTGGTCGAAGATTGAGCTCATCAAGGCGCTGCCCGGCGGCGGCGAGCACGGTCCGCACGCGGTCGAGCTCGGGCCTGACGGCAATCTCTACGTCATGGCCGGCAATCACACCAAGCCGCCCGCCGACCTCGCCCCGACTTCCCCGCACAAGAACTACGCTGAAGACCACGTCCTCCCGCGCCAGCCCGATGGCAACGGCCATGCGACCGGCGTCATGGCTCCGGGGGGTTACATTTGCCGCGTCAGCCCAGATGGGAAGAAATGGGATTTCTTCTGCGGCGGTTTCCGCAACCAGTTTGACTTCGCGTTTAACACCGACGGCGAGCTGTTCGCTTGGGACGCGGACATGGAATACGACTGGGGTTCGCCTTGGTATCGCGCCACGCGCGTGAACCACGCCACCTCCGGCGCGGAGTTCGGCTGGCGCTACGGCACCGGCAAGTGGCCGGACTACAACGCTGATAGCCTCGGCACGGTCGTGGATATCGGCATCGGCTGCCCCACCGGCGTCGGCAACGGCAAGGGCGCGAAGTTCCCCGCCAAGTATCAGCGCGCCATCTTCATCATGGATTGGACCTTCGGCCGCCTCATGGCCGTCCACCTCAAGCCCGAGGGTTCCACCTACACGGCGACTTGGGAAAACTTCGTCGCCCCCGCCGGCCTCATGGACAAGAGCCAGGGCAAGTCCCCGCTCAACGTGACCGACCTCGTCATTGGCGATGACGGCGCGATGTATTTCACCATCGGCGGCCGCGGCACCGCCTCCGGCCTCTATCGCGTGACCTACACCGGCAAGGAATCCACCGCCGCCGCGTGGGAACCGAACAAGGAAGGTGCCGAGGCCCGCGCCCTGCGTCGCAAGATTGAAACCTTCCACGGCAAGGCCGACCCGAAGGCGCTCGACTTCATCTGGCCGCACTTGAACAGCCCCGACCGCGCCCTCCGCTACGCCGCGCGCATCGCACTCGAAGCGCAGCCCGTCACGACGTGGCAGACCCGTGCGCTCGAAGAGAAGACCGCTGACGGCGGCCTCGCCGCTCTGCTCGCCCTCGCCCGTCTCGGCGGCAAGTCCGCGCAAGACGAGTGCCTCCGCGCGCTCGGCAAGTGGCCGCTCGCCACGCTCTTGGAGCGCCAGCAACTCGACAAACTCCGTGTCCTCCAAGTCAGCATCGCCCGCAACGGCCTGCCTTCCACCGACGTGGTGAAGCTCGCAACCGAGAAGCTTTCCGCGAGTTATCCGAACAAGAGCAACCTCGTGAACCGCGAGCTTTCGCAGGTGCTCATCGCCCTCGCCGCACCCGACGCGGTGGACAAAACGCTCACGCTCATGGCCGGCGCGCTGACGCAGGAAGACATGATTCACTACCTCTTCCACCTCCGCACCGCGAAGAACTGGACCCCCGAGCAGCGCCGCGAGTATTTCGGTTACTGGACGCAGGACCGCTCCCCCGCCGCGCATCAGGGCGACCTGTTGAAGTGGTTTCAGGAAGCCGGCCGGCCCTACGGCCACGGCGCGAGCTACAACAACTTCTTCAAGAACTTCGCCAAAGAAGCCGGGGCCAACCTGACCGACGCCGAGAAGGCCGAGTTCGGGCCGCTGGTCGCTAGCCTCACGTCCGGTCCGTCGGGTCGCAAAGGCGGCGTGAGCGACTTCCCCAAGCCGCAGACGCGCAGCTTCGTGAAGGCGTGGACGATGGCGGACTTCGAGGCGGACCTGGCCAAACCGATGAAGGGCCGCAGCTTCGAGAAGGGCCGCCAAGCCTTCGTGGACGCGCAGTGTCTCGCCTGCCACCGCTTCGGCGTCGAGGGCGGCGGCGTCGGCCCCGACCTGACGGCGGTGAGCGCGCGCTTCAGCCGCCGCGATGTGTTGGAGAGCATCATTGACCCGAGCAAGGTGGTTTCAGAGCAGTTCCAGAACACCACCCTCTGGCTCAAGAGTGGCGAAGACCACACCGGTCGGCTCATGAGCGAAACCGGCGACCAGCTCGTGCTCGTCCCGAACCAGCTCCAGCCCGACACGAAAGTCACCGTGAAGAAGAGTGACTTGGCCCGGCGCAACTTCTCCAAAATTTCGCCCATGCCCGCGAACTTGGTGGACGGCCTGAGCAAGGAAGACCTCCTCGACATGCTGGCCTTCATTGAGAGCTACGGCCGCAAGGGTGGCCCGGCCTTCGCGAAGTAGGCGGAGCGCTGGCTTCCAAGCCGGGTGTCCGTAACCGGACAAGCGATAGCTGGGCGATGTCAGTGGCCTTCGCGCCCGCTTGCTTTTGGGAGCCGCAGGTGGAGGGGTGAACTTCCCCGTTTCCACACTGACTCATGCGCACTACCGTCCGCCCCGTGTCGGCTCCCGGCTACAGTCTCGTCACCCTCGCCAACGGCGTCCGCAGCGTCCGCTCCCACGCGGAGGCGGAGACGTTTCATCCCGTCATCGGACCCGTGGCGGAGGCGGAGGCGCTTTACGTGCGGCAGCTCCGCTTGCGCGAGCGGCTCGCCGCGCACCCGGGCGAGTTTGTCATTTGGGACGTGGGTCTCGGTGCGGCGGCGAACGTGCTGACAGTCCTGCGCGCGACGCACGACCTGCCGTGCGCGGTGCGCCTCGTGAGCTTTGACCACACGCTGGAGCCGCTGCGCTTCGCGCTCCAGCACGGGGTGGAACTCGGCTACTTCGGTGGCTACGAGCCGCTCGTCGCCGAGTTACTGGCCGCGGGCAAGGCCGAGCAAACCATCGGCTCGCAACGCGTGTCGTGGCACGTGCATGTCGGTGACTTCCCGACTTGGCTGAGGAACACCGAGCACGCCGTTCCCGCCCCGCACGCGATTCTCTTCGATGCCTACTCCCCCGCGAAGAACGCGGCGATGTGGACCCTCCCACTCTTCACCAGCCTCTTCCGTCACCTCGACCCTGCACGCGCGTGTGCGATGCCCACCTACTCGCGCGCCACGCTGCTGCGCGTGACGTGGCTGCTCGCGGGCTTCTACGTCGGCGTGGGCCACGCGACCGGTGAGAAGGATGAAACCACGCTCGCTGCCAACACCCTCGCGCTGCTCGACGAACCACTTGACCGCAAGTGGCTGGAGCGCGCCCGCCGCTCCACCAGCGCCGAACCGCTCCACGAACCGAAGTATCGCCAAGCCCCGCTCACCGCCGAGACTTGGGAGCGATTGCAGGCGCACCCGCAATTCCAGTGAGCCAACTCCGCGACTTGCTCCACTCGTCCGCGCCCGTCCTCGCGCTCGCGCCGATGCAGGACGTGACCGACCTCGCGTTCATGACGCTCATGGCGCGCTACGGCGGGCCGGACATTTACTGGACCGAGTATCTCCGCGTCCACACCGTCTCGACGCCGGAGAAATGGGTTGTTCAGTCCATCAAGGAAAACACCACCGGCCGGCCCATCATCGCGCAGATGATTGGCAACGACATTCCCGCCCTCATCCGCACGGCGAAGTTTCTCCAGACGCTTCCCATCGCCGCGATTGACCTGAACCTCGGCTGCCCCGCGCCGGTCGTGTATCGCAAGTGCGCGGGCGGCGGCCTGCTGCGCGAACCAAAACGCGTGGACGCCCTCCTCGGCGCTCTGCGCGAGGCGGTGAAGATCCCCTTCACCGTGAAGACGCGCCTCGGCTTTGACTCGCCGGCGGTCTTCGATGAACTGCTGCCCATCTTCGCGCGGCACTCGCTGGACCTGCTCACCGTCCACGCGCGCACCGTGCTGGAGATGTATCGCAGCGAGGTGCATTACGACTTCATCGCGCGCGCGGTCGCGGCGATGCCCTGCCCGGTAATGGCGAATGGCAACGTGTATTCCGCCGCGAAGGCTGCCGAGGTGCTACGACACACCGGCGCGCGCGGGTTGATGATCGGTCGCGGCGCGATCCGCAACCCGTGGCTCTTCACCCAAATCCGCCAGCACCAGCGCGGCGAGCCCCTCTTTGTCCCGCGCGGGCGCGACGTGCTCGATTACATCCGCGCGCTCTACGAGGCTGTCACCACACCCGGTATCCGCGAGTCGTCGCAGGTGCAGAAGATGAAGAAGTATCTGAACTACCTCGGCCTCGCCGTGGACGCGGAGGGCCAGTTCCTCCACCAAATCCGCCGCGTCGCCACGCGCGAGGATTTCTTCCGCATCTGCGAGGAATTCCTTGGACACGACCGCCCAATGTCTCTGGAGCCATTCCAACTCGCCTTGAAGGAAACGGACCTGCTGGCCGGCGAGCATCTGTAGCGGCATCGTCTTTCACCCGGTTGCATTGCATCCCGCAGGCGCGCAGACTCCGCGCCGCTGCGCATGAAGACACCGCTGCTTGTCGAAGTGGATTTCAGTTCCTCGCCCGAGGCGCTGGCGGCCTCGCTGGCCGGAGAACCGGGCGTGGTCCTGCTCCGCAGCGCCGGCCTCGATTCGCCGCACGCGCGCTACTCGTTTGTCGCCGCACGCCCGTTCCTGACCTTCCGCTCGTTCGACACCCGCTGCGAACTCACCACGCCCCAGACCCCAGACGCCAGCACCCAGACCCGCTTTGGAAATCCGTGGCGCGTGCTGGACGAACTGATGTCGCGCTACGAGTTGCTCGACGAAGTGGACCTGCCGTTCCCGCTCGGCGGCTGCTTCGGCTACTGGGGCTACGACCTGAAACACTTCGTCGAGCCGAAGCTCCCGCGCCGGGCGGTGAACGATCTTGAGCTGCCCGACTGCCACGTCGGCTTTCACGACAGCCTCGTCGTCTTCGATCATCGCCTCGGCAAGACGTGGATCGTCTCCACCGGCCTCGACGTGGACGGCTCGCGCAGCGAAGCGCGGGCAAAGGAGCAAGCGGACTGGTGGCGCGGGCGATTAGCCGACGCAGTCGCAGCCTCCAGCCTGCGCGTCGAAACGGCCACCGATTCGCAACCTCAAGGTTGCGACTACGGCGTGGCTTCGACCTTCACCCGCGAGCAGTTCATCGCGCGGGTCGAGCAGGCGCAGCGCTATATTCGCGCGGGCGACATTTATCAGGTGAACCTCGCGCAACGCCTCAGCGCGCCGACGCAGTTCACCGGCTGGGAACTCTTCGAGCGGCTGCTGGATGTTTCACCCGCGCCGTTCGCGGCTTACTTGGATTGCGGCGAGTTTCAAATCGCATCGTCGTCACCGGAACTTTTCCTTCGCCTCAGCGGCCCGCATATCACCACGCGCCCCATCAAGGGCACCCGCCCGCGCTCCGCCGACCCGACGCGCGATGCCCAGCTCACCTACGAACTCCAGACCAGCGCGAAGGAAATGTCCGAGCTGGTGATGATCACCGACCTGCTCCGCAACGACCTCGGGCGCGTCTGCGAATACGGCTCGGTGCAAGTGCCGGAGCTGGTTCGGTTGGAACGCTACTCGCAGGTGCAGCACTTGGTCAGCACGGTGGAGGGTCGGCTGCGCGCGGACGTGACGCACTTCGCAGCGTTCGCGTCCTGCTTCCCCGGTGGCAGCATCACGGGCGCGCCGAAGTTCCGCGCGATGGAAATCATTGATGAGCTGGAGTCGGTGACGCGCGGGCCTTACTGCGGCTGCCACGGCTATCTGGGTTTCAACCGCGAGAGCCAGTTGAGCATCACCATCCGAACGGCGGTGCGGACCGAGGAGCAAACTTACTTCCACGTCGGCGCGGGCATCGTGGCGGATTCGGCGGCGGCGGCGGAATACGACGAGACGCTGGCGAAAGCGGGCGGATTTCTCGCGACGCTGGGGCAGACGAATCCGGCCGCCGTCCGCGCACGGGATATTTCGGTCGCGTAGTCCATGGGGGCCTCGGCGGAGCCTCGCCCACGACATTCGCTGAGTTCAGCGAACTCAGAAAGCGAAAGGCCCGGCAATGATGCCGGGCCTTTTTACTTTGTCAGATGAACGGTTACAGCGCTCCGAGCGCGATAGCAGCGAGCGCGTCGTCCTTCTCCTTGCACTTGGGGATGAAGTCCAGCGCGCGGAGGAAACGGGCTTTGTCCTCAGTCGAAGTCTTCGCGTCGAGCACGAGCTTGCTCAACAACGGGGCGGCAGCCGGCGTGCGGCTGCGCCAGACGATGTCGCGGCCGGCGGGCGTGTTCCAGTTTGCACCAGATGCAGCCTGCCACGCGGCGAACGTCGCGGCTTCATTCCGGTCTGCGGCGAGGCCGAGGGCCTCGAGATACCAGCGGTCCTTCCCGTCGTATTGTTGCGCGAGCTTGGTCCAGAGCGCGGGGGCCTCGCTGGCCTTGCTGTGGCGCAGGGCAATGGCGCACTCGCGGCGGACGGCGGGTGAGCTGTCGCTGATGAGCTGCACGGTGGCGGCGTGGGCGTCGAGGTTGTAGCGGCGAGCGGCGCGCAAGGCGGTGATGCGGATGTCCGCGTCCTTGTCCTTCAAGGCACCGGCGAGGTGGGTCTTGCCGTTGGGCAATTGCGCGAGCAGCCAGAGAGCGCGGGCGCGGTGACGGGCGTTGTCACTCTTGAAGAGTTTCACCAGCTCGGCTTCGCCCTTCGCGCCGGAGGCTTTGAGCGCGGTGTAGCCGAGGTAACGCGCGGTCAGGTTTGGGCTCTTCAGCGCGGCCACGGCTCCGGCGGGCGTGGTAAGGTCGAGCTTCGGCACGGTGTATTTCTCCGCGCCGGGCACGGTCACACGGAAGATGCGACCGCGCGTGAGGTCGCCCATCGCGTGGCCGCCGACACCGGGGTCATACCAATCGGCGACGATGAGCGAGCCGTCCGGCGCGACGCACACGTCGGCGGGGCGGAACCACTTGTCGCGCGTGCCGGTGAGCACCGGGGCGATGCTCGCGGTGTAGCCCGCGCCGGAGGTCTTCGCGGGATACGCGCGCACCACGTTCGGCCCGGCGTCGCAGTGGATGACTTGATTGCGGAAGGGCGCGGGGAGCAAGTCGCCTTCATAGATCGCGATGCCCGTGGGCGAGCCAGCGCCGGTGACGAGCATCGTGGGCATCACGCCGGGGTCGTCGAGGTGCCAGTGGTAGCGGGGTTTTTCGTCGTCGGAGACCTTGGTCTTCTCGTTGGCTTTCTTCCAAGCGGTGCTCCATCCCGCGCCGGTCAGTTCATCCACGTAGCCGTAGTTGCCGAACTCCATGACGTAGTTGATGCGGACGGACTTGTTGCCGTCGTCGTCGTTGTCGGACTGCCAGAGCGTGCCGAAGGAGTCCACGGAGACCTCGTAGTTGTTGCGGAAGTTGTGGCCGAGGACTTCGAGCTGCGAGCCGTCGGGGTTGCAGCGGAAGGCCATGCCCTGGCGGTAGGGTTTGCCGCCGTCGTTCACGGTATTGCCGGCGAGGTCCACGATGGGGTTGCCGTCCTTGTCGGAGATGCCTTTACCGGTGTTGCCGAAGTTCCAGTAGAGCTTGCCGTCGGGGCCGAAGACGAACGCGTGCGTCGAGTGGTCATGCTGCGGCTGACCGACCTTGGTGAAGAGCAGCTCCTTCTTGTCAGACTTCAAGTCGCCGTCCGTGTCGGTGAAGATGAAGACGTTGGGCGCGCAGGAAACGATGACCTTGGTGGACTTGCCGTCGAGGCTGGGGAGCACGCAGATGCCGAGCGCGGAATCAATGTCGGTGCCCTGGTAGAAGACGGTTTGCTTGTCAGCCTTGCCATCGCCATCAGTGTCCTCGAGGACGATGATGCGGTCGCCCTCGGGGCGGCTGCCCTTGCGGCCGCGATAGTTCACCACCTCGCAAACCCAGATGCGGCCCAAGTGGTCCACCTCGACATTCGAGGGGCTGAGGAGCAGCGGTTCGGCAGCGAAGAGTTGGGCCTTAAGGCCAGTGCCGGCGTCGAGGCCGGCGAGGGCGTTGGCGGAGTCGCGGTCGGGCGCGGCGGCAGCGACGGCTTTGGCGTCCGCTTTGGTTTTTTCCTTCGGCGCGTCGGCGGCAAAGACGGGGAGAGCGGCGCAGAGAAGTGCGGCGGTCAGGGTGAGTTGGGTTTTCATACGGCTGACTTCGACGGACGGTTGAAGGGGAACTTCACAGTGTCTGCGCGGCTTACTTGTCCGCCTTCGGCTCCACCTTCTTCGGTGGCGCGGGCTTGGGCGCGCCTTTGGGGTCAAGGTTTGCCATGAGTTCTTCCTGCGAGACTTTGGACTCGACGCCGTTCTTAGGCACTTCGACTTTCGCCAGCCAGAGCAGGGCGTTGAGGACGACCTTGCGCTGGTTGTCGTTGCCCCAGTTGAGGTGAAAATGTCCGCCGGTGAAGCCGAAACTGCGCCCGCCACCGGGCCGCTCGAAGGTCCACATCATGGTTTCGTCGCGCCCTTTCGCGGCTTGGATGTGGGGATACGGGCCGCGCGGATAAACGTAGGGGCCGTCGCGCGTCGCGTCGCTGGGCTTGGCCACGAGGATGGGCTTCACGCCCGTCATGCCGTCGCGAAACTGGATGTTGAAATACCATTCGTCCTTCGTCGTGAACGGCTTCACGCCGCGCGTGATGGGGTGCTCGGGGAACTTCTGATAGTCCGGCTCCCACATTGGATTCACCGAGAGGTCCTTCGCGTAGTGCCCGCCAAGCCAATCGTTGAACTCCGCGCCCGCCTGCGCCGGCACGACCTCGACGCCGTAGTGCATCGCGCCGAAACCCACGCCTCGCTTGATGAGTCCGGCGATGGTTTCCTTGTGGTTGCCCTGCACAGCGGGATGGCCACCGCCGCCATCCGCGTAAATGACCACCGCGTCCGCGCCAGCGAGGACTTTTTCATCGCTCACCCATCCGTTGGTGTGGACCTCGACGCTGAGGCCGGGCACGCCTTGCAGACATTTCTCCAGCAAGAGGGAGCCAGCGCGGAACTCGTGCGCCAGCGGCCCGTGGCTGGGCTTACCGGCGATGATGATGAGCTTGCGCGGCGCGTCAGCAGCGAGGACAGCAACGGTGGTGGTGAGGACGAAGGTGGCGAGGAGTAGAAGTCGTTTCATGCGATGATTGCGGCAGCTTAGAAAATCGCCCCGGCTTGGGAAGCAGAGAATTCCAGTGCCAGCCCTCGCAGGCACACCGAGGGTCAGACCAGCTCACCCATCGGCTCTGGCTGCGTGGGCTGCCTCAGCTTTTCGCGCTTAAGCGTGTCCTCGGCCCAGCGGAGATAACGCTGCGTCTGCCGGTCGTGCGGGATGAGCCGGAGCGCCTGCTGGAATGCCTTCTGTGCAGCGGAGAGATCCCCGAGCCTCACTTGGCAGAGGCCCATGCCCTGCCACGCGCCGAAGTGATCGGGGTCCAGCAGCACGGCCTTGCGGCAGTCGGCAAGGGATTGTTCCACCTGGCCGAGCTGCCACAGGAGCGTGGCGCGGCGGTTCCAGCCCTCGGCGAAAAACGGATGCATGCGTGTGAGCCGCGTGAGGTGGTTCAACGCGCCACGGATGTTCTTCTGCTCAATGGAATTTCCCGCCACCTGCAGGAGCAACGCCGCCTCCTCGCCTTCCTGCGCTACCCAGATGTCGAACAGCGCGCTGATCGCCACCGTGCGGATGGAGGCGGAGTCGGACTGCAACGCCCGCTGGAGCTGCTCACGCCCGCCGTGGGCCGCGAGCTGCTCTCCGGCAGCAAGGCGTTCCTTGTTGTTGCCACTGAGCAACTGCCGGTAAAGCCGTTCGCGGTTCCACTCGCTGCGCAACACGTGCGGCCACGCGTAGAAGAGTGCGAGAAACAACGCGAGCAACGCGTAGAGTCGCACGCAGAGCGGGGTGAAGAAACGGCGCACGCAGGCAAGCTAGCAGCCCGCCCCCGGCTGGCAAGCCTCTGAGCATCCGGTAAAGACCGCAGGCAACTCTTGCGTGCCGCCCGACGGCGCGCAACGAAGCTCGACGCTCCTGTTGCCCCGCCATAGCGTGTCCACGTCGGCGATTTTCCAGTGTCCACCGCATCCCAGCCAGTTCCCGGCTCCGCCCCGCAACCGCCCGTCCCCACCGGCGCGGCTGCTGTGTTGCCCGAGCTTCTCGCTCCCGCTGGCGATTGGGAATGTGCCAAGGCCGCAGTCGAGAACGGTGCGGACGCGATCTACTTCGGTCTCGACCGCTTCAACGCTCGGATGCGCGCGCACAACTTCACGGAAGCCGACCTGCCCCGGCTCATGGAGTTTCTCCACCGGCGCGGCGTAAAAGGCTACGTCACTTTCAACACCCTTGTCTTCACCGACGAGCTGGCCGACGCCGAAGCTTATCTCCGCAGCATCATCGCCGCCGGGGTGGACGCCGCCATCGTGCAGGACGTGGGCATCGCGCGCCTCATCCGCCGCCTCTCTCCGGATTTCCCCATCCACGCCAGCACGCAGATGACCATCACGAGCGCCGCCGGCGTGGCCTTCGCCCGCGAGCTGGGCTGCAACCTCGTGGTGCTGGCGCGGGAGTGTTCCATCAAGGAGATCGGAGAAATTGTGAATTGCGAATTGCGAATTGCGAAGGCGAGCGCCGGAGCCATCCCTGCCACCGATTCCCCATTGCCTATCGAGGTGTTCGTCCACGGCGCGCTCTGCGTGGCTTACTCCGGCCAGTGCCTCACCAGCGAGGCGCTCGGCGGACGCAGCGCCAATCGCGGCGAGTGCGCGCAAGCCTGCCGGATGCCCTACGAACTCATCTCCGACGGCCACAAAGTCGAGCTGGGCGGGCGCAACTACCTCCTCTCGCCGCAGGACCTCGCCGGCCTCGACGTGCTGCGGGAGTTGGCGCGCGCCGGCGTCGCCTCCCTCAAAATCGAAGGCCGCCTCAAGTCGCCGGAATACGTTGCGAGCATCACGCGTGTTTACCGGCAAGCCTTGGAGGATTTACGATTTGCGATTTACGATTCACGAGCCGCCTCTAGATCCGCGCGTCAATCTGAAATCGAAAATCGAAAATACGAAATGGAGATGGCCTTCAGCCGTGGCCTTTCCACCGGCTGGTTTGAGGGCATTGACAACCAAAAACTCGTCCACGCCCGCTTCGGAAAAAAGCGCGGCCCCTTCGTCGGCGAAGTCACCCGCGTCATTGGTGACCGCGTCCACGTCCGGCTCGCCAGCGCGCTGAAGGCGGGCGACGGCATCGTCTTCGACCCCGGCCACGGCGGCGATGACGAGCAAGGCGGGCGCGTCTTTGAAATCCGCAATTCACAATCCGCAATCCGCAATCCCGAAGCGGTTCTCACGTTCATGCCCGGGGCGGTGAACTTCGATCGCGTTCACCCCGGCGACCTGCTTTGGAAGACCGCCGATTCTGAGTTGAGCAAACGCGTCCGCGCCACCTTCGCCGGCGACGCGCCGAGATTCCAGCGACCGATGACCCTCGAGGTCCACGGCCACGCGGGCGTGCCGCTCACGCTGATTGCCCGCGACGAACTCGGGCACGTCGCCCACGCGCACTCCACCGCGCCGCTCGCCGCCGCTGAAAAACAACCGCTCACTACCGAGCGGCTCACCGAGCAACTCGGTCGCCTCGGCGGCACCCCTTTCAAACTCGGCGAACTCCGCAACCAACTCGAAGGCTCCGTCATCGTGCCTGTGAGCGAGCTGAACCGCCTCCGCCGCGAGGTCGCCGTCGAACTGGAGCGCCAGCGCGCGTTGCCGAAGCGGTGGACGCTACGCGAATTACCCAGCGCTTCTTCTCCCTCGCCCCTCGGAGGGGAGAGGGCCGGGGTGAGGGGTGAAAGCGTGCGGCGTAATCACGCGTCATCTGCGCAAGTGGCCGTCCCCCTCTCCCCAGCCCTCTCCCCCGATGGGGGAGAGGGAGATGACAAGTGCATCACCACATCGGCGCGCGACTCCGAACTCCTCGTCCTCGTCCGCACCCTTCCGCAGCTCGAAGCCGCCCTGCGCTGCGGAGTCACAACGCTCTACTGCGAGTTCGAAGACCCGAAGCGCTACCGCGAGGCCGTCACCACCTTCCACACTGCGCGCGGCTGCCAATCGCCAATCACCAATCGCCAATCCGCAATCTTCGTCGCTCCTCCGCGCATCACGAAGTCGGGCGAGGAATGGATCCTCAAGCAGGTCCGCTCCTGCGACGCCGATGGCTACCTCGTCCGCAATTACGACCACCTGAATTTCTTCGCCGACTGCCGCCGCGTCGGCGACTTCTCCCTCAACGTGGCGAACCCGCTCACGGCGGAACACTTCATGAGCCGCTTCGGACTGGAGCGGCTCACGGCCAGTTACGACCTGAACATCAGCCAGCTTGAGTCACTGCTGCGCGGCGCGCCGCCCGCGTGGTTTGAGGTCACGATTCACCAGCACATGCCCATGTTTCACATGGAGCATTGCGTCTTTTGCGCGTTCCTCTCGAAGGGCAAAGACTTCCGCGACTGCGGCCGGCCGTGCGACCACCACGACGTGCGCGTGCGCGACCGCGTGGGACAGGAGCACCCGCTCAAGGCTGACGCTGGCTGCCGCAACACCGTCTTCAACGCCCGCGCGCAGACCGGCGCGGAGTATGTCGGGCGCTTGCAGACGCTCGGCGTTCGGCGCTTCCGCATCGAGTTTGTGAACGAGTCGCCCGAGGAAGCCGCCACGACCATCGCGCGCTATCGTGCCCTGCTGCGCGGCGAACTCACCGGCGAGCAGCTCTGGCGCGAGCTGAAGTTGCACGCCCAACTCGGCGTCACGCGCGGGCAGATGGAGAAGTAGAGCTGGGTGGAGCGCGGGCGTCCGCGCTCCAATGCCTGCGGCATAAAAAGGATTGGGATTAGGATTGCGAGCGCGATTAGGATTTCCGCCGTGAGCAAACCCACCGACATCCGCTGCACGTCCGCCACACTGTATTTTCTACCCGTTCACACGCGCATGCCGCTCAAGTTCGGCGGCGAGACGGTCAGCTACGTCACTTGCGCGCGCGTGCGCGTGACGGTGCGCGACGCGCAGGGCCGTGAGGCTGAGGGCTGGGGCGAGACGCCGCTCTCGGTGACGTGGGTGTGGCCCAGCGCGTTGAGCTACGAGGCGCGGCACGACGCGATGAAGGAGTTCTGCCGCCGACTCGGCGTGGCTTGGGCGAAGTTCCCCGCCACCGGCCATCCGATGGAAGTGGGCTACGACTTTCAGGAGCACGAACTGCCGCGGCTGCTGGCCGAGTTCAACGCGAGCCGGACCGGGCTGGAGCCGATGCCCTGGCTCGGCGCACTGGTCTGCTGCTCGCTCTTCGACCTCGCGGTGCATGACGCCTACGGCAACCTCCACGGCGTGCCCATCTACGCCACTTACACCGCGCCGTGGATGACCCGCACGCTCGCGGACTTTCTCACACCGGCAGCGGGCGCGGACGTGTCCTTCGCCGGCAAGTTCCCGGCGGACTTCTTCGTGGCGAAGCGCCCCGACCGCCTGCGCGCGTGGCATCTCGTCGGCGGCGTGGACCCGATTGACGCCAGCGAACTGACCGGCAAAGAACCGAATGACGGCTATCCCGTGCTGTTGCGCGACTGGATTCAGCGCGACGGATTGAAATGTCTGAAAATAAAACTGCGCGGCACCGACGCGGCGTGGGACCACGCGCGCACGGTGAAGATTGGGCAGATGGCCATCGAGGAAGGCGTCGAGTGGCTCACGGCGGACTTCAACTGCACCGTCCACGAACCGGCTTACGTGAACGAGATTCTCGACCGCCTGCGCGACGAAGAGCCGCGCATTTACGGGATGTTGCTCTACGTGGAGCAGCCGTTTCCCTACGACTTGGAGAAGCACCGCATCGCCACGCACAGCGTCAGCGCGCGCAAGCCGCTCTTCCTCGACGAGTCGGCGCACGATTGGAAACACGTCGCGCTAGGCCGCGCGCTGGGCTGGTCCGGCGTGGCGCTCAAGACCTGCAAGACGCAGACCGGCGCGCTGCTCTCGCTCTGTTGGGCCAAGGCCCACGGCATGACGCTCATGGTGCAGGACCTCACGAACCCGATGCTCGCGCAAGTTCCGCACGTCCTCCTCGCCGCGCACGCGGGCACCATCATGGGCGTGGAGACGAACGCAATGCAGTTCTACCCGGAAGCCTCGCGGCTGGAGGCAACGGTGCATCCCGGCCTTTACCAGCGGCGCGGCGGTGAAGTGGATTTGAGCACGCTGGGCGGCAGCGGCTTCGGCTACCGGCTGAAGGAGATCGGGACGGAGCACCTGCCCGCACCCGAGCCGTGATTGCCCTTGCCAAGAAATTTGGCCGCTCGGAAAGTCCGCCCATGAACCGCCTGCTCCGCTTGCCTCCGCTGCTTGTCCTCCTCTCCCTCGCGTGCATCGCCCTCACGGCTGGCACCGGCGTGGCACAGGACGCAGCGAAGGACGGGGCGAACCCCGCCAGCCGCTACCAGACGGGCCGAAAGACGTTTGATGGCATCGGGAAGTATTACTTCGACCGGGAGATTGCCCACTACATGACCCACCTCGGCGCGCCGTGGCTGGACCGCCCGGAGCGTGACCAAGAGGAGCGGCCCGATCTCTTGATGAAGGCGCTCGCGCTTAAGCCCGGGGACGTGGTCGCGGATCTCGGCTGCGGCACGGGTTACTTCAGTTGGCGCATGGCGCAGGCGGTCGGCGCGAAGGGCGTCGTGTATGGCGTCGAGATTCAGCCGGAGATGCTCACCCACCTCGCGGAGAAGATGAAGGAGCGCGGCGTGACGAACGTGGTGGGCGTTCTCGGCACCACGATGGACCCGAAACTGCCCAAGCCCGTGGACCTCGTCATCATGGTGGATGTCTATCACGAGTTCGATCACCCCTTCGAGATGATGGCAGCGGTGGCCCGACAGTTGAAGCCCGGCGGCCGCGTGGCGTTCGTGGAGTATCGCGGCGAGGATCCCGAGGTGCCCATCAAGCCGCTCCACAAGATGACCGAGGCGCAGGTGAAGAAGGAGATGACCGCGCAGCCGCTGGAATACGTGGAGACCATCCGCACGCTGCCGCGCCAGCATATCATCCTCTTCCGGAAACGGGCGGGGAAATAGCCTCAGCCACCGCGATGTTCGCCGCTGTTTTTCCTCTGCTCGCCGCCGCCGGTGCGACGCCCAACCCGCATCCCGGGATGATGCTCCCCTTCGCGTTGCTGCTGGCGGCCATCGCGCTCGGGCCCTTCCTCAACAAGCATTGGTGGGAACATCATTATCATCACGTCGCCATCGGCCTCGGCCTCCTCACGACGCTCTACTACGCCCTCGTGCTGGGCGCGCCGGGCCGGATGCTCCACGTGGCGCACGAATACGTCAGCTTCATCGCGCTCATCGGCTCGCTCTTCGTGGTGAGCGGCGGCATTCACATCCGCGTGAAAGGCGAGGCCACGCCGTTCGCGAACTGCCTCTTCCTGCTCGTCGGCGCGGTGCTGGCGAACTTCATCGGCACCACCGGCGCGTCCATGCTGCTCATCCGCCCGTGGATTCGGATGAACAAGTATCGCATCACCGCGTTTCACATCGTCTTCTTCATCTTCATCGTCAGCAACGTGGGCGGCTGCCTCACACCCATCGGCGACCCGCCGCTCTTTCTTGGTTACCTGCGCGGCGTGCCCTTCGGGTGGACGCTGGAGCACTGCTGGCCGGCGTGGTGCGTGGCAGTGGGCGGACTCATCGGGATTTTCTACGCGTTCGATGCGAGGAACTTTCTCCGCGCGCCCAAGCCCGTGCGCGACGCGGAGACAGCGCACGAGACTTGGAAGGTGGAGGGCCTGCGCAACCTCGGCTTCCTCGGGCTGATTCTCGGAGCTGTGTTTTTGCGCAATCCGCCCGGCCTCAGCGAGGCGCTCATGGTGGCGGCGGCGGTTGGCTCCTACTTCACCACTCCCAAACCCGTGCATGAGGCGAATGACTTCACCTTCGCGCCGGTGAAGGAGGTCGCGTGGCTCTTCGTGGGCATCTTTGCGACGATGGTCCCGGCGCTGGACTACCTCGAACTCCACGCGGGCGCGCTCGGGCTGAACAGCGCGATGAAGTTCTACTGGTGCACCGGCGCTCTCTCCGGCGTGCTGGACAACGCGCCGACCTACCTCACCTTCCTCGCGGCTGCGATGGGGCGGCAGGGGCTCAGCCTGAGTCAACCAGCGGACGTGAGCATGTTCGTGATGCAGCACGGTCACGAACTCCTCGCGATCTCACTCGGGTCGGTGTTCTTCGGCGCGATGACCTACATCGGCAACGGGCCGAACTTCATGGTCAAATCCATCGCCGATGCGGCGAAGGTGAAGACACCCTCGTTCGGGGAATACTTCTTTCGCTTTGCGCTGCCGATACTGGTGCCGCTCTTCGCGCTGGTCGCGCTGCTGTTCTTCTCGCCGTGGCGGGTGTTCTGAGGGTTGCTCCAATCTTATCCAAGGCAAGCTGGCCGCGTCAGGACTTGCCCCCCGTTTTCAGCACGCCATCGCGGATGTTGGTCAGGCGATCCACGAGGAAGGCGAGGAAGAAGCCGCCGATCATGATCCCGCCACCGATGAGCGCCATCTGCCGACCGGCAGACGAAGGCACGGGGCTGCACGCCATCACGATCAGGCCCGTCAGCAAGACGAACAGACTCAGGCCGCCGACCATGCGCAGCGTGATCGCCCAGCCGGAACTCTTCGTGCCCATCGACTGTTGCGCCAGCGGCGTCACTGGATCGATGGCGAGCCAGCTCAAGCCGCCGACCACATACACGGCGGCGAAGAGGTAGAACACAGCGTTCCACGAGGGCGAGGCGGCGTCGGGCAGATTCGTCAGGGTCAGGACCATCGGCACCACGAAGCCGGGCATCGCGCCGCCGAGGTTGCCCATCATGTTCATGCTGCCGGAGAGCGAGCCGGTGTGCTTGCCGCCCACTTCCATGCACGCGCCCCACGCACCGGGCATCGCGAGGTCGTTGCAGAAGCTCGCCATGCCCACGGCCAGCATCGAAAGAATGGGAATCCACGACCCCGCCGTGGCAGCCGAGGCGGACTGCCGCAACCAAATCGAGATCAGCAGCATCACCGCCGCCCCGCACAGCCCCGCGCAGCCCATGAAGCGGCGCGTGCTGGCCGAGCTGCCGAAGTATTTCTCCAGCGGGGCCGACACCAGGCCGGAGAAGATCGAGCCCAGCCCGCCGAAGAACAACGGCACGCACGCCAGCAGCGCACGGTTCATATCAGAGAGATTGGGGAAGGTCTCCTTGATGAAGGTCGGCATCCAAGTGATGTAGAAATACCATGCGAAGGACATGCAGAAGTATTGCAGCCAGAGCATCCACACGCTGCGGCTGGAGAAGAGCTTCGTCCACGGCACGGAGTGGTCCCCGCCCATCGCGTCGGAATGGTCGCCGATGATCGCGAGCTCCTCGGCGTTCACGCTCGGATGGTTCTTCGGCAGATCGCGAAACCACTTGTAGAAGAACACCGCCCAGACGACGCCCAAGAGGCCGAAGATGAGAAAAACCCATTTGTAATGCAGGCCCAACCCCGCCTTGCCATCGCCGCCCGACGCGAGCATCCAGCCCACCAGCAGCGGCGTGAAGGCTCCGCCCCAGCGTGCGCTCAACCACATGACACCCTGCGCCTTCACGCGCTCGCAGGCCGGGAACCACAGCGTGAACGCTTTGGTCACGTTCGGAAAACAGCCCGCCTCACCCACGCCGAACAGGAAGCGAAAGACAATGAGCGACGCGAGGTTGAACGCCCAACCCGTCGCGATGGTGAACACCGACCACATGGCGACCACGCGCATGAGCACCTTGCGCGGCCCTATTTTGTCGCCGAGCCAGCCGCCGGGAATCTCGAACAGCGCGTAAGCCAAGCTGAACGCGGTGAAGGCCCAGCCCATCTGCTCCTTCGTCAGCCCCAGTTCTTTCTGCATCTGCGGCGCGGCCTGTGAAATACAGACGCGGTCCACGTAAGTGATGACGGCCAGCGAAACAGCGAAGAACAGGACGATGGAGCGGGCGCGCGTGGGCGCGGCTTTCGGGTCTGACATGGGCGGAGTAAAGCGGATTGCCCGGCCGACGCAAAGGTGCAAAGCAGGAATGTGGCCGGAAGAAACGGCGCCGTGAGTGATTGCACCGGCCGGCCGGCTGGCTAAACTCGCCGCGAATTCAGCAGCCCAAATTGTTTCCAATACGTTTATGAAATCTGCCTCCACCGTCTCCCGCCGCCGTTTCGTCTCCGCCGTCGCCACCACCGCTGCCGCGCTCGCCGCGCCGCGTGTGCTCACCGCGCAGAAGTCGGACAAGCAGCTCGTTGTCGGCGAGGGCGAGCATCGCTACGAGGTGCTGCACAACTGGGCGCAGCTCCCCGCGCAATACACCTGGCAGACCACCCACAACGTCGCCGTGGACAAGGCGCAGAACCTCTACGTCATCCACGAGGGCAGGGAGAACTTGAAGGACCACCCGTCCATCTTCGTGTTCGACGCGCAGGGCAAGTTCATCCGCGCGTTCGGCAAACAGTTTCAGGGCGGCGGCCACGGCATCGAAGTGCGCAACGAAGGCGGCACAGAGTTTCTCTACGTCTGCGCCTATCAGCAGGTGAAGGCTTTCGCGAAGATGACGCTCACCGGCGAAACCGTCTGGGAGCGATACGCACCCATGGACAGCGGCATCTACGCGAAGGACGAGGACAAGGTGCGCGTGAAGCGCTGGGGCCGCGACGCCTTCATGCCGACGAACTTCGCGTTCCTCGACGACGGCGGCTTCTTGCTCACGGATGGCTACGGCTCCTTCCACGTCCACCGCTACGACAAGAACGGCAACTGGGTCTCCAAGTTCGGCGGGCCGGGCAAAGGCGAAGGCACCTTCAGCACGCCGCACGGCATATGGATTGATCGCCGGCCCGGCCGTGAGCAGAGGATCGTCGTCTGCGACCGCGCCAACGGCACGCTTCAGTATCTCACCATGGACGGCAAATACATCGAGACGCTGAAAGGCTACGGCTTGCCCGCGAACCTCGACACGTGGAAAGACCTACTCCTCGTGCCCGAGTTACACGCCCGCATCACCCTGCTCAACTCGAAGAACGAAGTCGTCGCCCGCCTCGGCGAAGACGTGGAGCGCGTGACCAAGCTCGTGAAGGACGTGCGCGGCGACAGCAACAAGTGGGTGGACGGGAAGTTCGTCCATCCGCACGACGCCTGCTTCGACGCCTCCGGGAACATCTTCGTCGCCGAGTGGGTCGCCACCGGACGCATCACCAAGCTGCGCAGGCTCAGCTGATCGTGAAGCGAGTGCGCGTGGTCGCCGCTGGGTCCGGCAACCTCCAAGCCGGTTACGTCGTCTGTCCACTCGCACATTGCCAGAACAACTCATTTCTATCATGCGTTCCCAACTCCTCGCCACGCTTGCCGGCCTCGTCGTTTCCACCGCACTTTGCCTCGCCGAGAAGGCCGCTGACCTCAAGCCGCTCTTGAACCAGCCCGGCAAGCTCGTCGTGGATGAGAAGTTTGCCGGCGATGCGTTGCCCGGCTCGTGGGGCGGCGTGCAGGGCGATTGGCAGGTGCGCGACGGCGCGGTCGTCGGCAAGGAGAAGGCGGCGGATGAACATCCCGCCGTGCTGTTCCTGAACCAGCCGCATCGCGACGCCATCGTGCGCTTCTCCTTCAAGCTGGATGGCGCGAAGGGTTTCAACCTGAGCTTCAACCAGCTCAAGGGCCATCTCTTCCGCGTGACCGTGGCCGCAGACGGGCTGACCTTGAGCAAGGACAAGGACAAGCAGGACCCGAAGTCGAAGGTGGTCCAGCTCGGCAAGGCGGCGGGGAAGTTCGAGGCGGGCAAGTGGCACACGCTGTTGTTGGAAACCAAGGGCGGCAAGGTCTCGGTGCAGGCGGACAACGGCGCGAAGGTCGAGGGCAGCCATCCCGAGCTGGACGTGGACAAGACCGGCTACCGTTTCATCGTGCGCGGCGAGTCGCTGCGGCTGTCGGACGTGAAGGTCTGGCTGGCGGAGAAGACAACGGCGGCGGCGAAGTGACATCTGCCTTGCGCAACCCTGACAACATCTTTCTATGAAAAAACACCTACCGCTCCTGTGCTTGCTCGCGACCGCCCTGACAGTCGGGGCTGCGGAACCGCCCGCGCGCCCGAACATCGTGCTCGTCATGGCTGACGATCAGGGCTGGGGCGACACCGGCTACAACGGCCATCCCGATCTCAAGACGCCGAACCTCGACGCGATGGCCGCGAGCTCTCTGCGCTTGAACCGTTTTTACACCGCGCACTTCAACTGCTCGCCCACGCGCGCCAGCGTGATGACCGGCCGGCATCCGAATCGCATGGGCACGTTCTCCCCCGGCGCGGCGATCCGCGCGCAGGAACTGACCGTCGCGCGCGTCCTGCAAACCGCCGGCTACGCGACGGGACATTTCGGCAAGTGGCATCTCAACGGGAAGAACGGCGACAAGAACACGACGGACATTCCCGGCCGCGCCATCCTCGCGAGCGACCCGCTTTCGCCCGGCAAGCTGGGCTTCGACGAATGGGTTTCCGCCGACAACTTCTTCGACCTCGATCCGGTGCTCGGCCGCAACGGGGTGCCGGAGAAGTTTCGCGGGGACAGCTCGGATGTCACCACAGACGAGGCGCTGAAGTTCATTAAGAAGCAGGCGGGCGCGGCCAAGCCGTTCCTCGTTGTCGTGTGGTTTGGCTCGCCCCATGTGCCGCATATCGCGCTGCCGGCTGACAAGGCCGCCTACAGCAAGTTGTCGGAGCAAGAGCAGAACTACTACGGCGAGATCGCCGCCGTGGATCGCAGCGTGGGCCGGCTGCGCGCGGCGTTGCGCGAGCTGAAGGTCAGCGACAACACGCTGCTCTGGTATAACAGCGACAACGGCGGCGCGGCGGGGCCGAAGTCCACCGGCAACCTGCGCGGCTCGAAAGGCACGCTGTGGGAAGGTGGTCTGCGCGTGCCCGGCCTCGTCGAGTGGCCCGCGCGCATCGCCAAGCCCTTCATCAGCGAGACACCGTGCTCGACGCTCGACATCTATCCGACCGTCCTCGCCGCCACCGGCGCGGTGGCGCAACACCAGATTCAACCGCTCGACGGCGTCAACTTGCTGCCGCTCTTCGACCGCAAAACCGAGTCGCGCACGAAAGCGATTCCGTTCTGGAATCATCTTGGCAAGCCCGGCCACGCCGCTTTGCTCGACTGGCCTTACAAGCTGCACACGGACGCCGTGGCGGGTCGCGGCAAAAAGGGTGGCGACGCCATGCCCGCCGTGCAGCTCTACGATGTCTCCAAGGATCCGAAGGAAGCTGCCGACCTCGCCGCGCAGCAGCCCGAGCGCGTGGCGAAAATGACCGCTGCCCTCGTGGCGTGGAAGGCCTCCGTCGAGAAGAGCCTCAGCGGCGCGGACTACCCCACGGCCCCCGGCAAATAGGTCGGCCATGCCAGTGCGTGAGAGGCGATTCTGCCTGACCATTGAATCATGAAATCCGTCCTTCTCTGCGCGGTGCTTTGCCTTCTTCACGGACCGACCTTCGCCGCGCAATCAGCGCCCAAGCCCAACGTCCTCTTCATCCTCGTGGATGACTTCGGCTGGGGCGACCTCGGGGCGAACGGCGGCGCAGGCGTGCCCACGCCGCGCATGGACCAGCTCGCGCGCGAGGGCACGCGCTTCACGCAGTTCTATGTCGCGTCGCCGATTTGCTCGCCTTCGCGCTGCGGGCTGCTCACCGGGCAACTCCCGTCGCGTTGGCGCATCACGAGCTTTCTCCAGTCGCGCGCGGGCAATGCGGAATGCGGGCAGGCGGACTTCCTCGACCCGAAAGCGCCGTCGTTCGTGCGCGCGTTCAAAGCCGCCGGCTACGCCACCGCGCACATCGGCAAGTGGCACCTCGGCGGCGGACGCGACGTGACGGACGCGCCGAAGTTCGCGGCTTACGGCTACGACGTGGGCTTGGGCACTTACGAAAGCCCCGAGCCAGCCGCGCCGCTCGGGCTCAAGTCCGTCCCGTGGGGCAAGGAGCGCGAGCCGCAACAAGTCGCACGCCACGACCGCACGCGCTGGATGGTGGACGAGACGCTGGCATTCACGAAACGCAGCGGCACGAAGCCGTGGCTCGTGAACCTCTGGCTCGACGATGTCCACACGCCGTATCGCCCGATCTCGGGCAAGGACGACCGCGAGTTCGCAGCCAAGTATCGCGACGTGCTGATGGAGACCGACCGACAGGTGGGAAGGTTGATGGACGGCTTACGCGAACTCGGCGCGGAGAAGAACACGCTCGTCCTCCTCGCGGGCGACAACGGACCCGAACCGTCGCTCAACCGCACGCGCACCAGCGGCCTGCGCGGCATGAAGTGGAGCCTCTACGAAGGCGGCATCCGCACGCCGCTAGTCGCGCGCTGGCCGGGCGTCATTCCCAGCGGCAAGGTGAACACCATGACCATCGTCAGCGCGGTGGATTTGTTCCCGACGCTTTGCACGCTGGCCGGAGTGCCTCCGCCCGTAGGCGTGAAGTTTGATGGGCAGGATTCGTCCGCCGTGTTCAAGGGCAGCACGCAGCCGCGCACGCAGCCGCTCTTCTGGGAATACGGCCGCAAGCCCGCGCCAACCGCGGAAACGAACGCGAAAGGCCTCCGCCCATTCCCGTATCCGACCGAGCCGGACTCCAAGTCGCCGAACGTCGCCGTGCGCGACGGCGCATGGAAACTCCTCGTGAACGCCGACGGCACGAATACCGAACTTTACAACCTCGCCACCGACCCGAACGAGACGAAGAACATGGCGACGACCGAGGCAGCGACAGCGACGCGGTTGAAAAACGCGGCGCTGGCATGGTGGAAGTCGCTGCCCTAGCCCCAGCGGGCCGCAGCGGCAGCCCCATCAGTCGCGCTCAATCCGCCACTTCGTAGAGCGTGCCGCCGAGGACAAACTGGACGTTCCGGCCCAGCGCGAGCCACTGCGCGGCACGCGGCTCCTTGCCGAGCAGGGCAAAGTAGTCCGCCGAGCCGAACTGCAGCTTCACCGCTTTCGCGTCCTTGAGTTGTTGAGCCTCAGCGTCCACCCACTGCGCGCCGTTTTGGTAGAAACTCTTGCCGGCCACGAAGCGGTTTTGTTGCGCGTATTGCGCGACGCGTGAGGCGGCGTCGGCGACGGGACTGGCGGTGGACTTGGCGGAAAGACGCGGCGTTGGGTTTGCAATGACTGGCCCAGACGCCGACGCCGGGACTGACGCAACCCCACCGTAGCTGCGCACGACGGACTCATTCGCCCGTTGCCGTGCCAGCCCCGATGATTCCGCGGCCTTCAACTCGTAGGCCAGCCGCGCGCCGCCCACGGCCACATCGCCTTCCTTGAGTTTCTTGAAGCTGTCGTAGGACGCAGCCGCCTGCTCATTGGCCTCGCGGTCGGCCCGCAACTGCGGCAGGAGACGGCGCTCCATCGCCACGCCGCGCTTCGCCTCGTCCTCGGTGATGAGCCACGCGGTGTAGGGCGTGACGATGCTGTATTTGCGCGCCAGTTCGGTGACCTCTTCCTTCAGTTCCGCGTTCTCGCCGCGCAGCCGAATTTCATCCAGCAAGTAGCCGACGCGACGCGTGGCCCAGAGACGCGGGATGAAGTCGTGCTCGCGCGACGCGCTGCGAAAGTCCGCTTCGTAGCTGAACTTCTGCGCCTCGCCCGCGACGCTGCCTTCGATGGTCAACTTGCCTTTCGCCTCGCCAGAGAAGCGGCCCGCGAGCACGAGCTGCTCGCCCTTGAACAAGTCCGGCAGCGGCGACGGGTAGAGCTTCGTCACGCGCACGCCCTCGGGGAAAGTGAGTTTCAGATTCGCCAGCGCCGGGTCTTTGATCTTCGAGAAGAAGGCCGAGAGCTTCACTTCGAGGTCCTCCTCCGGCAGCACGTAGGTGCTGAACGCCTTCGTCTCCTCGGTGATCTTGTCCAGGAGGTGCGTGTTCACGTCCGTGCCGATGCCGAAGCAGAAGATGCGCGTCTGCCCGGCGTTCTGCTCCTTCACGTTCTTGAAAATGCTGCGCTCATCCGTGACGCCGATGGTGGGCCGTCCGTCCGTGAGGAAGATGATGGTCGGAGTGCGGGCCGCGCCGGCGACACGCGCGGGGAAGAGCGCGAGCGCCTTGCGGAGCGCGTCGTCAATCGCGGTGCTGCCCAGCGGTTTCAACCCTTTGAGGAAGTCCATCGCGCGCTTGCGGTTCTCCGGGCTGGCTGTCAGCACTTCACCGAAAAGCGGCTCCACCTCGGTTGAGAAGCGCAGCACCTCGAAGCGGTCGTTGTCGTTGAGATTCTCCACGCAGAAGGCCAGCGCCTTCTTCGCCTGCTCCAGCTTGCCGCCGGCCATCGAGCCGGACGTGTCTATCACGAAGCACACATCCTTGGGCACGGACTTGCCCTTCGCCACCGCCGCGTCGGGCGAGGCGAGCAGGAGGAAATAACCGTCTTCGCCGGGGACTTTGTGCGTGAGCAGGTTCGCGCCCAGCTCGCCGGCCTCGAAGGAAAAGAATAACTGAAAATCCGTGTCGGGCCGCACGTCGCGAGCCTCGAAGCCGACCGTGGCCTTGCCGCCGTCGCGCTTCAACTCGACCGCGTGGCTCGGCGACCAGACGGCCTTGAGCGGACGCGACCCGGCCAGCTCGACCTTGAGACTGACGTTTTGGAGCGGCTTGGCGGAGAACTTCGCCGTGTTGAGCGGCGCGACGTAGTTGAGCAAGCCGCCGTCAGCCTTGAGCACCTGCGTGTAGCTGAGGGTGACGCGCTTCCGCTCGTTGGGTGCGAAGGGGAAGATGCGCACGCGGAAGACATCCTGGCCGATGTATTCGAGCAGCGCCGGGTCGCGCATCGAGCGCACAATCTCCTCGTAGATGCGCCGCGCCTTGTCGGCCGGGAGCAGCTCGGCGTCCACCTTCTTGCCATCAATCTCCATTGTGAAGCGGTTGAGCTGCGCGCCGCGCGGCACCGGCAGGAGGAAGGTGCCTTCGAGCCGCGCGAGGTTCGGGTTGTAAAACTCCTGCTCGATGGTCGTGGTCGCGACCTGGTCGGCGATGCGCGCTGTGACCTTGTGGTAGCTGATTTCAATCGGCGCGACCGCGCGGATGGGCGGCATGGGGCGCGGTGGCGTGATGACCGGCGGATGCGGCGGCAAGCGCCGTGGCGGTTCGCCGGGAAAAATGTGGTCGGCGGAATTCGTGAGGACGATGAACCCGGCGGCGAAGACGGGAGCTTGTGCGAACAGCCAGCCGAGCAAGGCCAAGAAAGCGAGCGAGCGTTTCATGGCCGATTAGACGGTGAGGGAGCAAGGATGCTCCCGCGCATTCCATAGGAGCACGGCGATTCGTCAGTCCAGCGGATACACCGGGCGGCGGAGGCGGCGGTAGGGCAGTGAGCGGATGTTGCTCGTGCAGGGGCCGGGCGTATCGACCCACAACATCCGCGCGGCGATTGGATCGTAAACTCGGCGGTGCGCGACGGCGGCCTTCACTCCGATGAAGGAGCAACTTGTTGGCTCCAAGCCCTGACTCCGCCACTGGCCGAGGTCGAAGGGCGGCGTCTTGCGGCTGGTGAGGAGAATCGTCACTTCACCGTGGCGCACCACGGCGCACGGCCCCATGTCGAACGCGTCGCCGCACATCGAGGCGAGGTGGCTTTGCTTGTCCTCCAGCTTGAAGTGCCCGGCGCGGCGCGAGAGCAACTCGACTTCGAGCGTGAGCGGGCCAGCGTCGAGCCGGCTGCCTTTGCCGCCGATGGGCAAAGTGACGCGCGCGCCGATGGCGAGTGTCGCGAGTTGCGCGACGGCTGCGGGGTCATTGATGGCGATGGCGCAGTTGGGCAGGCGGTGAGAGAGCATCGCACGCAAAAGGCCGGTGCCATCGCCGGGCGCCCCGCCGCCGATGTTGTCCGAGGGTTCAACGATCACGGTGAGGCCCGGCGGGACGGGGAGAAGTTTCGCGAGCACTTCGTCCACGGGCGACTCGGTGACGTTGCCGAGTTCCTTGGTGCGGAGTGCGCATGATGAAAGTTCTGCCAGCGCGGCGCGAGCGTCCGCGTCGCTGCCAGTGGTGGAGACAATGAAGCTCACGCCCGTGTCCGGCGTGTCGGCGAAAGAGAAGCCAGCCACGACGCTGGCCGACCAAATCCCTGAGCCGCCGGACTCGATGCGCCGGGCCACCGCCTCCAAGCCGCGCATCGGTTCGCTCGCCGTGCCGCTGCCGGTGGGCGGCCAAACTACGGGCACGGACGCGAAGGCCATGCGCGGGACTTGGCCGGTCTCGAGGCAGCGTTGCAGCAGAGTCGCCGCGCGCACGGCGGACTCACGCCCGTCCGTGTGCGGGTTCTCGCGGTAGGCGACGAGGCAGTTGGTGTGCTGCGCCATTGCCGGGGAGAAGTTCGCGTGCAGGTCGAAGACGCCGAAGACAGGGACGCGCTCGGCTCCCGGCAACGCCCGCAGCCGCGCGAGCAACTCTCCCTCCACGTCCGGCAACGACTCCGAAACCATCGCACCGTGCAGCACGAGAAAGATGCCGTCCACGCCGCGCGCCAGCTCTGGCTCGGCGCGCTGGTGAAACTCGCGCCAGAAACTTTCCACGACTTCATCCGTCACCGTGGCGCTGGGCGAGGCGCGGAAGTCGGCGGTCGGGAGGACGGTCCAGCCGAACTCCTTCGCCGCTGCGAGCGCGCCGCCGAGTGGTGAAGCGTCGCCGATGCAAGTCAGCATCTGCTCGCCGAGCCGCACCTCGAAATCCGCGAGGCCGGTGGTGCCTTCGAGGAACGTGTGGGTCTCGTGGAAGAGGCCGGCGACAAGAACACGCATAGGAATGGCGAATTACGAATTACGAATGTCGAATCTTAGGCAGGGGTGCGCCTGGCTTAAGGGGTGACGAACGGCGGATTTACCATTCGGCATTTCTCCTTCGCCATTTCACAAGATTCCATACTTGCGGAACACTTCGCCCACGGGGACGCCACGGGCCAACTCCTCGCGGACAACGTTCTCGCCGGAGACTTTTTCCTGCGCGAGGCGGATGGCTTCTGCGGCGACTTCCTGCGGGATGATGACCACGCCATCTTCGTCGCCGAGCAGCCAGTCGCCGCGCCGGGCGCGCACGCCGCCGATGCTGATGGGTTCGCCGACGGTGATGACATCGAGCCGGCCCTTGCTGTCGCCCGGATGCCAGCCGATGCCATAGACGGGGAAGTTCAGGTCGCGAATCTTCCACATGTCGCGCGTGCAGGCGGTCATCACCACGCCGCGCGCGCCCTTGGCGAGGCACGCGGTGGTGAGCAGTTCGCCCCACAAGGCGCATGATTGGTCCTCACCCGCGTCCACCACGAGCACGTCGCCGCGCACGAGCGCGTCCACGGCGGCGATTTCCAGCTCGTAAGGCTTCGCGGGAAGCTTGTAGGTCGCGCGCGCCATCGCCGGGAAGACGCGGCCGCAAATCTTCTTCGCGGGCGTGAGCGGGCGGATGTGCGCGGGCAACGCCTGGTAACGGTAGCCCAGCGAATCCAACACGTCGGCGAGGACGGCGGAGTAAAGCGATTCGAGGGCGGCGGTGAAGTCGGTGGAGACCACGGGGGATTTTTTCATGAGAGGATTGAACCACTAACCGGCACTGACTGGCACTAATCCGAACTGCCCGAACTGGCCGGGGACTGCCGACCTGATTCCAAAATCTGCTGCGGTCACATTCCCCGTTTTCATTAGTGCAGGTCAGTGGTTGAACTCGGCTTCAGGGTTTGGCGTCCGGCTTCGCACGCTTGGCGCTCCACTCGTAGGTGCGCTCCACCGGCGCGGCGCCGGAGACGATTTTGCCGGTGAGCTTGTCGCCGACGAGCTTGCCGGTGTAGCGCGAGGTGAACTTCACGCCGCCATACTCGCGCGGGATTTCAAAGGTGAGCTGGCCGTCCTTGAACTTGCCCTTCTCAATCGCGGTCTTCATCTCCTGCACGGTGATGGAGCCGGTGACGTTCTCGCCGTCCTGCTTGAACTCGGCGGTGAAATCCACCGAGGTGTCGAGCGAGACTTCGAGCGTGTAAGTCCATTTGCCGGTGACGCTGAGGGTCGCGGCGGGGGCGGGCTTCTCTGGTTTGTCCGCGGCAAAAACCGGGCTGACGAGCACGAGGCTGAAGGAGCCGCACGCGAGCCAGAGCGCAAAGAGAGAGGCGAGGGATATTGGGGCGTGCTTCACGCGTGTGACTCAATCGGCGCGACAATGGCTTGTCAAGCAAGGCATCGGCGTGCGCTGCGTCTTGCCTGTCCCGGAAAACTTCGCGATGCTGCGCCCGAAGTCTATGACATCACACCTCCTCCGCCCACTCCGTTGGCTGCTCCCTGTGAGCTGCTGGCTCGCCGCCGCCGCTCTCGCTACCGCCCAAACTCCCGACCCCGACCTCATGCAATCACGACAGAAATTCTCGACCCAGCTCACCAAGAAAGTTGACCTCGGCTACCTGCTCTACCTGCCGCCGGGCTACGACGCGAAGGCGGCGAAGCAGTGGCCCCTCATCCTGTTCCTCCACGGCGCGGGCGAGCGCGGGACGAATCTTGCGCAGGTCGCCGTCCACGGGCCGCCGAAGCTGGTGAAGAAGAATCCGCCGGTGCCGAAGAATGAAACCGAGGTTGCCCGCCAAAACCGCGAGGCCGCCACGAAGCTGGTTCAGGCGAATTTCATCGTGGTCTCACCGCAGTGCCCCGTCGGCGAGCGTTGGGACGCGGAGGCTCTGCTTGCGCTGCTCGACAGCGTCATCGCCAGTCACAAGGTGGACACGGGCCGCGTGCTTCTCACCGGCCTGAGCATGGGCGGCTACGGCTCGTGGGCGCTGCTCTCGAAGGCTCCGGAGCGCTTCGCGGCGGTCGTGCCCATCTGCGGCGGCGGCGAGCGCATTGACATTCTGCTGGCGTCGCGCACGAAGTCAGACGCGCTCAAGTCCCTGCCCGTCTGGGCGTTTCACGGCGGGAAGGACGGCGTCGTGCCGCTCTCCGAATCAGAGCGCATGGTGGAGGCGCTCAAGAAGGCGGGCGTGAAGGAACTTCAACTCACGGTTTATCCCGAGGCGGGCCACGACTCGTGGACCGAGGCCTACAACAACCCGAAGCTCTACGAGTGGTTCCTCTCGCACGGGCGGAAGTAGCGGCGGTGTTTCTCCTTCCACTCCCCGCGTCCGAGGAAGGGGGCGTTCACCCAACGCCCCCTCTCCCATTCTACCGAACTTCACCCGCGCCCGGCATCAGGTGGCGGCGGGCGGCGGCAGCGGTGGCGTCTCCGGGTCTTCCGTGCGGCCTAGGCCGCTGGCCCGTTCCAGCTCGGTGACATAGCCCACCGCGCGCAACACCGAGGAGTTGTTCCCTTGCCCCGGGTGGCAGCGGATGCCCAAGACCACCTGCTGGTATTTCTCACTGGACACCATATCGGCCAGCTCCCGCTGCAGGAGCCACTGGTGGAAATCCAGCCGCAGCTCCTGCAGGCGCGTGCGGGCACTGAAGGACGCTTGCACCGCGGCCTTGAACTCGGCGTGCGTGAGGCCGGCGAAGCTGTCGGCCGGGGCCAACCGCTCCCACGCGGCGAGGAGATCCTTCAGGGATTGCTCCAGCTCGTTTGGACTACGCACGGGGCACCTCCAGACGGTTTAGGTTTCGGCTGACCCACTGCCCTGAAAGGGGCATACCCATGGGACAACCACTGGTTGTATCTTTATTTTTATCCATATTTTTGGTTTCTAACCTTCAAGCAATCAGAACGGCTGATGCTATTAGATCATGTTACATAGTATATCACTTGTTTTAACAATGTCAAGCCCTGTTCCTGTCCCCGGGCGCGCCGGGGCGGTGGATAAATAAGGATAAATAAGAATAAATAAGCTTACATCGTCGGCGGGAAGGGGACTTCTCTCCGGGAGATGCGGCGCCCCGCCTCTCCCCCAGCCCGGCCGACCTCA